>OGZI01000424.1_pt1 | contig 56067 bp, 62 predicted proteins | sample 1576711 | NCBI WGS metagenome assembly OGZI01 (sample SAMEA3541482, study PRJEB24748) | human gut metagenome | biome: human gut; feature: human-associated habitat; material: faeces | place: China | collected 2012
CCGCCCGCCGGGCCGATGAGGACATCGGCCCCTACGCAAAGAAAGGGGTGGGCGGCCGCAGAGCCACCTACTGTCATTTTATTTTTTGAGGAGCCCAAAACGTATGAGCCTGACGAAAATCAAATCCGTGGACGCCCACAGTCCGGCCCAGAGGGCGGGTGTCCGGCCGGGTGAGACGCTGACCCACATCAACGGACGCCCCATTGTGGATGTGCTGGACTATAAATTTTTTGCTTACGACCCCCGGCTGGAGCTGACCCTGGTAGGAGGGGACGGCCGCAGCCGCACCCTGCGGGTACGCAAGGCGGAGGGGGAGGAGCTGGGCCTCAATTTTGAGACCTATCTGATGGACAAGGCCCGCTCCTGCGCGAACCGGTGTATCTTCTGCTTTGTGGATCAGATGCCCCCCGGTATGCGGGAGACCCTCTATTTCAAGGATGACGATGCCCGCCTGTCCTTCCTGATGGGGAACTATATCACCCTGACCAACCTGTCGGAGTGGGAGATTGCGCGCATCGCAGAGCTGCGCATCAGCCCCATCAACATCTCGGTTCATGCCACTGATCCGGCCCTGCGGGAGGCCATGCTCAAGCACCGGCGGGCGGGGGAGTGTCTGGCCATCATGGAGCGCTTTGCTGCGGCGGGCATCACCATGAACTGCCAGATCGTGGCCTGCCCCGGCGTCAACGACGGCCCCGCCCTGGACCGCACCCTGCGGGAGCTGGGGGCGCTCCACCCGGCGGTGGGCAGCGTGGCGGTAGTGCCGGTGGGGGTGACCCGATTCCGGGAGGGCCTGTATCGGATCGACCCGTACACTCCGGCCCAGGCCGCGGCGGTGCTGGATCAGGTGGAGGCATTTGCCGCTTCTTTCCTGAAAAAGCACAGCACACACCTGGCGTGGTGTTCCGACGAGTTCTACCTGCTGGCCGGCCGTCCTCTGCCAGAAAAGGGATACTATGAAGACATGGCCCAGCTGGAAAACGGCGTGGGGATGCTCCGCCTGCTCACCAGTCAGGCGGCCATGGCCTTGGAGGACATGGAGCTGGAGGAGGCCCCGCCCCCGTTTGCCATTGCCACCGGTGTGTCTGCCGCCCCCTTCTTGCAGAAAATCGTTGACATGTGCCGGGAAAAATGTGGTAATATAATAGGAAACGTCTATCCGGTGCTCAACTGCTTTTTCGGGGAGACCATCACGGTCTCTGGTCTGATTACTGGACGGGATCTGATAGAGCAGCTCAAGGGAAGGGCGCTGGGCGAGCGGCTGCTCATCCCGGACAGCATGCTCCGGGCGGGGGAACGGATCTTCCTGGACGACGTCACTGTGGAGCAGGTGGAGGAGGCCCTGGGGGTGCCGGTGACGGCCCTTCCGGCTGACAGCGGCTTTGACCTGGTGGACGCCATTCTGGGGCTGCCGGTGGAGGCGCCCGCCTATGCCCTGCCGCCGGAGGACGACTATTATCGCTACAACCCGTGACAGAGAGAGTGAGGGTGCTATTATGAAGCCTTTGATTGCAATCGTGGGCCGGCCCAACGTGGGCAAGTCCATGCTGTTTAATAAATTGGTGGGCCAGCGGCTGTCCATCGTGGAGGATACCCCCGGCGTCACCCGCGACCGGCTGTACGCCGAGGCGGAGTGGAGAAACCGGAAGTTCGACCTGGTGGACACCGGCGGCATCGAGCCCTCCGCCGACAGCCAGATTCTGGCCTTTATGCGCCAGCAGGCGGAGATCGCCATCCAGCACGCCACGGTGATCCTCTTTGTCTGCGACATCAAGACCGGCCTCACCGCCTCCGACCAAGAGGTGGCCAACATGCTGCTGCGCTCTCAGAAGCCGGTGGTGCTGGCGGTCAACAAGATGGACCAGGTGGGGATCACCAACCCAGACATTTATGAGTTCTATAACCTGGGACTGGGGGATCCCATCGCAGTTTCCGCCGTCCACGGCCATGGCACCGGGGATCTGCTGGATGCCTGTATGGAGTATTTCCCCCCTGAGGACGGGGAGGAAGAGGAGGACGATGTCATCAAGGTGGCGGTCATCGGCAAGCCAAACGTGGGCAAGTCCTCCCTGGTAAACCGCATCCTGGGGGAGCAGCGGGTGATCGTCAGCGACATGGCGGGCACCACCCGGGACGCGGTGGACAGCTATTTTGAGAACCAGAAGGGCAAGTACCTGTTCATCGACACCGCCGGTATGCGCAAGAAGTCCAAGGTGGACGACCGCATCGAGAAGTTTTCCGTCCTGCGGGCCACCATGGCCATTGAGCGGGCTGACGTGTGCCTGATCCTGGTAGACGCCAACGAGGGAGTCACCGAGCAGGATACCAAGGTGGCCGGTCTGGCCCACGAGGCGGGCAAGGCATGTATCATCGTGGTCAACAAGTGGGACGCCATTGAGAAGGATGACAAGACTATGGACCACATGCGCCAGGATATCCGCAGGGACCTGTCCTATATGACCTACGCCCCCATTGTCTTCATTTCCGCCCTCACCGGACAGCGGGTGGACCGTCTCTTTGACCTCATCAACTATGTCAATGACCAGGCATCTCTGCGCATTACCACCGGCATGCTCAACACCGTGCTGGCTGACGCCACTGCCCGCGTGCAGCCCCCCACCGACAAGGGACGCCGTCTGAAGATCTACTATATGACCCAGATCGGTATCAAGCCCCCCCACTTCGTCTGCTTCTGCAACGACGCCAAGCTGTTCCACTTCTCCTACCAGCGCTATCTGGAGAACCAGATCCGCTCCACCTTTGGCCTGGAGGGCACGCCAGTCCGGCTGACCATTCGGCAGAAGAGCGACAAGGAGGGATAGTCATGGCAGATCCTACAACAGTTCCCACGGGAATACAGCCTAACCTTCCCGCCGCACTGAGTGAGCTGGGGGCGGCCCTGTTGCTTCCGGCCCTGCTGATCGCAGTGATCGCCTACTTCTGCGGCTGCTTCAACGGGGCGGTCATCGTCTCCAAGTATATCCTGCGGGACGATGTGCGTACCCATGGCAGCGGCAATGCCGGGCTGACCAACTTCTACCGCACCTTCGGCGGGCCGCTGACCTTTGTGGTCATCCTGACCGATGTGCTCAAAGCAGTCGTGGCTGTATGGGTTGGCATCCTGGCGGCAAAGTATTTGGTGGCGGATGAGCTTCTGGTAGTGGCGCTTGGTAAGTACTGGGCGGGAGCTTTCTGCCTTCTGGGGCACATGTTCCCCTGTATGTTCCACTTTAAGGGAGGCAAGGGGATCCTCTCCGGCGGCACCATCGCTATCATGATTGATTGGCGGGTGGCGCTGGTGGTGTGGGGGGGATTCCTGATCCTGGCCGCGCTCACCAAATGGGTTTCCCTGGGCTCCATCTGGGCCGGGGCATCCTTCCCCTTTGCCACTTGGTTTGTGTACCATGACGTGGTGCTGCTGGCGCTGGCCATTCTGCTGGGCGGCCTGATCGTCTGGAAGCACCAGGGCAACCTGAAGCGTATTCTGAACGGAACGGAATCCAAGTTCAGCCTGCACCATAAAAAAGATGAGGGGGCGCCGAAAGTATGAAGATCGCAGTGATGGGCAGCGGCGGTTGGGGGACAGCCCTGGCCCTGGTTCTGCTGGAGAACGGACATGAGGTCACCCTGTGGTCCTATAGGGAGGAGGAGTCCGCTATCCTGCGGGAGAAGCGGGAAAACCCCATGCTGAAGGGGGTGCCCCTGCCGGATGGACTGGCGTTGACCTCTGACCGGGAGTGCGTGAAGAACTGTAAGGTGGTTGTGCTTGCTACGCCGTCCTTTGCGGTGCGTACCACCGCCCGTGCTGTGGCGTCCCTGTTGGAGCCCTCTGCGGTGCTGGTGTCGGTGTCCAAGGGCATTGAGAAAGATACCTCTCTGACCCTGACCGATGCCATTGCCCAGGAAGTGGGGGAGGGGCATCCCATCGTGGCCCTTTCCGGCCCTTCCCACGCCGAGGAGGTGGGCCGTGGCGTCCCCACTGTGGTGGTGTCCGCCTCTCGAGACAAGGCGGCGGCAGAGCTGGTGCAGGATCTCTTTATGAATGAGCGGTTCCGTGTTTACGCCTCCGACGACGTAGTGGGTGTGGAATTGGGCGCTGCGTTAAAAAACGTCATCGCCCTCTGTGCCGGGATCTGTGACGGAATGGGCTTCGGCGACAATACCAAAGCCGCCCTGATGACCCGCGGCCTGACGGAGATCGCCCGCCTGGGTGTAGCCCTCGGCGGCCGCAGAGAGACCTTTGCGGGCCTGTCCGGCGTGGGTGACCTGATCGTCACCTGTACCTCCATGCACTCCAGAAACCGCCGATGTGGCATTCTGATCGGCCAAGGCACCCCTGCCGCTGAGGCGGTAAAGGAGATTGGCGCTGTGGTAGAGGGCTACTATGCGGCTGCCACCGCCCGCGCCCTGGCTCAGAAGGCGGGGGTTGAGATGCCCATCACAGAGGCGGCCTATCAGGTATTATACGGCGGACGGGATACCAGGGCCGTGATTAAGGAGTTGATGACCCGCGCCCGGAAGCACGAGCTGGAGGATAGCTGGGTCTAAAAAGGTTTTCGAAAAAAATCGAGAAAAATTGAAAAAAACACTTGCATCTTTTCGCAGGATGTGGTAATATAATCAAGCCGTCCGATGAGGACGGCGACTTCCGGGTGTGGCGAAGTTTGGTATCGCGCTTGAATGGGGTTCAAGAGGCCGCTGGTTCGAATCCAGTCACTCGGACCAACTTAGCAAAAAGAAAAGCCCTGGGGCCGTAAGGCTCCGGGGCTTTTCTCTTGCTTTTTTGGGGAAGTTTTTTCCCTTTGTTTTCCCTTTAGACGTTTTCTTAGCCCTAGCCGGAGAGGCTTTCGATGAACTTCTCCATGCGGTCGGCGCTCTCCTTCTTCATTTGGTCGGTAACATGGCCATAGACATCCAGGGTAAAGACGGCGGTGGCGTGTCCCAGGTTTTCCTGCACGGTCTTGATATCATCCCCGCCCTTGATAGCGGCCACGGCGTAGCTGTGCCGCAGGTCGTGGAAGCGGGCGGTCGGCAGGCCGATCTGGTCGGCCAGTTTTTTGAATCCCTTGTAGACGGTATAGGGGCGGAGGGCTTCCCCCAGCTCGTTTGTGAATATGAGACCGGTGTCTCTCCAGGCCTGGCCAACCTGTAGGTGCGCCTCGGCCTGCCAGCTCCGCTCCTGCTTCAGCAGAGACAGGACGAAGGGGGGAGTGGTGATCTTCCGAGCCCGGTCGCTTTTCGTGGGGGCCAGGTCATAGGTGGAGGTACCGTAGCCGTGGCCGGGGGTACGCTGGAGCTGCTTGTCGATCAACAGGGTGCCTTTGGCGAAGTCCACGCAGTCCCAGGTGAGGCCTAGCACCTCCCCCTGCCGCAAGCCGGTAAAGAGGGTGAGCAGATAGAGGCGCTCAAAGCGGTGTCCCTTGGCCGCGGCCATGAACTGCCGGATGGCATCATCGTCCAGCGGTTTGATTGGCTTGCGCCGCACACGCGGCCGGACGCAGTGGTCGGTCGGGTTGTCCTGGAGGTAGCCGATATCGACGGCCTGCTGGAGCGCCTTATGGAGTGTGCCGTGGATGATGGAGATCGTTTTAGGCGACAGGCTGCTCTTTTGGAGGCCGACGTAGAACCCCTGCACCATGTGGGTATGTAGGTCACAGAGCCGGACATTGCCCAGCTCCGGGCGGATGTGGTTGCGCACCTGGCACTGGTAGGACTCCAGCGCCCGGGGCTTCAGGTGGCTGGTGTAGCACTCCAGCCAGATGTCCAGCCACTCGGACATGAGGAGCTGGCAGGGCTCCTGATAGGTGCCCTGGTCAAGCTCTACGACAACCTGGCGGAGCTTCTGAGCGACCTCGTTTTTACTTTTCCCGGTGATGGATTTCTGCCGCTGCTTGCCGGTCTTGGGGTCGTACCCCACAGTATAGCGGCCCTCCCAATAGCTGTACGTCTTGCCGTTGCGCGTGATGGTCTTTTTGCGGATGCTGCCGCCACCAGAAGCCCCACGCGCCGGTTTTGCACTGCGTGGCATACTTACACGCCCCCTTCTGTCCGGCCCGGCCGGGTACAGGTATCATACACGCAGGGCGGGGGAGACAACAGGTCATTTTTGTACGAGTCCTGGCCGCCCAGGAGGAAAAGCTGGAGCTCGTGCTTCAGCACCCGGATCTGATGGCTGACGCGGATGCAGCGGATCTGCTCGGTGTGGATGAGCTCCAGTACGCTGTTCCTGCCGAGCCGGAGGATGGGCTGGAGGTCGGGTACCGTCAGGAGCAGGGGCAGGTCAGCAAAGCAGGGCTGACACTCCGGGTAGGGGATGCCGCCGGTCAGATAGGCCACGAAGTCGGTGCGGAGGATGCGGAGGCGCTGGCCCACATGGATGCTCCGCAACTGCTCACTGCGGGCGAGCTGGTAGGTGGTGCTCTTGCTCACCTGCAGGATCTCGGCCACGTCCTCGATTGTCATGACGAGGGGGAGGTCATCAAAGGAGGTGGGACGGGTCATTATCGGGCACCCCCTTCCTGGCCGGCGGAGCGGGAGGCAAGATAGATTTTGGTGACATCTTCCCGCCCATGGCCGAGGAGCTCGGCCACGGCCTTGCGGGCAGCATAGGGGGAATCGCCCGCCTGGATGTGGGCGTCGTACCACCTGGCCGCGCAGGTGTGCCGCAGGCCATGGAAGGTCATGGGGCGCGTGGAGTCCGGATCCTGGGCGTAGGGGCGGTGAACATAGATGAAAGCCTGGAGGGCCTTGATGGCCTGGTGGGTGGGCACGCCGTCCGGGACAAAGAGCTTGCCCCCACGCGGCGTCTGCTCCAGGTGATACCGGAAGCGGGGCTTCAGGATGGGATTCAGGGGAAGCGTCCGGACGAGGCCGCCCTTGCCTTTGATGGTGATGGTCTGCTCCCGAAGGGCCTGGGCGGCGGTGGCGGTGTCGATGCGGAAGCACTCGTGGATACGCAGCCCCTCATACCAGCCTAGCATGAAGATGGTCACATAGTCCTCACGGCCGAGCTCGGAGGCAAGCCGAAGCATGGCCTCAAACTCCTGAACGCTCCAGGTGCGGTCTACTCCCAGAATCGTGCGCTGCTGGAGGCACAGCTCCCCGTTGTCCGGTAGGGTATAACGGGGGGCGGACATGATATCGTGATAAAAGCGGATCGCGGCCAGGTCAGTCTTGATGGTGGACGGGGCCTTGCCGCTTTCCTGCAGGTACAGGATGTAGGCGATCAGGTGCTTGGGGGCGATGTTGGCCAGGCGCTCCAGGCCGTAACGGTTGGCCAAAAAGCGGCAAAACCGCTGCATGGCTTCGTAGTAGCGCGCCCGTGTCCGGTAGCTGCCCTGGCGGTTGTGCCGGTGCAGGCGGTTGAGCTGGGCGATCAGGTTCTCGTATTGCTTTGCCATATATAAATACCGTCCTTTCAAAATCAAAAAGGACGCAGTACACCCAGTGGCGCGGGCCGGCTGTTTCCGGCGGATTTCCGCGGGAAACTCCCATCACAGCCAGCACCAGAAGCGGGGAACGCATTGGGGTGACTGGAATCAACGGACGGGGGCAAGCCGGTTGATGTAACCTGTCTCTGTTGTAAGTTGAGGTTTAGTACGGATGCCGATTACCTGGTGCAACCAGGGGGGAGACGAGCTCCCACGGCGGACGCGCGCCCTTGGGTGAGGTGCAGATAGATCTGCCGGCGTCCTGTGGTCCGTCCCCGGCAGTGGGACGGGATAGGGGTGGAAGGTGGCCGCGGCTCTGCCGAGCGCCGCGCCGGCCGGGTTACTCTCCGGCCCAGAGGTTAATGTCAGATGATCGTTGTGAGACTTCATTCTGAAGCGCTCCTTTTCCTGCTTCGAGTGGCCCGGGAAGATCCCACGGGACCAGCATATATAACGATGGCGGCCTGAGCTGACAGGGCAGTTCAGACGATTTATCTTTCTGCATACCGGGCGGCACACCGCCCCGGTATATCCCTGCTCATATGGACGCAAAAAGGCCCGAAAACAAATCCATTCCTGAGTCTGTTTTCGAGCCTGATTGGCCGATATTCGCATCTTTGTTGTGAGTTTAGGATATGGACAAGTCTCCATGGGGACACCGCATGGGGCTACCTCCGACCTGGTTAAATCTGACCTGTTATACGGTCAGAATAGCACCACCCGCCGGTTTTGTCCAGTTGCGATTTTCACCACGACTGCCACAGCACCTTGCTTTTATTATACTGTTTTTTTCATCATACGTCAAATTTGGGGGCCAATGGGCGCAGTTATCCTACCCAGGCCACGTCCCACAAGACGCGCGTACAAACTTAACAACGTGCACAATGCGGATCAAAGTCCGACGAACAGACGGCCAACGGGCTGGCGTCTGCCCCCGCAATTTCAGCGAGTGCGTGCAAAAATCAATCACAGTCTTTTTATATCACAATATATTGTGCTTGTCAACTGATAAATCTACATGTTGTATCTGGACGAGGGCGCACTTATACAAGGTACCCTGCTAGTCCTCCCTAACTTACTCCGCCCTAACTTACTCCGCCCTAACTTACTTCGCCCTAGAATACAGGTACAGTTTACCACAGGGGCCGGAGACTGTATAGGCGGAATTTTTCCAACCATGCGGCCAAACAAAAAGAGTCCAGGGGCTCCTGGGCCCTAGACTCTCTGAAACACGGATACTGTGCAGCGTCATGAAGCTGCCCGGATACTGACAGGGCCAGTATAGCAGAGCTCGCACCAGAGTACAAGCCTTTTTGCAGATGCTTCTTGCATTTCGTGTCGAAGTATGGTATTTTGAAAATGGCGTTGCCAGTATACGGTAGGCGGTCAGTCCCTCCAGTACGGAGGGGACTTCTGCCCCCTCCAGTGAGAGGGGGTGATGCTCATGAACTACCCTACATACTCGGAGCTGTTCCAGTTTTGTATGGTGATCATCGGTATCATTGGCCTCTTTTTGGCCATAAAAAAGAAGTAACCGCCCCTGTCCCCACAGCTCGGCGATTACTTCAATGATATGTAGGGGCTAACCGTCTACCGGCAACGCCCTTTCTAGTTGAATTATACTCAATCCGGCCCCTAAAGTCAAGGCCGGCTTTCCTGCCATTGTGTCCAACTTGGACACAAATGTTTTACGGAGACATCAAAATACGTGAAACAATAACCAGCACCCACCTTTTAGTGGGTGCTGGTTATTGTTATAAATACCGCTGGAGCACTTCGCTCAGAGCATCCTTGTAGTTCTTCAACTCGTAAATGTCGGTCAGCGGGTACTTGGTTTCCTTTTTAGCCTCATCTGGGATGATCAATGTCTTCAGGTTATCAGTCAGGCGAAGGCGACAAATCCACTTGCGGATATTGCCCCTATACAAGATATTGATGTAAGACTCCGTATCCTTGTAGGTAATGTCGTGGATATCTGCAAGGTCAGCCAGTAGATTTTTCACGATAAAGAAAGCCTCTAACTCTTCCTCGGTGGTGACGATATTGGGGACCTTCTTCTCAGACTCGGTCGGTTCGGCAGGGGAAACAGAAGCATCATCGGCGGGCTTCTGCTCTGTAACAGAGACGCTTCCACCAGAACCACCAAGAGCTGACTTGATCTTGTCGTTCATCATCTCGCTCACCAAATCGTTTAGGGCCTTGGACAAAATGGGCCGGAACTTTTCAATCACACTCTGAGTCTTAGGGCCAGAGTAGCAACTCTGAAGAAAAAAACGGATAAAGTCGTCACAGGGGGTGTCGAGCTGCATAGTGAAAATGTGCTTGAACTCCTGGACATATTTCAACTCAGAGGCGGTGCTGAAGATAGAGTCAATATCAAAAACCGACTTGCAGAACTTCTTTAGCTCAGGAACTTGGTTTTCACGTATGTCCAAAATATTGATAGTTAAGAAAGGATCGTTATCCATCTTATTGGGACTATCTAGGTCTGTGTAAAACCGATAGATGAGACCGTTTGTGAGGATGGCGAATTTGGCTGTCGTAGTACCAAAGTAACGAAAGAGTTGTGAATCATGCCGATCTAGGTTTTCTGAAATGGATTTACACTCTACAAGGATTACGGGTTGCTCCTCCTTGATAATGGCGTAATCCACTTTTTCGCCCTTCTTGATACCTACGTCTGCGGTGAACTCCGGCACAAATTCTTGGGGATTGAATACATCGTAGCCGAGCATGGCGAAGAAGGGCATGATGATTGCAGTCTTAGTGGCTTCCTCGGTCTGGATGGAGTCTTTCATACTCTCTACCCGCTTAGAGAATTGCCTCAGTTGATCAATGAAATCCATAGCCCACACTCCTCTTTCTTTTTTCTGGCCGACTTGAATACGTTGAATTTCCCGCGGAAGGGGATATCTTTAGAATCTTATGGGGTTTTAGGCTCCTCGTCGGCCTTCTCTTTCTGGTCTTGTACCCACCTGTATTCCACGAAGGCCATGACATCTTCCTGAGACTTTGGAGAGAGCTGGTTAAAGCGGAAAACGAGGTAAGGCCGCGGCGGGCCGTTTGTACTTTTTGAAGGATCTTCCCCGAGAAGTTCGCCAACGGTAACACCAAGATACTGAGCAAGAAGCTGAACCTTCTCGACGGAAGGAACTTGTCCTCGGCTTTCAATGTTGTTTATAAAACTGCTACCTACTCCACTTTCACGGCAGGCGACAGTAGGCTTTACACCTTTGGCAGCGCAGTATTTTTTTATGTTTTGCACAAAAACTGCTTTATCCAAGCACTCTCCCACCTCTGAAAAAGGAAATAGGGCAACACTACAATAATTCACTTTAGAGGAAAATTATATTGACAATTCACTTTTAAGGATTTATGATTTACTTGCAAGTTGATTTTAAGTCATGGAAAAGGGGCGAAAATGCTACCGCGTTTTGTGCGGCACATCCCCCCAAGTATGTATCTTACCCAAATTCATACTACCATAAACCTGACTTAAAATCAAGAATTGGATAAAAGGGGTGATAGCATGAAAATCAGAGAGTACCGAGAAAAGCGAGGCATGACCAAAAGCGAATTGGCCCAGACCATGGGCGTCGATCTTGCAGCAGTGTCCCGATGGGAATCGGGAGAGGCTATGCCAAGGGCGTCCAAACTCCCAAAGCTGGCCGACCTGTTTGGCTGTACCATCGACGAGCTCTATGGCCGGACAGGGCCTCCAGACAGGCGAAACTGTTCGGCTTGATGCAAGCGTATCACACGGAAGGAGGGAGCGCCATGTACGGACAATACGAGAATATCTACAAAACCACCCGCCGGAAGGCTGGTTATACCCAGGAAGCGGCAGCCGAGCGGCTGGGCATATCTGTCGAAAGTGTCCGGGCCTATGAGACGGGGCAGCGGATACCGCCCAACCACATCGTCGACCTGATGTCCATTCTGTATCACTCCCAGCAGCTGGCCTATCTGCACTTGCATGAGAGCAACGTGCTCATAGAGCATGTTATCCCAGAGCTGGAACAGCGGAGCCTGATGGCCGTGGCCATGCGGATCTACAACCGGATCAACCGGTTCAGCCAGACGCACAGGCTGGAGCGGCTTATGGAGATCGCGGAGGACGACCGGATTGACGAAACCGAGCGCGCCGAGTTTGACCTGATTATGCTCGACATCCGGGAGATCATCAAGTCCGGCCTGGAGATGGATGTATTCTGCGCACACTCAACCCCGGGAACTTAGGGGGGAATGTGAGATGAAGCTCGAAGTGAGCAAGCGGGATGCGTACATTATGGCCGAAACCTTGTGGGAGGCGGCCATGGATCTGGACATAGCTGCAAAGGGGAACAGAGAGCGGGCCCGGATATGTGCCCGCATAGGCGATCCGGTTGCGTATGCGCCGAAGCTCGCCAGGCTGGAACGGGAGATCACCCGGATGGAGCGGGCGGCCCGCCGGCGGAGAGCTGTCAGGGAGCGCCTGCTCCAAGCGATTGAGGCCGCGAAGGCGGCGGAGCAAATGGAGGCTACTACCGATGAAAGGAAATAAAAAAGCCGCCCTGTGGTCAGACAGGACGGCCTACATAGCAGGGCGGTTCACAAACCCTAACGTATGTAATTTATATTATAGCACCCTGCCCGGGCAAACGCAAGGGGCTATAACACTCTGCCCAGCTCCGGGCCCGACGCAGGGCCCGGGCTGGCCGGAGGCAACAGAACGGAGGCGGCAGCATGGGGACAACTGAGCGGTGGAAACCGCTGGATCTGCGGCGGCGGGGCGAGTTGGGCCCGTATGACGGAGAGCTGATTGTCCTGCACATGGTGCCCAAGACCTCGGCCCGCAGCGAGCGGTATGTCGTCGGTCGGCTTGAGGTCGTGGCCGGGCGTACCTGGATGTCCGGAGGTGGCAATACCCTGTCGCCGGCGGAGATGCGTAAGCGATATGACCTCCGGTGGGTCCGGTTGCCAGAGGACGATACCAGGTCGTATCCGTAAAGACATGATTGGAGGTGATGGCACATGGCCGATATGATTAGACTCCAGCGGAGCGGCGGCTATACTGTGCTGCCCAACGGCATCCTGCGAGATACCAACCTATCACTCAAAACCAAGGGACTGTTTGCCATCATCCTCTCACTGCCGGAGGGGTGGGACTACAGTGTGGCCGGGCTGGCTACGGTGGCCGGCTGCGGCCGGGATGCCATCCGGGGCGCGCTCAAGGAGATGGAGACCGCCGGGTACCTTACCCGGATGCGCGCCCACGGAGAGGGCGGCAAGTTTACGGGCGTCGTCTACACCATCCGGGATGTGGCGGCACCATTGTCGGAAAACCCGACAATGGATGAAAACGCACCATTGTCGGGAAAACCGACGACGGAAAACCCGACGTCGGAAAAACCGTCGTCGGGAAATCCGACGCAATTAAATAAAGATCCATCCAGTAAAGATCTTAGTAATACCCCCCTACCCCCCACAGGGGGCGGTGTGAAAGCGCCAAAGTCAAAGCTCAGGCGCAAGCGCGCCGCTAAGTCAGAACCGACCTGGCGGCCGGATAAGTTCGCCGGCTTCTGGCTGGCCTACCCACGGGACGAGGACCGGGCCAAGGCGGTGGAGCAGTGGGATGCCCTGCCCGGGGACCAGGGGCTGATGGAGCAGTACGGCTCGGAGGATGCCCTGCTCCACGACATCGCGGTTGGACTCAAGCGGCACCTGGAGTGCGAGGACTGGCGGGAGGGCAGGGGCATCCCCTACGCCTTCCGCTGGCTGCGGGACCGCAAGTGGCAGGAAAAGCGAAAGACCGCCCAGGCTTTGGGCTCGGACAGGCCCCCGGGGGTGACGTATGGCTGGAGATAACAACACCCTGTATGAGCAGGTGCTAGGCGCGGAGCAGAGCGTGATCGGCTCCATGCTGATTGACCCGAAAACCGTGGGGCTGGTGGTGGCGGAGCTATCCGAGGAGGATTTCAGCCTGGAGGCAACCCGTAACCTTTTCCGTGCGTTCCGGAAGCTGTACCTGGAAAACCGTATCATGGACCCGGTGACGGTGCTGGCAGCGATCGGGCCGCAGGACGCCTCCATGCGCAGCTATGTCATGGAGCTGATGGACCGCACCCTAACCCCCGCAAATATCGTGGAGTACATAGAGCAGGTGAAGCGGGAATCCCTGCGGCTCCGGCTGCAGAATATCGGCCGGGAGCTGCTGGAGAGGCTGAGCAACCCGGAGGACGCTATGCCGCTGCTTATGCGGGGGATGGAGCTGTTGTCCGGGCAGAGGCAGGACGACGAAGCGGACATGGAGCGCTCCATCCTGGACTTTTACGAGGACCTAAAGCACGAGCCGGAATACCTCCCCTGGGGCTTCCCGGAGCTGGACGAGGGACTGTACGTTGAGCGCGGGGACTTTGTCGTGCTCGCCGGCCGCCCCTCCGACGGCAAGACCGCCCTGGCCCTGCACATGGCCTATGCGCAGGCCCAAACGCTCAACGTGGGATTCTTTTCCCTGGAGACGGGCCGAAAGAAGCTGTTTTCCCGCCTGATGTCCTCTGTGTCCAGGGTGCCCGGCCCAACTTTGAAACGCCGGAAGCTCTCGGAGGAAGAGTTCAGCCTGATTGCAGCCGGGGCCGGTGAGATACGACCGAGGAAGCTGCGGGTCATAGAGGCGGCCGGATGGACGGTGGATCAGATTGCCGCCCGGGCCCTGGCCCGGAAGCTGGATGTAATCTATATCGACTACCTGCAGCTTATCCGGCCTACCATACGGGGGCGGGCCAGCCGCCAGGACGAGGTGGCGGATATCTCGCGGGCCCTGGCCGTCCTGGCCCGCACCCACAAGATCACGGTTGTGGCGCTGTCCCAGCTCTCCCGGCCGGCGGATAAGACCAAGCGGCGTCCTCCGGTGCTGGCCGACCTGCGTGAGAGCGGGCAGATTGAGCAGGACGCCGACGCGGTGATGTTTGTCTGGCGTGAGGACGAGCAGAACAGCAACGCCGAGCGAACCCTGTCCCTGGCAAAAAACAAAGAGGGGCAGTTGAACAACTGGCCCATGGTCTTCCGAGGGGAAATCCAGAGGTTTATCCCGATCACCTCCCCCGGCAGCACTACCATGGCAAAGAAACGGCAAGAGCCGGACTACAAACAGATGGGGTTCCACGAAATCACAGGTGATGACTCGGAGCTCCCATTCTGAGCAAGGAGATAGAGCTATGCGTACTATCGCTATTGTGAACCTTAAGGGCGGCGTCGGGAAGACCGTCACCGCCGTCAATGTGGCCGCCATCCTGGCCACCGAGTACGGCCAGCGGGTGCTGCTCATTGACGCAGATCCCCAGGCCAACGCCACCCAGTCCCTGCTCCCGCCGGGGGAGTACGACACCTTGGCTAGGCTGCTGGCTATGCCGGACGCCTACTATGGCGCTCTGTTGTATCACAGCAGCATCCGGGGTCTGGACGTATTGCCGGCCGACGACGAGCTGCGCAACCTGGACGTGGATCTGCTCCAGGGGGAGCGGCCCAACCTGCGGGCCATCCGTGACCTGCGGGACGCGATGGAGGAGGGTGACGCCTACGACTGCATCGTAATTGACTGCCCGCCCGCGCTGTCCCCGGCCTGCGCGGCGGCCATTGCCGCCTCCACTGATGTGGTCATCCCCATCAAGGTAGACGCTTACTCGGTCCGAGGGATGAATGAACTGACCGCCCAGATCGACCGTCTGCGGAGCATCTACCCGGACGTGCATGTGGCGGGCTGCCTGCCCACCATGTGGTACCGCTCGGACACGGTGGAGCAGGGAGAGAGGCTGCTCCGGGAGCAGGCCCCGGTCCATGTCTTTGCCAGCCACATCCGGCGCAGCCCCAAGGTGGACGAGTCCACCTGGACGGGGGAGCCAGTGGTGAGCTGGTCGCCCCGCTCCGCAGCGGCCCAGGATTACCGGGCCTTTGTAGCGGAGTTTCTGTGGGAGGAGGCGGCAAAGTAATGGCCAAGTTTGACATCACGGCGGCTTTTCAGGCCGCAGTGGGCGCCGCCGGAAATGTGTCCAAGTTGGACACATCGCGGGAGACCATCGAGTACATCAGCCTGGACAAGCTGGAGGCTGACCCGGGCAATTTTTATAGCCTGGACGGTTTGGAGCACCTGGCGGCCAATATTGAGCTGTGCGGTCTCCAGCAGCCCATCCGGGTACGGTCGACGGAGGACGGGCGGTACGTCATCGTCTCCGGACACCGGCGTTGGTCGGCGCTCAAGCTCCTGCGCAGCACAGAGGGGAGCGGGGACCGATGGGCAAATATCCCCTGCATTGTGGAGCGGGACGAAGTATCCCCGGAGCTCCGGGAGCTGCGGCTGATCATGGGCAACAGAGATACCCGGAAACTATCACCGGCGGAGGTATCCAAGCAGGCCCAGCGGGTGGAGCTGCTGCTCTACCAGCTCAAAGAGCAGGGCTACGAGTTTCCCGGCCGTATGCGCGACCAGGTGGGGGCAGCCTGCCAGGTGTCCGCCCCCAAACTGGCCCGGCTCAAGGTCGTCCGGGAGCACCTGATCCCGATTTATTTGGAGCACTTCGACCGAAATGAACTCTCAGAACAAACTGCTTACGCTTTGGCACGGATGGAGACCGCACTCCAGGAGCGGCTGGCGAATATGTCGCCGAACCTGCCCACCGGGAGCCGGGCGGAGGAGCTGCTGGGGATGGCTCAAAACGGCACCGACTGGCGGCCTAAATTTGCATGTCCAGACGGCAGCCCATGTAAGAGGGGAGACGCATTCCTGCGGCACGATCTGGAGTGCAGCTATGGTGAGCTGTGCGGGGGGCACACCTGCTGCCTCAAATGCTATCGGGGCACCTCCCGGTATGATACCTGTGAGCGTGCTTGTTCCAAGGCCAAGGCCGCCCGAAAGGAGCAGAGGGACGAGGAGGAGGCCAGGGAAGCCAAGCGCGAGGCGGAGATCCAGGCGGAAATCCAGAAAAATGTGCAGCTCCGGGCCAAGAGGCTGGCCGCGGCCGCAGATGCCGCTGGGCTGGAAAATGAGGCATCCATCCTCGTCTCAGAGTATGGACGGGGCCTGACAGTCGGGAAACTGCGGGATTGGGCCGCAGGCCACTTTGACCAGGATGATAAACTGTATCCCAGTACCCTGAGCCCCAAAGACTACAGCGACCCTGCCATGCTTGCCGAGAAGCTGGGGTGCTCCACGGACTACCTGTTGGGCGTCACGGATCAGTTGATGCCGGCGGCTCTATCCACGGATACAGATCTGGAGACGGACGGCCCCTGGCACTGGTGGCCGGAGCAGCCGCAGGAGAGCGGTCTGTACTGGTGTATCACGGGCCCCATGAGCCACGGCGGGAGCCTGTACTGGTGGAACGCTGAGGAGGAGCAGTGGGAGCACCCGGCCATGGCTTTCCGGGTGGTGCCGAGCGTAAGACTTTGGATGAGGTGTCCCCAGTTGCCAGAGAGCATGAGCTGGGAGAGACAGGAGGTACAAGATGGCGAAAAGTAAGAAACCACACCGCCGCCCCGGGCCGGGCAAGCCCCAGGGCGCGACCTATGCCCAGATGCTGGCCCACAAGGCGGCCGTCCGAAAGGGGCTGGAGCAGGCCGCCCGGGACGCCACGGTGCAGGTACAGGCGGATACCCATACCCAGCGGGCCATGTGGCTGATGGTGTGCTCCATCGCCGACGCCTATGGCTTCGGCCCCAAGCAGCTGCAAAAGTTTTTCACCGCGCTCCAGGACAACACGGACGAGCTGGAGCGGATGCGTGCAGAAGTGGACGAGGAATATGCCTTTGAAAAGCTCCGCCAGAAGGCGCAGGCGGTCACTGGCATGGAGGTGCATTACCTCTATGAGCAGGAGGCTCTGCTGGCTGAGATGCAGGCGGCCAAGGAGGGGGTGTTAGCCCATGAGTAAGCGGATAATCCAAACCACACCCAGCGGCGAGTGGGGTATCCCCGGTGTGGATCTGGCAACCCTGCCGCCCAGGGTGTACGGGGCACTCTGCAAGCTCAAGGACATGGAGGCGCTGCTGGAGGTCATCAACTCTCCAGCAGTTCGGGCGTGGGAGCGGGACGACGCCATCGAGCAGTTGATCTGTATGGGCAACTAAGGAGCCGGAGATGGAGGCGCGAAAATGAAAGTACCTGCAGAATTTGAGGACGTGTTCCAGGGTGTCGAGTTGACGGAACGCGAAATCGGATTTTTGACCTGGCTGGCAGGGTGGGATAGACGCACGATTGAGAATCTTAAATCGCTGATCCAGAAAATCCGGGCCACACGGGTAATCGGTAATGCCCTCCAGACCAGCAACGAGTCGCTGGCACCATCGGCCAGCCGCCAGCCAGGGGGAGCGGAGGCGAAGGAATGAAAAAGACCAGCATTAAAGAACTACGGAGTTTCTCAAAAGCGGAGCTAATCCGATATGTGCAATATGTGGAAGGAGAACCGCTGCGGGCACATCACACCGCTGCGCGCACATATATCTACGAGCTGCGTCTGGAGAGGGTCAACAAACGGTACGATGCAGCAGTAAAGAAACTAAGCTCCCTGACTCAAGGAGACAAGACTTTGCAGGGGCTTGTGGAGTGGACAAAAGCCCATGAAACAGTCTCCCGCTGCATAGCCGAGTTAGAGCGGTTGGAAAAACTGCTTTATGGCTAGCAGTGAGGCTCCGGCCCTCTGCCGGGTGGAGATTACCCGCTCCACCCGCCTCTTCTTGCTTTGCGGGTGTCTGGCCTGAGCCGGGTGCCCGGCAGAGGGCCGGAGACAGCTTCAGTGGGGGCGAGAATGGACAAGGACAAGTGTTATGGATGCCGCTGCCAACAATGCCGGTGGCGTGGGGCCGGGAGCCTATGTCATTATAACGAGCATGGGGAGCATACCAGCCGGTGCTCATGGTGTAGTAGAGCGATACGCAGGCTTAGCCCGGAGCTGCCCGAATGGAAGACGGCGAGCTTCACATGCAAAGGATTTGAAAGGAGGTGCTGAACGATGGGAGGGGCGATTGATAAACAAACGATGCTAGGTCTTATCATCGATGCAAAGCGCACAGACTCGGAAACAGGCAGTTTTGCAGAGTGGCTTGCGGAGTATCTGGCGGAGCATATGCCCACACTCACCCCGCCGAACGAGTGGAGGGGCGTGGAGGAGGGACTGCCGGAGATTTATCTGGACGAAGAGGGAAATAACATACCGTTCCTCGTGTGCGGGCCTGATTCAAAGTACCCATTCCGTGCGTTATTCATCGGAAACTCTTGGTTTAATGGATGGGATCCGGTTGAAGTCACCCACTGGATGCCGCTTCCTGCGCCGCCTAACCGTCGCCCTTCGGAGGTAGCGCCATGAGATACCAATACACCCGCCAAGAGCTGGAATCCATCACCCAGGAGACCGCAATCTACATTGAGGGAGCGGGGATAGCACAGCTCCAATGGGACGGCCTGGAGATTGCAGAGGGGTGCAGGGATGGATACCTGTACTGCAAGCACATCAAGCCGTTTGCAATGGAGCTGTACGGCAAATACTGGACGGCCTGGGATGGGCCGCCGGAGGAGGAAACTGCATGGGCCTAGAATACCCCTGTGTCTACTATAAGCCTGGTGGTCTGTGTGAAAAGTACAGCACAGACGGCATAACATCGTATTGTGTGCAAGGCCCTTGCCCGGATCAGAGCCTATCCAACTCTGACCGCATCCGGGCCATGGGCGACGAGGAGCTGGCAACCATGCTCAACCGCTTTGCAGAGGGTGAGGATGCACCGCACTACTGCAGAAACCTGCCGGAGTGCAACACAGACATGGAAGCAGACAACCTGATCCCATTGGAGCGATGTCAAGCGTGCCTGCTCCACTGGCTGCAGCAGCCGGCGGAGGGAGATGTGAGTGATGCCCGAATATCGTAGATATCAACGAATACCGGCGGAGCTGTGACAACTGCTTCTGGCATGATGGTGCCAACGGGGCCTGTAAACACCCTGGCGGCTATGAGTGGGACATGAAGTTTTCCCGCTGTGCCACATTCCGCTGGCGTAATGGATATCCGGCGAGTAAAACACAGGGAGGAGAGGAGCATGATACACAACTATGAGGGTTTTGAGCAGACGCTGGCCGGGTCAGAGCTGGTCCCGGTGCTGGTGGTGCGGGTGCCGGTGATGAGCGCGGAGCAGAAGGCCGGGCTCCGGGCGGAGATCGCGTCATCCATCCTGGACGGCCTGCTCCTGCTGGAGGACGGGCTGGCCTATCAGGTGGTGGATCTCCCACTGCCCCGGGAGTGGACACCGCTGCTTCAGGAGGAGCCAGAGCCCGAGCCGCCAAGGCCCACCGGGCGGAATGCGGCGGAGAAGCGGGAGATCCTGGAGCGGCTCCGGAGATACCGGCAGAAGCGCGGGTTGGGCTGCTTCGCGGCCCTGGCCAAGGCGTGCGGGGAGGGTGTGACCGAGACCACTCTCCGCAACCTGTACCATGGAGATGAGGTGCAGCCCATCCAGGTGTGGCGGCAGGTGGGCGCCGGCCTGGAAAAACTGGGCGTGTCCAAGTTGGACACGCAGAAAGAGGGGGATGTTGATGGGTAACAAAAATCTGCGGCGGCTGCGCTGTCTGGTAACGGCGCAGACCATGGGCAATCTGGAGCGGCTGGCCCAGATGGACGGGTGCGGTGATGTGGGCCGCATGGTAGACAAGCTGACCCGGGACAAGATGCTGGCCCTCCGCCAGTCTGTCGTCGGGCCATGGGCGGCCCACTACATGGCCCGCTTTAACCAAGTGGACTGATGGCCGAGGGGCCGTGGTATTGCACATGCCAGAGGGCGGGGCCCCTGGTCAAAGAGTGCCGGGCGATTCGTCCCCGGCTGGCCCGCACGGACTCCAGGGAGGACCGGCGGGATAAAAATGAGATCATCCGCTCACCGCACTCAGCGGTGTGCCGGAGTCAGGCCGACCGGCTAGAGCTGAGGCTTGCGCTGTTCGGCTTTGAGGGTACACATTACACGCTCACCTATGATTCAGTCCATCTTCCACGAACCTTTCGGGAGGCTATGGCCACCAAGCGGGCCTTCATGGCCCGGGCGCGACGATTCAATGAAGGCCAGCCCTTTGACTGGGTTACCTGCGTGGAGGGACTGCACGGAGACCACCGCTACCACATCCACCTAGTTCTGCGGTACAGTGATTTCCCGCCGGCCGTGGTGCGCCACCTGTGGCGGGCCGGGGAGGTGGACGACGAGCCGGTGCTCATGCCCACCGGAGGCTATCGCCGGCTGGCAGAGTATCTGACCAAGGAGCGCACCGACGGCATCATCATCCCCATCGGGCGGCGGCCGTGGAACTGCTCCAGGAGCTTGTCCCAGCAGTTGCCTCCACCGGAGCGATGGAGGGATGAGAGCGGCGTCATCGACATACCGGACGATGTGCTGTGGGCCAGGCGAGGCGAGCGGACCAACTCGTTCGGGGCATACGCATACGCCAGCTACATACAAAGCAATTCTTTTTTTAATTTGTCGCGCGCGCCCGCGTGCGCGCCCGCGCGAATTCAATCTTGAAATCTAGTGGAACAATAGACACACGGAGGTGAAACCCATTGCAAGGAACCCGCGAACGTGGTAAACTAGTCCTGAAGGATGGATGGGTTATCTGTCCCAAGTGCAAGACGATGAAACTCCTGCGTCTGCCGCCGGACGGCAAAGTGAAAGCCTATGTCTATTGCCGGCACTGCAAACAGGAGCGATATCTGGATATCGATTTGAGCCTGAGCCAATGAGCCTGAGCCACATGGTCCGCATGATGCGGCCCGTGTCGGTTCAGGCTTTTTGTTTCGTCCGGAGGTGTGTGCCGTGCTGCTGAAACTCTGTGCCAAATGCGGGGCGGCGACGCCCAACCACAACGCCATCTGTGACCGGTGCGCGGAGCGCTTGCCAGCGATGCAGCGGGAGCGACATGCAGGCTATGACAAGCACCGCGACCCGGCCAAGGTGGCCTTCTACCGCTCGGCGGCCTGGCGGACCCTGCGCCTCCGGAAGCTGGAGTCCATCGGCTACCGGTGCGAGGAGTGCGTGCGGGAGTGGCAGGCCGGGCTCCGGCGCGAGGAGGACATCGAGCTTGCCACGGAGGTGCACCACATCGAGCCCCTTGAGGTCAACTGGGCCAGGCGGCTGGATATCACCAACCTCAAGGGCGACTGCAAGGCCCACCACAGCGCCGAAGAGAGCCATCACAAGCGGCCCAGGGGCGGGTCAAAAAGTACAGGCGGACGGCGCGCTTGACCGCACGGCCTCTGTTTTGCGGCAAAAACTCCCCGATGGAGGGAAACGTCCCCCGGCGGCCGGGGCGGGATTGGTCTTTTCAGCCGTCGCCCGCGCGCAGCCTGGGCGCGCACGAGACAAAACCGGCCGAAAAAAGGGCAAAAATCGCGCCCTGGAATGTGTCCGACTTGGACACATCGGGCGGGAGAGGAGGATCGTCACATGCCCAACCCACGCGAACCCATCAACATCCTGCTGGCGAAGGGCCGCAAGCATCTGACCCAGGAGGAGATCCAGCGGCGCATGGCCACCGAGCCCACGGCCCCGGCCGACGACATCCAGCCGCCGGACTACCTGTCCAAGAAGCAGCGGGAGGAGTTCTCCGCCCTGGCGGGGGAGCTCCAGCGCATCAAGATCATCGGCAACGTGGACGCCGGGGAGCTGGCCCGGTACGTGGTGGCCCATGGCTTCTACGCCAGGTACACCAAGCTCCTGCGCACCCTGCCCAAGAAAAAGCGGGCGCGGCTGCGGGAGCTGCGGGCCAGGCTGGCGGCGGAGGAAGGGCGGGCCGTGGCCGCCGGCGAGGAGATCGACGACGAGGACGTGGCCCTGGAGCTGGAGCGCAGCCTGGCCCTGCTCCAGGACAAGTATTTCACCCAGTGCGAGGCCACGGCCCGGGCCCTGGGGCTTAACATCACCAGCCGCTGCAAGCTGGTGATCCCCCAGGAGCCGCCGGTACCGAAGTCCAACAAGTTCGACCGCTTTAAGAAGCTGGCGGAGGGCGAATGAGGGACCGGGCGACGGCCTATGCCGAGCGGGTAGTCTCCGGCGATGTGGTGGCCGGGGAGCTCCACGTCCAGGCGTGCCGCCGCCACCTGCGGGATCTGGAGCGGCAGGGGACGGACGAGTTCCCCTATCTCTGGGTGCCGGAAAAGAGCGAGGAGATCCTGGACTTTGCCGAGACGCTGACCATCGTGGAGGGCGACGAGCCCCGGCCGGTCCGCCTCTACGGCTGCCAGACCTTCGACCTGGGCGTGCCCATGGGATGGGTCAACCGCAAGGGCTACCGCCGATTCCGCCGCAAGTACAAGTCGGTGGCCCGGCAGAACGGCAAGACCTTCGAGAACGGCATCACCGCCACCTACCTGGCCGGCTTCGGCGGCTACCGCTTCGGCAAGCTCTTCACCGTGGCCACCAAGAAACGCCAGGCCCGGCTGGCCTGGGAGGACGTGGAGCGGTTTGTCCTGGCGGACGGCGACCTGATGGAGTGCTTCCGCATCCAGGACTACAAGTCCCTGATCACCTCCTGGGAGACCGGCTGCACCATTGAGGCGCTGTCCAGGGAGGGCGGCCTGGACGAGGGCTTCCGTTCCATCTACGCCTCCATCGACGAGATCCACCAGCACCGGGACAACAAGATCTACAAGGCCATCTACAACGGCCAGCGGTCGCTGAAGGAGGCTCTGACCTCCATGATCACCACCCGGGGCGACGAGCTCAACAGCTTTTGCTTCGAGATGGACGAGTATTGCCAGGCGATCCTGGCCGGCGGCTCCACGGCGGAGAACTTCTTTGTGGATATCTACTGCCTGGACGACGGGGATGACCTCTTTGCCCCGGAGCACTTCCCCAAGTCAAACCCGGTGCTCTGCCAGACAGAGGAGGGCATGGAGACCATGCTGGCCGACGCCCAGACAGCCAGGGACGCCGGCGGCCGGGAGCTGGCCGACTACATCACCAAATGCCAGAACATGTGGTCGGAGAACGCCGACGAGAAGCTGGTGACGCCGGCCATCCTGAAGAAGTGCCGCTCCCCGCTGACGCTGGAGCACTTCCGGGGCGCCTCCTGCTTCGCCGGGCTGGACCTGTCCTCCGGCGGCGATCTCACCACCCTGGCCCTGGAGTTCCAGTGGACGGAGCGGGAGCGGCCCATGTACTACGGCTGGAGCGTCAGCTTCATGCCTAGGGGGCGGCTGGAGGAGCACATCAGGAGCGACCTGGCCCCCTACGACGTGTGGGCCCATGACCGCCTCCTGCTGGCCACCGGAAGCGTCCAGGACTTCAAAAATGACTACAGCTTTATCCTCGCTACCCTGCGGGACACCCTGGCCGAGTATGACCTGACCCTCCTGGGGCTGGGGTACGATCCCCACAACGCCGACTGCTTTCTCAAGGACCTGGAGGAGCTGGGGGCGCCTCTGCTGGAGGTAAAGCAGTCCGCCCGGTTCCTGCACAGCGGGACGGAGGAGCTTCAGCTCCTCATGAAGTCGGGGCAGTACCTTTACGACCAGCGGAACGAGCTGCTGGACCTGTCCTTCCGGAACGCCCGCATTGTGCGGAACAGCTTCAAGGAGATGAAGGTGGACAAGGAGGCGGGCAAACGCACCCGGCGCATCGACCCGGTGGACGCGGCCATCGACGCCCATGTGGCGCGGATGAAGCTCACCGAAGATCCCCCGGTGGATCTGGAGCGGGCCATGGCGGAGTATCTGACAAAAATGGGGTGGAATACGTGAACTACATCAAAGAGCTCCTGCGCTGGGCGGAGCCGGGCTACCGCTGGACGCTGGAGACAGCGGGGGAGCTGGCGCTCCTGGCGGGCCGGGGATGCCGGTGGCTGGGGAGGTTCCTGCTGGCGCTGCTCCTGTTCCTGCCGTGGCTGGTGGTGGGCCTTGTTCTGTGGGCCCAGCGCAGGCGCGGAGAAGGGGGTGAGTGAGCATGGGATTGTTTCAGAGACTGGTCCAAAAGACGGGCGGCCAGGCCGCGGCGCCGGCGGACGGAGCGGAGCAGGTGACGCTCAGCCAGCTCATTGACCTGCTGAACCTGGGGGGCGTCCCCCGGAGCAAGCTGAGCGAGGCGACCTATTTTACCTGCCTGCGGGTGCTGAGCGAGGGCGTCTCCAAGCTGCCCCTCAAGCTCATTCGGAGCACCCCGGAGCGGGGGGTGGAGGAGGTGCGGGAGAATCCGCTCTACCGGGTTTTGCGCTACCGGCCCAACCCCATCCAGACCGCCACCTACTTCTGGGCGGACATGGAGATGTCCCGCAACCACTACGGCAACGCCTACGCGGCCATCTTCGGCAGCGGGGCAAGCACCCAGCTCTGGCACATGCGCAGCGACCGGGTGAGCGTGTGGTTTGACAACCGCCGCATCCTGGGCCCGGACGCCCGGCTGTGGTACATCTGGTCGGCACCGGACGGGAGGCGGTACAAGCTGTGCCAGGACGAGGTGCTCCACTTCCGCACCTGGCTGAGCCTGGACGGTATCACCGGGTTGTCGGTACAGGAGATCCTGCGCAGCACCCTGGACGGCAGCCTGCAATCCCAGCAGATGCTCAACTCCCTCTACAAGAACGGTTTCACGGCCAAGGCCGCCGTCCAGTACACCGGCGATCTCAACTCGGAGGCGGAGCAGAATTTCCTGCGGGGCCTGGAGGCGTATGCCACCGGGCAGATGGACGCCACCAAGAGCTTCATCCCCGTGCCGCTGGGCTCCAAAATCGAACCGCTGAACATCAAGCTGACCGACAGCCAGTTCATCGAGCTGCGCAAGCACAGCGCCCTCCAGATCGCGGCGGCCTTCGGCGTCAAGCCCAACCAGGTCAACGACTACGAGAAGTCCTCCTTTGCCAACTCCGAGGCCCAGCAGCTCGCCTTCTTGACGGATACACTGCTGTGGATTCTCAAGGGCTATGAGGAGGAACTGAGCTGGAAACTGCTGGAGACTGCGCAGATGGACCGGGGGGAGGCGGCCCAGTTCAACACGGCGGTGATGCTGCGGGCTGACACCAAGACCCAGATCGAGAGCATGGTGCAGGCCGTGGCCAACTCGGTCTACATGCCCAACGAGGCCCGCGCCTACCTGGGGATGTCGTCGGCCGCCGGCGGCGACCGCCTGATTGCCAACGGAAACGTCATCCCCCTGGAGGACGTGGGGAAGCAGTATGGAAATAGAAAGGAGTGATGGCATTATGGATGCAATCCAGAAAGCGGCCAGGGTGGAGAAGCAGGCCCTGGCCGGGGAAGAGCTGGCCCTCATCAACCGGCAGGCCCTGAAGGAGCTGACGGAGGAGGAGGTCTTTGTGTTCCGGGTGGCCGCCTGCGACAACCAGGTGGACCGGGAGCAGGAGCGGTTCACCGAGGCGGCCCTGGACCGGCTGGCCGAGCTGTATGTGGGGAAGACCGTGATCATGGATCACAGGTGGTCGGCCAACGGCCAGACGGCCCGGATCTACGCCGGGGCCGTGGAGGAGTCGGAGGGCGTGCGGCGGCTGGTGCTGCGGGCCTACATGCTCCGCAACGATCAGACGGCGCCGCTGATCGCCGCCATTGAGGGCGGCATCCTCCGGGAAGTGTCGGTGGGCTGCCAGGTGGCAAAGGCCATCTGCTCCATCTGCGGCACAGACCGGCGGGAGACCTACTGCGGCCATTGTCCCGGCCAGGAGTATGAGGGCAAACGGTGCCACATCGACCTGGACGCCCCCACAGACGCCTATGAGCTGTCCTTTGTGGCGGTACCGGCCCAGAAGGGGGCCGGGGTGATCAAGCATTACGGGGGAAAGGGCGAGCCGGACGGCCCTCCCCGGCTGGGGGAGGAGGCCCCGGCCCTGGCGCTCCGGATGCGGTTAATGGAAGCCAGCCTTGCGCTGATGAAAATGGAGGAATGACAGATGAACAAGAAAATGAAGGCAATCCAGAAGTCGATGCAGGACAAGTTTGCCCAGGCCCGGAAGGCCCAGGACGAGGGCCGCAGCGAGGACGCGGCCAAGCTGATGGACGAGTGTGACGCGCTCCAGAAGGACTTTGAGCTGGAAAAGCGGCTCTACGAGCGGGAGAGGGCCATGGTCCCCGACGAACCGGAGGGCGACGACCCGGGCGACCCGGGCACCAGGAAGGAGATTTCCGGCTTCGCCATCATCGCCAAGCTGCTCCGCAGGCAGCCCCTCTCCGACGAGGAGCGCGCCGCCATCACGCCGGAGCCCGGCCTCCAGAAAGCGCTGGTCACGGGTACCAACGCGGCCAACGGAGAGGCCAACCTGATGCCCGAGGATGTGGACACCAAGATCCGGGAGCTGCGCCGGAGCTACATCTCCGCCAAGGACCTGGTGACTGTGATCCCCACCACCTCCCTCTCCGGCAGCTTTGACTTTGAGTCGGGCGCTGTTACCGGCCTGAAGGACTTTGACGACGGCGACGACATCCCCGACGGCACGGACCCCACCTTCAAGGCGGTGAAGTTCGCCATCGCCCTCAAGGGCATGATCATCCCCGTCTCCAACATCCTGACGGCGGTGGAGACGGCGGGCCTGATCGCCTATCTCAACAACTGGTTCGTTAAGAACGCCATCTACAGCGAGAACAAGGACATCTTCGCCGCGCTGAAGGCCAGCAAGTCGGCCAAGGAGCTGGCCAGCCTGGACGCCCTGGGCGAGTCCCTCAACCTGGATCTCGATCCCGCCTGCCTGGTGGGCGGTGTGGTCGTCACCAATCAGACCGGCTGGAATGTCATGGACAAGGCCAAGGACGCCAACGGCCGCCCCATGCTTCAGCCCGACCCCGCCAACGCCACCCGGAAGCTCTTCAAGAACCTGCCCGTCCATGTCTTTTCCGACGCCCAGCTCCCCAACGAGAGCACCAAGGCCCCCGTCTTTTACGGCGATCTCAAGGCCGGCTGCTACTTCGTGGAGTTCGCTTACCTGTTCTTCGACGCCAGCGCCCACGCGGGCTTCGTGAAGAACCGCACCCTGATGCGGGTGATTGAGGGCTACGACGTGATCCAGGCGGACGCGGCCGCCTACTGCTACGGCCTGCTCGACCCTGCGGCGGCCAACGCGCCCACGGTGGATGTGAGCGTCAAGGGGACCGTCACCACCAAGGCCGAGGCGGCAGGCTGAGCGGTGAGAGCCTATGGTGATCACCGTGGAGGAGGCGCGGGCCTACAGCCGTGATTACGAGTCCACCGACGAGGAGATGGCCGCCCTCATTGAAGTGGCCGAGAGCATGATCGACGACGGCATCCGGGACGGCTTTGACCGGGAGAGCCCCCAAGCGAAGATGCTCGCCAAGCTGCTGGTGACGGATCTGGACGACTATCGGGATCTCACGGCGGCGGAGGCCAATTCCATGCGCTATCTGACCCAGAGCCTGAAGATGCAGCTCCGGTACAAGGATGTGTCCAAGTTGGACACATCCGGGGCTGGGGAGGTGTGAGGCAATGGCAAAGCGGGCGAATGCCGGTGAGCTGCGCACCAAAATCATGGTCTTTGACCTCCCGCGGGATGAGCACGGCGAGGTGGAGCTGGGGCCGGACGGCTATCCGGCTTCAAAGCCGGTCAATGTGTTCGGGGAAGGGAAAACCAGGTACTGCAAATGGGTGAACGCCTGGGGCACCGAGGTCTACACGGCCCGCCAGGCGGGGGTGACCGAGCCGGCCACCCTCACCCTGCGGTATACCCCGTTAATCACCACCACCTGCATCATCTACCGGGGGACAGATCCCAAGCCCTACGAGGTGATCTCCGTCAACGACGTGGAGAACCGCCACGCCTGGCTGGAGGTCAAAGTGCAGCGGAAGGGGGCGGTGAGATGACACTCAACCAGCGCATCATTCAGGTGCTGTCCCCCCTGGGCCTGCCGGTGGTTCCGGACGTGGACACTCTGCACCGGCCCCGCTGCCTGGTGTTCAATTATGACCTGCTCCCGGCTCAGCCCGCGGATAACCGCCCCACTTGGTATAAGGCGCTGATCCAGGTGCACCTGTACCTCCCACTCGGGAACGACGGGAGGGAACTCCGGAGGCAGGTGATGGAGGCGTTGGTGGATGCCGGCATGACGTGGCCCGAGATCATCGACGCCACAGACGATGAGACCCAACATAAGGTATTCGAGTGCGAGACGCTCGTTGGAAAGGATGATTTGTAATGGCAGGGAAAACCCGCAGTAAGGCCGCCGGCTACCACGGCGTGCAGAACATGAAGTTTGCACCCAAGAAGTCCGGCACCTATGATACCGCGCTCCTGGACATGAAGTATGCCCAGAGCATCAACCCCTCCGCGCTGCTGGAGGCCGCGGAGCAGTACGCGGACAACCGCCTGGTGTGCCGTGTGCCCAGCGACACCGGCTACGAGGGTGAGGTGGGTACCACCGCCCCCGACCCGGAGCTTGAGAAGGCGGCCGGCTTCGCGCTGGAGGGCGCAAACGGCCTGATTACCACTAACATCGCCAGCTACCTCCGGGGCGCCCTGTACTATGAGTTCCTGGAGCTGGACGAGGACGGCAAGCAGTCTGTAGTCAAGTGCTGGATGTTCAACGTGGAGATCGGCAAGGGCTCCGCTACCTATACCACGGCCAAGGGCAGCGTGGAGTTCGGCGCCTATTCCTATCCCTTCCGGGCCTATGGAGATCCGCTGAAGGACTCCGAGGGTACTGACGACTACAAGGACGAGCGCGGTGTGGGCCGGACGGCGTATCTGTATACCTGCCGGCCGGACGATACGGGCTACGCGACCTTTGGGGATACGGTGCCGGTGCCCAAGGTGGCGGCAACGGAAGGGACTTAACCGTGTATGAGATGGATCTGGGCGGGGTCCGGTACCGGCTGGACCCCGCCGCCATCTCCGCCATCCGGTACCGGGCCATTTATGGCGAAAGTATATTGGAAACCCTGAACCGGGGGATACCGCCCAAGAAGCTGGAGGGGAAGCTGCTGCGGATGTGCCACCTGATGATTCCGGCGGCGGACCGGCCGGAGCTTCTTGTCCTGGCCCGACAGGCCCGGCGGGACGGGGCTTTCCTGGTAAAGGGTCTCAAAGCACGGGATGCACTGTTGGAACCGGACATAGAGCTGGATGGGCCGCCGGACGAGGAGAGCTCCGAAGAACCGTTTGACGAGTACCGCCTTCTGGCGGCCCTAACCCTGGTGGGTATGGATTTGTCCCTGCTCCATGAGCTCCCCATACTGCATGTGATAGGGGTGCTGCGCCGGCTCAACATGCTCCAGGATACAGAGCGCAAGCACTACCGGCCGCTGACGGATAAGGAGATGTCCAACCTGTACCCGCGGCCCAAGAAAAAAGCCGCTCCCAGGGGAGGCGCAGGCGGATGAAGTACAGCGTGGCGGCCCTCTCTTTGCATGGCCGGATAAGGAGGGGCATATGGAGACAATCTCAATTGATGACTTTGAGCTATACCTGACCGACTTGTGCGAAAAGGAGGCTATGAACGCGGAGCAGACACTGGACGAAGTCCTGTCTGCCCGCGCCTTGGAGCTCAAGGGTAAGCTGACTGAGCGCAGCCCGAAGGATACCGGGGAATACGCCAGGGGATGGAGGGTGCGGACGGCCACCGTCAACCACGAAAAAGTCAAAATCATTTACAATGCGCTGCGGCCGGATCTGACCTTTATGTTGGAGTATGGCACCCACAACAGGGACGGCAGTGTGCGGATGGAAGCCAGACAGCATATCCGCACGGCGCTGAACGAGGAAATAGACCAGATCATGGATGAGCTGCTGGCGCGGCTGTGAGGAGGGAGTAGGATATGGCAATCAGCTCGCGGTACACACGTGGCATCGAGATCCAGATTGGCGGCAATGCCACAAAGCTGAAGACGGCGCTGGACTCGGCCAACCGCTCCATCCGCACGACCCAATCCGAGCTGGATACGCTCAAAAACAGCTTAAAGCTGGAGTGGGACGCCACCAAGTTTCAGCGCGCCCAGGCGCTGGCCCAAAAAGCCCTAAGTGAAACCGAGGCGAAGGCAGAGCTTTTGCGGAAGGCTCTGGCTGCCATGGGTGACCCTGCCTCCTTCAGCGCCACTCAGAAAGAGCAGTATGAGGCCCTGCGCCGGGAACTGAGCTATGTGGAGGTGTCGGCACAACGGGCCAAGGCTCAACTGGAGGAGGTCAGTAAATCCGCGGAGCAGGCGAAGGTGGACCAGCTCACCAGCCAGCTGGAGGATGCGGATGCGGCTCTGGATACCACCGGCGCCAAGCTGGACTCCGTGCGGAGTAAGCTGGAACGGAACTGGGACGCCAAGCAGTTTGACCAGGCCCAGGAACTGGCTCAGCAGGCCATTACCCAGACTGAGGCTAAGGCGGAACTGCTCCGCCAGAAGTTGGCCGCCCTGGAGGAGCTGGGGACAGAAAAAACGTCTGCCGAGTACCAGCGGCTGGAGAAGCAGCTTGTGGAGACGGAGGCCGCAGCGGAGCAGGCCCACAAGCAGCTCCAGAGCATCAACCAGATCCGGCTGGACCATTTGAACAAAGGGCTGGACGAGGCCGCGCGGCGACTGAGTACAGCAGGTAATGCGCTGACAGCCGGCTTGACGGTGCCGCTGGCCGCCGCCGGCGTGGCGTCCGTCAATTTCTCCAGTGATATGCAGGAGGCCGTCAACAAGGTGGAGGTGGCGTTTGGGAACGCGGCGGACAGTGTAAAAAGCTGGTCCTCCACCACGCTGAACTCCATCGGCCTTGCCCAGGGGACGGCCCTAGACATGGCGGCCCTGTTTGGCGATATGGCCACCTCCATGGGCTACAGCCAGGACGCGGCGGCCCAGATGTCCATGGCCCTGGTCAACCTGGCCGCCGATCTGGCCTCTTTCAAAAATATCGGCATTGACCAGGCATCCACCGCTCTCAAGTCCATTTTCACCGGCGAAACGGAAAGCCTGAAAGAGCTGGGCGTAGTCATGACCCAAGCCAACCTGGAGGCGTATGCTCTGGCGGAAGGCTATACCACCGCCTATACCGCCATGGACCAGGCCCAGCAGGTGGCGGTGCGCTACCAGTACGTGCTGGCCAACACCCAGAACGCCCAGGGGGACTTCGCCCGCACCTCAGACAGCACGGCCAACCAGCTCCGGATCTTCCGTGAGAGTCTGAAGGAAGCGGCCGCCACGGCAGGCGATGAACTGCTCCCTGTAATCACCCCTATCATCGGAAAGCTCAATGAGCTGATCCAGACCTTCGGAGATCTGGACGAGGGAACGCAGAAGGCCGTGGTGCAGACCGGGCTCTTCCTGGCCGCCCTGGGCCCCATGCTGAAGGTGACGGGTGGCATCACAACAGCGGTGAAGGCAGGTATCACGGTATATCAGACGCTGCGTACCGTCATGGCCGCCAACACGGCGGCCACAACCGCCGCTACTGCCGCACAGACGGGCCTCAACGCCGCCATGGCCGCGAACCCCGTAGGACTGCTGGTAACCGCGATTGGGACGCTGTTGGCCGTCCTGGGCTCCTTTGCCGTCTCCGCTGCACTGACGGCGGAGAGCACCGATACATTGGCCTCCAGCATCAATGAGGCCCGGCAGGCTTATGAGGATACACGGGCAGAGCTGCAGGAGAGCCAGGCCAGCACCCTCTCCATGGTGGACGCCCTGGCCCGGCTGGCCGAGGAGGAGCACAAGACCTCCGCCGAGAAGGCGGCCATGCTGGAGCTGGTGGAACAGCTCAACGAGGCGGTGCCCTCCCTCTCCCTGGCCTACGACGCACAGACCGACAGCCTGAACCTGACAGCCGAGGCCATCCGCAGCCTGGCGGAGGCGGAGTATGCCCGGCAGGAGCAGGAGGCCGCGGTGGGGCGGCTGAGCGAAGCCTACCAGGAGCAGATCAGTATTGCCAATGAGCTGGAGGCCGCAGAGGAGGCACTGCAGGAGGCCAAAGAACGCTATGCGGAGTTTGACGGTGTAGAAACGCGCAACTCGCGGGAGGAAACGTCTTTCACCGCAGCTCAGGGCGCGCTGATTGCCGCCCAGGGCCAGTATGACCGCCTGACGGCCGCCCAGGAGCAGAATGCGGCGGAGATTGCCCGGCTGGAGCAGGAATATGGCAAGTACAATGCGACGGCGGCGCAGACGGCCCAGGCCCTGGAGGATACCGGGACGGCCGCCGATACGGCGGCGGACCGTCTGGCGGCCCTGACCGGTGTGCTTGGCCAGACCCAGGGGGCCTATGAGCTGCTGGCCGAGGCGCAGGAGCAGCAGAATGAAACCGGCTACCTGGAGCTGGATACCGTGGTCAAGCTGCTGGAGGAGTATCCACAGCTCTCCGGATATCTGGTGGAGGCGTCCAACGGGTACCTGCTGGCCGGCGGAGCCCTCCAGGATTACATCTCCACCCAGCGGGCCGAGTATGCCCTGGCGCTGAATGAGGCGCAGAGTGCCGCCGACGCCATTGTGACGGCGGAGGCGGACAAAATTAACGCCATCAACGCCACCACCCTGGCCACAAAGGACCAGCTTACCGCATTGGCGGAGCTGTACCAATCCATGGGGGCCAACGCGGACAACCTGGCCGAGGGCGTCAGCTACTATGCTAAGGCCAACGAGTACCGGGAGGCGGCCCAGGCGCTGGCGGATGCCGGAAAATCCCTGGAGGACTATGACCGCATCACGGCCAGCATGTTCCGCGAGAGCGCCGGGACCAGGAGCAGCCGACGGGCCTCCGGAAGTACCTCCTCCAAAAAGACGGAGGCGGCGAAGGACGAGGGCACGTCCGCCATGGAGGAGCTGCAGGAGTGGCTGGACGATGTAGATCATCAGATCTTCCTGTGGTCGAAGGATGAGGCCAAGACCCAGGCGATTGTTGACCTGTACCAGACGATGATGGACCGGGTCCACGAGCTGGCCGAGGAATTCCGGGCCCAGGGCTACGAGGAAAACTCCGATGAAATCCAGGAGCTGCAAACCCTCTGGTGGGGATATGCGGAGGAGCGGGAGAAGATCCAGACGGAGTCCAGTGAAAAAGCGGCGGCGGCCAAGCAGGAGGCGTATGAGGCTGAACTGGCTGACCTGCAGTATTTTCTGGATATGGACATTATCTCCGAGCAGCAGTATTACGAGGAGCTGGCCCGCCTGCGGGACCAGTACCTGGAGGAGAACTCGGACGCCTGGCGGCAGGCCAACGTCCAGCTCCACAATTATCTGGAGCAGTGCCGGCAGGAGGAGCTGGACGCGGCGCAGCAAGCCTATGACGCCCAGCTCGAATCTCTGAAAGCCGCCTATGAGGCGCAGGTATCCGCACTGAAGGAGTCCCTGGAGGAGGAGAAAGCGGCCCTAAAGGACCGTTATGACGCGGAAAAGGATGCGGCCAAGGATGCCTATGAGGCCCGTAAGGACCAGATTGAAGCCGAGCTGAAGGCCGAGAAGGAACGCCTGAATGCAATCATCGACGGGATCAACGAGGAGATCCAGGCCCGGCGGGAGCTCCGGGAGGATGAGGAGCAGGACGACGCCATCGCGGAGGCCCGTAAGCGGCTGGAGGCCGCGGAAGCACAGAGGGACTTCGCCCGGAATGAGGAAGAACGCCGGGAGTGGGAGAAGGAGGTTGCCCGGCTGCAGGAGGCCCTGGATAAAGCCATCCAGGACAAGGAGGATACCCAGTTCTACCGGGAGAAGGAGGAAGAAAAGGAGAAGATTGAGGCCGAGATCGACGCGGCGGCGGAGGCCGCTGACCAGGCCAAGAAGGAGGCCAAAGAGGACTACGAGGCCGAAATTAAGCGCCTGGAGGAGGAGTACAAAAGGGAACTGGAATACCTGGTGAAGTATTACGAGGCGGCCATCTCCCAGGCCGGTCGTGACTACGAGTCTGCCAAGGACAGGGCAGAGTCGGCCAAGGACAAGGCAGAGAAGGAGAAGGAGGAGCTGGACCCGGAGATCCTGGACATCGCCAAGAAGGAGAACGTGGAATACAACATCGCCAAGGACATGTGGGAGGCTAACCAGAAGTACAAGGACGTGGAGGGCTATGTCCCCTACGGCAGCGGCAAATCCTCCAAAAAGAGCGCCGGGAGCTCCTCCAACGCTGCGGCCAGGGCCGCCTCCATGCTGGCCGGCGCTGTGGAAACGGCTGCCCGGACGGTGACCAAGGTGGTCAACCAGGTGACACGCAGCAACAGCGCCAGCATTACCTACAACGCCGGCGGCGGCATGACCGAGGGCCAGGTGGCCCGGACGGTGCGTAAGGTGCTGGACGAGCTGGACCGCTGAAGGAGGGAGCTATGAGATCAGTTGCATGGACATCGGATAACGGCCGTACCTGCACCTTTGAGGGTGGCGGCCCCTATGAGCGGCCCGGGCCCTACTATTTCCGGGAGCTGACCTCGGATCTGTCTGCCACAGCGGAGACCTCCAAGGCTCCCAGGCAGGACGGCGTGACTACCTACCATACCGCTTTGGATGCACGCACCATCAACCTGGTGGGCTCCATGCTGGTGTACGGAAGCAGGACGCTCTCCGCCCGGGCCGCCTATGACACGCAGCGGGCCTGGCTGGCCCAGGCATTTGCGCCCAACCGCTGGGGGACGCTGACGTACTACAAAGAGGACGAAGCGGTCCAGGTGCGGTGCCGCCCACTGGCCACCCCCACCATCGGCACGCCGGTGGGCACCTTCTCCACCATCGACATCAGCTTTACCGCGGATTCCCCCTATTGGGAGAGCGCGAAGGAGTACATCCTGGCCATGGGCGTCATACAGCGGTTCTGGCACTTCCCATGGGCTCCATACCGTTACCCCATGGGGGCGTATACCCGGTTCGGCATGGTGGACAACCCAGCCGAAGAAAATATCTATCCATCCATCGAGGTCTATACCACGGGACAGGAGGTGTGCCTGGCCAACCGCACCGCCGGCGAGCAGGTCACGATCGAGCACAGCATCGCGGAAAACCAGAAGCTGGTGGTGGACCTGAAGGACGTATCGGCCTTCCTGTACCAGCGTGACGGCTCCGGAGACTACCAGATGCAGGAGGATGTCTCCCACTGGATGAGTCTGGACAGCGTGCCCTGGGCCCTTCGGCCGGGCCGGAACCAGGTGGCCATCACCAACGACCAGCCGGAGGATACGCCGGTGGCGTACCTGCGGTACCGGATTCCCAGCCTGGGGGTGTGAGCATGCCTGAGATACGCATTTATGACCCGCCCAATGTAGAGGCCCCCACCTTCCGTCCGTTGGGGTTGGTTCTGGCGGCCACCGACGTAACGCTGATTGAGCGGCATTGGTCGCCGGGCAGCTTCACCCTGTCCGTGCCGCTGGGGGCCCGCCATGAGGACCGGCTCACCGGCGGGCGGCTGCTTTTGGTGGACGGCACCTTTTGGGGGATCATCGACGGTTTTACCCTGGAGGCCAGCTCCAGCGGCTATGTGCGCACGGTTTCCGGCCGCCAGCTCAAGGGGCTTACCCTGGACCGCATCACGATCCCGCCGGAGAGCACGGAGGTGACCGGGGCCCAGGGCTATGACGCGGTGACGGGCAGCACGGAAACAATTATGAAGCACTTCGTGACCGCGAATATGGCCGCCCCAGTGCTGGCCGCCCGGAAGGTGTTTGGACTGGAGGTGGCGGCAGACCAGGGGCGGGGGCTGGCGGAGGACAAATACATGAGCCGGCACGATGTGGTGTCCGATGTGCTGGCGGCCCTGGGGGAAGCTGCGGGGCTGGGGTACGACATCTTACCGGACCTGAAGCGCCATGCCCTGGTCTTTGATGTAGTGCCGGGAGAGGACCACACTGCGCAGCAGAGCGACCGCACCCGGGTGATCTTTGACATCCGGCGCAGGACAGCCCAAGCCCAGACCTATTCCTGCTCCGGCAGCGATGCCCGTAATGTATTCTACACGACCATGTCCGGATCGGAGTTTGCGGACGAGACACTTACCGTTTCCTACATCCGGGACGGCGAGCAGGAGGCAGTGGGCATCCGGCGCCGGGAGACGCACCTGTCCGTCTCTGTGGATACGCCAGAGGCCGGCACGGAGTACGACGAACTAAAACGCCAGGCCATGATCGCGGCAGAGCAGTACAAGGCTGCGGAGTCCTTCACCTGTGAACTGAGGGATGACCGGTATGTCTACGGCCGGGACTACCGGTTGGGCGATCTGGTGACCTGCTGCAGCCAGGACTGGGGTGTGGAGATGCACACCAGACTGACGGAGATGCAGACCGTGTGGAGCAGCGCCGGTATCCAGCGGACCGCCACCTTTGGGACTGCTCCGCTGACGATATTCGGCAGGCTGCGCCGGCAAATACGAGAGCAGAGGTGAGTCAAACGAAAAGCTATTTTTTCAATGCTGAACCCACGGAGGATCTGAGCAGCCATCCGACCGGGTATGACCGGGAATATGATGCAGACGACCATGCAGCCTTTTTCCGCCCCTTTTTTTCGGGAAAGGGGGTCATGGCCGGCCAGTACGCCGATGCCTGCAAGGTAAGCGTCCAGGGCGGCGAGGGCACCACGCTGCAGGTGGCCGCCGGCGCGGTGTATATCCGGGGCCGTGCCGCCATTTTCGACGGTACAGAGACGGTTGCCGTCTCGCAGGACTGCAAGATTGTATGCCGGATGAACAAGGGCGCGGACGTCCGGGCCTTCCAGCTCCTGGCCATCACCGGTGAGCTGCAGGATACGGAGGATGTCTGCGACTTGCAGTTGGCCACTGCCCACCTGGAGGCAATCTCCGGCGGGCACAAGGTAGTCCTGACCGACACCCGGACGTTCCTGTCCTACATGGGCCAACCGGCCTACTACCCGCCGGACTCCGACAGCCTGCCCTATGTGCTGTGGCTGTATACCCTGGGCTTCCCGATGGACGAGGAGCAGCGCCAGATGGTGGAGGGTAATCCGAGCCTGATGGCCATATTCAATGCCAGTCTGGGTGCCCAGCGGTCGTCGGCGGTGGATTTTACGGCGGCGGAGTGGACAGGAGATGGGAGCAAGACACTGACCATTCCCCGCACCAAACACGGCCGTCAGACCGGCCGCTTTGCGTATACGCTGCGGCATAAGGTAAGCGGACAGCTCAAGGGTGGGACTTGGGCGGTGCTGTGCACCTCCGTAACCTATGATGAGGCGTCCGGAAATATCCTGCTGACGTGCGAGGACGCCTATGACGGACAGATTTGTTTTTCTGCGTAAGTGGGGTGATAGAGTGTGGCCAGATTGGCAGACTTGGCAGACGGCTACATGGACGCGGCGGTGCGGCTACGGATGGGGTTGGAGGAGGTCAAGGCGGAGCTGGAGACCGCCGAAGACGGCCGGCGGCGGGCGCTGGAGGGAGAGGCCAGGCTGCTCCGGCAGATGCTGAGGGAGATGCGGGATCTGCGTCAACTGGCCGAGGGGTATTATACCAGGCCCCGGGACGGGACCTACAGCATGTCCCAGATCTACGCGCCCCGGGTGGACAGCACGAAGCAGTGAGGGGGTGTGGAGGATGACTGAGGCCCAGGAGGTGCGTGCCCGGGCCAAGGCGCTGCGGGAGCGCCGGGAGGAGCTGGAGAAGGCCCTGGCGGGGGCTGCGGGGCCGGGTGCGCGCCCCCTGCGGCTGGAGCTGGCCCGGGTAAAGGAGGAGCTGGTGGACTGCGCCCGGCGGCTGAGGGAGCTGATGCCAAGCCACAAGGTACGCTGCCGCACCACTTGGGCGGGGGTGGACGGATGGCAGTGGGACAGGTTTCAGTATCAGACCTGGGCCGAGCTGGAGGGCGCCGGGGAGCAGGACGGCCCCACGGAGCTGGACCGCATGCGCCTGGCCGTCCGGCTGGCCCGGGAGCGGGCGGTGACGGACAAGCAGGGGGAGTACCTGGCACAGGTGGAGGGCGGGAAAAAGGCCGCCCAGGTGGCCCGGGAGGTGGGGCGGCACCGGGGGACGGTGAGCCGCACCGTGGGCCGGGGCCGTACAAAGATTGCCAAGGAGGCAAAGGCGCTGTATGAGGTACTCCAGGCCCAGCAGGGGCCGGGGCCGCTGGTGGTGGATCTGGCGGACGGCCGGGTGCTGGAGGCGGTGCTCTCCCTGCTGACGCCGCGGCAGCAGCTCTATCTCTACCTGTACTATGGGGAGTGGCTGAGCCTGCGGGAGATCGGGAGGCTGCTGCGGGTGGACCACGCCTCGGTGCTGCGCTCTATCCGGTGCGGGCTGGAACGTCTGGGGGCGCTGGCGGTGGGAACCCGGGCGGAGGTGCGTGGGCTGGAGGAGCTGGAGGAGCGGCTGATGGCCCACTTCAACCAGCTGGAGCCCCCGGAGGAGGCGCTGCGCCCCCGGCACAAAGCCCCGGCCAGAGCGCCCAATCCCCGGCGGGAGCCGGCGCGGAAGCTCACCCTGAGGGGGCTGGTGGTGCGGCTGGTGCGGGGCGGGGAGGCCCGCACGGCGGAGCTGGGAGAGGGCCTGCGCCGGACGGAGGGCGGGCGCTGGGGGAGCGGCAGGCTGCTGGCCGCTCTGGAGGCATGGGTGGAACGCCTGCCCAGCCGGGGCAGGGAAAAGGAGGGAAGGCGGCAGAGGCTGGGCCGCCTGCTGCTCAAACTGTTTGAATGGATCAGGAGGGAATTGCATGCTGACAATCATCGAGATTAAGGCCCGGGAGGACGGCGGCCACGGCCTGCAGAGCCAGAGCCACCGGACGGAGTGCTGGCTGGAGGGGTGGCTTGCCGTACCGCCGGAGCTGGAGCAGACGGCCTGGGACTGTGCGGGCTACTGCGACCTGGACATACAGGACGGCAAGCTGGTGGGCCTGACGCCCCGGGAGCAGCCGCCCAAGCCGGAGCCGGAGCCGGACCTGACGCCCCAGTTCCGCACAGCCATGCTGTCCTATGCGGCCACCAGCACAGCCATCCCGGACAGCTATGCCCTGGACATGTCCGATCTGTTTCCCACCTGGGCGGCGGTACTGGCAGACGGCGAGGAGCTGCCTGAGGGGCGGGTCCTCAACGACGGCGGCCAGCTCTACCGGGTGGTGCAGGCGGTGACACCCCAGGCCCACCAGGCCCCCCACGACGAGGGGATGCTGGCCGTCTACCGGCCCATCGACCGGGAGCACGCCGGTACGGCGGACGACCCCATCCCCTGGGTGTACGGCATGGATTGCCATGCGGGCAAGTGCTACCGCTACAACGACAAGGTCTACCGGGTGGCCGAGGGCGGGGACATGATCCCCTGCACCTGGCCCCCCGACACCCCCGGCATGTGGCAGTGGGAGGAAGTGCAGGCATAAGATGAAGGGGGCGGATTTGCCGCCCCCTTTTGAACCACAGGAGAAAGGATGAGAGCCATGGAGCGAGCGAACGGAGGGAACAGCAATGCTGAATAGCCGGGACATTGACCGGCTGCGCCCCGATGTGGCGGCCAACTGCCGCGCCTGGCTGGAGCTGTGCCGCGCGGCGGGGCTTCTGGTGCTGGTCACCGGAACCGTGCGGGATGAGGAGTACCAGCAATACTGTTTTGAAAACGGCACGGCCGCCACGCCTGTACCCAGCTTTCACGGGGAGCAGGCGGGGCTGGCCTTCGACTTCTGCCAGAACATCAAGGGACAGGAGTATTCGGATTCCACATTCTTTCAGCGGGCCGGAGAGCTGGGGGAGCAGGTGGGCTTTGAGTGGGGCGGCCGGTGGAAGAGCTTCCCTGACCGGCCCCATCTCCAGTGGAGCGACGGCGGAAAATACACCAGCAGTATGATCCGGGCGGGGGACTACCCGCCCGCCATGCCCCCATATCGAGAGGAGGACACCGACATGACGAAAGAGGAAATTCAGGCCATGATCGACGCGACCGTGACGGCCGCCCGGCCGCCGGTCTACACCAGTGTGGAGAACTGCCCCGCGTGGGCCAGGGAGACGGTGCAGAAGGCCGTTGACGAGGGAGTGCTGCGGGGAGACCAGGGCGGCGGACTCCGCCTGACCGACGACAACCTGGTTAACCTTCAGATGCTCCGCAACCTGGGCCTGCTGGACGGGGGCGGGGCCTGATGGACCACATCAACGGCTTCAAGGCCGCCGTGGCCGCTGTCCTGGGCTGCCTGACCGCCCTGTGGGGATGGTTCGGCTGGCTGGTGGTGGCGTGGGTGGCCTGTATGCTGCTGGACTACGCCACCGGCACCGCCGCCGCCCTCAAGGCGGGGAAGTGGTCCTGCAAGGCGGCCCGGGAGGGCCTCTGGCACAAGGTGGGAGCCATGGCCGCCGTCCTGGTGGCCGCCATCTTGGACGGGGTGCTGGGCTTGATCCTGGATCATATTCCCGCCCTGACCCTGCCCTTCGATTATACGGTATTTCTCACGGTGCTGGTGCTGGTCTGGTATATCCTGACCGAGCTGGGGAGTATCGTGGAAAATGCCGGGCGGCTGGGAGCCCCTTTGCCTGCATGGCTGTCCAAGGCTATTGCAGCGCTGGAGTCCGGCGTGGACAGTACCGGAGATAAACTGACCCAAGGGGAAAAAAAAGAATAAAAGGAAAAAGCCTGTAGTCAAACGACTACAGGCTTTTTCCTGCCGTTGAGACAGACGGTTTTTACAGTGGACCGGAGAGGCCTGCTATACTTCACCCTGTGCGAGTGCTTCGGTGCCCAATAGGGTAAGGCGGAGTCCCTGCCGGGTTTTCCCTACTGATATGTAGCCGGACTCCGCCAGTCGGCGAATTCTTAATTTCAGCTTGGCCTCGGTAAAACCCGCCGCCAACAAAGGCGAAAGGCGAAGCAGGGAACCGCGGCCTGCAGGGCGCCCGGCGGCGGTAAGCTCCTGAATGGAGTTCAAAAGGAGGCGGTCTTCCTGGGACAGTGGTTCAGAACAGTCGGTGAACGCAGAAATTCGGTGGCCAAAAAAGTTGCGAATTAAATCATTTAAAAGCGATTGCTGCTGATCAGGGGCAATATCCTGCTGATAAAAAATAGTCAGGTTACTAGAAAAAGCCCGCAGCTCGCGGACGTTCCCGGGCCATGTATAATGTAAAAGTCTGTGCTCTAATTGTGCTGGAAGTCGCGCACCCTCGGCCATGGAATGGAGAAGTTCCGGGATATCCTCCACGCGTTTGCGGAGCGGAGGGATAACTAGGGGCAGGATCTTGAGTCGATAATAGAGATCCTCACGGAAGGTACCCTGCCGGACCATCTCGTTCAAATTCCGGTTGGTTGCGCAGATAACCCGTACGTCAATAGGGATCACACTGGTGGAGCCAACCGGCATCACTTCCCGCTCTTCCAGAACCCGTAGAAGGCGACTTTGAAGAGAGAGGGGAATGTCGCCAATTTCATCAAGAAAAATGGTGCCGTTATCGGCGGTTTGAAAGAGGCCCTGCTTTCCCCCTTTGCGTGCCCCAGTAAAAACCCCCTCTTCATAACCAAAAAGTTCGCTTTCAATTAGGGTATCTGGAATGGCGGCACAGTTTACGGCCACAAAGGGGCTTTGACGGCGACGCGAGGCATTGTGGATGGACTGGGCAAACAACTCCTTGCCTGTGCCGCTCTCCCCAAAGATGAGGATGGTCTCATCTGTACCAGAATAGTACTGTGCCAGGCGAATTGCCTTTTGAACAGCGGGGGAGTGTCCTAAAATGTCTGAAAAGTGGTACTTGGCTGGCAAGGAGTTCTTTTTTACACCATGAGAGCACCGTTTTTCGGAGGAGGACGCGGCGATTGGGGTAAGCAGGATGAAACAGTGGCGGTGCTGGAGGGGGGACTCGAAGTGGAGGTGCAGTGTATAGGGCTTTTTCCCTAAATATACGACTTCCTTTTCCTCACGACCTTCGGACAGGGAGGCGGCGAGGTGGGCCAACTCTGGAAAACACGGGAGAAGCGGGTGGCCAGGCAATCCCTTCTGTCCGGCGGGCAGGAGACGGGCGGCGGCCTCGTTCAGCTCCACGATCTGTTGGTTCTCATCCAGGTGGAACAGAGCAGTGCCTGTAAGAGCGAGTGTCTGGGATAACTGGCTTTTGAGTAGTTGGTTCTGGGTGTGGATATCTTGTCGGTGGTACAGCTCAGATACCAGTTGCTGCATCACCGGTATATGGAACTGGTTCAAAAAGTCAGGCGGCAGATTATATATTTTGACAATTTCAGCAAGAGTAGAGGGAGTGATATTTCGGTATCCCAGGTTGATGTAGACCTTTTTGTTTTCTGGACAATAGCTGCGAAAACCGGCATAAACAACGGTGTCATAGGGAGTAGTGTCTATGTCACAGCCGGGCCAATAAGGGATATAGTTCAGATGATTGATCCCGAGCTGTTGCAGGTTTTCTACCAAATCCTCCGCAATCCGTCTGGGCTTGTTTGCAACCAGCACTGGCGTACCTTCGGGCAGTTCCAAAAGCCGATGTAAGTGATTGCTGTCCAAAAAACGCCGGGCAAATATGATTTGGCTGTTTGGAAAATATTTGTCGGCGTACGCAAGGGAGGTAATATTGACCAAAATAGCGGCGGGTTCTGCCGCAAGCGTGTGTACGGTGGCAAGGGTAACAGGGACAATATCCAGAGACGAGGAAAAAACCTGTGAGAGAATTTTACACATATAGTTACGGTCCAGCTCGTTTTCCGTAAAAACACCAAGAGTTTGTTTGGCCATAGGGTGTCCCTCCTTGAAGCGCATGGGTGAAACATTGCCTCTTAAAAGGATAACAGACAGAGCATGGCCCGTCAATGCAATTTGGACATTATTAAAATGATTTAAGATATCCAGATATGAGATACAAACAGATGTATGAGAAGAAAAGGATAAAACAAATTTGTGAGATTACTCCAAATATCTGCAAAGTATTTTGGCTAAAAAATAAAAAAGTTTAAAAAGGATTCATTTGCAGCGATATGGAATTAAAATTGCTTTTGATAATAGCGTCTGAGGGACCTCGGAGAGCTGCCAGCGTACAGCAGGTTAATAGGCAACAAAGTATGAGGAAAGGAAAGGCGGAAAATGGAGTTGGGAATCAAGGGAAAGAGAGCGGTAGTTACTGGGGCTGGTCAGGGTATCGGCCGGGAAACTGCTCTGGTCTTAGCCCAGGAGGGTGCCGTGGTCTGTGTAAGTGACATCAATGACAGCCGCGGAAAAGAAACAGTGGAGGAAATCTGTGAGAGGGGGGGAACTGGAATCTATATTCATGCGGATGTGGGGGTGCCGGAGGAGATCAAGCACCTCTTTCGGACGGCTGCAGAGCGGTTGGGAAGCGTGGATATTTTAATTAATAATGCAGCGATCTCCCCCAAAGTTCCATTTGAAGATATCCCGCTGGAGCAGCTTGAACAGGTTCTGCGGGTAAACCTAATGGGGGCATTTCTCTGTGCACAGGAGGCTGCGGCGCAGATGAAAGAAAAACGCTGGGGACGCATTATCAGTCTGGCCTCAATGGCGGGACGTTTTGGGGCAAATAAGTCCGGAGCGCACTACGCCGCTACCAAGGCGGGAATCGTTGGGATGACTCTAAGTTTGGCAAAGACACTGGGGCCGTACAATATCACTGTAAACTGCGTATCGCCCGGCCGCATTAATACGGAACTTACGAGGGTGCTGCCGCAGAAAGTCCAGAACGAAATCTGCAGTCAGATACCTCTGGGGCGTATTGGAGAGCCGTCAGAAGTAGCCTCCGTAATTGCATTTCTGGCATCAGAGCAGGCCAGCTATGTATCCGGCTCCTGCGTGGATGTGCTGGGTGGTTATATCGCATAAAGCGAAGGAGAATAAAAGAAAAGGAGGCTAAAACAGGCGGCAGAGCAATGGAAAAGAGAGCAAAAGACGTTTTTGTGAGGTGGAAAACATGTTGACAATCATACTGGTGGTAGGGTACTTCCTGTTTTGCGTGGGCATGGCCTTTTTTCTGGACTACAGAACCAAAAAAAGAAAACTGAATGAAACCGCAGTGGAGTACTCTACCGGTAAAAACAGCATGGGGTTGTTTATGGCTTTCTCGCTGATGTGCGGCAACCTGATCAGTTCCAGCTACATTATTGGCAACTCATCTGCAGTTATTGAGCATGATATCGCCTATCAGTGGACCTTCTACGGCTATATCATCGGCTGGGCGCTGACCTGTGCCTATATCCCCATTTATCGCTCCATCTGCTATAAATATGGCTGTTCCTCCTTGGGGGAAATCTTTGGAAAGCTGTTCAGCAAGCGGGTATCCGTCTGTGTGTCAGTCATGATCTTCGTATCTTTTGCCAGTGCGGTCAGCGCACAGACGGTCATCGTCTCCAATCTGCTTCAGTCCCTGCTGGGCATCCGCAGCGAGGTTACCATGACCGTCACCATTGCGGCCATGATCCTGCTGGCACTTCAGGGCGGCATGAAGGGTCTGGCCCGCATCAATATGGTGCATGTGGTTGTACTTAGCGTGTCCGTTGTGGCAATTTTTATTGCGGTAATGACCTCTGTGGGATGGGACTTCGGACAAGTTTACCGTGCGCTGGAGCCCCAGGGTACCTTTAAGCTCATTGGAGGCTCCAGAAGCAATTCCTACATCATCGGTACGCTTGCCATTCAGCCCTTTGTTACGGTTGTAAATGCATTGTCCATCTCTGCGGCGATCGGCGCCAAGGACGCCAAGACCGCACAGAAGGCTCAATCCATCATGCCTATTTTTGCAATTTTCTTTTTTGGATTGGTCATCATAGCTGCCTGCTGTGGCAAGTTCCTGTGGCCCGACATGGATCCGGGGACTGCCTGGTACACCATTGCCGGTCATTACGGTCCCGCCATGGCGGCGCTGGCCAGTTGCGGCGTGCTGGCGGCCAGTATGTCTACGGCGCCGACCTACATCATGGTAATGTCCAGTACTGCAATGGAGCTCTATACTCCCCTGCGTAAGAGCCCTATGAGTGAGAAGCAGAAAATGTTTCTGACCAAGCTGCTCATTGTGGTATTCGGAATCCTGTTCCAGTTGCTCGGCCTGCTCTCCAGCGATGTGGTGGACATCCTGTCCAACGCGCTGACAGTGCGCGCGGTATGCGGTTTGACCTTTACCCTGTTTCTGCTCTGGAAGCGGCCTAACGAGAAGTCCATTTTCTACAGCATGGTGTTGGGTATCATCGTATGTGTTGTCTGGATCGTCTACGGCTACGTCTTCGGTACGAGTCCATTCGGTATTCAGATTACCTATGCCGGCGGTATTGTCGCACTGGCGACCCAGATCATTGTCACGCTGGTCACTACCAGGTCCGGTGAGCGCTCCGACAGCTACCAGCTTTATAAAGAGGCCAGAAAAGAGATGAAGGCTGCAATTGCCGCAGGCAAACGTGTCTGATAGAACCATTTACTAAGTCTAAATCAGAAAGGTATGGACAAGCGGATGAAAAAGCATGGAGGAAATGTAATGGCCGGCCTGCTGGCCGACTATGGTGTGACGGCGGTATTTGGTGTGCCCGGCGGGCAGACTTTGCCGCTCTACTACGGAATTTTGGATGAGGGGAACCGTATCAGGCATATTCTCATGAAGGATGAGATTGATGCCACCTTTGCCGCGGACGCCTACGCCCGTATCAGCGGCGGTATCGGAGTATGCGACGCCACCGCCGGCTGCGGTGCCATCAAGTTTATTTCGGGCTTGGCGGAGGCGTACAACACCTCCATCCCCGTCATCGCCATCGGTTCTGAGATGGAGGGGGATTGGCTGGCCGCCCGGTACCGCGGTACGGGCTCCCAAGTGGTAGACTCCAAGGAGGTGCTCAAGCCAGTGACCAAGTGGCAGGCGTGCCTGCCCCATGTGAACAAAATGCCGGAGTTGGTGCAGACTGCCGCCCAGATGGCGGTCAGTGGCCGTCCCGGACCCGTATTTATCGAGTGTCCATGGCGGCCCTTCCGGGAGGAATATACCGGGCCGGACTATGAGAGCAACCGAAAACTGGCCAGCCTGCCCGCCCACCGTCCTACCCCGTCCCGCGACGAAATCGACGAGGCGATCCAGGTACTGAAGGAGGCCAAGAGGCCGGTTATGCTGCTGGGCGGCGGTGCTTGGCGTTCCGGCGCCAGAGCGGAGATCACGGCGCTGGCAGAGCGCATGGCTATGCCCGCAGCCGCCTCCCTGACCGGAAAAGGTGTGCTGCCTGAGAACCACCCACTGTCCCTGGGTGTGGTAGGAAGTCTGGGCGGCAATGATGTCTCCAGAAAAATGGTGGAGGAGGCCGACGTGATTCTCGCCATCGGCTTTAAGTTCAGTCAAAACTCCACCTATGGCTGGACAATTCCCAGGAAGGGCCAGAAGGAGATCCGCATTGACATTGACGAGACTGAAATGAATAAACTGCATACTACAGACGTAGGGCTGGTAGGCGATGCCAAGGCCACCCTGCAGCTTCTGCTGGATCGGCTGGATGCGCAGAGAGATCCCACTGCTGTGGAGAAAGAAATCGCGGAGTTGTACCGCGCTTGGCGAGAAAAAAACCGGCCGGCGGTGGAGGCTGACGACTGTATTACTCCGCAGAGGGTCGTTTCCTTATTGAATGAATTGTGCGGCGACGATACAATCCTGGCCTGCGACGCCAGTTTCTCCTGCGGCTGGGCGGGTAGCTTCTTTGACGTATATGGTGCCCGCCGTACCATTCTTCCCCGGGGCGCTGGCGGCCTGGGCTATGGACTTCCTGCCGGCATCGGCGCAGCGGCGGCGCGGCCGGGGAGCAAGGTGGTGGTGCTCACCGGCGACGGAGGGCTGAACTACTGCTTAGGAGAAATGGCAGTGCTCCATGAGCAAAACATGGATGTCAAGGTGGTGGTTCTCAACAACAGCATCCTGGGTTGGATTAAGTGGTACGAGGCGGCCATGTGGGACGGCCGCTTTACCGAGGTGGACACCGAAACCATCGACTACGCCGCGGTAGCTAGGGGGCTCAATTGTAAAGGCATATCCATTCGGGACCCCAGGACCCTTCGGGAAGAGCTGAAGACGGCACTGGAGCTGGAAGGGCCAGTGGTCATCGACATCACCACAGCGGAAACGGAAGCATGTAAGTTTACGGATGATCCAAAGGCTGTGGCCTATATCCGGGAGAGCGCAGAGCAGAAAAAGCGGAAGTAAAGGCAGCCGGATATAGAAAGGGGAAATATGCCATGAAAGAAATCATATGGAAACCGGAGCTGCACCGTTTTCGGAGCTGCAAGGAGTTCGTGGAGGAATTCCGGCTGGGTGCGTCCGACCTGATCCTGACCAACGAGTACATCTACCAGCCCTACTTCGGGGCGATGAACCTGGAGTGTGCCGTGCTGTACCAGGAGCAGTACGGCATGGGTGAGCCCACCGACGTGATGGCGGAGGCCATCCTGCGTGATGCGGCCGCCACGGGCTGCAATCGGGTTGTGGCCATCGGCGGCGGCACGGTCATCGACATCGCCAAGGTGCTGGCGGTGGGCGGCGGGGAGAGCATTGACGAGCTGTACGGCATGGCGCCGGAGCTGCCCAAGCGGCGGGAGCTGGTCCTCATCCCCACCACCTGCGGCACGGGCAGCGAGGTGACCAACATCTCAATTCTGAACCGGACCCGCCTGGGGACGAAGATGGGGCTGGTGGGGCCGGCCATGTATGCAGACGCGGCGGTGCTCATCCCGCAGCTCCTGGAGGGGCTGCCCTTCGGGGTATTTGCGACGAGCTCGATCGACGCGCTGGTGCACGCGGTGGAGTCCAGCCTGTCGCCGAAGGCGACGCCGTATACCAAGCTGTTCGGGTATAAGGCCGTTGAGATGCTCATCCGGGGATATCAGACGATCGCCCGGGAGGGGCGGGAGGCCCGCCTGCCCCTGCTGGAGGACTTCCTGATTGCGTCGAACTATGCGGGCTTTGCATTCGGTACGGCTGGGTGCGCGGCGGTGCACGCCATGAGCTACCCGCTGGGGGGAAAATACCACGTGCCCCACGGGGAGAGCAACTACGCGATGTTTACCGGTGTGTTGAAGAACTACATGGAGATTAAGCAGGACGGCGAGCTTGCGGTGATGAACCGCTATCTGGCGGAGCTGCTGGGCTGCGGGGTTCCGGAGGTATATGACCGGCTGGAGGATCTCCTGAACCAGATTCTGCCCAAGAAGCCGCTGCACGCCTACGGGGTGACGGAGGCGGATCTGGAGGAGTTCACCAGGAGCGTGATGGAGACCCAGGGCCGGCTGATGGGCAACAACTTCGTCCCTCTGGATGCGGCGCGGGTGCTGAAAATCTATACTGAGCTCTATTAAACGGCAGTAGGGCGGCGGAACTTCCGCCGCCCTACTGCCGTCTCAGACGCTTTTTTATAAGAAAGAAAAACAGGGGTTGACTTTTGTGTAACACAAGGGTATAGAATGGGGCATACAGGGGGAAGAGGGCCGCAGGAGCGCCCCACCGAGCGGAACGGGTGCCGCAGTCCAGTTTCCGCGCGGAGGGCGCTCCCGGCGGGCCTCGCACGATCTCAATTGAAGAAGGAGCAAAGGGCTATGATTAAGTACAAAGCAAAGAATTCCTTGAAGTCTCCCCGGTTTGCTGGTGTAAAGACCTTCATGCGCATGGAGCACGTGGTCACCACCGACGACATCGACTTTGCCGTGGTCGGCATCCCCTACGACACCTGCGCCTCCTTCCGGGTGGGCACGCGCCTGGGGCCTGCCGCGATCCGCGACGCCTCCGCCCTGGCGGCCAAGCCCTTTAACGGCCCGCTGAATGTGGGTATTTTTGACTGGTGCTCCGGTGTGGATTACGGCGATCTGGGGTCTGTGCCCGGCTATATCGAGGAGTCCTTTGAGCTCATCACAGAGGGAATGCTGCCCTTCTTTGAGAAGGGGATTGTGCCGGTGGCCATGGGCGGCGACCACAGCGTCACCCTGCCCGAGCTGCGGGCCTGCGCCAAGGTAAACGGCCCTGTGGCGCTGATCCACTTTGACGCCCACTACGACACCATTCACGAGTACTTCGGCAAGCCGTACAACCACGGCACCCCCTTCTATCACGCGGCGAAGGAGGGGCTGGTGGACACCTCCAAATCCATCCAGGTGGGCATCCGCGAGGGGCTGTACGGCCCGGAGGATCTGACCAACTCCACCGATCTGGGCTACCAGGTGCTGCGCGCCGACGAGTGCCACAAGATGGGCATGGAGGCCGTTCTGAAGGCCATCCGCGCGCGGGTGGGCAGCGCCAAGGCCTTCCTGACCTTCGACATCGACTTCCTGGATCCCGCCTATGCGCCGGGAACCGGTACGCCCGTACCCGGCGGCTTCACCACCGCCCAGGCCCTGGAGCTGGTGCGCGGTCTGGCAGATCTGAATATCGTGGGCTATGACGTGGTGGAGGTCTCTCCCCCGTATGATCCCACCGGCATTACCTCCATTGCCGCGGCGGGCCTCATGCAGGAGTTCATCTCCCACGTGGCCTATAAAAAGAAAAACGGCATTGTCTTCTAATTTTTTGCACTCCACCTCAACTCTCTATATTCTCTTTTCGCGCAAAATCCATCCGGGCCCGGCCGATTTTTCGGCCGGGCCCGGATGGATTTTGCGCAGAGCAGAAAGACGCCGGCGGAGCCGCTAAGACTCCGCCGGCCGCACCGGTACCTGGATCTCCATCAGCGTCTCGTCGGGATCGCTGGTGAGGGTGACGTCAATTTTGTAGAACTGAAAAATCATTCCATTCAGGACCCAGCCATGCTCCGCCATATATGTATGCAGGCGGGCAAAGGAGGGGTGGTACCGCTCCAGCTCGCCTCTGCGGTAATTCATACACAGGTAATCCCCCGGGGGTATCGTGCGCTTATGCTCGGACTCAATGGCGTCACGCTCCACAAAGATCATGGGGACGGCGGGAATATAATCGTCGCTGGGCTCCAGCAGGTGCCAGTCCGCGTAGACGCCGATACGGTCGCTGGCCAGGATGGGGGCCACCTCGTCCAGGTAGCGCTCCAGCCGGGTGAAGGCAAAGGCGTGCTCCCGGGAGCCGCCGGCAGGCTCTCCGAAGGTAATCATATACCGCTGGGGAAAGGCGCGGCAGAAGACCTTGTCCACCGGCGGGGGCGGGGTGATCTCACTCAGAAAGTGGAGCTTGCGGCGCAGAATTTCGCTGAGAAGCTGCTGTTTGCGGATCTCCTCCTCCAGCAGCTCCAACTGATGGAGGAGAAGCTGGTGGGATTTCCTCAAATTGCGGCCCGAAAAATAGTCGGTGATGTCGTGGATGGACATGCCAAGCTGCCGCAGCTCCTTGATGGTGCCAAGTTTTTCGTATTGGCGGATGGAATAGTAGCGGTAGCGGGTTTGGGGATCTACATAGTCCGGTGTGATCAGTCCAATACGGTCATAGTACCGAAGCGTTTCGCTGGTCACTTGCCGCAGCTTCGCAAGCTCTGTGATGGACAACAGATTTTCCTTGATGGGACTCACCTCCTGCGCGGATAAGACATTCTATCACAGGCGGCCGGACCTGTCAAAAGGCTCTTATATTAGTGAAATTAAATAAAAATAGCAAATAATTACTGTGAGAATAAAACAAAATGCTGCACGAGAGAGAAAGATGCATTGACTTTTGTGTAACACAAAGGTATATGCTCGTTACAGACGGAAAGAGCGGCCCCCCCCTGGCCGCACTTTTTCCTCAGACTCAGCGCCTCACTGCGGCAATTCCCCAATTCCACTTTCTTAAAACAGAGAACAAACGGAGGGCTTTATTATGCAGGAAAATAATATGTCCGTTTTTGGCACCGTGATCCGCAACGAAGAGATTGCCGATTTCATGCGCCTTCTGAATCTGGCGCGCGAAATCTTCAAGCAGGAGCTGACGGTGGTGGAGATCATGCCGGGCGGCCTGACCAATAAGAATTTCCGGGCCGTGACCGAAGACGGCACCCAGATTGCCATCCGCCTGGCCGGACAGGGTACCGCCAACTATATCAACCGCCCTGGTGAAAAGCACAATGCCGGTGAGATCGCCGGGCTGGGCATTGCGCCGGAGATCTATTACTACGATCCCAAGACGGGTTCACAAATTGTTGAGTACATTGATGCGCCCACCATGCACCCCGTGGACTTTCAGACCCGGGACGAGGTACTGGTCAAGGCGGGAGCGGTCATGCGCCGCTATCACGACAGCGGCCTGGAGTTCAAGACCTCCTTCGATCCCGTCGCCAAGATTGACGAGTACAAGGCCATCCTGGACGAGCACAGCTACGGGAAGCGCTACGAGGGCTGGGAGCGCATGGTGGAGGCGCTGGAGCGCATCCGCGCCGCCTACGCCAAGCAGCCGCCCCGCCGGGTGCCCTGCCACAACGACGCGCTGGCGGAGAACTTCATGCTCCAGGGCGAGCAGATGCGGGTCATCGACTGGGAGTACGGCGGCATGAACGACGGCTACTACGACATCGCCTGCGTCTGCGTGGAGAACCCCCTGGACGCCCACTGTGAGGATGTGTTCTTCCGCGCCTACTGCGGCGGCGAACCCAGCGAGGAGGCCAAGGCCCGCCTGCTGATCAACAAGTTCCTGGTGACCTCCCACTGGTCTACCTGGTCGCTGGTTCAGATCTGCTACGGCAAGGACGCGGAATTCTACTGGGAGTACGGCCGTACCCGTGCAGTCCAGGCCTGCTCCTTCCTGGACGACCCCAGCTTTTCCCGCAGCCTGACCCTGCTGGGCGGCTGACGGGCAGGAGGGGCAGCCCATGGAATTCATCGGAACGCTCATTACTTATCTTATGATGGCCTGCTGTGTCGCCGGCGGAATCTCCTACATTGTCAATGACCAGTCGGAGCTGGGCCGGGCCTTTCAGGACGGCCTGCACGCCATGGCGAACATGTTCATCCCCATTTGCGGGCTGATGGCCTCGGTTCCCTTCCTGAAAGTCTTCATCTCCAAGGTGTTCGGGCCGGTATTCGCCCTCTTTGGCGGAGATCCGGTGGTAGCCGCCGCGATCATCATGCCGCCGGACTGCGGTTCCTTCGCCCTGGCCACCGAGATCGGCCAGAGCGCGGATCTGTTCCCGGTGATCATCGCCATCGGCTTCATGTGCGCCTCTACCATCGCCTTCAACGTCCCCATCGGCCTGTCCATGCTGGACAAGGGGGATCACAAATACCTGGCCCTGGGCACCATGAGCGGCTTCCTCTCCGTGCCCTTCGGCGTGTTCATCACCAGCGTCATCGTGATGTTTACCCACCCGGCCATCCGTTCCACCTTCTCCAGTGTGGGCGAGCCGGATCATGTGGTGATGCTGACCCTGGGGATGCTCCTGCGCAACATGATCCCCCTGGTGGTCATCTGCGTGCTGCTGGCCCTGGGGCTGAAGTTCTTTCCCAACGGGATGGTCAAGGGCTTCATGGTGTTTGGAAAGCTGATGACCGGCGCCCTCACCCTGGTGGTGGTGGCCTGCATCCTCCAGCACTACACCGGCCTGTTTACCGACATTCTGGGCGTCGGCTGGGGCTTTGATCCCATACTGGCCGACGAGGAGAACACCTTCCGGGCCGTGGAGCTGCTGGGCACCATCGCCATGATGCTCACCGGCGCCTTCCCCATGGTGACGCTGATCCGCCGGTATTTGGGCAAGCCCCTGGAAAAGCTGGGCCGTCTGGCCGGGCTGGAGGCCAGCGGGAGCGTGGGCCTGGTGGCCTGCCTGCCCAACGGCCTGGCGATGTTCCCCTTTGTAAAGGAGATGCGCCCCCGGGACAAGGTGGTGTGTATGGCCTTCCTGGCCTGCGGCGGATACAGCCTGGGGGACTTCCTGGCCTTCAACGTCAATTTCCAGCCCAATCTGCTGGTTCCCGTGTTTGTGGGGCAGATCTGCGGCGGCATCATCGGCATCCTGTTTGCAAAGCTCCTGGCGGTTCCGCAGGTGCGGGCGCTGGAGCGGGAGACGGCAGTGTGAGACACGCGGGGCGGGCCTTTTCGGCCCTCCCCGCGTGTTGTGGTTCTCCGTCTTGGGCAGCAGAAACGGGCATTCATCTGGATGCCAGCGTTCTCAAAATTCAATGCAATTCAGATATTGCAAAGTCTCGATGAACCAACTTGAAGCATGTCCGGGCCTTTGCGGGCCGCGCCGTCCCCAGCATGAAAATGCGGAAAGGGGAGCCGTCCTCTGGGCGGTAAAGATCAAAGCAAAAAGGACATCCTGACGGATGTCCTTTTCTGGTGGAGACGACAGAACTCGAATCTGTGACCCCTTGCGTGTGAAGCATGAAAAACAAAACCCGGCTATTCATTGATACTTAATACTTTCTCCTGTTGAGCTTTTTGAATTTGCCCCGAAGTTTGCCCCGAAAAGGCATTTTCCACAGCTCCTATCAGCTCACCAGGTGTGTTGCCGACCACGTGGCTATAGATGCCGAGAGTGACCTTTATATCGCTGTGCCCGGCAAGATACTGTATCTTCTTGATGTCCATGCCGGACTGGCAAAGACGCGTGATATAAGTATGGCGAAGCAAGTGCGGAGTCACCTTGAAGTCCAGCGTCTGCTGGATTTGTGGGCCGCGCTTTTTAGCCTCTTTCTCAGGGGTGGCCGCTGAAGCTTTGACTGTGCGCCGCCCGATAATTGCCATGAGATTACGTACAGTCTGGAGACTAGCATTTGAACCATTTTTTGCGGGAACGACGAAGACGCTATTACTCTTGGACTTTGCAGCGCGAAGGGCGTCCGCCAGCTTGCTGGGCAGAGGAATGGTACGGTGAGCCGCTTTCGTTTTGAGCAGGGAGGGGAAGATACCCTTTCCACCGTCAAAGCGCACCGCGTTGTTTACGGTGAGGTGGGGGGCGGCGGCATTGAGATCCAAGTCGCTCCAGCGCAGGCCACAGATCTCCTCTCGCCGTAGGCCGGTGTAAAGGCCGATCAGCACGAAGAGATAAGCGCGGGTGCCCTTTGTGGCATCCTCCAGAGCGGCGCATTGCTCGGGTGTCAGCGGCACCTTCTCCTCGGTGGGGACACCACCCGCCTTTATTTTGGCACAGGGCGAACGGAAAATCAAGCCATTTTCCACCGCGCAGTCAAACCCCATGTTCATGACGCCCAGCACCTTGGTTTGGAGAGAGTTTGACTTGCCGGCAAGGGCCGCCATGACACGCTGACAGTCCTCCGGCTTGACGGACCTTAGCCTATACCCTCCGATGATGGGGCAGATGTGGTTGTTGATGGCGTTCACATAGTCCCGTCGGCGAGAGTAGGAAAGCCCATCCTTCCGGTTCGTATACCACTGTGCAAGAAGCTGGGCAACGGTCGTTTTGTCATCCAAGATGACCCCCATCCGCTGGGCAGTCTCCAGGTCGTAGAGCTTGGCCCGCAGTTCCTCTTTACTCTTGGCGCGAACGTCTTTGTAGGCACCGCTTTGCAGCTTGACCCGTTTACGGTAGTACCCGGTTTTTTCATCAAAATAAAACTCGGGGCGTCTTGCCATCTTGAATCCCTCCCACAAGTATGATAATATGAGAGGGTGATATGGGCCTGTCAAACCTTATCACCCTCTATGTGAGCCGTCCTTGGTGTTGGTAGCACCGGGGGCGGTTTCTTACAACATATTACATTGACAAACACCTTTGTTTTGTATATACTATAGCCAAGCTAACTCGTGAAGGATAAAAGCTGGGTTCCCGAATGGGAGTAGGTGGCATCACCAAGAATCCCAAGCTCCTGGGGTTAGCGTCTTTTTTTCTTTAGCTGCTCTTTGAGACTTCGGATAATATTTCTGGGGTCTTTTTTTATTTCATCCGCAATAAAGTCGATGGCTTGAATCGAATAGCTATATGTCGGCGCAGCATTGACCCTAAATATGTAGCAAAATTTAGGGTTTTCTTTCATGGAGTAGTAAGTAGTAAATAAATTGAAGTGATACATATTGAAGGAGACCGCAGATCCATTGTATAGCAGTTGAACTTTAGCCCGTAAAAGCCGGCTATTTACCTCTTTTAGGCATTTTTTAGCGGTATATTTAAAAGAGTCGTTTGGGTCTTTAAGTTCTTTAATTATTTGTATTTTTGCATCCGAATCATTCGCTATACCAAAGGTTTCTGTAGCCTTTCGCCTATCCTTTGTAAGGTAATGATAATGTTCGACACGGATAGCAAAATCGCTATTATTATGCAAAATTTCTGAATCAATTACTTTGCTTGTTGATAGTAATTTTTCTGAGATTTGCCCTGGGTATTTAGCCCTTATCTCTGCTTCGTTTAACCCACACATACTCACAGATAGCGCTAAAAAATTTTGCGGGACTACGGATGTCATATCTATCCCATGAAACTCAGACATTTTTTCCGTAAAATTAAATATACATGCTTGAAAAAGGGGGATATATACCATCTCATATTCTTCCACGATAAAATGAGTACTTGTATTCCGAAGCTCGACTATGCGCAATAGGTTTTTGCGAATTGGGGCATGCTCATTTGTAAAAACTATTTTAATACAATTTTCTAACGTAATAGTGCGATTTGGGTTATCCTTATAATAAATTTCATGTTCACCTAATGTATTGATGATGTGAGCCTTGAGCATAAGCTCCCAGGCGTTACAGATAAAAAAGCTAAACCCCTCGACCCTGTATCGGATAGACGGTTTATTGTATACCTCAATAGCTAAAAGGAAAGCTTCTTTGGATTTATCAAGCAACTTCTCTGCAATAACAGAATTGGTAGCCATGTTTCCAGTCCCCTCCTCTCTATTTTACTGCTCCTCCGCGGCAGGTTACTAAAAATACAACTCTGTTGCAAGATTCCCATGCGTGTACCAGCAGACAGCTTTCCTCATAAATTCCTCAGTGA
>OGZI01000433.1_pt1 | contig 55603 bp, 54 predicted proteins | sample 1576711 | NCBI WGS metagenome assembly OGZI01 (sample SAMEA3541482, study PRJEB24748) | human gut metagenome | biome: human gut; feature: human-associated habitat; material: faeces | place: China | collected 2012
AGGAAATTGTCGCTTTGTATCTAACCATAGAATTATCATATCAGATTTTTTTAAGGATAAAAAGTAGGTCAATCGCTAACTGACCCCATACAGTTTTTGGCGTAAAGAAAAAGACGCATTAAGCGTCCTTCCTTTATAAATCTTCTAAGGCATCCTTTACTTTATTGAAGAAACCTTTTTTCTGTGGTGCGATTTTTTCATCACCACTTGCTTTGGCGAATGCAAGGAGAGCTTCTTTTTGAGCATCATTTAGCTTCGTAGGAGTTACAATCTTAACTGTAACGTGTTGGTCTCCTTGTGAACCTCCACGAAGACGTGGAGCACCCTTTCCTTTTAGACGGAAAGTTTTGCCTGTTTGAGTTCCTGCTGGGATGGTCATCTCAACATTTCCGTGAACCGTTGGTACTTCGACAGTGTCACCAAGAGCTGCTTGGACAAAGGAAATATTAAGTGTATAGTAAATTGTTGATCCATCACGCGTAAATTTATCGCTTGGATTAACATTGATGATTACAAAGAGGTCTCCATAAGGACCACCATTGAAACCAGCTTCACCTTGACCCGCAAGACGGATTTGTTGACCTGTTTCAACACCTGCTGGAATCTTGACAGATACTTTGTGGCTTTGTTTTTCATGTCCTGTTCCATGACAAGTTTGACATGGCTCTTTAATTTCTTGACCTGTTCCATGACAGACATCACAGGTTACTTGACGACGCATCATACCAAGTGGTGTTTGCGTATCGACATTGATAACCCCTTGACCACGACAGCGACCACAAGTTACAGGGCTTGTTCCAGGTTTTGCACCAGATCCTGAACATGTCTTACATGTCGCTTCACGATTGTAGTGTACTTCTTTTTCTGCACCAAAAATCGCCTCTTCAAAGCTTAGGTTGACACGGTACTGAAGGTCATCACCTTGACGTGGAGCATTTGGGTTACGAGTAGCACCACCACCAAAGAAGCTAGAGAAAATATCTTCAAAGCCTCCAAAGCCTGCACCACCATCAAAACCACCAAAGCCTCCTTGACCACCAAAACCATTCGCACCATCTGGTCCGTACTGGTCATAGGCTGCACGTTTTTGGTCGTCACTTAGAGTTTCGTATGCCTCTTGAACCTCTTTATATTTTTCTTCCGCACCTGGTTCTTTATTAATGTCTGGGTGGTATTTCTTAGACATCTTACGATAGGCACGTTTAATTTCATCTTGAGAGGCATCCTTAGATACCCCAAGACGATCGTAATATTCGGTATTGTTCATACAAGATACTAAGAGCGAACAGAAAGCGACTGAAATTTAGGAAACCGACAAGAAATCCTGATTTCTTAGGAGGTTTATTTAATTTCCAAGCTTTCCGCTCGTGTTCAATTTCTCGAACTCTCTCTGTTCCTTTCTATAATTTTTATGTAAATCTTTAGAGGGTGTTTTCTATACTTCGCTTCACTTGATCAAACTCTTCATCTGATAGAGTAAATAACAAATCCTCTTCAGAGTACTCGTTTTTTTCTTTAAAATAGTTGCCCGTATTTTCTGCCAACCCTAGACTTAGAATCACTTTCCTTGCAAACTCTTGATGTGCGAATCCTATAGCCGTAATGATCTGTTTATCTTGCACAACCACTTTCGGTTGGAAATTCTCACGAGGAAGAAATTCAAAATAGTCAAAGAAGTTTTGCCAAATTCCACCTGTAAATTTCGTGTCCTTCAACAAGCCTGCTTTGGCTAATAAAAGGGGGGCTGAAGAAATGGCTGCAATTAAGACATCTTGCTCACCAAGCTCCCTCAAAAACGATATCAATTTTTCATCCTGTAGAGCAGGTCCAATGTTAACCATTCCTGGCAAAATCACACAAGAATACTCTTCTATACGGATTTGATCCAATGTTTTGGTCGGTTGACAGGGTAAGCCATCCTCAGATATAACTATCGAATGTTCTGAAGCCACATAATCAATTGTTACGTCAAAAGACAGGGCTAAAGTACTTGTTAAAGTGGTTATCTCATAAAGAGAAAAATTAGGATAAATGATACAAAGTACTTTTTTCATACGCAACATCCTCTATTTTACCGAAAAACAGAGGCTGGGTTGCAACCTCTGGATTTCTTTTTATCATTACGACGTTCAAAAACAAAGTCGATTATACTTTGTTTTTGAACTAGTGAGGCGTTTAGGCAAGTCGCCATAGCGATTGCCGTAGAATGACAATCACTTTAGTGATTAGTCATTCTTAACTACCTCGCTCTCCTGATTTTCAAGCTCGGGATAAAATAGTCCACTGGACTATTTTATTTTTCCGTAAACTCTCCGTCTACGACATCGTCGCCTGAGTTATCTGCTGTTTGTGCACTTTCTGCTCCTGCTTGAGCTTGTTGTGCTGCTGCAGCTTGTTCGTAAAGTTTAACCGCAAGAGCTTGAGCTTTTTCGTTAAGAGCTTCCAATTTAGCCTTCATGTCATCAAGATTGCCTGATTCTTGAGCTTTCTTAAGGTCATCAAGAGCTGATTGAGCAGCATCACGTTCTGTATCGAAGCCTTTACCTTCAGTTTCTTTGATTGTTTTTTCAGTCGCAAAGATAGCTTGGTCAACTTCGTTACGAAGATCTACTTCTTCTTTACGTTTTGCATCTGCTTCAGCATTTGCTTCAGCATCTTTCATCATCTTTTCAATTTCTTCATCTGTCAAACCAGAGTTAGATTGGATAACAATTGTTTGTTCCTTTTGAGTTCCAAGGTCTTTAGCTTTAACAGATACGATACCGTTCTTATCAATATCGAAAGTAACTTCGATTTGTGGGATACCACGAGGTGCAGCTGGGATATCAGTCAATTGGAAACGTCCAAGAGTCTTGTTATCTGCTGCCATTGGGCGTTCCCCTTGAAGAACGTGGATATCAACGGCTGGTTGGTTGTCTGCTGCAGTTGAGAAGACTTGTGACTTAGATGTTGGAATTGTAGTGTTGCGGTCAATAAGTTTTGTGAACACTCCACCCATTGTTTCGATACCAAGTGACAATGGAGTTACATCAAGAAGGACAACGTCTTTGACATCACCAGTGATAACACCACCTTGGATAGCAGCACCCATAGCAACTACTTCATCAGGGTTAACTGATTTATTTGGTTCTTTACCAGTTTCAGCTTTAACAGCTTCTACAACGGCAGGGATACGAGTTGAACCACCAACAAGGATGACTTCGTCGATTTCTGACAAGCTCAAACCTGCATCTGAAAGGGCTTGGCGAACTGGAGTTTTAGTACGTTCTACAAGGTCACGAGTCAAATCATCGAATTTCGCACGAGTCAATGTCATCTCCAAGTGAAGAGGTCCAGCCTCACCAGCAGTGATGAATGGCAAGCTGATTTGTGTTGATGTGACACCAGAAAGGTCTTTCTTAGCTTTTTCAGCTGCGTCTTTCAAACGTTGAAGAGCCATCTTGTCTGTTGACAAGTCGATACCATTTTCTTTCTTGAATTCTTCAACCATGTAGTCGATGATTTTTTGGTCAAAGTCATCACCACCGAGTTTGTTATCCCCTGCAGTTGCCAATACATCAAAGACACCATCACCAAGTTCAAGGATAGATACGTCGAATGTACCACCACCAAGGTCGAATACCAAGATTTTTTCTTCTTTATCAGTCTTATCCAAACCATAAGCAAGGGCTGCTGCTGTTGGTTCGTTGACGATACGTTCTACTTCAAGACCAGCAATTTTACCAGCGTCTTTAGTTGCTTGACGTTGAGCATCGTTGAAGTAAGCAGGAACTGTAATAACAGCTTTGGTTACTTTTTCACCAAGGTAATCTTCAGCATAACCTTTCAAGTATTGAAGAATCATTGCTGAAATTTCTTGTGGTGTGTATTCTTTACCGTTAGCAGAAACTTTTTCAGAAGTACCCATCTTAGATTTGATAGAGATAATTGTATCTGGGTTTGTTACTGCTTGACGTTTTGCAGCGTCACCAACGATGATTTCACCATTTTTGAATGACACAACAGATGGAGTTGTGCGGTTACCTTCTGGGTTTGCGATAATTTTTGATTCAGTTCCTTCAAGAACTGCTACTGCTGAGTTTGTTGTACCTAAGTCAATACCAATGATTTTAGACATATGTTTTTCCCCTTTTTACTTAATTTCTATTTTGCTTTTTTATCTTTCATTCATAGTTTTCTGTCATTTCGGACAAGTTTTCAATTAATTATATACAACTACCATAGCTGGGCGTAAGACGCGTTCGTGGAGTTTATACCCTTTTTGGAAAACTTGCGCAATCGTGTCTGCTGGATGTTCATCATCTGCAGGCATTGTTTGAATCGCCATGTGGAAGTTGTGATCGAAATCACCATCTGCTGGGATTTCTTCAATTCCTTCCTCTTTAAGAGCATGTACTAAACTTTCTTGCACCATTTCCAAGCCTTTTTTGACATCATCAGTCAAGCCCTCAACGGCAAGAGCACGTTCAAGGTTATCAAGTGATGGCAAAATCGCTTTTGCCAAATCTTGGCTACGATACTTTTGCAATTGTTGACGTTCTTCATTGGCACGTCGCTGAATATTTTGCATTTCTGCATGGGCACGAAGGTATTTATTTTCAAATTCTTCGGCACGCGCTTGGGCTTCTTCAAGTTCAGAAGGTTCGCTTACTTCCTCTACAACTTCTTCAGTTGTCTCCGTAGCTTCCTCTTCTTTCACTTCTTCTTTTTTAATATCTTCAGTCAAGGCATACACCTCTTTCTATACTTTTTAAATGTTATATCTTAGCTAACTTCATAATGGTTACTATTGAGGTAACGGTAATAATCCGTTAACTTCATAACCAAAACTCTACTAATAACATTGACCAAACTAACCATGCGACGATAATCCATTTCAACTGGGCCAATCACATGCATGAGCGCCATCCCACGATAAGGAATCAGGAATTTATGACTCATAACTGTGACATTTTCAAGCGCTTCTTCAGTTGATTCTGCAACCGAAATCTTGGTCACTTCATCATCGGAGATAGCTGATCGAAGCTCAAGTGCCACATGTTGTGGATTGTCCAAAAATTGATAGGTTTTTAAGTCGGCATAGGTCAGTGATGCAACCTTACCTTCGATGAAAATCAATTCCTTAAAAAGTTGTGAAAAGATATAATCAAACAAATCTAGAACATTATCTGTTATCTTGAAATACTTTTGCACAATCTGAGGAATCTCAGTTCTCAATCGGTAATGGATATCTAAGACAGTGTTTCCCAAAAAACGTTCTTGAACAAGCTTATGAAGAATTTCCAAATCACTAGACAAGAAATTCTTTGGAATAGCAAACTGAACTGTCACAGGCTTAGATTCATCTAGAGTAAGAACCGCTAAAGCGTCGTGATTGGATAGATGAACAATGTCAAATCCAGTCAGACGTTGTCGTGTCGGTTCCACATCTTGAATCACTGCTGTGCATCCTGTCATTTCTGCCAGCAGCTTTGCCGCTGCATCCAAGATATCTTCAAGTTTAAAAGCTTCAAAGTCGAAAGCTTTAACCACTTGATAAACATCTTGTTCATCAATCGTATCAAGATTCAAAGAATTAGCGACGAAATACTGGAAACCTGCTCGGCTTGGCATACGCCCACTAGAAGTATGAGCTTTTTCAAGATAGCCCATTTTTTCTAGCTTGGCCATGTCATTACGAATAGTCGCTGAACTCGAATCAATTGATTCTTGTAACGCTTTAGAACCAACTGGTTCATGTGTACGAGTGAACATCTCAACTATCAAATTCAAAATAGTGTTTTGCCTTTGCGTAATCACGATGTCACCTCATTTCTATTTGTTAGCACTCTAATACGTCGACTGCTAACTTATGATTCTATTATACACCTAAACTTGAACATGTCAACCCAAAAAACCAAAAAATTAGCACTCTTTTTGAGAGAGTGCTAAAAATACATCTCAAGACCTAGAGAAGCAAAAAAGAGCACCTCCGAGGTACTCTAATCTTATTGATCATATTTTGACAAATGATAGGTCTCAATAATAGATATGAGGTGTTTGGCGTAATCTGGATCACTGCTAAAACCCGCAGCTTGTAGCTTTTCTGCCGCAACTTTATAACTAGTCGTTCCTGCCACCTCTTTATAGGTTGACTCGCCCCACGTTCCTTGGCGAAGTTCTTCTAAATAAGTCATCATAGAACTTGACCAATCCTTAAAAACTGCAAAATCCACCTTTTGGTATTGCCATTTCCCTTTACTGTAGATACTATCCTTTAAACGAATACGTTCTTGACCCGGCTGAGCTGCCAGACTGTAGATGTTATGGTATTTAACAGATAAAAGACTGCTACCATAATTCGACTCATATGCAGCTTGGCTAAGGAGAATAGACGCAGGCACACCATAGTTTTTGGACATCTTTTGAGCTGTTGGAGCTAAGGTCTCAATAAACTCTTGCTGCGTGTAAGCAACCTTTACCGAACGAGCATTATCATCTGTAGAGACATGAAGAATCAAAGGTAAGACAATACCTAAAGCGAAAACAGCAACTAAGGTTATGAAGGGTTTTAGTTTAAAACGTCGTCTCACTTAGCTTTCTCCTTTAATAATGCCAAATATTCCTCCAAAGTAAGATTATGTTCAGTCATATACTCTGCTGACTCTTTACCAACATAGCGGAAATGCCAATCCTCGTAGCCTACACCTGTTGACGATGTTTTACCATCTGGAAAACGAAGAACAAAGCCATATTTCGGCGCTAACTCTTTAACTTTAGCTACTGTATCTGGATCTGCTTCATTTAAGCTATCTACAGTACTCATATCAATCGCAAGACCCGTCTGGTGTTCACTCGCTCCTGGTGGTTGTGAATAGGTTTGAACCTTTTTCTCCGCCTGAGACTCCGTCAAACTTGGGTCAGCAGCCATTTCCTGCTGAACATAACTGTTATAAAGTTCTGTCTGATAAGCAACACTACGATAACCTGATATCAAGTGGTAACTTGGATCAATTTCTTGAGCAGCTGCTAAAAACTCCTTAACATTCTTAGCAATTCTCGCATCTACAGAAACACCATCGACATCAGCAATCTCAGGATTAAGTTCTTTAGACTTATTATCTCGATTTACCAAAAGCAATTCCCAGTCTTTAGGCGATACATCAGGTAGTCCCTTTGTATCCTTGCTTCGAGTCGCATCGATAGCTTGCTTACTACTTTTTATTACCGACGATCCATTGGTTTGTTGAACCATACGACTGACACCAAATACAGAATAAAGTCCTGCTGCAACTAAAAGGACTGCAATCAAGACACTACTGATAATCAAAAACCAGTTGGTTTGCTTTTTCGCCTGACGGCGACTTGGATAGTTATTTTTTACCATTTTCTTTTTCTATTATCTCTCGCCCAACCTGACGATAAGTCATATCGCCAAGTGCTTCTAATGTAAATTTACCATTTTCATAAGCAACAACAGTAACCGAACCGTTTTCTAATGAAGGATGCTCGACAGAAGGATCAATTAACCATGCAAAAGTTGCAATAGTCATACCGTGACTAACGACGATAGCATCACCTCCACCAGACCTCTCAAGATCCTCAGCCATAGCTGTAAACCCTTCTATAATACGTTTTCTGAGCACTTCCCAAGACTCTGCCCAACCAGCCGTATCCACATCAAGTATACCTTGTGCAAGTTCAGGATAAGTTACCTCATGCAAATCCTTACCTTGAAAAGCATCTGTTCTCGGTAGCACACCGTAGAAAAGTTCACCATCATAGCCACCATCTAAACTACCAAAACACCACTCACGAATACGTTTGTCACGTTTATAAGGAATAGTTTCCAAACTCGTCTCACGTAAAATGATATCCATGGTTTGAATCGTTCGACCTGAATCACTAGAATATGCGGCCTTGAAAGGAATACCTGCCGCTTTCAGACCTATCCCCAATTCACGAATACCTTCTTCACCGAATGGGGTCAAAGGGCTATCAGACCAACCTTGTGCACGACCAATGGTGTTAAACATCGTTTTGCCATGTCTCGCAATATATAACCTAACCTTACTCATAGCGCCCCTTCTTTCCGTCATTTTTTAATTCATTATAGCACAAATCCCCTCGACTATCTAGCTAGCGAGACCATCAGAAAATGCCTTACCAATTGGCAAAGCATTTATCATCCATTTAGTTTTTAAAGCTGTGAACAGGAGCTGGGATTTGACCACCACGCGCAATGAAGTCAGCCGATGAAGCTTTGTTTACCTTCATTACCGGTGCATACCCAAGAAGACCTCCAAGTTCCAACATGTCACCTTCCTTACCATAAGGAATAATACGAACAGCTGTTGTTTTCTGGTTAATAACACCGATAGCCGCTTCATCAGCAATCATGGCCGCGATTGTTGTATCTGGCGTATCAGCAGGAATAGCAATCATGTCTAGACCAACAGAACAGATAGCTGTCATAGCTTCCAATTTTTCAAGATTGATATGACCAGATTTAACAGCCGCAATCATCCCCTCATCTTCAGAAACTGGAATAAAGGCACCTGACAAACCACCAACTTGATTACATGCCATGATACCACCTTTTTTAACTTGGTCATTAAGAAGGGCTAGAGCTGCAGTAGTACCATGTGTACCAACAACTTCAAGACCCATCGCTTCAAGGACACGGGCCACTGAATCACCAACTGCTGGTGTTGGCGCAAGAGACAAATCTACAATACCGAACTCGACACCAAGACGTTCACTGGCCATTTGACCAACCAACTGACCAACACGTGTGATTTTGAAGGCAGTCTTCTTAACTGTTTCAGCTAAAACATCGAAACTTTCGCCTGGAACTTTCTCAACTGCACGTTGCACAACACCAGGACCTGAAACCCCAACATTGATTACAACATCAGCCTCACCAACACCGTGGAAGGCACCTGCCATAAATGGATTATCTTCAACCGCATTGGCAAAGACAACCAATTTACCTGGACCCATTGGATCTGCCTGAGAAGCCTCTTTGATGATACGTCCCATGTCACGTACTGCTGTCATGTTAATACCAGTCTTTGTTGAACCAATGTTGACAGACGAACAGACAAAATCAGTCTCAGCAAGCGCACGTGGAATAGAATTGATAAGAATCTCATCACCTTTTTGGTAACCCTTTTGAACGAGCGCAGAGAAACCACCAATAAAGTTAACGCCGATTTCCTTAGCTGCTCGGTCAAGCGCCTTCGCAAAAGGTACATAGTCTGTAGCATCTGTTGCCGCACCGATGATTGAAATCGGAGTAACAGATACACGTTTATTAACAATCGGAATACCAAGTTCAGCCGCAATCTCGTCGCCAACAGTTACCAAATCCTTAGCCTTAGATACTATCTTGTTATATACTTTTTCCGCTGCCTTATCGATATCTGAATCGATACAGTCTAGGAGTGAGATTCCCATGGTAATGGTACGAACATCAAAATTCTGTTCCTCAATCATGGCAATGGTTTCTGTGACCTGTTTAATATCCATTTTAAGCTACTCCTATCTTACAAGTTGTGCATCGCATCAAAGATCGCTGAGCTTTGGATGTTAATTTTGACGTTCAATGATTCACCAAAAGCTTCTAATTCAGCACGTAGGTGTGTAAAATCTTTCTTATCTTCCGATGATACAACCGCCATCATGGTAAAGAATTCATCAAGGACTGTTTGAGTAATATCATCAATATTCAAACCAAGTTCTGCCACCTTAGTCGCAACACCCGCAACAATACCTGCTTTGTCCTTACCTACAACTGTAATAATTGCTTTCATGAGAAGCCTCCATCATTTTATTTTGTATAATTTTAGCATATTTTGATTAAAAATGCTATTTTTTATGAAAATTGCCTCTTTTTTCTTGAAAAAGACGAATGTTTTAGCAACATTTAATCATTATCGTTTATAAAAACATCCTCTCTTTGACCCAACTACTTGTGGATAAACTTGTTCACAACCTAAATAATTTCCTTCTTTTAAAACCTTGAAAAATCAATATTCAACACAGTTAACAGACTTATCCACACCTGTGGATAAGTCTGTGGGTAACTTGTCGATAAATAAAAAATACCGCCAAATTTAGGCGATATCTTAGCTTTATTTCCATTTTAAATTAACATGGGCATTCATTTCTTTATAGGCAGTATCGATACGTTCTTTGGTCTCTTCATCTAGTTTATTTCTATATTTACCACCTTTAATGAAATCCTCTAAAATATAAGTTTGGTAAGTATACAAAGGATACCCCTCTGGTGAAGTTGTTCCTTTAGGCGTACGGTTAACCCAAGTCGGATGTGCTTGAGCCGTCTTAATCGTGGTTTGACCATTCTTTTTCTCAAGGGTCACATCCATCAAGACACCTCTCTCTGTCCACTCTGCACTATCCACACCATCCATGGTCTCTATGCGCTGGTTTGAGATGAAATACCCATTGAGTAAATAATAAGTTTTTGCTGTCCATCCTTTTTAACCACCTCAGATGGCTCAACCACATGAGGGTGACCTCCAAAGATAATATCGGCACCCCAATCAATCATCTTATGGTAAAGCTTTACCTGTTCATCTGTCGGTTCCAAACGATATTCAACGCCCATCTGTGGCATGATAACCGTAATATCAGCCTCTTTTTCAGCACGCTCAATCTCTGCTTTCATACGTTTTTCATCCAGGTTCGACAAATGATTCACAATCTCTTTTTTGGTCAGATTCGACTCCAAGCCATTGAAACCATAGGCATAAGAAAGTATCGCCACCTTGATGCCATTAACATTCTTGATAAGTAGAGGTGCCTTATCACGCACAGGCTTTTCATAAACACCAACAGGGTCAATGCCCACCTCTTTAAAGGCATCAGCTGTTGTAAAAGCTCCCTCTAAACCAGAGTCCAAAATATGGTTATGAGCCAAATCCATAACATCATAGCCAGCGTCCTTAATAGCTGCCGTCACTGACTGAGGAGCATTAAACAGAGGATAACCTGACAAGGGATAGTCAGGATTGATAGTTCCCTCAAAATCACCCAAAACCAAATCAGCCTGCTTTAACCACGGCTTCACATAAGTAAAATTCTCCGTGAAATCATAGCTACCATCTGCCTGCAGGGCACTCATATAGAGACCGTCATGATAGAGCAAATCCCCATTAGCCATGATACGTGCTGTCTGTACCTGGTTCGAGGCATTCTTTTGCTGTTCGTTCTTACTATGAACAATTAAAATCTCAAGAAAAAGCAAACCTAAGACAAGAGCAATTAACCCCATCAAAATCTTATTAGTCATCGCATTATCACGCTTTTTAGCCTGGCTCTGTTTCATAATACTCTCCTTTTTCATACTCCTAGTGTACCAAAAAAACTTATCCATTGATGATAAAAAAGATTAATAAACGGTTACATCTCAATTCCACGACGATTGAAAAGATCAGTTTTCTTAGACAAGATAAAAACTCTACTTCATACTGAAGTAGAGTTCTGTTAATGATTAGCGTGTTGGTGTGTATTCCAAATCTTTACCATGTTTAGCTACAAAATCAGACATTTCAGAGTCTGGAATTTGACGTAAGTAGAGATTGGCACGAATCGTTTCATCTTCCTCACGACAAGTAGAAAGAACAAGGTATTTATCTGAAGCACTAACCTTCAAATCCTTGTTTTTAACACTTGCTTGATCATAGATAATATCCAACTGTTGTTTAAAGTCTTTATCGCTTTCAAATGATGTACGATAGAAAGCTGTGTCTTCAGGCACAATTACCATAGCAAGCGCTTCATAATAGTACTTACGTTGAGGCGTCTCAATAACAACATATTTGTGTTTATCAAAGAACGACTGATCACTATAGTAGTTAACATCGTTGAACATACGACTATCAGCAACCTTACTGCCTCGAGCATGGCCGAAGAGCCAAGTCAAACGATCACTGAAATCTTTCTTATTGTCTGTATCCATGAAGACAGTTCCCAAATACGGAACGTTTCCTCCATCAAATGTTTTATCTAAATAGGTTGAATTGTCCGTTGTTTGAACAACCGGCTCATCCAATTTAGTCCCTGGTGCATAAACATAAGCGATAGTATCAGGGTTTGTTGCCTCAAGACCATCAAATTTATTTTTGAGGTAGGCTTTCTCCTCATCTGAAACTTTATAAGTGTTTGCTTTTTTAGTCGTTAAAACACTCTTAACACCATTAGAGGATGATGCTGTTGGAGACATAAACTGGAAGCCAAGGAAGATAGCCAAAGCAGCAATTACTAAGGCCGAAATCCCAGCAATCAGTTTATTGCGAGATCCATTAGATTTACGATTATGATTACTCATGAAATGTCAAATCCTTTTCTTTATCCATAGAAAAATATCACCGAAGCTTAAGCTCCAGTGATATTCTTTTTAGCAATAGCAGTTAATTATTTAACAGCTGCTGTGTTTGGAAGAGCTTTAGCTTCAGCTTTAGCTGCTGGAGCTTTCTTTTCTGCAGCTTTAACAGCTTTAGCTTCTTCTTTAGCGTCTTTGTTAGCGTTAGCTTTATCAGTAACTACAAATTCATCTTTGATGATGTTTCCGTTAGCATCACGTTTTGGTTCAATGTGTTCACCAGCATCTTCAAATTTTTGTTTAGTTGAATCTGCATCAACGTTGTTAAGACCATCTTTAGCAGCTTGAGTAAGACCACCTTCGTTGTTTGTGAAGAAGTCACCACCAGTTGCTTCAGTTTTGTTATCAAGGTTTCCAGTGTGAACGTTACCGTCGTTAGCGAAAACTGCTGCTGATGAAGCGAATACTGCAAGAACTGCAGCTGATGTAAGCAATACTTTTTTCATAATTATATCTCCTCTATCGGATATTATATTTTTTATCAGGACCTCCCTGACACCTAGATTATAACACTATTTAGAGATATGTCAATAATTTTTAAAAACTTTTTCAAATTTTTAATATTCACTACAATTCGTATAAATAAAGGATTCTCGGGACATATTAACCACTAGTCATCATTAGGTGTTTCTAATTTTAGCGTTATTTTGGACATTTTGTTATATCCTATTTTAAGTTTAGATACAAAAAAATAATCATATATAAAAGCATAATTTGTAAAATATACATTTCCATTTTATGGGTGTTTTTATTTCAAAAAATTATGACTAAACGTATAAAATCGTTTAATAAAAAGATGTTTGAGGTATATAACAATATCATCTTTCAAATTAATGTATTCATCCACTTTAGCGATTTTTGTATGGTAAATACATAATATGCAAGATTTTCAAATAAAGCAAATTAGAAAAAGATTAACAAAACTGAAGGCGCTTCAATCTGAATATCCCTATTCTTAGGTTAAATTACTTGAAAAATAAATCATAATCTTATTTTTAAAAGCGTTTTAACTAAGGTGAAGTTAAGTAAATTCCTTTGAAAACACTCCCTCTTACCAATACCTCACTTCAGAGTAACAAGTCTCCAAAAAACTAATACACAAATCAATTGGATTGTTTTACTTCTCTTATTTCAGACGAAATAGTTCTTCCACTTGTTTATTAAAGACTTTTGCTATTTTTAAAGCCATTTCCAACGAAGGGTTGTAGCGGTTATTTTCCAAGTGAACAATCGTTTCTCTCCGTATTCCTACTTGATCTGCTAAATCTTGTTGAGTCATACCATAAGCTTCCCTTACTTCTTTCAAGTTAGTCTTTATTTTACTTTCTTTCGCCATATTTCATCCCCTTTTTTCAGTGATAAAGTAAGTAATGGCAAATAATAAGAGTAAAAAAGCCACCAAAATATAAAGAAATCCAGCATTCAAAACAAAAACTTTACAGACGGCTATCAAGGTTGCAATTCCCAATAATATAAAGATTGCTATTGTAAACAAAATGGAAGAGGACTTTGCAATATTTCTATAAAATCGTTCATCAGGTTCTTCATTAATTCTCTTGAATAAGAAGTAAAACATTAATAACAATTGAACACTTAATCCAATTCCTAACATTATATTCTTAATCAAAGAACCAGGAGTTAGAAGCCAAACTCCAATTGTATAGATCGATGACGAGAGAAGTACAAGCACTGTATATAATTTTGCAGTAATCCCAAACATATTTTTCTCTTTCTTTTGATAGGTTGATTTTGAGAGGACCGATTGCATCGTACAAGCCAAATACGTAGGAAGCCAAGACATCGTCATAATAGCACCTTTTGCTAGAATCGGTAGGTGATTCCCCAGCAATAAAACTAAACATACAACAATAAGCACGCTAGCGATATAAAGGATTATCTTTAAGTTCTTCGACATTTTCATTTTCGTCGCCTTCTTTCACCATGTTATAAATACATCACACCTTATCTGTTATAAATATATCACATTGTTATAAGAATTTCAAGATGAAGACAAAACTCTAGTAAGATTTTGAACAATTTTTCAGAAATATATACAAGAAAGCACCCATGAGGTAAACTCTTGAGTGCTTTGAAACGTTGATATAATCGTATCGATTAACGTTTTGAGTGCAGTGGTTGCCATCCAATCAAATGTCGCTTCGCTTGTTTTCTTGGGGCAACTGTGCATAGCATATCTCTATGCGACTAAAGTCGCTAGAGCTATCCTAATTGCGCACCACGAATTCTCATACAAAAAACACCTTGCAAGTTGCAAAGTGTTTTCGTTTGTACTCTGCTGTCCAGTAACGAATTAACATTTTGAGAACTGGCTAGCTTTACGAGCTTTCTTAAGACCTGGTTGGGGCACCACTTATTTTATCTATTTTCAAAGTGCTTTAAAATCAATGTTTTCATAAGTTTTCAGAAAATAAATTTTCAATTAATTTCAATCAATTTCATCAAAATAAGGTAAACTTTTTTTAAATAAAGAAAAATCGAACCAGAATATCAAAAGTTTACCTTATTTGGTTTTTATAGTGATTAAATAGGGATTTTCTACACAGCAATAGATAGTAGAATCCTTCATTTTATGTGATTTTTGAAATTGAGGAATTTCACTACTTCGAGGCACAAAGCAATCGAATCTCTACATTTTTCTCTACACTTTCTAGATAATTCCTCTGCAACCTCTTTCCCTAACATCGCTAAATTAATATAAGAATCAAAATCTATCAATTTAGGATGAATGCTATCATAGACTGCTAAATCATGGACAATCTCATTCCTAAGTTGCTTAAATTGATATATTTTATTTTCACTGGTTGATTTATATTTACTCAATTTCCAATCATCATAAGTTTTTGATGAATCCACAAGCATTATCTGCGAGCCTATTAGTCGATAATTTAGATAACTAACAAGCTTCTTCAATTTTTTATCAATTATGCTATCCTTTATCATAATTTTTTCATAAATATATCCTATTTTGCTATCTAGCGTCATGTTTTTTGCTGACTTTCCTAAATGTTCAACAATTCTCTTTGTTCTATTCTCAATAATAGCATAAGAACATGAAATTGATTCGATATAAAATCCTTCTTCAATTGCAATATTCATACGCTCTCTCAGGTGACTAACATAATCAGTTTGATTTACCATTTATTATGGCCTCCAATAGTTCATCCGCAACAACATCTTCAACGTACTTTCTTATTGCCCTAACATTAGGGAGGGTGTTTAGTTTCGATTCAACACAAACTAATATCTTGTCCTCATCTAGATATTCCTGATACCTTTCAGCTATAGATTCAGAGCTAATAATTTTTGAATATGTCAATCTTAAAATCTGATTTTTCTCATCAATAGATAGTGGAGAAAATTTAACAAAACCATCAAATCGGCTTAACAGTGCTATATCAATATTTTTTTCCATTTCTAAACGACTTTTAAAATTAGATGTGCAAATAATAATTGAGTTACTTAAATCTACTTTATAATTTTGATCTTCATAGATACCTTCATCAAACATTTGAAAGAAGGTGCTATGAAAAAATGCAGGTGCCAAGGCGAACTCATCAAGCAAAATAACATTAGATTCTCTGTTTAGTAATGTTTTAGAAAATGAGTCTTCGCTATGGTTTGTTGATTTAAAATATTTTACACTTGATTCACCACCAACCATCGACATTTGTTCTCTAATAATATTGTTATTTCCATATAGTGTAGTTGATAGTTGTTTTGCTGTTTCAGTTTTTCCGATTCCTGGCTCACCGTAAAACATCAGAACTAATGGTTTTGAACTCGGACGTATTAGCTGAGCAACTAGTTTTCTCAATAAACTTTGCTTAGCTTTTCCTTGACCAATTATATGTTCATTTAAGTCTTGTGTTACATCTTGGAGTTGCTTTTCGTTAATCTTTTCAAAAGAACTTTGCTCAACAAATATACTTTCCGAGGAAATTCGTTGTCTAATTAAGTGGAAAAACTTTTTTGGAGGATTATGAAGGTAGACTTCTAAAACATTAGCAGTTTCAAAAATTTTGACCAATAAATCAATATTCTCAAAAACTAAACTTGTTGATAATGAATATGAGTCCATTCTGAAAATACAAATATCTTTTTCAATAAGAGGTTCTGCTATTTCCTGAATCCCAGCTCCATTTGGCCAATTTATAAGTACTTCATTAAACGAAACATGGTTATCTAATTTAATAACTCGCTCATTAAACTTTTGAACTGGTTCAAAAAAAATCTTAAATACTACCATTAAACACCTGCCACTAGAATATCATATATCGGAATTTTCTCACTATCCTGTTCTTCATCAAAGTCAGATCCTAGTTGCGATTTTACCTGATTTGACAATCTATCTATCATCGCATTAAAACTTAAATCAATTGAATCCACTTCTCCAACCTTAATTCCATAAAGTATGACATCCATCTTAGTTAGGTCACTCAAAGTATAATTATTTCGCAAACCCGATATATTGAATCTGAAAATCATTTCTTTACTCTCTGAACTAACACACTTAATTTCATAATATCCAGAGAGTCGGTCCAAAGTCCGTTCAATATTTTTTATTTCAATACCTTTAAAATTATTTTTATCATCATCTGTAATACTATTCATTTGAGTAATATCACTAATCATATCGAGAACAGGAGTGATGTTACGGTAAAAAGCGGGAGAGTCTTTTTCAATAAAAAGCTTAACATTATCTAAACGTTCCACTTTTGAAGAATCTGTGTTATTGGTCACAAACTTTTTAAAGTTACTTAGCAATGTAGAGGTAATCTGTGATTCTACTACACCGCTTCGTTGATATGAAGCATTGCCAGAGAGCCCTATTTTAAACCGAGTAAAGAAATTCATACCAACCTTTCCCTCGGCATCTACCTCAACCATATTTTCGGACACACGTTTTATGATATCAGATTGTATCCCATTTTGATGTAATTCTAAAAAATCAAAAACAGCTTGCTCATCAAGATAAACAATTTTCCCAGCAAAAAACTCAGCCATTACTTCCTCCTTGTTACTATATATTCAGACTATTTGAATAATCGGCAATTTTATTGTTTTCTATAAATATATTGAACATAATTATTCATAAAATTTTCTTATTTCTCGAGCTAAATAGCTATCTGGATGTCTTTTTATAAAATATCTTTCTCTTGCAGATCCAATGTTTCCCCTTTGTAAGCTTTCATAAATCAAGGGTCTCAGGAGCTCTTTATCTCCTGTTTGTATATATTTTAAAATCTCATTGCCATATTGGTATTTTTTTACATAACCTAAATAATTACCTTGCCAATGAGAATTTTCCTCTCTAAAACTTTGGAAACTACTCATTAAATGAAGTAATTTTTCTGTTAGTCCTAATATATATGTCGCGTATATGGCATCTATATCTTCATAATCTAAATATTCATCAGTATACTTACCCAGAACGTCATCAATGTTATCCTTATTTAGAACATTTAGCAAATTATCATCCCATACCTTATTGCCATATTTTTTTCTAATTTCAACTGATTCCATATCACCTTGGTACAAACGCATCTCCTGTTGAATTGAAATTATTGACTCTAAACTTTGATAAGTACTATTTTCACGAATGTATTTTTCTTTATAACCGTAATAACTGCCATCATTAATAAATTTATCTCTTTTTTTCTTTAAAATTTCAATGTAAAATTCGTTCAGATAAACATCAATAAATGCTATTTTATTGATGCTTTTTGATTCGTTTTTTATACGTTCTTCATAAAATTTCCAAAATAAGGTATCAACATTAAGAGCTTTTTCTGTAGCTCGAAAAATCCCTGTCATAAATAATTCATAATGCTCTTCAAAAAGTATACTATATACTTTTTGAACATCTACAACATCTAATCTTATTTTTTCAAATTCAATATTAAGTGGCATATATCCTAAAACTATTCTCCATAGATTTTCATCATAAGATTCAAAAAGAATATCTAAAATAATAATAGATGACAGGAAAGATGTGAGTTTCCAATGTTCGGAGGAATTACCAAAGCAAATTTCATCATAAGATTTAAACATTATATTACGGGCTATATATTTCTTTTTTTCATTACTATCTAAACCTAATTTTGTGCCATATTCATCCAACTTGCAATTATTCAAAACATCTTCTATTGCATTAGGAGTATAAAGATATGGATTCTTTGAGGTTACCATCCCTCTTCTAATAAGGCTAATTAACGGAGAATTGCTTGAAGAAATCTCTCTATTCGTAAGTTTTTTATATTTCTTATTTACTTTCTTTTCTTGACCTGTATACCAGTAATACTCTGTTGAAGCCCTTGACTTACGTTCCTCATTTATAATTTTAATTTTAGAATCTAGCCTCAATGAAGCGCAATCAATAAAATACTTCTTTGTCCTTTTAAAAATCATACTCTTCCTTTTTAAAACGTGGTGTTTTTTAGTTGTTATTTTATAAAAATCACCTTAATTATACCACGTTTTTCGCTTTATAATGTAACTATCCCTGTTTCAATGGAAAATTATGAAGTCCAAAGGTGCACCAAAGGACGGATTGAAACTCAGAACATAGCTATATCCTCAGGTATTCGCTATGTCAAATGTTTCACCGTTTCTTTGGTGTGTTTTTTTCATACTTAGTTCGGTAAACGATTGTGTTTCTCTTCCGTCCAAGGACGGAAAGGAAGTAAAATGACATATAAAAGTGTAATAGAGGAATTATATTGCAAACTGTTAGGTATAGAACTCAAGAGAATACTTAATGAGCGAGAAATGTTACAAAATCAAATTGGATATGAAACAGCTGAAGGGGAAGTTGAGTTATTATCCGAAACAACAGTTGGACAAATTCTAAAGGGAAAAAGAAATATTAGTTTTAATGCTTCGTTAGCTTTTCAGACCAGTTTAGATTATAAAAATCCTAGGGAATTATTTTTCCCGAGTATTGAATTCGAACTACTACTTATTGAAAATATAATATCTACAATTTTGATAGATCCTACGTTTGAAAATACTTTTTTAAAAAAGTTAATAGCAAAAAAATTTTCTAACGTCTCAAAGAAAGAAGTAGCGCAAATCATTGAAAAAAATAAAGAAATTTTTCTAGACTCCTTATCAAGCTTTATTTCAGATTTCCCAGAGGAAGAAACTTCGCATCAAATAGCTGAAAAATTAACTTATTGGTTATCCGAATTAGCCTGTCTCATACCAAAAATTTAAAAGTAGACTGTCAGGAAAACTGACAGTCTACTTCATGAAATTACGTTAAACTAGAATTGTTCTTAGCTAAGACAAATAATCAAATACGAGGTAAATCTAATGAAAACACGCAATCGCAGAGGTGGCTACTCAGTCAATACTGCCAATGAATATATTGACAACAAGCAGGGCATTCTCTGCTTAAGTACAGAACTAGAAGCACAAATTAAATTTGAAGACGGTCAACCAACAGGGGAAATTATCGCTTATAAAGCTTGGTTCTCACAAAAAGGACTTCCGCCCTTTACCGTCAAATTTGAATCCGAAGTGGAGCTACCACCTTATATGGCATTGGTACAGTTTGATAATCTTCAAGCCTGTGAAGTTGGCTTTAACGTTTACTTCAAAGCTGACAGTCTCAAGGAGGTTAAATAATGACAAATCGAGAACTAGGACAATACCTGCTCCAAAGCCTCAATATAGGACTCGGAAGCATTATGCAAGGAGAAACCAGCTATACTAATAGCTTTGACTGCAAAATTATGGAAGAAGGCTTCCTCTTTCTTCCTCGTTTGCCAGCTGGTTATATCATTGATGATGAACTCTATCAGAAAATTTTCCTGATTGCCAATGCTGCTCTCTATCCTCGCTTCACTCTTCTCAAACAAAATTCAGCCTATTTTATGGCGCTAGATACAAATGATATTCATGTCCAGCGTGGACTCTTCTTCCCTTGGAAAGCAGGTGTTTCTGAACGTCTAGTGATTCCTGATTTGGAAGAATTCTCAAATAATCAAAAAGGGTATTTGATTCCTATAATGAAAAACCTTACTCTTGACTACAATAAAGTAACTTCGATGGCAATCGCAGGAAATAGTGGATCTGGTAAATCTTATGCTCTAACCTATTTTCTCAGTATGCTCAAAAATATTTCTGACTTGATTATTGTAGACCCTAAATTTGATACGCCTAGCCGTTGGGCTCGTGAAAATGGAATTGCCGTTCTACATCCTCATAAAAATCGCTCTAAATCAGACTTTGTTTCAGAAATCAATGAGAACCTAAGCGCCTGCTTGAATCTTATTCAACAGAGACAAGAAATTCTCTATGATAAGCCAGACCATCCATTTGAACATTTGACTATCGTCATTGATGAAGTTCTGGCATTATCCGAGGGAGTCAATAAAACCATCAAGGACTCTTTCTTTTCTCTTTTATCTCAAATTGCTTTACTTGGGCGAGCTACAAAAGTCCATCTTTTTCTAGTCAGTCAGCGTTTCGACCATACATCTATTCCAATTTCTGTTCGGGAACAGTTAAATGTCTTAATTCAAATTGGTAATATCAACAAGAAGACAACACAATTTCTCTTTCCTGACCTAGATCCTGAAGGCATTGTTATCCCTATAGGAAAAGGAACTGGACTTATTCAGATTATTGATAATGAACATCCTTATCAAGTTTTACCTCTCCTTTGCCCTACCTATTATACAAAGAAAGGTATTCTGTAACCTATGAAAAAAACTTTCTTTCAAACAACCTACAACCTAAATGCGAACTTAATAGTCCTTGCCTTGTTTAGCTTTCTCTTTAAGATTGGAATCAACTTACTTATTCAAATGTTAGAAAACATCAAACTCTCTGGAATGCAAGGACTTTTTACAACAATACTAGATAAGCTGACTGCTCTTGAACATTACATTCAACTATTGTCATTCTGCCTTGTTCTCGTTCCTGCTCTTTTGGTTATCATTGAGTTAGTTCAAAGATTTTTAAAAGATTCATTATGGAATTATTTCAAGTCCATCTACCAGACTTCTAGAACGAGACAATTTCTGAAACAAGATGAACATTCTGAACCAGTGAATACAATTGAGAATCAGACTATTACCCGAATCAACCCCATTTTAAAAAGTTTCAATCACTCTGTCTTAGGGTGTACAGTAGATGTAAGAAAAGAAAACGTCACTGTCTTACTTGCCATTCCAAGAACTCAACAGGCTCAGAAGTTACTGAAAGAAATGGAAGATGATATCAAGGAAGAAATTTCAAACAGAAATCCACACTATTATTTTTCTTCACCCCATCGAAAAGGTAATAAACTTTGGTTTACAGGAACTAAGAGATAAAGGAAAATATGGGGCTTGGCTCACATAGTGAAAGCCAATAGCCCCGTATTTTCAAAAACATCTATTCACGTGTAATGGGGTTACTACGACCCCCATTACACCAATAATCATCAATCATAGAAAGAAAAAAAATGGCTAAAGAAAAACGCTCGAACAAGTGGGCTTTCCTTCTCTATCAGGAAAGTGCCCCTGAGCATTATCTGGATGTTTTAGAGAACATGCATATCCCCTTTGTTCTCAGCCCATGGCACGACAAAGACATCAATAAGGAAACGGGAGAATTTAAAAAAGCTCACAAGCATGGAGCATTATATTTTGATTCACTCAAAAGCTATTCTCAAGTTTCCGAATTACTAACTAAGAACCTCAATACACCTGCCCATGTAGAACCTGTTATGTCTCCTAAAGGAATGTATGACTACTTCACTCATGCAGAAAATCCTGAAAAGACTCTGTACGATATCAATGAAATTGAAACTGGATGTGGCTTTGAACTAGATAAATTTCTTATCAGAAACAACAGTGACGAATTTCTTTCAATGGTAATTGATATCATAGAGGAACACAATTTTACAGAATTTAACAACTTAGTCAGATATGCTAGAAAAGAGAATCAGCAGTTGCTAGGTTTAGTTATGGATAAAACTTACTTCTTTGCAAAATATCTGGACTCACGCCGTCATTCTAGATATGGGAAGGAGGATAACGAATGCAAGTAATCCTACCAGATGAGCAGATTCATCAAATTCAACTACTACTATCCAATCTTATTCAAAAAGAAATTGAACAACAATTAGAACAAAGCAGTCTTAATAGCCCCTATCTGAACAAACAACAAGCCTGTGACTATTTAGGAATTTCCAACAATACTCTTGATTCTTGGATTCAAAAGGGACTCCCATCTATTAAAATTGGAAAAACTATTCGATTCCATATAGATGCCATCGACCGCTGGCTAAACTCTTGCAACTAGAAAAATCTGATTTTTTGTTTTATAATGGTCGTGATATTTTCTGGTTCGATAATTAAGGAGAATATCATGACTATCACTAAGACAAAAAACGGAACTTACCGCTTAAAAGTCTATATACCAATAGAAGCACGAATGCCACTTGGCATCGTAAATAATAACTATTATGATAAAAGATTTAAAACAAGAAAGGAGGCAAGACAAGCAGAGATAGATTTACTCACGAAGTTAAACCAAATTGAAGATAATGTGTTTTCAGGACTAGGCAAAGAAGATATTCTTCTCTCAGACTTCTATAACAATATCTGGTGGGACTCCTATAAAGCAGGACAAACTACATCTACTTCTAAACCACCAAGCAGGTCAACAATCACTAATACCAAAACCTGTTTTGAAAAACATATACTACCACTTCTCGGAAACTATACGATACAGTTTCTAAATCAAAATAAGCAAGTTATCCTAAATCTAATGACATCTAAAGCTAACGAATATGCAAACTTCAAAACTTTACGAAGTTACGTTATTTCTATTTTTGATTGGGCGGAAGAACTTGAGTATATTGAAGCAAATAGAGTTGCAAAAACTTTAAGACGAATTAAGGCTGTCAAAAAAATTCAACTTGCAGAATCAAAACGTGATGAAGATTTATATTTAACTCATGAGCAACTCCAAGAATGGTTCTCAGCTTTTAAAGAAGATTTAGAAAATGATAAAATATCACTCAAAGATTACGTCCTTTTTTATCTCACTTTTTTCCTCGGAGATAGAAAATCAGAAACATATGCTCTCCAGTGGAAACATGTCGATTTTTCAAAATCTCAAATTCAGTTAATTCAGGCTTTAGATAGATACGGACAAGTAAAATCTACCAAAGGAAATAAAAAAACTATCTTCTCTATTTCTAGCGACTTACTTCAGCTTCTTACCTCTTGGAAAGAACAACAAAAATATGAACTAGCAAAGTTTGGCATCATCAGTAATCCAGAACAATTTGTTTTTACATATATCGATACAAAAGGAAACATCAACAAGCCTTTACACGCTGACTATCTAAACAATAAAATGAAAAGCATTAGAAAGCGACATAAAGAACTGGCACATGCTACACCTCATAAACTGCGACATACAGGAGCGACACTTGCTAAGCAAGCAGGAATGAGCTTAGAAGATATTTCTGAAGCACTAACGCACAGCGATACAGGTACAACTCAGATTTATGTCAATACCTCTAATATAGTTCCTATGGCAGTTGGTGCATTTGCTTTAGAGTCTCTAAAACAATAAGGTAAAAATAAGGTAAACTTTGATGTGAATTTTTCAAAAAAAACACGAAAAAAGCACCCATGAGGTAAACTCTTGAGTGCTTTGAAACGTTGATATAATCGTATTGATTAACGTTTTGAGAATTGTGAAGCTTTACGAGCTTTCTTAAGACCTGGTTTCTTACGTTCAACCATACGTGCATCACGAGTAAGAAGTCCAGCGCGTTTCAATGAATCACGGAAGTCTGGGTCTACTTGAAGAAGTGCACGAGCGATACCGTGACGGATCGCACCTGATTGACCAGCGTATCCACCACCTACAACGTTAACGTGTACGTCGTATGAACCTTCAGTTGAAGTAACTGCGAAAGGTTGGTTGATAACGAGACGAAGGTCTGCGTGTGGGATGTATTCTTCTACATCTTTTTTGTTAACTGTGATTTTACCAGTACCTGGAACCAAACGTACGCGTGCAACGGCGTTTTTACGGCGTCCTGTACCTGCATATTGTGCTTGTGCCATTATATTAGTGCTCCTTTCCTCTTAGAATTAGATAAGTCCTGAGATATCAAGTACTTCTGGTTGTTGTGCAGCGTGAGTGTGCTCACCGCCAACGAAGACTTTCAATTTCATACCTTGTGCGCGTCCAAGAGTGTTGTGTGGAAGCATACCTTTAACTGATTTTTCAATCAAACGAACAGCGTTTTTAGAACGAAGTTCACCTGCTGAGATTTGTTTCAATCCACCTGGGTACATTGAGTGAGTGTAGTAGATCTTATCAGTTGCTTTTTTACCAGTCAATTTAACTTTTTCAGCATTGATAACGATTACGAAGTCACCTGTATCAGTGTGTGGTGTGAAAGTTGGTTTGTTTTTTCCGCGAAGTACGCTAGCAACTACTGCAGAAAGACGTCCAAGTGGCACATCAGTTGCGTCAACGACATACCATTTACGTTCAACTTGGCCTGGTTTAGCCATAAATGTTGTTTTGTTCATGATTTCTCCTATATGAATATCGTTTTTGTTTACAGGGCGGATGTTCCGGTCCGCGAGTTATTTGAAAGGTTCCGGGGCCTTACAAATGGGGTAAACAATACCGTTTAACATAATATCAAAAAAACACGTCCAAGGCAAGTCATTTTGAGGTGTTTTTCTTTTATTTTTTGTATTTTTTTAGTCTCTAATTTTATAAGGTGTAAGACTAGAAATCATACCTAATTAACCTCTAAGGGGGTACAAATTAATCCTCAGATTCCCAAAAAAGCTGGTCTAAAGTTTTGTCCAGAGTTTTGCAGATAGCAATACACAGATTTATAGTCGGGTTGTAGTCTCCCTTTTCAATAGCTGAGATAGTCTGACGAGAGACTCCTATAGCATCTGCCAACCCCTGTTGAGTGAGATCCTTTGCTACACGCGCTGACTTCATTTTTAAATTTTTCATTCAAAATCCTATTCTTCGTCTTCTAGTTCTTCCAAACGGTTTTTCTTGATTCTTTTAATAATAACCCAGCAGTCACAAATAAGGGTCAAACCCAATGTCAAAAATGCTACACTACTCATAAGATTCTTCCCTATCTTAAATGACTGAAATAGACTTAAAAGGCCCATTAACGATATAAAAATTCCCAAAAGACACATTCCCCAGGACAATATGAGCATCTTCTTCTCAAGTTTTTTGTCCAGTAACCATGGGTGTCCATTCCGTGATACGCTGTGCACTACGACTACGCACATAGAACCAAAGAAGGTGATGTATAATAAGGACTGAGCTAATTCTAAGGAGTGTGTCTTGCTAGCAACCATAATCGTTACAAACATACCAATCATGGCTACCCAATAACCTCTAGCAGCAGATTCTGCACTGATTAATCGAGCACGTTCATCCATCGTGCTAGCTACTTTTTTCTTTGACTTTTTCATTTTGTTTCCTCCATTTTCTAGATTTATTATAGCATTATTTTACGTTATGTCAAATATATCATTCATTTTGTATAGATTATCTTTTGATTTTCTATTAGTCTAGCATTCAGAAAACAAAAAATCAGATAGGAAATCCTATCTGACACTTTTCTATCTAGCTTCTTTACCAATCGTAAAGACGGCCAAGGTATCTGGTCCGACGTGGGTAGAGATGACTGGCCCAAGTGGCATAATGAGAACTTGCTCAATGCCGTCAACTGCTAACAATTGTTCTTTTAGATTCTCCGCCGCTTCAATATCATTGGCATAAGCAACAATCGCTGTGCTATGTCCAATATCCTGAGTAGCTTGCAGCACCATTTCTTTAATGGCTTTTTTACGTCCACGGATTTTAGCCAAAGGAACCAACTTGCCTGAAGCATCTAACCAAAGGAGAGGTTTAATATTAATCAAACTACCAATAATAGCTGAGCTCTTTGAGAGACGTCCCCCACGCATGAGATGGTAGAGATCATCAACTAAGAAATAAGTCCGTAAACGTGGCAGAATGTCCTCAATCATGGCTTTCGTTTCAGATAAGCTCTTACCTTGGTCACGAGCTTCTGCCGCCAAAATAGAGAGATAGCCTTCTCCACCTGCTGCTGCTCGGGTATCTATAATTTCAATAACAGCCTCTGGATATTCATCCAAAATCATGTCACGCGCCATAACAGCACTTTGATAAGTACCTGAAAGCACTGATGAAAAGGCAATATAAAGAAGGGCATCACCATTTTGGGCGTGACGACGAAAAACCTCTTCAAATTGACCAACATTCACCTGGCTTGTGGTAGGCTGACTGCCTTCTTGCATACGTTCCAAGAGACGGTCACTCGTTAAACGGTTAGGACCAACGGTTTCATAGGCAATATCATCAAGCGTAATGGTCAAACCAACGAGCTCTACCTTATTCTCCTGAGCCCATTTTTCATCTAGATCTGCTGTAGAATCTGTCAAAATGTTAAATGTCATATGTCCCTCTATTCTATTTCATTTAAAAGGTCCTGTAATTTCCCTAATTGTGCATCGTCCCATGGACGTAGTTTTGGTGTCTTTAAGTCAATATGTGCCGACATCTTGTCTAAGTCAGACTTAACAGTATTGACACGCTCTTCCAACTCACGCGCCGAAACACGCAAAGCTCCTTGTGAAAAGATAGCCCACTGTTCATTTAAGTCACTAGTTGCTACTTCAACTAAATTTTGAACAGTATTCATCTCAGCCGCTGCGCGCTCAATATAGCTATCTGCTGTCTCATCTTCCTCAGTAAAAATAACACTGATACGATACTGATCATAACGCTGACGGCTCCCTGGAACAAACTGAGCATCAAACACACAGATAATATCAATATGTTCAAAGTTAGCATAATGATTGAGCTTACGAAGCAATGTTTCACGAGCTTCATCAAGCTGATTGGTCTTAAAGAGTTGACGGGTTTCTTGCCAAAAGGCAATCATATTATAACCATCAACTAGAAGTATTCTTTTTTTCATAGTTACAATCGGTTTCGATAAACTTCATACATGAGAACTGCTGCTGCCACACTGGCATTAAGGCTCTGCACATGACCACTCATGGGTATAGTAATCATCTCATCCACTTGTTTCTTGATGTTAGCAGAGATTCCCTTACCTTCATTACCAATGATAAGGGCAACCTTTCCAGCTGTATTCCATTTATGAGATGGGGTCCCATCCATATCCGTTCCAAACACCCAGAAGCCTGCTTCTTTAAGCTTATCAAGAGTTTGGCTAAGATTAGTCACTCGGGCAATGGGAATATGCTCCACGGCCCCTGTTGATGTCTTGGCAACGACAGGTGTTACCCCCACAGCACGATGCTTAGGAATAATAACTCCTGTCACCTGAGTAGCATCAGCTGTACGTAGGATAGAACCAAAGTTATGAGGGTCGTTAAGTCCATCTAAAATGAGGACTAGAGGATTCTCCTCTTGTTCAGCCTTATCCATAATAACTGAGAGCTCAGAATAAGCGAACTCTGACACACGAAGAACAAAACCTTGATGCACAGCCCCACCTGTCATATCAGACAAGGTTTTCTTAGGTGTCCAAGAGATGGAAACCTTCTTTTCAGCTGCCAAGGCCTTAATGGCATCAACATTTTTCCCTCGAAGATCATCTTGAATATAGAGTTTATTACCAGTATTTGCTTCTAGACTCTCTGTTACGGCGTGCACACCATAAACAATGTCTAGACTTGATTCTTTAGTTGTTTTCATAAGCTAATTCTATCATAAAAAAAGCCCTCTTACGAGGACAAAGCATGTTAAATAAATGTAATTGCTGCTAGGTAAAGCACTAGGAGAACTAGAACAACAGTTGCAGCAGCCAAAGCTTGCTTACCAATTGTATCTGGATCTGAGATTGATTCTGCAATCTTTCTCGCAGCTTGAGTAATGGTTTTACCTGCCGCTTGGAAAATATCAATTGAACCTGTGCTTGTTGAATTATTTCCAGAAATCGCTGAAGACCAACCACTCAAAACCTCAGCAATTTGTTCTGCTAATTGCTGTGTTAACGCTCTAGTTGTCTCAGCCAACTCATTAACAGCCGTAGCTTGTATATGATTGGCGGTCTCAGTATAGTTATTTGCACTGGTATTATAAGTAACCGGTACAGTCGTTGTTGTCGTTGATGAATATTGATTCCTACGGTAACTATCAGGTGTCACTGGACGCTCGCCTTCATTGAAGACGCTAAAAGTCTGTGTCAGGTAATGAATATTGTTATTCGTATCAATCAACTCAAAGGTCATTTTATGAATACCAGTCGTTTGTTCTGCCAAATGGTAGGCACTCAAACCAGCATTGACCTCATCCAGAGTTCCTTCAACAAAGTAACTATGATGAATTTGTTTACCATCAAGGACTAGATTAAGCCCCTTAATCTTTTTACCTTCCATCTTGTTAACATCAAAATTGACGTTAAAGATTTCACCACGTGCTAAATAAAGAATGTCTGTATTCCCTGTAACAGCAGGTTGATCTTCAAGAAGCGCTCCAGTACTATCTCGTTTTGGAACAACGGTGTATACTTCAGAAGTGATTGGAGTTGCTAAGATTTCTGAGATGAGTCCATCCGTAAAGGTTACCTCTGACGAATAGGTCAAACTCTCACTTTGCAACATAGAAACCACTTCAGAAGTTTTAAAGACCTCAGAAGTTGATGATGAATCTTTCCAGCCAACCGTAAGGACAGTTAAGCTATCTTCTGAATTATTATTTAACTGACTCGTTTCTGGAGCCGTAGATGCAAGAGAGCTTGCAGTACTTGCAGACTCAGAAGCGACTTCAGAAGTTGCAATAGCTTGGCTAGTAGGAGTCGCACTTACAGATGTCGTATGAGAATCCAGTGAAGAATACTCTGATTTTTCAATAACTGCATGTGTATTTCCAGCAAGTTCAGATGTGTATAGTGTGCTTTCACTCTTATACATTGAAGTTACAGCTTGAGACTCTGCAGTCGCTGTAGCCTCACGAGACTTATCATAAGTAAGTACAATATTTGGTTTAGCTTGTTCAGAATCAGATGTTGGGTTTGCATCTCCTCGTTCAGATGCCGCTACTGATCGATCCTCACCAAAAGCCTGGGCACGAGCCTCTTCTGAATGAGGTGTCGTCGTAGAAACGCTAGTCTCCACGATATCAACTTGAGAATGCACCTCAAGAAGCCCCTCATCTGTCTCACTTGAAGAGACAACCATCATTGATGTTGAGGTCACTACTGAACTTACTTGACTCGCTGGCTCTGCCTTAGCTCCTACTGAAGAAAAATCAGCCTGAGGAGCAACTGGAGCCGGTGCCTCACTATTAACATAATCTATTTTAGCTTCATCAGGTTTTACCTGAACCTCATCTGCTTTACCTGTTTGAAGCGTAAAGCTAGATAAAATCAAAGCAGCAAAAGTTGTATAGAAAACTTTTTTCTTAGCTATTTCCATTCACCTCCTCATTTTTTAGATGGCCTCATTTACTAATATTATAGACTTTTTTTTTACTTTCTGTCAAATTAGTTTTATTAAAAAACGCTATTATATCAGGGTTTTACACGTGTCAGATACCCCTTAACTTTCTCATTTTTAAGGTGCTAAATATTAGTTTCATCTTATTTTTCATTGTCAAGACGCTGAATTACTTTGATTCTCAAATAATCTAAATTTTGAAATTCCGGCTAACTGTTACAATTTTTATAGCCTTTAAATAACAAAAAATCCTGCTCTCGGCAGAATTTTTAGATTTCTTTTTCAACTTCGTCAATACACCAAGCAATCAGTTCCTCTAAGCGAGCGATATCCTCTGTCATATGAAGATAGCCCATGACTGCTTCGAAGCCTGTTGACATTTTATAGGTAATAACATCGGTATTTTTAGCCTTGGTATGGCTATTCGCATTACGACCTCTTTTATATATGTCTAGCTCTTTTTCAGTCAAAAGCTCTTGCTCTAGCATTTTTTCAATGAGACTAGCCTGGGCCTTAGCTGAAACATAGCGTGTAGCTAGACGGTGCAGTTGATTTGGCTTGGTCTGACCTTGAAAAATCAGGTGACGGCGAATGTACAAGGAATAAACAGCATCTCCCTCAAAGGCGAGAGCAATGCCGTTAATAAGGTTGACATCAAGATGTTTAGTCACGTGTCCACCTCACGCCCTCCTTGGTATCAAGAAGTTTGATACCTTGAGCAGCCAACTCATCGCGAATACGGTCTGCTGTCGCAAAGTCCTTGTTGGCACGCGCCGCTTGACGCTCTTCAATGAGTTTTTCGATATCTTCATCAAGGACTTCTTCTTCGAAAACAATACCGAAGACTTGGAGCATTTTTTCAAAAGCATTCTTAACGGTTTGATCATAATTGCCTGAATTAATCCATTTAGCCATGTCAAACAGAACAGTCACTCCATTTGCCGTATTAAAGTCATCATCCATAGCTTCTTGGAAGGCGTCAAGATAAGTTTGCAACTCAGCTTGATTCACCTGTTCTGTCAACGGAAGACTGTGGGTATTTTTCAAATACTTAAGATTAACTTCAGCATCATGGATAGCTTTTTCTGTAAAGTTAATTGGTTTACGGTACTGTTGTGTTGCTAGGAAGAAGCGAAGCACTTGACCATCAACCGTTTGAAGCATATCATGAACGGTCACGAAGTTACCCAAGGATTTTGACATTTTTTCATTATCCACATTGACAAAACCATTATGCATCCAGTAGTTAGCAAAGGTCTTGCCAGTTTTGGCTTCTGATTGGGCAATTTCATTGGTATGGTGTGGAAACTCAAGGTCTGCCCCTCCACCATGGATGTCGATGGTATCTCCAAGGATTTCAGTCGCCATAACAGAACATTCGATGTGCCAACCAGGACGACCAGGTCCCCATGGGCTATTCCAAGAAACTTCTCCCTCTTTGGCAGCTTTCCAAAGGGCAAAATCTAGAGGATTTTCCTTACGTTCTGTTTCAGCATCCGTACGTCCGCTTGCACCAATTTCAAGATCTTCCAAGGTCTTGTTAGCCAATTTAGCATAGTTGTTTGACTTAGCTACTCGGAAGTAAACATCACCTTCAGAGACATAGGCAAATCCTTTGTCAACCAAGGTTGACACGAATGCAATGATTTCATCCATGTAGTTAATAACACGTGGATTTTGTGTCGCTGGTTTGATGCCAAGTTGTCCGGTATCTTCCATAAAGGCCGCGATAAACTTGTCCGACAATTCCTTAGTTGAAATACCAGCTTCATTGGCTGCCTTGATGATCTTATCATCTACATCCGTAAAGTTGGAAATATAGTTGACTGTATAGCCACAATACTCAAAATAACGACGAATAGTATCAAAAGCTACTGCTGAACGGGCATTTCCGATATGAATATAATTGTAAACTGTTGGTCCGCAGACATACATATTGACAACATTTTCTGTCAAAGGTACAAAATCACGGAGCGAACGTGTCATCGTATCATAAATTTTAATCACTTGAGATTCCTTTCAATTAACTGGAAACTATTTTTTATCCTTGATATGGTTTAGGTACAAACACAAGAGTATAACGAGAATGATAATCCAAATAGCCGCAACTAGCTGACCTTGAGCCAAGAGAGACATAGCTGAAAGAAAACTCCCAACTATATAGAAGACCAAAAAAGGATTTTCCTTAAAGAATTTTTTCATTACTCAAATCTCACTTGTGTCGTTGCTTAAAAACCAGACCGGCCCATAACAGAGCAATGCAAAACCATAAGGCGGCCATGCTATAGTCTGCTCTATGTAAAGCAATGTAAACAAGAGCAAGAGGACCCACAACCGTCAATCGAGTCACCTTTGAACTAAAGAGTTTCATCGTTTCCTTTCCTTATAGACGTGATGAGTGGAAGCTAGCTGCTTTTAGAAGGTCTTCTAGCTTTTCGCTATAGTATTCACGACCTTCTTCAATATCGTGGATAACTTCTTCATCCTTTTGACCATGAACACGCACAACCTTAGCAGGAACACCAACGACTGTAACATCTTCTGGGACATCTGCAACAACCACGGCTGCCGCCCCCACCTTAGCATTCTTTCCAATCTCAATAGGGCCTATGACCTGAGCATGGGCTGAAACTAGGGCACCCTCACGAACGGTTGGGTGACGTTTTCCGACATCTTTACCAGTACCACCTAAAGTGACACCGTGGTAAAGCATAGCCCCCTTCTCCACAACAGCTGTCTCACCAATAACAAGGCCAGAGCCATGGTCAATGAAGACACCTTCAGCAATCTGAGCCCCTGGGTGAATCTCAATCTGAGTCCAAAAGCGCCAAAACTGACTATGCATACGCGCTAAGAGTCGACAATGGTGGCGCCAGAGAAAATGTGAGATACGATGGGCAGCCAAGGCTTTTAATCCAGGGTAGGTTAAAAGAACCTCTAGACTCGTCCGAGCTGCTGGGTCATTTTTCTTTACTATATCAATACTTTCTTTCCACCAACCCATTTAGGTCACTCCTTACATCATTATTGTTATTATTGTTTGCTGTGGCCCTATTATTATTTAAAGTGGAAAGCTACCAACACTAGGTCTACTCGCTATCCCCTTCAAAATAAGACCAGTCGACTAACTCAGGCTGCTCATCAAACGGATTGATGACAATACCTTGAACCTTATCCAACTCATTTTCACCTGTTGAAGGCTGGTAAATTTCTGACAGTGGCCATTGCAAAATCGTCCCTTTAGCCTTACGGAAAGGTAGGCCAAAAGTCTCGTTACCGTACCATTTTGCAAAGCTCGTTAAGTTCGTAAACACAGGCACATAACTCTGTCCCTCTGCATTCGACATGGTCGCAAAGAGACGGTCATCCTGGCCATCTTCCTCTCGTTTGTGAATGAAGGCTGGAACAAGATAAATCTTATCTTTAGGATCTGCCTTTTGATTTTCCTCACCCAAAAGATTATTAAGGGTCTGAGTGAAATAGTTGATAAACTGGATGAGTTCACTGCTTGCAAAAAGAGTGGTATTCGAGAAGTCTCCATCCTCTTTTAAATTGAAAGCAAGACCAAAAAGCTCTGCCTGAACAAGTTGTGTTAAAACATCTAAGCTCGAACGTTCTACCCAAGTCTGTTCTCGAGCACTCTCTTGAGTAGCTTGGAAAGATTGTAGGTCCTGTTCATTGGTGAAGACAGGAACAACCTTCTTTCCTTCCACTTCAACTGCGTAGAGGTCTTGGGCAGCCAAGACGGGAGTACGTTGTAGGTGATTAACCAAAGCCAGACTGGTCAAAAAGTGGTCTGGTTCCTTTAAAAATTCTCTTAGAGTTTCATCAAAAGCTTGCAATTCTTGATTTTCTGTCATTCTTCTGTGTGTTCTTTCGTTTCTGATTTATCAGGATTTTTCGGTGCTTCACCACTTTCATTATGGTGGCGTGGTTTATGATGAGAACGACGGCGATGTCGCTGCTCTCCTCCATTTTCCCCATCATCAAGTTTTTCAGGCTTAGGAAGCAAGGCCTTGATTGAGGCATCGATACGTCCTTTTTCATCGATTTTGATAATTTTAACAGTTACCGTACCCCCAACTTTAACCACATCTTCGACATGCTCAGTACGTTCCCAAGCTAGTTCTGAGATATGGATGAGAGCATCTGTCTTATTGAAAAGGTGGACAAAGGCACCGAACTTTTCAATACGCACAACGGGTACAGTGTAAACTTCACCAACCTTAGCTTCACGTACAAGATCGGAGATGATAGCTTTAGCACGGATAATAGCATCCTGATCGCTAGAGAAAATCTGAACAAGACCTTCTTCATCGATATCAATAGTGACACCAGTTTCAGCGATAATCTTGTCAATAGTTTCGCCACCTTTACCGATGACAACCTTGATCTTGTCAACAGGAATCTGAATACTATCAATCTTAGGCGCTGTTGGTGCCAATTCTGGACGTGGCTCAGCGATTGCTGACTCAATAACATCAAGAATTTCAAAACGAGCTACCTTTGCCTGAGCCAAAGCCTCTTCGAGAATGGCCGGTGTAATACCCGAAATCTTAATATCCATCTGAAGAGCTGTAATTCCTTGACGTGTACCAGCTACCTTAAAGTCCATATCTCCAAAATGATCTTCCAAACCTTGAATATCAGTTAGGACAGTGTAGTTAGTACCATCTGAGATAAGTCCCATGGCAATACCTGCAACAGGTGCCTTAATCGGTACACCTCCAGCCATAAGCGCCAAGGTTCCTGCACAAATAGAAGCTTGTGAGGAAGAACCATTTGACTCCAAGACTTCTGCTACCAAACGGATAGCATAAGGGAACTCTTCAATACTTGGAAGAACCTGAGCAAGGGCACGTTCACCCAAGGCTCCGTGACCAATTTCACGTCGACCTGGTGCACCGTAACGCCCTGTTTCACCCACTGAATACTGAGGAAAATTATAGTGGTGAAGGAAACGCTTCTTATACTCTGGATCCAAACCATCAACAAGCTGTGTATCACTCATAGGTGCCAAAGTCAAAACTGACAAGGCTTGAGTTTGACCACGTGTAAAGAGACCTGAACCATGAACCTTAGGAAGAAAGTCAATCTCTGCGTCCAAAGGACGGATTTCATCCACACGACGGCCATCTGGACGAACCTTATCCTCGGTAATGAGACGGCGCACTTCAGCATGTTCCATCTGCTCAAGGATTTCTGCCACATCACGCAGAATAGTTTCCTTATCCTCATCTTCCGCAAAGCGTTCCTGATAAGAAGCGAGGACCTCTTCTTTTACAGCCTGGGTTGCTGCTTCACGCGCCAGTTTTTCTTCCACCTGAACAGCCTTAGCTAACTGATCATAATAAGCTGTTTCGATTTCGACTTTCAAATCAGCATCAACTTGTAGAAGTTCAACCTCAGCCTTTTCCTTACCAACAGCTGCAACGATATAATTTTGGAAATCAACCAACTCTTGAATGGCCTCATGCCCCTTCAAGAGTGCTTGCAACATAATATCCTCAGACAATTCCTGGGCACCTGACTCTACCATATTGATAGCTTCCTTGGTACCTGCCACTGTCAAATCTAAAAGTGAAACTTCCTTATCCGCTGCACTTGGATTGATGATGAAATCTTCTGCAGCATAGGCTACTTGAACCCCAGCAATTGGACCATTGAAAGGAATATCAGAGATAGAAAGAGCTAAAGAACTCCCAAACATAGCCGCCATCGGAGCACTAGCATTCTCATCATAAGAGAGAACCGTGTTAATGACCTGAACTTCGTTACGAAAGCCCTCCGCAAACATAGGACGAATAGGACGATCAATGAGGCGAGCAGTCAACGTGGCATCTGTTGAAGGGCGACCCTCACGCTTGTTAAAGCCCCCCGGGAACTTGCCAGCTGCATACATTTTTTCCTCATAATTAACCTGTAAAGGAAAGAAATCTGCCGTTGCCATCTTTTTAGACATAACAGCTGTTGATAATACCGTTGTATCTCCATAACGCACGACGACAGCACCATTAGCCTGCTTGGCTACCTGCCCAACTTCAACGACAAGCGGGCGTCCTGCAAAGGTCATCTCAAAAGTTTGTTTAGCCATGTTTGATCCCTCTTTTTATCCATGACCAGCCCTTACAAAAACGAACCGGTCAACTTTATGTCATTCATTTGATATAACTTTCATTTTACCATAATATAGTCAAAAATGGCAGAGCTCCGGCATAAGTTAGCACCCAAGTCTCCCTTTCTCTCAGATATTTAAGTCGTTTTGTGATATAATAAACACTTATGAGAGACAAAGGAATGACTATGAAAAAATTACAACACATCATTATGATTGCCTTAATCTTACTAGGCCTAGTAACACCTGCTCTAGCACAAGAACAGACAGATGACTTCAATGTTTCCGCTAAACATGCGATTGCTGTCGAAGCAACTACAGGGAAAGTCCTCTATGAAAAGGACGCCACTACTCCTGACGGTGTGGCTTCAATGACTAAAATCCTAACAGCCTACATGGTCTATAAAGCAGTTGACCAAGGAAAAATTACCTGGGACACTGACGTCGATATCTCAGACTATCCTTTCAACTTAACCGTTGATTCAGAAGTTTCAAATGTCCCACTAGATTCCCGAAAATACACTGTTAAACAGCTCCTAGATGCCACCCTCATTTCCAGCGCTAACAGTACTGCTATTGCTCTAGCTGAAAAAATCTCAGGATCAGAGAGTGCATTTGTTGACACTATGACAGCCCAACTTAAAGAGTGGGGCATTACAGATGCTAAATTATACAACGCTTCAGGACTAAATAATAAATACCTAGGCGATAACCGCTATCCTGGCTCTAAAGCAGATGACGAAAATACTATGAGTGCTCTAGATGTTGCCATTATTGCAGACCACCTCATCAAAGACTATCCTCAGGTACTTGAAATCACCAAGCAAACCGAAACTGATTTCGAAGGTGACAACAAATTAACGACGCACAACTACATGTTAGAAGGTCAAGACAACTACCGTGAAGGCGTTGATGGACTCAAGACTGGAACAACTGAACTTGCAGGGGCTTCCTTCGTAGCCCACTCCAATGAAAATGGCATGAGCTTGATTACCGTTGTTATGAATGCGGATAATGGCGGAGAAGATGAAGCTGCCAGATTCACAGCCACAAATGAGTTGCTAGATTATGTGACACAAAACTGGGAAATCAAAACCCTCAACACCAAAGGACAAATCGTCAAGAAAAATGATATCAAGGTGGCTGACGGAGATAGCCAAACCATCTCTGCTAAACTCGAGTCAGACCTTACGGTCGTTCAAAAAATAAATAGTAAAAATGATGCTGTTAAAATCAAAGCAAAAACCATAACGGCACCTATCAAAAAAGGGGATACTATCGGAACTGCAACTTTTGATGATAAGGATCTCGTAGGGACAGATTACATCTCTGAGCCACCTCAAGTTTCTGTAACAGCCAACCAATCTATCAAGAAAAGTTTCTTCTTAAAAGTTTGGTGGAATCATATCGTTAATTTCTTTACAGGAAACAAGTAAACACAAAACTACCTTTTAGCTATCAAAAGGTAGTTTTATCTTGCCTTCAAAATTGGTCTTGTAAGTAAAAGCCCCTTCTCAACACCTTAAGTTCCTCTCAAAATGTGGTATAATAAATATCCAAAACACATGAAGGAACAAACCATGAAAAAACTGATTACGCTTATGATGACCTTCTTACTCTGTCTGGGAAGCGTAGCCCCTGCTTTTGCAGCAGATAAGAAAAAAGGATATGATGCCGCAGCCAAACATGCCATCGCTGTCGAAGCGACTACTGGCAAAATTTTATACGAAAAAGATGCCACTACCTCTACAGGGATTGGCTCTATTACCAAGCTCCTAACGGCCTACATGGTGTATAAAGCGGTAGATCAGGGAGACCTCAAATGGAATAGCAAAGTTGAGATTTCTGACTATCCCTTTGAACTAACTGTCAGTGCCGGAGTATCCAATATTCCACTAGATGCCCGCAAATACACTGTCAAACAACTTCTTGACGCAACTCTTATTTCCAGTGCCAACAGTGCATCTATTGCTCTAGCCGAGGAAATCGGAGGAACCGAAAGTAAGTTTGTCGACATGATGAAAGCCCAACTTAAAGATTGGGGTATCACTGATGCCAAGATTGTCAATGCCTCTGGTCTCAATAATTCTTACTTAGGTGACAATATCTATCCAGGCTCTAAATCAGACGAAGAAAATACCATGAGTGCTAAAGATGTTGCTATCATTGCACAACACGTGGTGAAAGAATATCCTGAAATTCTCGACATCACTAAAAAAACTGAGGCTGACTTTGATGGTGTCAACAAACTTAAAACCTTCAACTATATGCTCAAGGGACAACCTAGTTATCGTAAAGGAGTGGATGGCCTAAAAACGGGAACCACTGATTTAGCCGGTGCTTCCTTCGTGGCCCACTCAAATGAAAGTGGCATGAGCATTATCACAGTCATTATGAATGCTGATAATACCGACACCGACGACTATGCCCGTTTCACTGCAACTAACGACCTGCTTAATTACGTAGTCTATCACTGGGAAAGCAAGACCATTGCCAAGAAAGGACAAGCCATCGGTAAAAGTCAAGCCCATGTTATTGATGGTAAATCTAAGCAAGTCACTGCCGTCGCTAAGTCTGACTTTAATATCATCCAAAAAATAGATGCTAACAATAGTAAACATATTAAAGTTACTACAAATCAAGTCCAAGCCCCTGTCAACTCAAGTGACAAGGTTGGAACTGCTACCTTTGAAGATAAGTCACTTGTAGGAGAAGGTTACTTGCCTAACCAAGGTATGCCTAGCATGGAACTGGTTGCTGGTAAAGAAGTTAAGAAAAGCTTCTTCCTCAAGGTCTGGTGGAATCACTTTGTCAACTTTGTCAACGAAAAACTCTAATCATTACAGTCGAGCTTTGCTCGGCTTTTTCTTTTACCCCATCTTTACAGAAAGATTGACTCTACCTTGACTCCTATTGACACAAAAAAGACAGACTACACCTGTAATATGTCTTTTTGTTTGATTTTTACACTACTGTAAAGGTTAATTTATCTTTCGAGCAGCCGATTTTAAGAGTTTGTCCACTAACTACTTGGCCACCTAGTAAGAGCTCAGATAACTTGTCCTCCACTTGAGTTTGAATCGTACGACGTAATGGACGAGCACCCATCTCAACATCATAGCCATCTTTAGCTAAATGCTTAAGGGCAGCTGGTTGGAATTTCAAGTCAATCCCTTTTTCAGCCAAAGCTGATACCAACGGTTTCACCATAATCTTAACAATCTCACGAAGTTGCTCTTCCTCTAGACTATGGAAGACAACCTTCTCATCAATACGGTTGATAAACTCTGGGCGGTAGGCCTTCTTAAGTTCTTCCATGATACGTGACTGCATAGCTTGGTGATTATGAGAAATGTCTTGGGCACCAAAACCAACGGTCTTATCATCACGAAGAGCAGTCGCTCCCAAGTTCGAAGTCATAATGATAATGGTATTTGAGAAGTCAACTTTACGACCTCGACTATCCGTCAAGACACCATCATCCAAAACCTGTAAGAGGATGTTGAAAATATCTGGGTGAGCCTTTTCCACCTCGTCAAAGAGGAGAACTGAGTAAGGCTTATTGCGAACTTTCTCTGTTAATTCACCACCCTCATCATATCCAACATAACCTGGAGGAGCACCGTTAAGTCGGCTAGCCGCAAATTTTTCCATGTATTCTGACATGTCAAAGCGAAGCAAAGCTGACTCATCAAAGAGAACTTCCGCCAAAGCCTTGGCCAATTCTGTCTTACCAACACCAGTAGGTCCAAGGAACATAAAGGAACCAATTGGACGTTTTCCAGTACGAATACCTGACTGGTTACGACGAATAGCACGACTAATGGCTGAAACTGCTTCATCTTGACCAATAACACGTTTGTGAAGCTCTGCTTCCAGATTCAAGTAACGCTTGCTATCTGCCTGAGTCATCTTCTCAACAGGAATACCTGATAGACGACTAAGGGTTTGCATAATCTGATCTGCATCTACCAAGGCAGGTTTGGGTAATTTTGCTTTTTGGCTAGCTTTATATTGTTTAACAGCAGCCTTCATATCACCAGATAGAAGTGCTTCATCCAAAGGCGTTATCTCACGTTTGGCTTCTTTTTTGATACGACCTTGAACAGTTGCACTCGCTTCATCTAAAAGATCAATGGCAGAGTCAGGTAAGTTTTTACTTGTCAAATAACGGTGGGCCGCCTTGACCGCTGTCTCAACTGCCTCATCAGTAATCGTTACACGATGATAGTCTTCATAAGACGACCGTAGGCCTTTTAGAATATCAATCGCCTCAGGTACACTTGGCTCCTCAATTGTAATTTTAGCAAAACGGCGAGAAAGAGCTGCATCTTTTTCAATATGCTTCTGGTACTCAGCTTGAGTAGTTGCTCCAACCATATGAAGGGTTCCACGTGCTAGAGCGGGTTTCAAAATATTCGCCGCATCTAAGGTACTATCAATACCTGAACCAGAACCGATAATCGTATGCAATTCGTCAATAAAGAGAATGATTTTTCCATCAGCTTCAATCTCATCAATGATCTGATTCATACGTTCTTCGAAATCGCCACGGAAACGTGTTCCTGCAACCACACTCATCATATCAAGCTCTAAGATACGCATATCAGCCAACTCAAAAGGTACTTCGCCTGAAGCAATACGCTGTGCTAAGCCAAGCGCAAGTGCCGTCTTACCAACACCTGCTTCACCCACAAGAACTGGGTTATTCTTCGTTTTACGACTCAAAACCTGAATCATGCGTGAAATTTCTTTCTCACGTCCAATAACAGGATCAAGAGCACCTGATTCGGCTACTGCCGTTAAGTCTTTGGTATAATCTGACAGTTCCCCAGTAGAAGATTGAGGAGGCTGCATCATATTAGCAAAATTTCCTGATGCCTTTGATTTTTTAGGCTTACGAAGGTCATGAATGGCCTTCAAATCTTGCTTACTAAGACCTGCGTAACGCTCCAAAGAACGTCGTAAATCGATAATACGAGGCTTATCGCTGTCATCCTTATATTGAAAACCAGCAACTTCAAGGAGACGACAAACCATCAAATCCTTATGAAGAAGGAAGGCCATCAATACATGTTCAGACCCTACCTCTACAGCACCAGTCACACTAGCAATTCCCTCTGCCTCTTGCAACATAGCCTCTAAAGCATGTGACTGTGCACGTAAATCGATAATATCTGATTCAGACAAGTCTTTTGGACTTTTCTCCATCGCTAGTACAGCAGCGGTCTCAATCTCTTCCGCACGAATACGGTCCTCAAAATCAGTAAATGTTAGGTAGGCTACAGATCCTGGAACCTCAACCATAGCCAGAAGCACATGCCAAGTCTCCAAGAAAGGACTTCCAAAACGCTCTGCCTCTAGCTGAGCACGATGGAAAATGGCCTGCATTTTTCTTGAATATGTCGTCATCTAATTTCCTTTTCTATCCAATCTAAGTAATAGCGAGCGCAGAATACGCGAACGAATAGCGGCCGCATCTTCGCCTAAAACATCATCACTAGCAGTTGCTAAAATCAAATTTCCCTCACGTTCAGTGATGATTTTTTCATCAAAAAGCAACTGAATCAAGTCTGTAAATACCTGCTCGCTGAGCTGATCTGCCAAGTTCTGAAGCAAATCATTAATCATGTGGTGCTTGTCGGAGAATCTGACCTTGACGATACGAATATAACCGCCACCTCCACGTTTACTCTCAACAATATAACCACGACTTTCTGTAAAACGAGTCTTAATAACATAGTTAATCTGACTCGGTACAACTTGAAAAGTATCTGCTAAGTTCGAGCGTTGAATCTCAGCAATTCCAGACTGGCCCAGCAATTCTTTAATATATTCTTCTATACTATCTGATGTATTTCTTGCCATCTTAATTCCTCCAGTCTAATTTGACTATAACTGACTATTATTATACCAAAAATGTCAGCTCATGGGAAACTATACCTTCAAAAAGCTTTTTAAAGTTGTCATTAAAGACCATATAAGATACAATAAATAAGACTGAAATATTAGGTAACTTAAGGTGTTTGATTCAAATTTTCTATCCACTTTAACAGGCTGAGACCCACCTAATCCAACAAGTACTTTTTAGCACTTTCGCAGTAGTATTAGTCTTATCACTCTCGATAAAGCTCATATCTCTTATTTATTTCCCTATGAAAGGTTACTCATGAAATACATCATTGCACTCTTAATCTCTATGATTCCTTTAGTTGAGCTCCGTGGAGCCGTACCTGTTGCTATCGCCTCAGGTATTCCTTGGTGGCAAGCCCTAATTCTTTGTGTCATTGGGAACATGATTCCAGTTCCAATTATCTTTTTCTTCGCCCGCCATGTTCTCGAATGGGGGGCAGACAAACCTCTGATTGGTGGCTTCTTTACCTGGTGTCTTAAAAAAGGTCACAGTGGTGGCCAAAAACTTGAAAAAGCTGCCGGAGATAAGGGTGTCTTCTGGGCCCTTCTACTTTTTGTGGGAATCCCGCTTCCAGGAACAGGAGCTTGGACTGGTACCCTAGCAGCATCTATCCTAGATTGGGACTTTAAACGTAGTGTTATTGCTGTTATGCTTGGGGTTATCCTTGCAGGTATCATCATGGGAACACTCTCTCTTCTACTTGGTGTAAATACCTTCGCTCATTAATTACTTTTTCAACGTCTGGGGCATACTCAGACGTTTTTTAATAGCAACAAAAAAAGAAGCTACGATTCATTCACGTAACTTCTTTTCTTTTTATCTAGCAACTAGAATTAGTTGTTAAGAGCTGCTGCCATTGTAGCTGCAACTTCTGATTCAAAGTCGTTAGATGCTTTTTCGATACCTTCACCAACTTCAAAGCGAACGAATTCTACTACTGAAGCGTTTACTGATTCAAGGTAAGCTTCAACTGTTTTGCTGTCGTCCATGATGTAAACTTGAGCAAGAAGTGTGTATGCTTGGTCAACTTTAGTGTTGTCAAGCAAGAAGCGGTCCATTTTACCTGGGATGATTTTATCCCAGATTTTTTCTGGTTTACCTTCAGCAGCCAACTCAGCTTTGATATCTTCTTCAGCTTGAGCAAGAACAGCATCAGTCAATTGAGCTTTAGAACCATATTTAAGGTGTGGAAGAGCTGGTTTGTTAACCATAGCACGGCTTTCGTTATCTTGATCGATAGCATGGTTAAGTTGTGCCAATTCATCTTTAACAAATTGTTCGTCCAATTCAGTGTATGAAAGAACAGTTGGTTTCATCGCTGCGATGTGCATTGAGATTTGTTTTGCAAGAGCATCATCTCCACCTTCGATAACTGAAACAACACCGATACGTCCACCGTTGTGTTGGTAAGCTCCGAAGTGTTGTGCATCAGTTTTCTCAACAACTGCAAAACGACGGAATGAAATCTTTTCACCGATAGTAGCTGTAGCAGTTACGTATGCAGCTTCAAGAGTTTCACCTGAAGGCATAGTCAATGCAAGTGCTTCTTCATTGTTAGCTGGTTTACCTTCAGCAATAACTTTAGCTGTTTCGTTTACCAACTCAACGAATTGAGCATTCTTCGCAACGAAGTCAGTTTCAGCATTAACTTCAACAACTGCTGCAACGTTACCGTTAACGTAAACACCAGTCAAACCTTCAGCTGCAACACGGTCAGCTTTCTTAGCTGCTTTAGCCATACCTTTTTCGCGAAGCAATTCAATCGCTTTTTCGATATCACCTTCAACTTCAACCAATGCTTTTTTAGCGTCCATGACACCAGCACCAGATTTTTCACGCAATTCTTTAACAAGTTTAGCTGTAATTTCTGCCATTTTGTTTTTCTCCAAATTTATTTTATCAAACTAAGGGGCAGGGCTGAGCCCCGCCCCTTAGGTGTTTGTCGTATCTTTAGTGGGCATTGAGCCCAAACCAATCTTAAAGATTAGTTGTTGTCACCTTCGACAACTTCAACGATTTCTTCGATTGAATCAGCTGCAGCTGCTTCTTGGAAATCTGCAGAAGCATCTTCACCTTGGTTACCTTCGATGATAGCATCAGCCATTTTTGAAGTGATCAATTTAACGGCACGGATAGCGTCATCGTTAGCTGGGATGATTACATCAATCTCATCTGGATCAGCGTTTGTATCAACCATCGCTACAACTGGGATACCAAGTTTTTTAGCTTCTTTAACAGCGATTTGTTCTTTGTGTGGGTCAACGATGTAGATTACATCTGGAATGCGAGGCATATCTTCGATACCACCCAAGAATTTTTCAAGACGTGCACGTTGTTTGTTAAGAAGTGCAACTTCTTTCTTAGGAAGAACTTCGAAAGTTCCATCAGCTTCCATTTGTTTGATTTCTTTCAAACGAGCGATACGTTTTTGGATAGTATCCCAGTTTGTAAGAGTACCACCCAACCAACGGTGGTTGATGTAGTATTGACCAGCACGAGTTGCTTCTTCAGCTACTGCTTCAGCTGCTTGTTTTTTAGTACCAACGAACAAGATTACTGCATCGTTAGCTGCTGCTTCACGAACGAATTCGTAAGCTGTATCAGCCATTTTTACAGTTTGTTGCAAGTCGATAACGTGGATTCCGTTACGTTCTGTGAAGATGTACTTAGCCATCTTAGGGTTCCAGCGACGAGTTTGGTGACCGAAGTGAACACCAGCCTCAAGAAGTTGTTTCATTGAAATTACTGCCATGAGTATTTCTCCTTAAAAATTGTTTTTTCCTCTTCTAAGCTTTAGACTTGCAGTCCCACCCTGCGGCAACAAGACCACAATCGGCTTAGAATGAGTATTTGTCACTTTACGCAACTATAGTAGTTTATCAAAAAAAGTGACATTTGACAAGCTCTAAAATCAGGCTAATCATTAGAAAAAATCCACTCGTATTAAAATTGCAATCGTTTTCTTTGAGGTTGATAAGTATTTTGTTTATAATTAGGCTATCAAAAATAGAGGAGGACATTATTTTGTCATTAGTCGGAAAAGAAATTATTGAATTTTCAGCACAAGCTTACCACAACGGGGAATTCATTACTGTTACAGATGAAGATGTTAAGGGAAAATGGGCTGTTTTCTGCTTCTACCCTGCAGATTTTTCATTTGTCTGCCCAACTGAACTCGGTGACCTTCAAGAACAATATGAAGCTCTTAAATCTCTTGGTGTAGAGGTTTACTCTGTCTCTACTGACACTCACTTTGTTCACAAAGCTTGGCATGATGACTCAGATGTTGTTGGAACTATTACTTATCCTATGATTGGAGATCCTTCACACCACATCTCACAAGGCTTTGATGTTCTTGGGCAAGATGGTCTCGCACAACGTGGTACATTCATCATTGATCCAGATGGCGTTATCCAAATGATGGAAATTAACGCTGATGGTATCGGACGTGATGCAAGCACCCTTATTGATAAAGTTCGTGCTGCTCAATATATTCGTCAACATCCAGGTGAAGTTTGTCCAGCCAAATGGAAAGAAGGAGCTGAAACACTTACTCCTAGCTTAGATCTTGTAGGTAAAATTTAACAACCAGGGGGTATCCATGGTCTTAGATAAAGAAATCAAGACGCAATTAGCACAATATTTAAATTTACTAGAATCTGATATTGTATTACAAACAGACTTAGGGGATGACGATAATTCTCGAAAAGTAAAAGAATTTCTTGACGAGATTGCCGCTATGTCTGACCGCATTAGTCTTGAATCAACACATTTAAAACGTCAACCTAGTTTTGGTATTGCACAAAAAGGGCAAAAAAGTCGCGTTATTTTCTCAGGCTTACCAATGGGCCACGAATTCACGTCTTTCATTTTAGCTCTCTTGCAAGTTTCTGGTCGTCCACCTAAAGTTGATGAGGACACTATCGAACGTATCAAGAAGATTGATAAACCCATCGATTTAGAGACTTATGTTTCATTAACTTGTCACAATTGTCCAGACGTTGTTCAAGCCTTTAATATAATGGCTGTTTTGAACCCAAATATCACTCACACCATGATTGAAGGTGGTATGTATCAGGATGAGGTCAAAGCCAAAGGTATCATGTCTGTTCCTACGGTTTACAAAGACCAAGAAGAATTTACATCTGGTCGTGCAACCATTGAACAGCTTGTAGAAAAATTGGACGGACCACTTGATGCTGATGCTTTCGCTGATAAAGGTGTCTATGATGTTTTGGTTATTGGTGGTGGTCCTGCTGGAAACAGTGCGGCCATCTATGCTGCCCGTAAAGGTTTAAAAACTGGTCTTTTAGCAGAAACCTTTGGTGGACAAGTTATCGAGACAGTCGGCATTGAGAACATGATTGGTACGCTATATACAGAAGGTCCTAAGTTAATGGCCCAAGTTGAGGAGCATACGAAATCTTATGATGTTGATATCATCAAAAGTCAATTAGCTACTGGCATTGAAAAGAAAGAACTTATTGAAGTGACACTGGCTAACGGTGCCGTTTTAAAATCCAAAACTGCTATCCTAGCTCTCGGAGCCAAATGGCGTAATATCAACGTTCCTGGCGAGGAAGAATTCCGCAATAAAGGTGTTACTTACTGCCCACACTGCGATGGTCCACTATTTGAAGGGAAGAATGTTGCAGTTATCGGTGGTGGTAACTCAGGTTTGGAAGCGGCTTTAGATTTAGCAGGCATTACTAAACATGTTACGGTCTTAGAGTTCTTACCTGAATTAAAGGCAGATCAAGTCTTACAAGAACGAGCTGCTAAAACTGATAATCTAACCATTCTTAAGAATGTCGCAACCAAAGAAATTGTTGGTCAAGATCATGTAACTGGTTTGAATTACGTTGAGCGTGATACAAACGCAGAAAAACATCTTGATCTTGAAGGTGTCTTTGTTCAAATTGGTCTTGTACCAAGTACTGCTTGGCTCAAAGATAGTGGCATTGAACTCAATGAGCGCCAAGAAATTATCGTTGATAAATTTGGTTCAACAAATATCCCTGGTATTTTTGCTGCAGGTGACTGTACAGATAGTGCCTACAAGCAAATCATTATCTCCATGGGTTCTGGTGCTACAGCTGCTATTGGAGCCTTTGATTACTTGATTAGACAATAATCAACACTTAAGTGTTAGTAATCTATCTTCAACAGTTATAATTAATATGAAGAGGTTGAATGTCTTTCAACCTCTTTATGTTTCTTGTAAATAGGCAGTTTGAATAATCAACCAGTCAATTTGATGAAAGAGACTTGACGAATCTTTTTTTTTTCGATAGAATGGTATCTGTTATGGCGGTATAGCCAAGTGGTAAGGCACGGCTCTGCAAAAGCTTGATCGTCGGTTCAAATCCGTCTACCGCCTTCATAATACGAAGACACCTTAGGGTGTCTTTTTTTCATTATTGCATATAAAAATACCCGAAGCTAGAAACCTCGGGTATTCATTATTCTTATTTAATCGCTCCAATCAAAGCTTCCGCTTGATTCTGAAGGCTTTCAAGAACTTCTTCAGTTGCTAGGAATTTCCCATCCACCCAGGCTGTATCATTTACACGTGTCGCTGTAAAATCACCAACCACTTGGGTACGGATAAATGGTAACAATTCTTTGTAGGCATCAAAAAGTTGATTGTGACCACCATTAGCAACTGATGACACGGTTACAATCTTATCTTGAAGAGCTGATGGCCCTGAGGGATCTGATAGGTCAAGGGCACGACTCAACCAGTCAAGCAAATTTTTCACTGGCCCAGGAATTGAGAAATTATAAACCGGTGAGAAAATCCAAATTGCGTCTGCTGCCAAGACCTGCTCTCGAACTTCTGCCAAAACAGGAAGAACTGGACTTTCTAAATCCTGATTAAAAACAGGTACTTGACTATAGTCAAGATAAGAAACATTAGCTTTACCAGGTAACATTTTCTCAGCTTCTTCTGCTAATTGGTGGTTAAATGATCCCTTACGAAGAGACCCAACGATAAATAGAATGTTTTTCATGATACGTTTCCTTTGTATTTCTAATAATTAATTTTTACTACTACATAGTAATATATATAATTCCATTAGAAATATAAAGAAATATGCTCAGACATTCTTAAATTTTTTCAGGAGCTCTACCAACTGTACCTGCTCTTCAGGTGTCAGAACGGAAAAAGTCTCCTCAATAGCTCGCTGATGTGGCGGGATTGCTGCTTGAATAATACGACGGCCCTCATCCGTCAAATCAACCTCGAAAGCACGCTTATCTGTTTGGCAGGCTTCTCGCGTCAGCCAACCCTTTTTCTCCATATTTTTAATGACGACAGTCATATTCCCGGAGGTGGCAAGCATGCGGTCAATTAATTCGCCAATCTTCATACGTCCTTTGGCATTAAGCACGTCCATGACTCCAAATTGAGTTGGTGTCAAATTAAATTCTTTAAAAGTCTCAGAAACCTTGGCATCGATGGTACGAAAAGCCTTACGCATAACTACCATACTTTTTACAGCCATGTTTTTATCTAAGTCACTCATTTCTAGTCCTTTCCAAATAGATGCTGTTTTTATTACTCTACCACAGTTTTTCTAAAAGTGGTATATGAAAATGAAAAAATAAGAAAAAAGAGTCCTTAGATATCTAACCAATACCTCAGAACTCTTTCATTTCTAACTATTACGATTCCAAAAAAGGGCTAATAAGATAACAGCACCTAGTACTGAAGGAACGATAGCAGTATCTGCTAGCATCGGTCCCCAATTTCCAAAAAGAAGCTGACCAACAAAAGCACCTAGCCATCCAACAAAGGTCTTACCAATACAGCCCATATGTTCACCCCTATTTGATATAGCAGAGGCAATAAGGCCAATTAGAAAACCAACTATCATACTTCCAATCATGATAAATTCTCCATCATACTTAGATTACCCAATCCCCATTTCGGAAGATCGGTACACGACTACCATCTTGGCGGATACCATCAATATCCATTTGATTTGAACCAATCATAAAGTCTACGTGTACATCAGAACGATTAAGACCAGCTTCCTTAAGCTCCTCTTCTGTCATGTCTGCCCCTCCCTTAACACTGGTAGCATAGGCTGCTCCAATAGCTAGGTGGTTGGATGCATTCTCATCAAAAAGAGTGTTAAAGAAAGTGATGCCTGACTGTGAAATAGGACTTGGATCTGGTACCAAAGCACATTCACCTAGAGCACGCGCCCCATTATTGTTGAAGACGAGATTCTTCATCACTTCATCACCTTGATCCGCTGTGATATCTACAATTTCACCATCTTTGAAGGTTACCTTGATTCCCTCAATAATATTACCATTGTAGCTTAGAGGCTTTGTGCTTGAGACATAACCATCTGCACGACGAAAATCTGGTGCCGTAAAGACCTCTTCTGTTGGCATATTAGGAAGGAAACCTTCACCTTGCGCATTAATGGCACCTGCAGACTCCCAAACATGGTTTTTAGGCAATCCTAGAGTCAAATCTGTTCCAGGTGCTTGGTAGTGTAAGGCTGAGAATTGTGCCTCATTGAGTAGGCGTGCTTTAGCATCCAAACGGTCAGCATGTTCCTTCCAGGCACGTACAGGATCCTCTTCATAAACACGACAGGTCTTGAAAATTTGGTCCCAAAGTAAATCTACAGCTTCCTCATCACTCGAAGCATTAGGAAAGACCTTCTTAGCCCATTCCTTACCAGCTGCAGCAGCTACAGTCCAACTAACCTTATTAGACTGAGTTGCCACCTGCATAGGTTTAAAGGCCACCCCAGTAGCTTTAGCATGAGCAGATAAACGTTCAGGAGCTACACCATTAAGGGCACCTGGATCTGATGAACGAACGCCTAAGCGACTTGCCTTCTTGGCTAACAAATATTCCATTTCAGCTTTTTTATAGGCAGGAACCTCTTCGATGCGGTCCATATCAGCATGCAGGAAGCGCTCGCGATTAATAATATCATCTGACCATTGAACGATTACCTCAGCTGCTCCTAAAGCATAGGCTTCTTTAACTAAGAGGTGTGCTAGCTCTGCTTGTTCTACATCAATGCTCAAGGCCACTGTGTGACCAGGTTGCACATTAATCCCATTAGCAACCAGTAATTTAGCATATTTCTCAAGATTTTCTTTAAAATTTGGTAAAACCATGATTAACTCCTTGAAACTATAATTTTCTATCAGTATACCATAAGACGAAGAAAAAGGTTTCCTCTCAGCTTTGGCTTTTTAGCATCACATGCAGCCCCCTAAACAAAAAGAGAACGGAGACTGACTCCATTCTCTCAAAGTTGATGACAATTCTCTTCAGCCATTAAAAGAAATCATCAAAAAGACTTAATTGATTATCTTCTGGCATATTTCCTAGGATGCCCATTTCATCCAATTTTTCAACCAAGGTTGATGATAGGCCTCCTCGTTTACGCAATTCTGTCTTGGAAAGGAATTCACCTTCTTCACGCGCAGCAACCACTTGCTTAGCAACGTTCTCACCCAAACCTTCAAGTGCAATAAACGGTGGAATCAAAGTATCTCCTTCAATCAGAAATTCAGTTGCCTGACTCTTATAAAGATCCAACTGACCAAAGGTAAAGCCACGTTCTAACATTTCATTGACAATTTCAAGCGTTGTAAATAAGTCATTTTCAACATTAGTCGCTTCATTTCGTTGGCGCTTCTCCTTAATATCTTCCATTCGAGCTTTAACAGCATCAAGACCCGCAGACATCGTCTTAAGCTCAAATGCTTTAGCTCGAATCGAGAAGTAGGCACAATAGTAATAAATAGGATGGTGCACTTTGAAATAAGCTACACGTAGGGCCATCATAACGTAGGCTGCCGCATGGGCTTTAGGGAACATGTACTTGATTTTACCACAAGATTCAATGTACCAGTCTGGAACATTATTTTCACGCATGGCTTGAATATAGCCATTACGTTCTTCTTCGGAAATCTTCAACCACATCCCCTTACGCACACGTTCCATGATCGTGAAGGCCATCTTAGGATCTAATCCCGCATGCATTAGGTATACCATGATATCATCACGACAACCGATAACTGTTTTCAGGGTGGCGATACCTTCCTTAATCAGATCTTGTGCATTACCCAACCAAACGTCTGTACCATGGGACAAACCTGATAACTGTAAGAGTTCCGCAAAGGTCGTCGGATGCGTCTCGTCGACCATACCACGAACAAAGTTAGTCCCAAACTCAGGGATTCCCAACATTCCCGTTGGTGTCCCAATCTGTTCAGGTGTTACCCCTAAAATATCAGTCCCTGAAAAAAGTTTCATTACATCTGGATCATCTGCTCGAATATCTTTTGGATCGATTCCTGATAAATCCTGCAACTTACGAATCATAGTCGGATCATCATGTCCCAGAATATCAAGCTTCAACACGTTCTCATCAATATCGTGGAAGTTAAAGTGAGTCGTCTGCCAGGCAGCCGTTACATCATCTGCCGGATATTGAACAGGTGTGAAATCATAGACATCCATATAATTTGGAATAACAACAATACCACCCGGGTGCTGACCTGTGTTTCGCTTAACACCCGCAGCCCCCATGGCTAAACGATCGACCTCGGCATCACGGTAAAACTTATTGTAATCACGTTCGTAACCTTTAACAAAACCATAAGCCGTCCGATCTGCAACAGTTCCTACTGTTCCGGCACGAAAAGCATATTGCTCTCCAAAAATATCACGAACGTCCAAGTGGGCTGATGGTTGATCATCACCGGAGAAGTTCAAATCGATATCAGGAACCTTATCCCCATCAAAACCTAGGAAGGTCTCGAAAGGAATATCCTGACCATCTTTTTTATACTCCGTTCCACATTCCGAACACTCCTTATCAGGCAAATCGAAGCCAGATCCATAGGAACCATCTGTAATAAACTCTGAGTGTTGACAATTAGGACATAGATAATGAGGTGGCATCGGATTGACCTCAGTAATTCCAATCATCGTCGCAACAAAACTAGATCCGACAGATCCACGCGAACCAACTAGGTAGCCACGTTCATTTGAACGGTTAACTAGCATCTGCGAAGCCAGGTAGATTACGGCAAAACCATTACCAAGAATTGAAGACAACTCTTTCTCAATTCGCAGGTCAATAATATCAGGCAAAGGATTTCCATAAAGCTCAAACGCTCTAGCATATGTCATCTCCGCAACCTGTTCTTCCGCACGATCAATGAAAGGTGTGTACAAGTCTTTTTTGACAACCTCAACCTCTTCAATTTGATCTGCCATAGCCTGCGTATTAGTTACAACAATTTCATAGGCTAAGTCTTTTCCCAAAAAGGCAAAGTCATCTAGCATCTCGTTAGTTGTCCTAAAATGAGCTTCAGGTAAAGGAGCAGGTTTCGCATTTTCTCCCTTACCAATTGGCCTATTAATCATGGCTCCTTGTCCCAAAGCACGAACAATGATTTCACGGTAAATGGCATCCTCAGGGTTGATATAGTGTACATTTCCTGTAGCCAGCACAGGCTTGTCCAGACGATTAGCGACTTCAATCAAATCCCGAATCAGTTGTTCTATAGCCTCCTCATCCTTGATTAAATCCTTTGCAATCAAGGGTGCATAAATTGCCGGTGGCATAACTTCAATAAAGTCATAATATTTAGCAACTTCAACCGCCTTGTCAATACCGTGAGACAGAAGCGTATCAAAAACCTCACCATCAGCACAAGCAGAACCTACAATAATTCCCTCACGATACTCATCTAAGACCGTACGAGGAATACGTGCTACTCCCTCAAAGTATGAGACATTTGATAAACTTACCAACTTAAAGATATTCTTCAAGCCAGTTTGATTCTGAACATATAGCGTCGCATGTTTAACACGAGACTTTTTATACGAATCTTCAGAAACCAAATCCGTGTTCAACTGTTCCAGATTAGTCAAACCGTGCTTATCAAACACATCTTTTATGAAGATAAACAACAAACGACCCGTAGCTTCCGCATCATAATTGGCCATATGGTGATGATCCAAAGCCACACCAAACCGCTTCGTCAAAGGCCCCAAACCATGACGCTTATACTCAGGATAAAGATTTCGTGCAAATTCTAAAGTATCAATAACCGGTTGTGAAATTGTTGGTAACTGATGTCTTTCATAATTGGCATTCATAAAACCAACGTCAAAGGTCGCATTATGGGCTACTAGCACAGTTCCTTGACAGAATTCTTGAAACTCCTGTAAAACTTGCACTAAAGGTTTAGCACCTTTAACATGATTATCAGTAATACCGGTCAACTCAGTAGTAAATGCAGAAAGAGGATGTCCTGGATCTATGAATTCATCAAATTGCTCAATAATATTACCTTTATGCATTTTTGATGCCGCAATCTGAATCAAATCATTATGAACAGCAGACAAGCCCGTTGTCTCAACGTCAAATACAACATAAGTTGCGTCTTTTAATTCCAAATTCTGGGAATTATAAACAATAGGAACTTTATCCTCAACAAGATTGGCTTCAAGACCAAAAATAGCCTTAATCCCAGCTTTCTTAGCCCTATGGTAGCCATGAGGAAAACTCTGAACATTAGCATGGTCAGTAATGGCAACTGCTGGATGTCCCCAAGAAGCCGCTGTATCAATAAGATCTTCAACAGTTGGCATTGCATCCATAGTCGACATGTTGGTATGCGCATGAAATTCCACACGCTTTTGTCCCTCAGGCATCAAATCCTTACGAGGAGTATGTGAAATTTCTTTAATATCTTGCACATTCATAGTCAGACTATGAGTGAAAGGATTATTCTCGATACGGCCACGAACCCTAACCCAGTTCCCCTTTTTTATCATATCGAACTTAGCGAGCTCATCACTATCTTTGACCCATCGTTGCATAGCAAAACTAGATGTATAATCAGTTACCTTGAAATTAATAATAATTCGACCCGTCTTAGTTTCACGTTGCTCTACATCAAAAATATATCCTTCAAAAACAACCCGATTCTCTTCAGAATTAATATCAACCATTGGCGTAATCTCAGCCTTGTCAAAGCTAGCCTGACGTTGACTTTGTTTCTCAGCAAAATTTTGAGATGGTTCACTAACAGGTTTCGGTGAGGGAGCACTTTCCAAAATAGATTGAAGTGCCTGTCTGGCCTGAGACTCAGCCTGTTCTTGTAAAGAAACCTTATTTGTTTGGTAAGCCTCTTCTAAAGAAGATGAAGCTTCCTTATCTTCGACAACAGAAATGGATACATCAGATAAACCAACTTGAGAAAAAGATTTAGATATCAAAGAAATAAATCTATCCTGTACATTTTCTTTTATAATATGCTCTGGAGCTTTAACAAAAATACTATTATTCGAAATCTCAACCTTTAGATTTGAGAATAAAGAATAAGTAGAAAAGTGTGACACTTTTAAACTATCTAAAGCATATGAAAAATAATCTCCAAGTAAAGAATCATCACAAGCAGTAGAAACTAAACGAATCTCAAAAGAAGCTTTAGCACCTAAAGAATTAAAAGAAGAGTGAAGTAAACTATCAAAAAGAGCAAAAGACTCATAAGACAGAACACTAGGAAAAGAAAAAACAAAGAACCATTGGCGGTTTGATTTAAATAGCTTTACTGTTTCGATAGAACCATCTTTAATTTCTTTAAAAGCATCGTGATCCTCAGGAAAACGAATTTGTTTTAAGAGAAGCTGAAATTTATCAGACATAAAAAATAAACTCCTATAGACAAAAAAACACTCCTTAAGGAGTGTAACTTATACCGGCGGCCGGGGTCGAACCGGCACGTCCTTGCGGACACTGGATTTTGAGTCCAGCGCGTCTGCCAATTCCGCCACGCCGGCAAAGTATAACTGGGGTAGCTGGATTCGAACCAACGCATGAGGGAGTCAAAGTCCCTTGCCTTACCGCTTGGCTATACCCCAAAAATATAGGCGAATGAGGGGAATCGAACCCCCGAATGTCAGAGCCACAATCTGATGTGTTAACCACTTCACCACATTCGCCACTTTACTAACACGGGCAGTAGGAATTGAACCCACACTGAAGGTTTTGGAGACCTTAGTTCTACCTTTAAACTATGCCCGTAACTATGGAAGGGGAGGGATTCGAACCCCCGAACCCGAAGGAGCGGATTTACAGTCCGCCGCGTTTAGCCTCTTCGCTACCCTTCCAAAATATAAACAAATGGCGCGAGACGGAATCGAACCGCCGACACATGGAGCTTCAATCCATTGCTCTACCAACTGAGCTACCGAGCCATATTGCGGGAGCAGGATTTGAACCTACGACCTTCGGGTTATGAGCCCGACGAGCTACCTAGCTGCTCCATCCCGCGTTAATTATAAGGAGGATGTGGGATTCGAACCCACGCACGCTTTTACACGCCTGACGGTTTTCAAGACCGTTCCCTTCAGCCGGACTTGGGTAATCCTCCAAATATTATAATTAATATATGGACCTTGTAGGACTCGAACCTACGACCGCTCGGTTATGAGCCGAGTGCTCTAACCAGTTGAGCTAAAGGTCCAAGAAATCCATATATATATAGCGGCGAAGGGGATCGAACCCCCGACCTCCCGGGTATGAACCGGACGCTCTAGCCAGCTGAGCTACACCGCCATAAATCGGGAAGACAGGATTCGAACCTGCGACCCCTTG
>OGZI01000447.1_pt1 | contig 54385 bp, 52 predicted proteins | sample 1576711 | NCBI WGS metagenome assembly OGZI01 (sample SAMEA3541482, study PRJEB24748) | human gut metagenome | biome: human gut; feature: human-associated habitat; material: faeces | place: China | collected 2012
GCAGCCGCCGGAGCGGTGCTTAAGCCGTAAGGCGGGAATTATGCGGTATTGCCTTAGGGCAATACCGCAAAGAGCGCCGTGTAAGCCGGGATGCAAGCGGATCGTATCAGATGGCCATTGCGGATATGCGCAATCTGTCAGCCGCCCAGCTCCACCATGCGGCGGATGCAGCGCCCGGCTCCCTGCATGACGTCCTGCGGCAGGGTGATTTCCTCACCGCCGCTGCCCTGCAGGCAATGGTAAATGTCCATCAGGGTGGTCAGTTTCATGTTCATGCAGGTAAGCTGCACGGCCAGCGGATAGAACCGCTTTTCCGGGCAAGCATAGGAGAGGTGCTCCACGATGCTGTTTTCCGTGCCGATAATGAACTCTTTGGCATCGGACTTTTCTGCATAAGCCATAATGCCGGTGGTAGAGCCAACATAATCAGCCTGCTCCACGACCTCGGGGCGGCATTCGGGATGAACCAGAAGCAGCGCCTCCGGGTGGGCAGCGCGGGCTTTGGCTACATCTGCTGCCGAACATACGATATGGCGCGGGCAGCCGCCGTGGTAAAAGGCAAACTGCTTTTCCGGCAGCTGCTTTGCTACATAGCCGCCCAAATTGGGATCTGGGATGAACAGAATCTTATCGTTTTCCAGCGCACTGCAAATTTTCAGCGCGCTGGATGACGTCACACAGACATCGCAGGCCGTTTTCAGCTCCGAGGTTGTATTGATGTACGCCACCACGGCGTAGCCGGGGTACTGCTTTTTCAATTCCTGCAAGGTCGGCAGATCAAGCTGCTCGGCCATAGGGCAGCCCGCCATGGGGTTGGCCAGCCAGACAGTTTTCTCCGGGCTTAAAATTTTGCAGGTCTCGGCCATGAAGCGCACACCGCACATGATGACCCCGTCAGCGTTGGTTTTGGCCGCCTGCACGCTCAACCCGTAGGAATCGCCGGTGTAATCGGCGACTTCCAGCACAGGCTGGCTCTGGTAGGCATGGGCCAGGATGCAGATATTCTTTTCCCGTTTCAGGCGCAGAATCTCCTGCTGCAGTTCATGGACAGTCATAATTATGCCTCGTTTTCTTTCTTCAATGCTCCCACGGTTGCAGCGGAGCCAGAAAACCGTGCTCTTTCAGTTCTTTTTCGATCAGGCTCAGCCTGTCCGGGGTGGCTGCCTCCACCAGATGATAGTGGTAGCCGTCGGTGGCGGTGGACAGCACCGTGGAGGAACTGTCCTCAAACGATTGCAGAAATTCCCGCACGTCCTGCCGGGAACGGATGTCCATCTCGGCGGTGATACGGCCATAGACCCGGTGGCTGATGCTGATATTCTTGACCTGGCCGCCACAGTCCACAATCAGGTTCAGCTCCTGCCCGGTTCGGTCAGGTGTGTGGCGCACCTTGAACTCCCGTGTGCAGCCGGCAGGCTGATCAGGCTGCTCCAGCACATAGCCGCGTGCAGTGGAAATGATCCCGGGGTGTGATGCCCGTATGACCGCCAGATCCTGCACGATGACCTGACGGCTGACGCCGTAATGGGTAGCCAGCGTGCGGGCGGCAATAGGCGCTCCGGCATGGGCAAGCTGCTGCAAAATGGCGGCGCGGCGCTCTGCGGTGGTCATATCAGGCCTCCTCCGCGGTCAGGGGGCGCAGATGCTTCATGGAAAGATCCAGAATGGGGGCCGAATGGGTCAGGGCGCCGCTGGACACATAGTCAATGCCAATGTCCCGCAGACGGGCAATGTTTTCCCGCGTGACATTGCCGGAGCACTCGGTCTTGGCGCGGCCTGCAATCAAAGTCACAGCCTTGCGCATATCCTCGTCGCTCATGTTATCCAGCATGATGATGTCCGCACCGGCTTCCACGGCCTCTTTGACCTGCTCCAGCGTTTCAACCTCCACCTCGATCTTGCGGACGAAAGACGCATACTGCCGGGCCATCTTGACGGCCTTCGCCACGCCGCCGGCAGCGCCGATGTGGTTATCCTTCAGCAGAACGCCGTCGGACAGGCCGGTGCGGTGGTTGCTGCCGCCGCCAACGCGGACAGCGTACTTTTCAAAAATGCGGTTGTTGGGGCTGGTCTTACGGGTGTCCAGCAGGGTGATGCCGGTGCCTTCCAGCAGGGCAGACAGTTGATGGGTATAGGTGGCAATGCCGCTCATTCGCTGCAGGTAGTTCAGCGCAACGCGCTCACCGGAAAGCAGGGCGCGTATATCGCCCGTAACAACGGCCAGCTTCTGGCCGGGCTGTACGGTATCGCCGTCCCGGCAGAAGAATTCCACCTTTGCGCCGGGGTCCAGCAGCGTAAAGACGCGGGCATAGACCGCCAGACCGGCAACAATGCCGTCCTCCTTGGCAATCAGATCCACGGTGCCGGGGCAGGCGTGTGGCATGACGGCGTTTGTGGAAACGTCCTCCTCCGGAATATCCTCCCGCAGCGCTTGCAGCAGCAGCGGGTCTATATGCAGCAGCTGGGTGATCTCATTCATGGTTTTTACTCCTCTCAATAGCGGTCAGAACCTCCTGCCGATACGCGGCAAACAGCGGTTCCTGTTCACGGTATGGGGCCAAATCGGGCTTATCGCCTGTAAAGACAGGCGGTTCTCCGTATAGTATATCATCTGCCGCGCGCTGTGCAAAGACCAAAGATTCCAGCAGGGAATTGCTGGCCAGCCGATTGCGTCCATGCACACCGTTGCAGCAGGTCTCGCCGCAGGCATACAGCCGGGGCAGTGCTGTGCGGCTGCTCAGGTCCGCCGTGATGCCGCCCATGAAATAATGCTGGGCCGGTACAACGGGGATCGGTTCATGGATGGGGTCGTACCCTTCCTCCTCGCAGCGCTCCAGAATGTTGGGGAAATGCTCACGGATAGCCGCCTCACCGATGGGGCGCATATCCTCCCACACACGGTCGGTACCGTCCTTTTCCATCTGTGCGCGGATCGCTGCGCTCACCACGTCGCGGGGCTGCAATTCGTTGGTAAAGCGGTTCCCGTTTTTATCCAGCAGCAGCGCGCCCTCCCCGCGAACCGATTCCGAAATCAGAAAGCGACGGCCTTTTCGGTGGCTGTACAAAGTCGTGGGGTGGATCTGGATATAGTCCAAGTGTTCACAGGCAACGCCGTGGCGCAGGGCCATGGCGATGGCATCCCCTGTGATGTGGGGGAAGTTGGTGGAGTTTTTATACAACCCGCCGATGCCGCCGCAGGCCAGCACCACCGCCCCTGCCCCGATGGCTCGCGGTTCGCCGTCCGGGCCGGCAGCAATGACACCGCCGCAGGCCGAGGCGTCGGCGAAGAAATCCAGCAGAGTCGTATGCTCGCGCAGTTCGATGTTCTCGCAGCGCAGGACCTCGTTCAGCAGGGTCTGGGTGATCTCGTGGCCGGTAATATCCTCATGGAACAGAATCCGCGGGCGGGAGTGCGCTCCCTCCCGGGTAAAGCGCAGAGCCCCGTGGTCATCCCGCGCAAAGCTGACGCCGCGGCGCACCAGATCCCGGATGATCGAGTTGGAGGAACGAATCATCAGGTCTACTGTGGCGGGGTTGTTCTCGTAATGGCCTGCCCGCATCGTATCATCAAAAAAGGGGCGGTAGTCTGCCTCGCCATGCTGCATACAAATGCCGCCCTGCGCAAGGAAGGAGTCGCTCTCGTCCGCTTTCTGCTTTGTAAGCAGAAGAATGCGGTACCGCGCAGGCAGATTCAGGGCGCAGTAAAGGCCCGCAGCGCCGGTGCCGACGATGACTACGTCAAAATAGTCATCCATATTAGCCATTTTCATGTGGTTTCCTCGGTTTCTTCTGTAATTCCAACTTTGACAGTATAGCACCGTTCATTACACGTGTCAAGACACGTGTAATGATATATAGTGACACCCCGCCATGCGCAATAAACTTCGGCATAAAAAACAACAGGAGCACTGCTGTACACTGCAATGTTCCTGTTGTTTTTATTAGGGCAATACCGCATAATTCTAAGTGCCGATACGGCGAGCGAGGTGCGGCAGCTGCTAAGCCAAAAGCGCAGATAATACTTTGTGTATTATCGAGCATTTTGGCAACGCAGATGCCGTGCCGCAACCGCCGGAGCGGTGCTTAAGCCGTAAGGCGGGAATTATGTGGTGTTGCCTTAGGTTGGCCGCTGCAAAGCGTTACAAATCGTTCCGCAGCTTTACGGCACTCCGTTCGGCGATGCACTGCTTTAAGGCGTTGATCATCTTGGCTTCGTCCAGCGGTTTGGCCAGGTGAATATCCATGCCCGCCAGACGGCTGTCCATAATATCCTCGGAAAAAGCATTGGCGGACATGGCAATGATGGGGATGATTTCCGCGTCGGGGCGGTTCATGGCGCGGATGGTTCTGGCGGCGTCCCAGCCGTTCATACGCGGCATCATAATATCCATATAGATCACGCCGAAACAGCCGGGTGCGGACTTTTCAAACAGCTCTACAGCCTCCTGTCCGTCGGCAGCGCGGGTCACCTCCATACCGCTGTTTTCCAGCATACAGCAGGCAATTTCCATATTCAGCTCGTTATCCTCTACGACCAGCGCACGGAGCCCCTTGAAGGAAATATCACCCTTTACCTGCGCCGCGGGTTTGAGATCATCCTGCTTGCCGATTTTGAACGGCAGCTTGACCGTGACCGTAGTTCCCGCGCCGGGCCTGCTCTGCAATGTGATGCTGCCGCCCATTCTGTCAACCAGTTGTTTTACGATGGCCAGGCCCAGACCGGTTCCCTGATAGGTAGAACGGCTCGTCACCTTTTCCTGCGTGAACATATCAAAAGCGTGTGCGGCAAATTCTTCACTCATGCCGATGCCTTGATCCCGGCAGACAAAGGTGACAAGTGCGTGCTCCTCATCCAGCTGTTCTTCGCCGCTCCAAACGGTGATCGCACTGCCTGGCGGACTGAACTTGATGGCATTGTCCGTAATGTTGGAGAGGATCCTGCTGAGGTGCACCGGGTTTCCGATTACGAACGGATGCCGGATCGTGTCCTTATCCCGTGCAACCTGATACCGAATGTCTTTTTCTGCCGCCTTTTTATGATACGTCTGGTTCAGGTCGCGCAGCACGGCAATCAGGTCAAAGGTCAATGCCAGCTTCCGTCGCACATGCGGTATTCTGTGGAGATATATTCTCCGTTTTTCAGTCTTTCCGCAAGGGTGGGCACATCCGTGAAACGGCGGACCAGGTCGCGGTATTCGGGCACCACAGTGGCATCGCAGAGCTGATACAGCTTCTCCGAGGCACAGCCGTTGTTTCCGGTCAGGCGGTGCGTCGTAAGAAAACTGTCCCGGAAAATGTGTTGCCGCGGTAAGTTGACGGGCGACCAATGGTCGCCTCTACACACGCAATAAGGCAAAAATGCAATTTTTTGACGGTCTGATATACCATATAAGGTCTACTGCAACACACCGCAAAAGGCAGCCCGCCCCCCTATAGTTCGCTAAAGTTACATTTAGCGAACTTATGCATTTCTCTTTTACGGGAGGCTTTTGCTTCCCGATGCCACCTGCTCCCGTCATCTCGTTCTCCCTGCCGATGACTTTTATTTCCGCTTTACATGGGCAGCGCAACGGTAAATACGGTTCCTGCCCCTTCTGCCGGCTCATCCTGTACTGTACCGCCGTGCAGTGCTGCAATTTCCCGCACCAACGCCAAACCCAGTCCTGCGCCGCCCATTTCGCGGCTTCTGGATTTGTCCACACGGAAAAACGGTTCAAAGATGCTGGTTCTGTATTCATCGGGAATACCGCAGCCGGTATCTGCAACGCGCAGTATTGCTTTGCCGTTTGACCGGCTGATCGTAATCTGCACAGAACCGCCCGGCTGATTGTACTTGATTGCATTTTCCACAAGGTTGAACAGCATACGGTAAATCAGGGCATCGCTTCCGATAATATGAATATCCTCACATTCCTGATGCAAGGTGATCTGCTTTTTCTGGGCCAGCGGCGTCAGATCCGTCACAATTTCATCTGCCAGCGGCGCAAGCTCAATGCAGTCATCCCGCGGAACGGCCTGCAAATTGCTCATTTCCAGCAGGGTCCGTACAAGCGCCGATAAACGGGCTATCTGCTCTGTCTGAAAGTGTACCAGCTCTGCGGTTTCCGCGTCCGTATTCATGTGATCTTCGGCGAAGATTTCCAGTTTTGCCTGCATGATGGCCAGCGGTGTTTTCAGCTCATGGGCTGCATTCCCGGCAAACTGTCGCTGTAGGTCAAAGGAATGGGCCAGGCGATCCAGCATTTGATTGACAGATTGACTTAGCTGCCGAAATTCCGCAACGGTATTTTCTTCCAGCCGTACATCAACCATATTATCCTGATCGACCTTCTCGGCCTGCTGTGCCAGCTCTTTCAGTGGTTCCAGCGCTTTGCCGCTGATAAAATAAGCAATTGCTGCGCTGAACAGCGTCACCACTGCCGTAATGCACCACCCTTTGCGACCAAAAATCGTCTTCGTATCGTAAACCTCTTGCGAGAATTGCACCAGAAAGTCTGACATCTGATCTTCGGGGATCTCTATGGTCAGATCCTCCCCGCCGTCCTGTTGATATTGTAAAACGTACCCGTTCAGATTGTCCATACCGGAGGCGCCGGAGCGATACAGCAACAAGTTCAGGCAGATGCAGGCACCCGCAATCAGTAATGCCGTCATAAGTGTGATGCGCCATTGCAAAGATAATCGCTTCATTGCTCGTTCTCCCCCACTTCATAACCTTCTCCGATGCGGTTTCGGATAGGATCATACCCCAGTGCCGCGCGCAGCTTTTTGCGCAGCGCCGAGATATGCACCCGAATCGAGTTGCTGAACGCATCTACGCGTCCGTCCCAGACATGTTCCATCAATTCCTCCTGACTGACAGGGCGTCCCTGATGCAGAAGCAGATATTCCAGAACACTGCTTTCCTTGCGGGTCAGTGGAACAGGTTGACCGTCCACCATAGCCACCCGGCTCTTGGTATCAAAGCTCAGTCTGCCGCATCGCAGGCAAACATTGCGCTGAATAAACTGCCGCCGTGTCAGGCTGCGGACGCGGGCTTCCAGTTCGGCCAAATGGAACGGCTTGGCCAGATAATCATTGGCACCGGCGTCCAGGCCTTCCACCTTGTCCGCAATTTCACTGCGGGCCGACAGAATCAGAACCGGCGTTTCCAAATCGGTCTTTCGCAGTGTGCGCAGAACTGTCATTCCATCCACTCGGGGCAGGTTCAGATCCAGCAAAACAAGGTCATACCGCTCTGCCGCCAGCATTTCCAGCGCGGTTTCCCCATCACCGCAGTCATCTGTTTCATACCCTGCACGGTGCAGCTTTCTGGCAACGCTTTCCCGCAGGGACGGCTCATCCTCAACCAGCAGCAAACGCATAATAAACACTCCTTATATAAACTGTGTTTCTGTTTACTACCATTATAACAGCTTTTGCTAAAATCTGCGTTAATTTTTTCTTAGCAGAAAATTTATACCCGTTGTGCTATACTGATCTCATCAAGACAAAAAGGAGGATCGAAATGTTGAGCAAAAAGGCAATCGTTCAGGTGCTTTTTCTGCTGGCTGCCGTTATGATGATCGGTTACGGGGCATGGCGCGGTGAGGCGGGCACTGTCTTTACGAAAGCAATTCGATTATGTATGGAGTGTGTTGGCATTGGATAAGAATCGTTCGCATTTTCTGGCCCGTTTCCGGGGACTGATCCAGGCAGGTGCAGCACTGCTGACAAACATCCATCTGCCGAATTTTCTCAAAGGAATGCTTTATCAGGGCAAGGGGAAATACCTCTGCGTTCCGGGCCTGAACTGTTACTCCTGCCCCGGCGCTGCGGGGGCCTGCCCTATCGGAGCCTTTCAGGCTGTGGTCGGGTCGTCAAAGTTTCGGTTTTCCTATTATGTTACCGGCATTTTGATTCTGCTGGGCGTGCTGCTGGGGCGCTTTATCTGCGGTTTTCTCTGCCCGTTCGGCTGGCTGCAGGAGCTTTTGCATAAGATTCCCTCTCCCAAGCTGTCAACCAGACGCCTGAAACCGCTGCGCTATATCAAATATGCGGTACTGCTGATCATGGTCGTACTGCTTCCGGCTGTTATTGTCAACGCATCCGGCATGGGGGATCCGTTCTTCTGCAAGTACCTGTGTCCGCAGGGCGTACTGGAGGGCGCAATTCCGCTTTCTCTTACAAACGCGGGCATTCGAGCGGCTTTGGGAAAGCTGTTCAGCTGGAAATTCTGCATTCTGCTGGCAGTTGTGGTAGGCAGCGTGGTTTTTTACCGCCCGTTCTGCAAATGGCTGTGCCCCTTGGGGGCGGTCTATGCACTTATGAATCATGTATCCCTGTTTCAGATGCGCGTTGACCGCGATACATGTGTTTCCTGCGGTGCCTGCGCAAAAGCGTGCCCGATGGATGTGGATATTACCAAAACACCAAACCACGCGGAGTGTATCCGCTGCGGTAAGTGTATAAAGTCTTGTCCGACCAAAGCGATCTGCTATCAGTACGGTTTCGGCGACAAGTCAAAAACAGAAATCAAGGAGAATTGACAATGAAACGTTTTTTTGCATGGATCACAGCCCTTCTGATGCTGCTCTCCCTCGCTGCTTGCAGCAGCACACAGACAAGCACTGCGGCAGCTTCCCAGCAAGCATCTACTTCTGAGACGGGCAAGTCTGAAAATGAGCTTCTCGCAGAGGAAAACGATATTCTGGCGGCAAATAACGCCCTGTGGGAAAAGGTTTTTGCCTCCATGGACAAGAATGTTACCGACACCACACTAAGCAGCAATTACGGTGATATTCTTATGAGTGCGTTGGATCATGCGAAGGACCAGTTCACCGATGAAGAATATGCTGCTTTAAAGGCCGATGCGGACAAAATCCGTGAGATCGAAACACAGATCGCAGCACTGCCGCAGGATGAAGCTGCCAGCCAGTCTATGACGCAGACGGCCAGCACATTCCCGCAGTTTGAAGGAAAGGATTTGGACGGCAACAGCGTAAGCAGCAGTCTTTTTGCCGATAATGCGTTCACCGTTGTAAATTTCTGGTTCAGCGGCTGCAAGCCCTGTGTGGACGAGATGGACGACCTTAACGCATTGAATCAGCGCATTCAAGAGCAGGGCGGCGAGGTGATCGGTATCAACACAGAAACCCTTGATGGCAACGCGGACAACATTGCCGCTGCCAGACAGATTCTGGAACAGGCCGGGGCTACATTCCGCAACATCTATTTTGACTCTGCCAGTGATGCCGGTAAGTTTGCCCTCGGCATTATGGCCTTCCCCACTACCTGCGTTGTGGATCGTCAGGGCAACATCGTTGGGGAACCGATTATGGGCGGTATTGATAAAGAGGATAACGTTGCCACACTGCAAAAGCTGATCGATGAGGCTCTTGCGCAGTCGCAGCAGTAAATAAGAAAATAGCTTAGGCAACACCGCATAATTCTCGCCTTACGGCTTAAGCGCCGCTCCGGCGGCTGCGGCACTTAGAATTATGCGGTATTGCCCTTAAAAAACTCGCAGCAGTCATGGATACGAAAGTACCCTTTGACTGCTGCGAGTTTGTATTTTGCTGCGCCGCCGTGTGGCGACCGATGTCCCCTGCTCCAGGGCTTACTGCCCGGTTTGCTTTCCCTCTATAGCATATATTTTGTCTTTTCGATTGTATATCAGCATTTTATACTTGACAAAGTCAAGCGTATAGACTATACTCTTTTACGAAAGGAGATGCTGCATCCACCATGTATCAAAAGACCCTTTCCTACTACATCGCCATGCTGTACCGCAGCTTTGCGGATTTCACAGGCGACAAGCTGCAGGAAGTCGGACTAAATTTCGGGCTTTTGTTTTTTATTGTATATATCGGAAAAAAGCCGAACTGTACGCCTTCGGAATTGACAAAAGCGTTGTCCCTTGACTGGGGGCACAGTCAACGGTGCATCAATCGTCTTACTGACGATGGCTTTATTACCAAGGAAAAATCAGGGCGTCACTATCTGCTCAACCTGACAGAACGCGGGCAGGAGGCTTTTGAAGCCGCCCACCGGATATTCTTTGACTGGGACGACAGATTTATGACGAATCTGACTGCAAAAGAAAAGGAACAGCTGCTTGCCTTATTGGAAAAAGCAACAGAAAGGATACCGCACCATGTACGAAACGATTAACAGCCCCATCAATTACGGCGGTTTGGAATTGAAAAACCGCATCATTTTTGCCCCTACCACCTTTGGCCTTGCGGAGGACGAATACTTTGAAAAGATCCGCAAGATCGCCGCAGGCGGCTGCGCCATGGTTATCATCGGTGACGTCCCCGTCGGCAAAAGCCAATTTGAGAAATCTCTTTTTGATAAAAAAGGCTTCGCCCATTATCAGAAGCTGGTCGAAATCGTCCACAGCTATGACTGCCGCATCTGTGCCCAGCTGCACCAGTCCGACTCCAATATGCTGGCCATGCTGAAATACGTGCCCGGCGTTCTGACGAAGAAGATTTCCATGGAGGAGCTGCGTCCCCTGCTGAATGCCGAGGTTGCCCCTTACATCAGCAAGCTGTCCACCCGCAAGATCCATAAGATCATCAACGGCTTCGGCGAGGCCGCCGTGCTGGCTGTCAAAGCCGGGTTCGATATGGTGCAGGTCCACGGTGACCGTATGTGCGGCAGCTTCAGCTCCACTGTCTTTAACCACCGCACGGATGAATACGGCGGCAGCGCCGAGAACCGTGCCCGCTTTGCGGTGGAGGCCGTCAAGGCCATCCGCAGCCGCCTGCCGGAGATTCCCATCGACTACAAGCTGGCCGTCCGGCAGGAAGATCCCCACTATGGCAATGCCGGTGTGGTGGAGTCCGAGCTTGGTATTTTTGTACCGCTGCTGACCGATGCCGGTGTGACCAGCTTCCATGTAACGCTGGCGAACCATTCCAGTCTGGAGGACACCATTCCCCCGGCCAACCACCCGTACTTCAAAGAGCAGGGCTGCTTCCTGAAATTCTGCGACGAGGTGCGCCAATACACGGACAAGCCCATCACGGGTGTCGGTGGGCTGAATCAGCCCGATTTTGTAGAGCAGCAGCTTGCAAGCGGACGCATCACCTGTGCTGCCATGAGCCGCCAGCTGTTGGCTGACCCGGAATGGCCGAACAAAGTGGCCTCCGGGCAGATCAAGGAGATTCACCGCTGTGTTCGCTGCAACAGAAAATGCCTTGGCGGCTTGCAGCAGCATCAGGGCACCCATTGCATTTATGAGAAGGTATGACCTGTGAAATACGCTATTGTATTCAGCAGCCAGACCGGCAATACTAAACAGCTTGCCGAGGCTGTTTCCTCCGTTCTCCCTCAGGCAGATTTGTGTTTCTTCGGTTCCCCGTCACAGGAGGCCCTGCAGGCAGAGCGTCTTTTCATCGGCTTTTGGACGGACAAGGGGCGCTGCAATCAGGAAATCACCGATTTTCTGAAAACGCTCAAGGGCAAAGAGGTGTTCCTGTTTGGCACAGCCGGGTTCGGCGGCAGTCAGGAATATTTTGACAAAATTCTTTCTTCCGTTCGAAAGTGCCTCGGTGCTTCCAATACTGTCATCGGCACCTACATGTGCCAGGGGAAAATGCCGCAATCGGTGCGGGAACGCTATGTAAAGATGAAAAACAGCCCTCTTCCGATCCCAAACGTTGACAAAATGATTGAAAACTTTGATACTGCTGTTTCCCACCCCGACGAAACGGATTTGCAGAAATTGAAATATGCCGTGGCGCAATGCATAAAGCACTGATACAAAGTAGGTCCTAAAAACACACTTCTGTCTGGCTGCCTGCGCCGTTATGACGATCCACTTTTTAAAGCAGCGGCAGACCCAACCCTGCTAAGCCGCCATGACCGCTTTTGCCGCAGTCATAGCGAGATCCTTTATTTGCTTATCAATTGCGCACGGGTGCACGCGGGGCTGTTGCACAGCCCCCAAAAAGAAAGACCGAAGTAAAAGCCAAAAAAGGCTTTACAACTTCGGTCTTTTGCTTTAAGTTAATAGTTGGGTCACCTGACCAATGAGTGGACGACCTATCATCTTTTCAGCGTCTATCGTTCTTCGCTGGCCGATCCGCTGTTTTTTGTCCGGCTGTTTGGTCATGTGCTGGGCCATGCAGGCTGGGACCATTTTATGGGCAACATGCTGCTTTTCCTTGTCATCACGCCCCCGCTGGAGGAGCGCTACGGCGGTATTCCGATCACTTTGATCCTTGTCGGTGCGCTCTACCTGAGCCAGCAGGTATATGATATTTTGTTCGTGCAGGACAATGTAGCCAACTTTATGCACATCGTCGGCGGCGCCTGCGGCACTGTGTTTGGTTTTGCCGTGCGCAGAAAATAATACGCGGAGGTTTCCTTCATGAAGATCCTTGTCACCGGTTTTGACCCGTTCGGCGGAGAGACCGTCAACCCGGCCTATGAGGCTGTCAAACTGCTGCCCGACACCATTGCCGGGGCACAGATCATCAAGCTGCAGGTTCCCACCCGGTTTGCTCTTTCCTGCACCGTTCTGGAAGCCGCCGTAAACGAGCACCGGCCCGATGCGGTCATCTGTGTCGGGCAGGCAGGCGGGCGGTCCGCCATCACGCCGGAAAGAGTTGCCATCAACCTTGCGGACGCAAGCATCCCTGACAATGCAGGCGACCAGCCTGTGGACGAGCCGATCCGGAAGGACGGTGCGCCCGCCTACTTCACCTCTCTGCCCGTAAAAGCCATGGTGCAAAAAATGAGAACCGCCGGTATTCCGGCAGCCCTCTCCTACACCGCTGGCTCCTTTGTGTGCAACTCCCTGATGTATACGCTGCTCTATCTCATCGACAGGCAGTATCCCGCTATGCGGGGCGGTTTTATCCATGTGCCGTATGCGATGGAGCAGGCCGTCAGCAAGCCGCTGGGAACACCCAGCATGGAGCTGCATCAAATCGCGCGCGGCCTTGCGCTTGCGGTAGAAGCAGTCGTCGAAAACGAGCGTGACCTTACCGTGAACCGGTAATACAGGCCCAATTTCTCGAAATAGTGCTTGCATTTGCACACAAAGGCGTGCCGCACTTCATTGGGTGCTGCACGCCTTTTGACTTTTCTGTTGCTTGTTTTCCGAATGGGGGAGATTTGAAAATGCTTACCGCACGAATTGAAAAAATACGCCAAAACTATGTAAACGCCAAACCGCAGATTTCCTGCGAACGCGCCGCACTTTGGACAGAATCCTACAAAAGGAGTGCAGGAAAGCTCGTCTGCATCCGCAGCGCTGACAAAAGCGCAGCTTTCCGGGTGGGAGCAGCTGGCCGCGCAGGAATACGGGATAAAGGTCACTTCCTATAAGTAGTCCCTGTCTTCCACTGCGGCGGCCTTACGGCTCCTGCAGCATGATCCGCACGATCTCTTTATCGGTTTCGCGCATACCCTCACGGCCCAGCAGTCCCACATTACGGATGGTATTTTCAACGCCCTTTGTGACGATGCCATCCCCACTGCGGAACTGCTGGCCGTTTTTGTACATGTGATACCCCAGGATGCCCGCCTCCACGCTGGAGGCGATCTTCGCCGCACAGCTGGCCTTGGCACCATCGCAGATAATACCCGAAACGATGGCCAGTGCATTGACAAGGGTGTGGGAGACCGCTTTCAGGTCTGCGCCCTGCAGATATGCAATGCCGCAGCCCGCAGCACAGCCCGCGCTGACGGCCCCGCAGTAGGCGGACAGCCGCCCTATACCGGCCTTCTCGTGGATCGCAATCAAGTTGGAGAGGGCCAGTGCGCGGCAGAGAGTCTCATCGGATGCCCCCAGCTCTCTGGCATACTCGATGACCGGCACCGAGACCGTGATGCCCTGATTGCCGCTGCCCGAGTTGATGACAACTGGCAGCTCACAGCCGCTCATACGGGCATCAGAGCCTGCTGCTGCCTTGGCAATAGCGCGGTTGCGCACATCCTCGCCGTAAAATTTCAGCATTGTAGAGCCGATGTTCGCACCGTAATCTCCTCGCAGTCCCTCCTCCGAGATGCGGGTGTTGTACCGGATCTGGGTTTCCAGCAAAGGTCGGATGTCGTTGATCTCGCAGGTATCGGCAAATGCAAAGATATCCGCAATGTTCAGCAGTGCCCGGTCTGTCAGACCGCTCTCGGCAGGGGCGGCGTCACCGCAGAGCTGCTTTGTCTCCTGCGCGGTATGATCCAGCAGCACTTCGCTGTTTCTTTGGATCAGGACAATATTCGTGTGGTACTGGCAGATGCGCACCACGGCGGAATCGTCCCCCTGCCGCAGCGTCACAATAATGTCGAAGATAAAGCCGTTGTCGATTGCCTTCACCGTGACCGGCACCTGCGTCAGGAAGGCGCGCATCGCAGCCTTCTGGTCCGCTGTTACAGCTGAGATGACCTCCAGTGCCTTGTCCGCCTGCCCGCCGACGATGCCTGCCGCTGCGGCGGCCTCAATGCCCTTCATGCCATCGGTATTGGGCACGATGACGCTCTTGACATTCTTGATAATGTTGCTGCTCACACCGATCTCGACTTTGTCCGGCATGCCGCCAAGCACATCCCGCGCCTTGGCGGCGGCGTAGGCGATGGCAATCGGTTCGGTGCAGCCCATGGCAGGGATCAGCTCCTCTTTCAGGATCTGCACATACGCCTGATAGGTCCTGCTCTGCTTATCCATACAAGTGACTCCTTTGGTTGCTCTGCAAAGTGTCCGCAGCGGGGTATTATACCGCGTCTGCTGGTTTGTATAGTACAAGTATAGACATTTTCCCCGCCTTTTGCAACAGCATTTTGGCGGCGTTCCGATCCGGAGCACTTTATGCACTGATTGGACATAAACACTGCCGCTTTCTGCATCCCATAACGCAAAATGTGCCTGCTTGCGCGGGCACATTTTGCGTTATTCTGCTTTTTCCTGTCTGGCCGCATTCAGCAGCTGCTTTTGAAATTCCCGGGCCGCCGTATTCAGCGGACGGTGCCGGTCATAAACCAGACTTACTGAGCGCTGCGGGATCGCCTCCCGCAGGGTCAGCTGCACAATGCTGCGGCGCTGCAGGCTGCTGCGGGCCATCGGCTCCGGCACAAAGGCAAGGCCAAGCTCACTCTTGACCAGCGTCATCATCTGGTCTGTGGTGGCCGCCTCAATATCCGGCTTCAGGTCTGCGCTGTGCTCAAGGAAAAACTGCCGGTAAAACAGGCGGCTCATGCTCTCGTTCCCCAGCATGATCAGCGGATAGGCGTCAAGCTCCTGCAGCGAGAGCGTCCGGCTTGCCAGCGCCGTGAAGGTTTTCCCGCCGACCAGGATTTCGTTGAACGGCATCAAATCAACTTTTTTCAGCTCCCCCTCTGCGCCGGTGGGGGTCGTCACAACAGCGAAATCGACCTCGCCGTTTTTCACTGCCTGAATCGCCTGCGGCGTTGAATGGTTGGAGATCCGCAGCCGGATACCGGGGTACTGCGCATGGAAGTCCCGCAGCCGTTCCGACAGGTAGATATTCAGCGCCGTCTCGGTTGCGCTGATACTGATTGCACCATGCTCAAAGGTTGCGCTGGCGCTCAGCTCCTCCTCGGCATCCTGTATCTGCACAGCAGCCGAGGAAATGCGGGTATAGAGCATCTCCCCCTCCGGCGTCAGCGTCACACCCCGGTTGGAGCGGATAAACAGCACACAGTGCAGCTGATCCTCCAGCTTGTTCATCGTATGTGTGATGTTGGGCTGGTTGCTGCCCAGCACGCGGGCCGCCTTGGTAAAATTGCGGTATTTTGCGACAAAGTAAAAAATCTTGTAGTATTCCCAATCGACATACATAGGCGCAGCCTCATTCATACCAAAATTACATAGTCCTAATGCGGTAAATACTTTTTACGCATTCTATGTCACAAAGTATAATAGCACCGCAACCCAAAAGCAAGCAAAAATTTCCCTCTATAGAAACAAATTGTAAGGAAGGCGAAACCAAAATGCTGACCGCAGTACCTGCGGAAGGGTATCTGGCTCTAAGGCAACACCGCATTCTTCTGTGTGCCGCCTCTATATTTTTTCAAGGCTGCGTCTCCCCTCTCCCCTGCCCGCATTTGCGGGTGGGGGCTTTTTGTTTACCGTCTTCAGCGCGTCCCTCTCTCAGAGCGCGTGAGTGGACGCCTCTGCAGCGCGTTTTGCTGCAGGCAGCGGCAGACAAAAAAACACCCACAGCGGCGGCTGTGGGCTTTGGGTTCAATCATTATTGGCGGATGCTCCCAGCGCACGGCAAAGCGGATGATTCAGCAGCATACCGGCGATAACATACCGATAGGAGTGCACCGCACCGTTTCGGATCGTTTGCGGTATCCGCTGCTTTCGTACCAGCTTTTCCAGCGCATCCATCTGCTCTTTCAAAAAGTAAAAAGATATTTGTGGATAGATCTTGTCATCCAACTGCGTAGCAATAAACCGGCTGACAACCTTTGTTTCCGGAAACAGATAGTAGGCCACCCTGTTCTGCTCGATTTCTGCTTCGCTGGCCAGATATTCCCTGCTGTTCATGATCAGGCAGTTGTCAGCACCGACCTTCATGACCTTATCCATCTCGGACTGGAGCAGCCGATTGGCCAGGGTGCCTACGCGGATATCCTCCACAGCAGCCTCATCCACAAGCGTCTCCCGAATCAGGATCCCTACCCGAAGGTTGACCTTGACTTTTTCTTCTTTCATTCGCATCACCCTTTGGTTACCGGGACAGTGTCTCCCCTACCCTGCCTTACTTTGCGGCTTCAATCAAATCCCGGAGGCTTTGCGCCTGCTCGATCAGTTCATTCAGAATCGCAACATCATTATCACGGCGCTCCTGAGACATCTTTCTGACGCCGCGCTTATAGCTGGTTGAACTCATCTTCTTAAAAATCTTATTGGCAACAGGCTGGATCGTCTTTTCCACAAAGGTCGCGCTTTCAGACTCGCTCTTTTGCTCCTTTTTCTCGACCCGCTTTGCCTCCTGATCCCTGGCCACATCCTTTGCGATTTCCTCGGCCTTCTCCGTATCATGCCGACTGACGGCGGTATGGTACTCCTCTACCCTGTTCTGCAGCAGGCGGATTTCGTTTTCACACTCCGCAAACGCAGTCTCCAGGCGCTCGTCCCGCTCATCCGGCTCGTTGGTTTTTCTGGCTCTGTCAATAGCCCGGATAAAATCATAATGTATGCTGTTGCATTCCTGCAGCAGACGCTCCCGGGCATCGGTGTCACAGTTGCTCACATCAACCGCGCTCAGCAACAGATAGCACTGCGCAATTTTATGCTGCACCTCCGGCTCCAGCGTGATATAGCTTTCACACTCCATGCGGGTCAGGAACTTGTTATCCAAAAGGCGAAGCAGCTCTTTGTCCAGCTTTTCCTCAATGCGGAAATCACGGTCGATTTGCTTGGCTGTGGTTGCACTCACTTCCTTAATCGCCTTTTTAGCGTCCTTTTCCGTCATATTGAACGGCTCGTTCTGAAGGCAGACCACAAATTCTGCAACGGCCTTGCGGCGGATCTGTTCATCCGCAAAGCCGCCGCGAACCTGCAGGTTCGCACTGTATAAAAGCACCTTTTTTTCATTTTTCGAAAGACTGGTTGTGATCACATTGCAGTTTTTGATGGTGTTCCAGGTGGCGTCTCCTCTCTTTTCGAGGTACTCCATCGCGCGGTAGCGGCGCTCACCGGAGAGAAGGACATACACTGTTTTTCCATTTTCTTCCTGCGGAAACACCACCAAATTATGCATCAGGCCGTTGCGCTGAATATCCTCCGCCAGCTGCACAATATCCTCTTGGGTATCTGCCTGCCGGAAGATTTCGTTGTCCGCGTTTACGCGAATATCGTACAGTGCAATATCCCGTGCTTCGTATTCAATGCTTTTATGCCCTGCGGTCAGATCACTGATAATTTTTCCTGCATCGCCATTATTGGAATCAATTTTGCCAAGCTCTGCATCCGTCGGGCGGGAACGTTTTACGATTTCCTTCTTTTTGGCGGGGCTTTTCATTCCCATATCAATTCACCTCCAGACGCTTTTTCAACTCTTCGTAGGCTTTCACATAGGCTTTTGCCACAGGCTGCGTTTTTGCCATATAGCACACAGGCAAAAAGCGGGAAATGGATGTTTTCACCGTCTTGCTTGTGGGAATTGCAACACTGAACAGCGATGTGCCGAGTTCTTCTTTAAAGTGCTCCTGAATCTTCTTGTCTGTTGCTGCGCTTTTATCTACATTCACCAACAACACACCGGCACCCATCAGGTGAGAAGTGGAGCTTTGCTTCATCTTATTGCATTCATAATAAAGGCGAAATGCCGATTCTTCGGAGTTATCCTCACAGCCGGCTGGAATCAGGATATAATCCGCTGCATAGATTGCATTGGAAAGCAACAGGCTGTCCCGCGTAGGCTGTGTGTCAATAAGAATGTAATCGTACTCATCACGCACCTGATTGAGGAAATAGCACAGAAAATCCCCCATACCGGAAACCTTCCTCGGATCTCCGTCCTTCAGGCGCTCTGCATCGCCAATCAGCAGTTCAATACGCTTATTGATTCGCGGCGTCTGTGCATCGCACGGGATCATATCCACATTTTCATACTGCGTTTCCACAATAAAGTCTCGCGTCTTGCTATGATACAGGAACCCGTCGAAAAGATTATAGAGTGCCTTGCCGTAGAATTCATCACTTGTGATGCTCAAGCCGCCGCTGAGTGCTTTGGTGAGATTTCCCTGCGGATCAGTATCCACGCAGAGAACTTTTTTCCCCTCATCTCCCATCAGGTAGGCAAGATTGGAGGCCGTTACGGTTTTACCCGTGCCGCCCTTTTCAATGGCAATTGTAATAATTTTTGCAGACATTGAGCAATTCCTCATTTCTGTAAAGGCTGTTATTTGTGGATGTGTCCGTCAATTCTTGTTGCTGTGAATTATCGTTCTGTAATTCTCTTGTAATCGATTTTCCATGTCTTTTTGCCATTTCCGGTTGTACGATTTTATCATACTTCAGTGGCTGAATATGTTGAAACCTATGCCTCACCACAAAATAGTTGCAGCCATCTTTTGCTGCTTATTGTGATTTCAATTATAACATAGATATAAGTAAAGTCAATTCTCTTTTCCGGGTATCATCCTGCCATAACGATATTTCAAGTCTATCAATTCTTGTTGCTATTCTTTTATATATCTGCATTCGTGTAGGCCATTTCTTAACATACTCGCACCGCGCTTCACAGCACGAAACAGAGTCCAGACCGTCAAAAAATTGTTTTATTGCCTTGTTGCATGTGTAGAGGTGACCATTGGTCGCCCGTCAACTTATCGCAGAAACGCATTTTCTGGGATAGTTTGCTTACAAGGCAACCGGGCACGGGCGAGCAATGCTCGCCCCTACTAGAGTTTTTCGACAGTCTGACAAAGTCAACACATCTTTCAATTCTTGTTGCTGTTCTCGGTTTGTATTTATTTGTCACTTATAATCTTAGTTTTTTCTTTACAGCAAAAAGCAGCAGCCTGCAACTTGCAGGCTGCTGCCAAATAATACTTATACATCCTCAAAGACAGACATATCAAACTTAAACACTCCCGCCGGATTCAACGATGCGAGCTTCTGCTTGCCGGCCGCGACGATCAAAGCACTGTTTTCAATCGTATCGTTATAAACAACCGTGCGATAATACTGTGCAGACTTCCTTTCGGTTGCTTTTTCAAACATCTCCGTAAATTTTACACACAGTCCCAGGGTCCATGTTTTCAGCCCGGCATTGTCATGAATGATTCGGTTTAAAGAATCCAGTGTTTCCTCCGCTTGGTCACACCTGTTGGTGTTTGTCAGGATCTTAGCCGTGTATGTGAAAATATCATTGCAGATATTTTTCTCGTTGTCTGTCAGCTTATCCTCATACGAAGCATAGTCTGCTTTGTTTCTGATCTCCGTAGTTGCTTTTCTATACTTCATTTTCAAAATATCTGTGCTAAATGGCTCTGTAATATGCTGGGCTGCTTTTTCCGCACTCTGGGTTTTCTTCTTTCTGGAATCCCTTACAATTTCGTCATCGTGCGTATTTCTATCATGATAGGAGCGGACATCCCTCATTTCCGCTTTGGTCTTGTATTTGATGAAAATATACAGGTATTCATATTTGCGAACACCGCGCTTGCGCGCCGGGGCATAGTCAAACCAAAGATCCGTCATCTCATTGATTTCTTTCTTAACGGTCTTTAAAACATTCTTTTCAAACTCTGTAAAAGTCTTGTACTTTTCAGACAGCGGTTTTTCCCGGTCAAACTTTTTCTTGTCGGCAGATGCCGGATCCTTTTTCTTTTTGCTCTTTGTGGACTCTCTCTCTGCCTCTGTGGGTGCAGAAAGCAGACCTTTAAACTCATCAATATTGAATTTTTTATACTTATAACCCGTCAGCTCGTCGCGCTTTGAGGAGAACTTATTCAGGATCTCATCATTTACCGGCTGGAATACAAGGCCGTTCGTATAGCCATAGTCTCTGTTTCCATTGTCATAGGAGAGTATGATTTCATAAACGCGCATAGAGTAAGTGCTTTTCATCATCAGCAGATATTCGATGCTGTAAGAGGTATAGTTGCTGGTAAGCTGCGCAATATCCTTCCAGATGTCCTGGTTAAAGCGCAGGCGAATCTCTTTCTTGTCGAAATCGACCTCAGAACCTTTTTGCAGCCAGGAAATGGAGCGATACACCTTACTGCCGGGTTCTTTCTTGACCCAGAAGGTACGATTTTCCAAATTTTCTATAGTTTCCTTCAGATTCAGCGCATAAGTCGTATCCACCGTGCGCACTCCGGTCAACTTAGCAAAATCGTTGAAAGTGATCGAATAATATTTGGATGCATCCTTATCATTTTTCTGGTCGATTTTAGACATGAGCATAAAGAGAACCTTTTGCTCATTTCTGGGCAGAGAGTACTTTGTCCGCTGGATCAGGTCATTACTTTTGGTAATGTAAGAGCCAAAGCCGACAGAGGAGTGCTGCCATTTCGCAATCGCTTGCTTTTTTTCGCGGACCTCATCATCAGAAAGGACCTCTCCAACTAAAGATTCCTCGTTTTCATCAATGGACGAATTCGTTTTGTTCATATCCATTACTTATAGCTGTGCAAGGAGGGGCTTAAAATAATTTCGATATACAGCTATATATTCCTTTCGTTAGATGTTACAATACAAATAGGTACACAAATATCATTATACTGATAATATTACTATACTATTTGCCGACTGTCAACGAAAAAATGTTTGGAGCTTTTCTATTTTTCAAATTTTGCTTTTTTCTCTTTTACAATTATTTATCTTATATCTTACTTTTTACTTATTTATTATAATATGTAGAAAGAGAGGTTTCCACATGCCAGCGGAGAGGAAAAAACACTTTGCGAAAGAGATTTCCACACCGGATGCAAGAGGTTTAAAAGGCTGTAGAAAGAGATTGCTACAGCCCAATCATCCAAAATAAGCATGTAGAAACCTCTTTTTTGCAGTGGAAGAATCTCTGTTTTCAAAGTTTTTTCTGTATACTGCCTGTTGCGGCTACAAATTGTGCAGGGCGGAAATCTTGCCTTTGCGATAGCGGGAGAGCATTGCCGTGCAAACATAGGTGGAAAGTGTGATAGCTGATTTTTCCGGTGTAGAAACCTCTCTTTGCGCAAGCAACGGAAAACGCCGGCGCTTGAATTAGGATAGTATGCATAGAAGCAGGGGAGAGAGTAAAACAAAAATTTCCCCTTCCGCGAGTGTAGAAACCTCCTTTTGCTGCTGCAAGTGATCTCTGCGGTAGGAAGTGCTCAAATTTTTCCGGTGTAGAAACCTCCTTTTAGAAATTGCTTCAAAAACACTATATATTGGTGTTGTGGATCAACTAACATACTTGTTCTTGCACAAAGAGAGGCTATATAGGCAGAGACAGGAAAGGTAATAGTGGCGAACCAAGAGGTTTCTACACATAAACGGCGTAAGATTTTTAAATAGAATAATCGGCGATATACCGATATATAATTGGGTTACGAAAAAGGAATTATCTGCACTAAAAAGAGATTTCCACATCAAAAGAGCGAAAGAAAAAAGGAAAAAACACAGCCATGTACAGAAGGGTACTACCAAAGCAACGTAGTGATAAAAGGATGTAAAACCACAATATATAGATATAGAAAAGAAAATAGCACTTGAAAAACCAAAAAAGCTGGGAGAGAAGATAGTAGAAATGGGAAAAATCGTTGCAGATGAAATACAATAAGGAAATATTATTATAATGTATACAGCATGTACACAGCGTAATGCGAAGATGATCCAGAGAGGTCCATAGTGGTGCAAAGTATGGCATAATGCAAAGTAAACATTTTTTTCGGGAATGAGATGTAGAAACCTCTCTTTTCACTGGACTTCCCGACTTCTTGATGAGAAAACCTCTTTTTGACGGACTTATCCACTTTTTCGGCAGTAATCCACAGGGATTGCGGGCTTAATGTACTTACATAAGGTGGATAAAAAGGATAGGTGAGTGGCTGTATAAGATACAATTTAATATACTAATAGGATAATATATGAAAAATATACAAATTGGTACATACAATCTGTTCCAAAAAGGGAAATTATCCGATTGTTAATGTGTAGAAACCTCTCTTTTAGGTGGGAGGGGAAGACTTCGCAACACGAAACAAGCTGAATTTGAGAATGGACCTTGCAATAGGTAGAAAGCCGGATTATCGCCCCGTAGGTTATATGGCACATGACGAAGGAAGAAAAAGCATAAAACAAACACCATCCAATAAGGTAAGGGTTATATCAAGAGGGCAGGGGAGGGGACTGGCAGCAGGATTGGGTTTGCGTTTGCTATAAAGGCATACAGTATTTGGGAAAGTTTCGATATGCTATAGCAGCGAGAGCAGTCGCCTTGGCAGTCAAGAGATCTCTTAGAGAACACAACAAAAAATCGAAAATAAAGTTACAGCAACAGGAATTGATGGAAAATGAAGCACGATGAATTTTTACAAGTACTCAGAAACCCTTTTCATTTTGCCACTTGCGATGCCGTACTCCGGGGGTGTAAAATAGTAGACATAAGTAAGCCACTGCAGTGGCGCAGACTGTCGAAAAAGGTGTGCTCACCCCTTGGCCCCCTCGCAGAGGAAGGTTTTTCGACAGCCTGAGCCGCTACAGCGGCAGGGCATATAGCGACAGGGGATGTAAGGTATGAAACGAATTTTGATCATTGATGGGCAGGGCGGCGGCATGGGCGCACAGCTTGCAAAGCTGCTGCTGCCTAAACTGCCTGCGGATTGCGAGCTGCTGGCAGTGGGCACGAATGTGCTGGCAACCAGCGCCATGCTGAAGGCGGGTGCAGTGCGCGGTGCCACCGGGGAAAATGCGGTGGTGTACAACGCCGCCAGAGCCGATGTTATCCTTGGGCCCATCGGTATCTTGATGGCCAACGGAATCATGGGAGAGGTTTCTCCCAACATGTCAGTGGCGATTTCCGGCAGTGAGGCAGCCAAGGTTTTGATCCCGGCGTCCGGCTGCGGGATCTTTGTGGCGGGCACGCAGGATTGCCGCCTTGACGAGTATCTGCAAAATGCCGTAGCACTTACGCTGCGTGCGCTGGACGCATGACGCCGCTGGCAACAGCCGCCGCCCCGATCCTGCAGGCCGCACAGTTGGCCGCAGAAAACGGCCCGGCGCTGCTGGCCATTGACGGGCGTTGCGGCAGCGGCAAGTCTACACTGGCAGAATTTCTGGCGGGGCAGCTGGGCTGCCGGGTAGTGCATACCGATGATTTCTATCTGCCGCTTGCTGCGCGCTGCGCGAACTGGCAAGAGCAGCCCGGCGCGAATATAGATTTCATTCGGCTGCGAAACGAGGTTCTGCAGCCGCTTTTGCGCGGCGAAACGGCGCTCTATAATGCATACAGCTGTGCGGCGGGAGCCTTCCTGCCGTCTAAGCCGTTTGCTGCCGCGCCGCTGACGATTCTGGAGGGCAGCTACAGCCTGCATCCGGCGCTGCAGACTGACTTTGCGGTGCGTGTGTTTGTTACCTGCCCGCCCGATGTGCAGGCGGTGCGCCTGCGGGCGAGAGAGGGCATACGTTACGCAAATTTTGTGCAGCGGTGGATCCCGCTGGAGGAAGGGTATTTTGCTGCCCATGATCCAGCCGCACGCTGCAATTTTGTACTGGACACGGCGGAGATTTTTGTGTAATATAGTAAGCGGACCTATGGCATAACTGCATGGTTCCCGCTATAGCGGGCTTGAAAGATGCAGGAATGCCCTTATGAAAAAGCCAGGAAGGCAGTGCCCAGAAGGGTGCGCGGTTCAAACTTTTTGATAAGGGTGATATGTTGTGAAAAACCAGAATACAAAAAAATTGGCTTATGCAGCGCTGTTTTTGGCGCTGTGCCTCGTGCTGCCCATGCTGACGGGCCAGATTCCGCAAATTGGCAGCATGCTGCTCCCGATGCATATTCCGGTGCTTTTGTGCGGCCTTGTCTGCGGCTGGCAGTACGGTGCAGCGGTGGGCTTTGTTGCGCCGCTGCTGCGCTCGGTCCTGTTCGGGATGCCTCCGATGTATCCGGTGGCTATTGCGATGGCCTTTGAGCTGCTGACCTACGGCCTTGTTATCGGGCTGGTATACCGCCGTATGGCTCAAAAGGGCGCGGCAGGGGTGTATGCAGCGCTGCTTACCGCCATGGCAGCGGGGCGGCTTGTCTGGGGCGTGGCTGAGGTCGTGCTGCTGGGCTTGGGCGGCAAGGCGTTTACCGCCCAGGCATTCTTGGCGGGCGCACTGCTCAATGCCGTGCCGGGCATTATCGTGCAGCTGGTTCTGATCCCCGCTGTGATGGCGGCCCTGCAGAAGGCCGGAGCTGTTAAAGAATACGCCGAATAAGGCCGTTTGCTAAGAGGCTGCGCAGGAAGCGCAGCCTTTTTGCTGTGTGCGGCTGTATTGCAGCTCGCTTTGCACGATACAGCAACAGGAATCGCTCGCCCCATATTTTCGCAAATGAAAACAAAAAAGCTTGCAAGTACAGGCATTTTAGCTTTATCTTGCAAGCTTTTGTTGTTGCAGCGGTGAAAGTGGCCGACAGCCACTGCCTGCTGCTAGAGGAGCTCAGCCATACTGATCTGATCGACCAGCCAGCTTTCCTGTTTTGCCTCGTGGATCACATCGCCCGGCTGGCTGTGCCCGACCAAAAAGGGAGAAGCGGGGTCGTGCATACGCATATTCTGCGCTACAGTCACACGGCTGGCGTTGGCGTAGCAGTATAGGCAGCCGTGGCCGCAGGTATTGTAGGCACCGATATCCGCCGTAAGGCAGCAGGCGCACTCCTTGCGGGCTGGCTTTTGCGGGGGCAGCCGCAGGGGACGGTGCAGCGCGGCCTCGAAAGTCCGTTGCGTCATGCAGCCGCTGCAATCGGCACCATAGCGGGCCAGCGCAGTGCCCTCGGCGCAGGGTCGTATCATCATGCCGTATTTTCTGCCAATCTCAATAAAAGCCTTTCCCAGCGTTTCGCGCTCAGTGAGTGGGACGCTTTTCACCTGCGGAAAATTCCGCCGTACCTTCTCGTAAAGGTCGATAAAGCTGATCACACAGGTCCTGGTATAGCCGGAAAGTGCAGATGCCATCTGCTCGAATTCAGCGATATGCCGCGCAGCGGTGTAGGTGTCGGAAAGAAAAATGGGGTCATACCGCCATGCGATACAATCGGGACCGACAATTTTTGACAGGGTGATAAAGTCCTGCAAGACCTGCGCCTTCGGCGGTACATGCGGCTCTATCTCCGGTCCGTAAGGGGTGATCGTGACAAACCAGTACTGCCCATAGGGGCGCAGCAGCTCCATGCGAGGGAGCATCGGTGCAGGATTTTTGGTGCAAAAGCCGATCAGGTCTACCACATCCGGGTTGATGGCATACCGCGTGACGGACTGCGGGTCATAAGGGTTGCGCACCAGCACAAACCCTGCACGCAGGCGGTTCGCAAACCACGCGCTGTAAAAGGCAGGGATATCGGTGCGGAAACCTGTTTGTAAAATCATAAAATGCCCTCCTGCTGGTGCAGCATACAGCTTGCCGATTCTATACAAATTATAATACCATGCTGCAGAGCATTGCAAGGAGTCTGAGCGCCGCTGCAAAATTCTTCTTTTTAGCTGGTTCGTCTCTTAAGCCTCGATGGCTTTCTACCGGGCGTAGTGGGATAGCGTTTCTCCTATGGTGCGCTTGAACAGGCGGGTAGGGTACAACCGGGATACCTACATCCTGTGCCGCCTGTGTGATCGTGTAGTGATGATACCAGAGCAGGTTCGCCGCAAACTGGATGCGGGTCAGGGTCACATAGTCGGTCAGGTTGCTGTGCACTTCCCGGTGGAGCCGGTCGGACAGATAAGAGCGGCTTAGGTTGAAGCGGCAGCCAGCGTGGAAAGAGTCAGGTCCTCCTTCAGATGCAGGTTGTTATAGTGGATGATATTGCGGATGACCACCGAATAGCCGGCGGTAGAGTACCGCGCCACCCGGTCACAATATTGCTGCAGCATCTCGACCACAAGGGCCTGCTCTTGCTGCTCGGTGGTGATTTCACCGGCGGCGAGCAGATAATCGTTATAAGAGGAAAGATCTGTGTAGTTTACCCAGTGGGTGCGGAAGGTGCTGCAGTTCATCGGTGCCAAATTTGTCTACAATCTGGACAAAAAGATGCTGGCCCAGATGGAGACCGAGCTGAAGGAAAAGCGCGGCTGATTTACTGTAATAAGACACGGGAGGTTTTTTACGGGGGCCTCCGGAAAAGCCTCCCACGCTTTTTGCGGTGCGCCGAGAATGAGTGCCTCCTGCGTGTTGAAAAGCACAGCGGGAACATGGTACAATTATCAAACCAAAGCACAGTACGATGAGGGAAGGAGAATAAGCACATGACAATTTTGATCGATGCAGACGGCTGCCCGGTGGTCGATCTGACCCTGCGGAGCGCAGGGAAAAAAGGTGTGCCGGTTGTGATTCTGTGCGATACATCCCATCGTATCGAGCGGGAAGGGGCACAGACGTTGGTATTTGACAAAGGCGCTGACAGTGTGGATTTTGCACTCGTCAACCGGGTGAAGCCCGGGGACTTGGTTGTGACGCAGGATTACGGTCTGGCAAGTATGTGCCTGGCAAAATGCGCGCGGGTGTTGAACCAGAACGGTTTGGAATATACGGCGGATAATATAGATGCGCTGATGCTGCAGCGGCATGAAAACAAAAACTCCTTCGCGCCGGCAAGCATCCAAAGGGGGCTGCAAAACGCACAAAAGAGCAGGATATCCGGTTTTGCGATGCGCTGGAACGGATGTTAAGCGGCACATCCGGCGATCAGCAGACGGAATGTGAAAATGTGTCATTTGCAAGGCGATAAAATGTACAATGTGCATTTTTTACAGGTGAATGGCAATTACAGAGCGTAGCTATGTGAAAAACGCAAAGGAGAAATATGCTTTTTGGGTGGATTTGTGCAGAAATGTACACTTTTCAGGGCGGCAAAACAGCACATTTTTGCCGATATTGCCGCTTGCTACATGAAATGTGCGATTTGCTATAAAATCATACGATATATCAGCATAATTTACCTTTCGGAATGTGACATTTGGCACATGCTATGCGTAAAGAAGCTGCACACCGCCATAAAGAACCTATGGGGGTGAACATAGTTTAGCTGCAGAGAAATGGGATACGGTACGCAATTCCGGCACGGTAACGCTGCTTTGAGTTGGTTACAAAAGTTTATGCGGAATGCTCCGCACAGCAATGCATACTGGTTGGAAGCGCAATGCAACAGATTCCTGGGTTTCAAAATACAACAATTTCCGGGAGACAAAAATGAACCCCGGAAAATGTTGTACTCTGCGTATTGAAAACACAGGTGAATTGGGCGCTTGTTCGATGCCTACTGGTCCGCAATTGCAAAATAAGGATACAAATCAAAGCGTACAAAAGAAAGAAAAGCGCAAGCAGTATATCCTTGCCCTGCAGAGAGAATGGATTCCGGTATTCTTCGCTGAAAGCAAAATAGCAGGGCTAATTTTCCGGATTTTCCCTTGTGATTTGGTGGCGTGATAAACTATAATAAGCATAAGGCAAGCAAATGCGATGCCGGTAACAGATACTGCGCAGGAAAGTGAAGGGAAGAAACGCAATGAAGATGCTTTTCAAGCAACGGATGTTCTCCTGGTTCGACAGCTATGATATTTACGATGAATATGGGAATACCCTGTTTGTGGTCAAGGGTCAGCTTTCCTGGGGGCATTGTCTGAGAATCTTTGATGCGGCGGGCTGCCCGGTTGGCTGCGTCAAAGAAAAGATATTTACATGGATGCCCCAATTTGAGCTCTACACAGGTGAGGATGATTATGTGGGGTGCCTGAGCCGAGAGCTGACGCTTTTCCGGCCCAGCTACCATATCGACTGCAATGGCTGGCGTATTGAGGGCAGCTTTTGGGAATGGGACTATGACATCCTTGCCCCCAGCAGGCATACCGTGGCGCATATCGCCAAGGAGCTTTGGAATTGGACTGATACATACACCATTGAGGTTGCCGACCCAAGAGATGCCCTCTGTGCGCTGATGGTCGTGCTTGCGATCGATGCAGAGAAATGCTCGCGGTATAACCATACCTGACAGGCTGCACACAAAAAATACTCCCTTATTCTGCTGCGCACGCAGCAGGGTAGGGGAGTTTTCTGGTTCGTGAAGCAGCACGCCGGCGTATAAAGACCATACAGAAAAAGCAGCAGCCCACTGCGGGCTGCTGCTTTGCGGTAAAAGGCGGACGGTCAGCCCATGACGACCTTGACCTCTACGGTCGAGCCGACGGGAACGGGGGAGAGAATGCTGCCGCTTACAGGCTTACCGTCCACAGTCATGGTTTTGACGCCCTTTTCCAGATGGTCGGGGTTCTCCACAACAATTTCATAGGTTGCCCCGCGCCAGACGCGGCGCAGGGTAAAGCCGTCCATCTCGTGCGGAATGCAGGGGTCGATCTTCAGCCCGGCCAGCGTGGGCTGGATGCCCAGGATATACTGGCTCACATCCACAAAGGTCCAGGCCGCTGTGCCGGTCAGCCAGCTGTTTTTTGCTTCGCCAAAGGTGGCGGCGTCGCGGCCAGCCACCATCTGGCTGTAGACATACGGCTCGGTGCGGTGGATCTCACTGATGTCCTCAATGTATGCCGGGCAGGTCTTTTTGTAGATCTCAAACGCGCGGTCACCGTGGCCGACTACAGTCTCGGCACAGCTGACCCATGGGTTGTTGTGACAGAAGATGCCTGCGTTCTCCTTGTATCCCGGGGGATAGCTGGAAATTTCGCCCAGTTCGAGATGGTACTTCGTGTAGGCGGGCTGCAGCAGCACGATGCCGTACTTCGTGTCCAGCTTTTCTTTTACACTCTGCAAAGCCGTCACGGCTTCGCCGGTTTTTACGCCGATGCCCGCCATCACGCACATGCCCTGCGGCTCGATGAAGATCTTGCCTTCCTCGCACTCCTCGCCGCCGATCACATGGCCAAAGGCATCGTAAAAGTGGTATACCCTCGTTGATGCTGTCCACATTGCTGGTCGGCTCATCGAGCAGGATCCATTCACTTCCCCGCAGGAAGGCCCTCGCCAAGCCGATGCGCTGCTTTTGACGCCTTGCTGCCCGAGGCGCGCGAGTACCTGACCCGCGCCGGTGCCTGCTTTGGCACGCCGATTGAGCGGCTGGCGCAGATGAACCAGCCGGCCATCGACTTTTACCGCGACAAGGGTGTGGATTTGTACACCCAGCCGTTGGAGATCGCCCTCTGCGCCCAGCATAACAACGGCGGCATTGGCATCGACTGCTGGTGGCAGACCGACGTGAAAGGCCTGTTTGCTGTGGGTGAAGCCGCTGCCAGCCACGGCGTCTACCGCCCGGGCGGCACGGCGTTGAACGCCGGGCAGGTGGGCAGCACCCGCAGCCCTGGCCGAGATGGCTGCGCTGGCGGATGCCTGCCGCGCCGATACCGGCAACGTGCGCGCCCTGTGGCAGCACGCCACCGAGGAAATGAGCCGCTGCGGTGCCGCCATACGCGACCCCGCGCAGATACGCGCCTACGGCAAACAGGTGGAAGCGCAGCTTGCCGACTTTGCCCAAACGGTTAAGGCGGGCAGCCGCACCGAGCTTGCCATGCTCTACCGCCTGCGAGATATGCTGCTAAGTCAGCGAGCCTACCTGACTGCCATGACTGACTACACCGCCCACGGCGGCAAAAGCCGCGGCAGCGCACTGTATACCGATCTGACGGGAGGGGTCAAGCCGTTTGGACAGCTCCCTGACACCTTCACCTTTGCCTTTGACGAGACCGAATCCCCGCTGATTCAGGAGCTGTGGTTCGAGGATGGTACCTGCCGCACCGCTTGGCGCGCCCCGCGCCCCATCCCCGGGGATGACGACTTTTTTGAAAACGTCTGGCGCAGCTACCGCGAGACAGGGAACATTGACTGAATAGATGGTTCTGCCTGGCCTGATAAACACAACACTAGTATATCATGAAAACGAATATCCCGGGCCTCATTACATGCGATGCAGAAGCGCTAAATCATGGGGCGTATCCCTGTTATCGACCTGCTTGCATACATCTGCATCCTGATACCGGCAAAACGACACGGCATCGTTTTGATAGTAGGGAATCAGTCTGATTTGCTCATCAACGATTCGTTCTTTCATATCTGTACACCGGCCAATGCCAGAAACTTTTTGTCGGACTGGATACCCTGCGTCAGGAATACGCCGTCCCGGAACAGTGCGTAGGTCGTGACGGGTGCGGATACATTCTGCGCGGCTTCTTTGTCGGTGATGTGGATGGCCCGGAACGGGATGTTATGCTGCTGCGCGGCCTGCTGCACCTTCGGCACCCAGTAATAGGTAAAGGGACACTGATCGGTGTAGTAGAGGACGAAGCCTTCTCCATCAGCTTTAGGGTGCTTAGCGCAGTTCTTGAATTTCGGCAGTGCTGTATCGGCGTTGAGCGGGAGGCACATGAGGGTGATTCCACAGTCCGAGACATCTGCGACTTCAAATCCCTTGTGGGACAAAAACTTGGGGTCGGCGAGAAATTCCCGCTTGCGTCCCTCGGCGCACAAAATGCAGATGCCCTTTTTGCCCTGCGCTCTTGCATCGCTGAGGCATTTTTCCAGCAGGTCATTTGAGCAGCTGTGCCCTTTCATGGAACCGGAGACCCACAGGCAGTTGATATACAGCCAGCCGTCCGCTGTAATGGGCACCCATGCGTTTTCTGCCGGGATGTACTCGATAAAGCACTTGCCGCGCTCAACACTGCGGTAGAAAACAAGCCCCTCAGCAAAGCGCTGCTTGAGCCATTCTTTTTTGGCAAGGCTCTGCTTGCCGGACATCGCGCAGCAGATATGCTCCTTGTCGATGTTCTCTTTGGTGATTTGGATGTAGTCCACAGGTGGCCTCCTTGCAGAAAAGGCGCAGCATGCCCCCGCATCTGGGGCACACTGCGTCTTGAGCGTCTGGTGAAATAGTGTTTATACGAATTACTATATGCCAAACAGCTCGTATTGTCAATAGAGCGTTAAAAACTGCGTTACAAAGTATGATGACAGTGGACATTGCTGCAAGCACAAAGAACATCCTGTGCAAGGCGGCACATGCCTGACAGAGAAGCGGCGGGATCTGCAGACCGCACGAACCGCAAATATTTCATGAAATTTCGCAACAAGCAATTTACTTGGCGTGAGTTTGTGGTACTATAAAGAAAATACGGGGCTGCAGGGGATAAGAAATGAACTCGCGGGCAGGTTGGCATAGCGTACCCCGCAGGCAAACGGTGGAATGGAGTTGTGTTGTGATGAAAATTCGTAAGGCAGAAGAAAAGGACATCCCAAGAATTATGGAGCTGCTGGGTCAGGTGCTGCAGATCCATGCAGAGATACGCCCGGATGTGTTTATCCCCGGCACCACAAAATACACTGTCAGCGAACTGAAAGAACTGCTGGAGCAGGAGGATAAGCCCATCTATGTTGCAGCCGGTGAGGATGATGTGTGCATAGGCTATGCTTTCTGCCAGTTGAAGGAGCAACCATTTTCTACCAATATGGTACCGTTTAAGGCACTGTTTATTGATGATCTGTGCGTTGACAAGCAGACACGCGGACAACATATCGGGGAAAGCCTGTTTGAATATGTGAAGCAGCAGGCAAAAAAGCTTGGCTGCTATGAGGTGACCTTGAATGTCTGGGCGGGTAACACATCGGCTGAAAGCTTCTATGAGAAGATGGGTATGAAAACAAAGGAACGGCAGATGGAGTACATCCTATAAAGATAGAATGATTGGCAAGGGTTGATATTGGGGAGATGACCAGGCAGAAAACAGTACAAGTTGAACGGTAGTTTTGGGCGTGAGGACCCTGCTTTGCGGGCAGATATGTACGCTGAAATTTCCGGTCACAGGCTGATCATCCAGCTGCGCTTTTTGAAGATGACAAGCGAGACGGCCAGGCGGAAAATCTCCTCCGTTGTAAGCAAGGCATACACACCGACAATGCCCCAGTGCAAACCAAATGCGGCCAGCAGGCACAGCGGGATGCCGATGCCCCATGTGCCGATGGTGTCAATGATCATGATTACTCTGGTATTGCCGCCGCTCCTCAAAATACCACCGCTCAAAATCATGTTTTCTACCTTGACGGGTGCATACAGGGCAAACACGACCAGCAATGCTTTGCCCAGCGTCTGTACATCAGCGTCCACGCGGTACAGATTGGTGTATGCGCCTGCAAACAGTACCAGCAGCGAGGCTACGCCTATGGCACCGACCAGCCCGGTCAGCATAATGCGTCTGGCATCCCCGTAGGCGGCGTCGTAGGTTTTCTTTCCCAGATGCTTGCCGACCATCACACCGGCTGCCGCCGATAACCCGCTCAATGCACCTACGATCAGCGACTGAATCGGGCAGGTGAGGGTGTAAGCGGCAAGGTTGGCTGTGCCGAGATGCCCGTACACTGCAGACTCGACATTCTGCCCCAAGCTCCACAAAAACTCACTGAGCAAAATCGGCAGGATCATGCCGCCGTACGCCCGCAGGGTGATTCTTTCAAAATGCAGCGTCCACAGAGGATGACTGCCATCCCTTCTGAGGCAGACCACAAAGCCCAGTAAAATCAGCAGGAAATTCAGCAGCTGCGAAACGAGCGTGGCAATCGCTGCGCCCTGCACCCCCATGGGGGCAAACCCGAGCTTGCCGAATATCAGCAGGTAGTTCAGCCCGGTGTTGGCAGCCACCGCGCCGAGGCTGGCCCAAAAGGGAATGGCAGCATGCTCCTTACAGCGCAGCCACGCAGACAGGACCGTGCTGAGCGCCATCGGCAGATAGGCGAGTGCTACCGTTTTAAAATACACGGCACCGGCTTGCTGAATACGCCCATCGGCGGTGTAAAGCTGTAAAATCTGTGCCGGAAAGCCCCCGGCAGCCAGTAAAAACAGCACCGACAGCAAGGCCCCGCAAAGCAGGCTGACATTCAGGCTGCACCATGTCTCACGCTCGTTGTCTGCGCCGGTGAACTGGGCGATCAGGATCCCGGCAACAGTGCCGACTGAGCCGATCACCACGGAAAAAACCAGCGAAAAATTCCCGTACAATCCCACAGCTGCAATATTGACCTCGCCCAACTGCCCGATCATAATCTGGTCTATTATGGAAAAGGAGGCCTGCAGCATACTTTGCAGGGTAACAGGAATGGCAATTTTGCTCAGCGATTTCATAAAGTCCGACATGGCATCTTCCTCGTACTTTCTCTGGGTATGAGTGTGACCGGCAGAACGATTTGCGCTTCGCAATCCCTGCCGCTGCGCATCGCCTCAAGACAGGCCAGCGCGGTTTTATGCTGCGAAAATGACAGTGCAATACCTTCTTTTTATTCGCTCTTATTCCATGGTACAACACAAGAGAAAGATTCTCAATGGTTAAACGCATAATCTATAACAAAAATTGAATCCGATTTTTGTACAAGATTTCTAATAGCAGTGTGCTGCGTGAATTCAAACGGTTTGTGAAAAGGCGCACCTATTTTGTTTCAGATGTGGTATAGTACAGGCAGAAGAACAAAAATGCGGCAACCCTGCAAAAAGCGCGCATTTCAGATTTCTATACAAAGCAGCGGAAAGTGAGTACTGATCTATGAAAGCAACACCCCTTCTCACCGGCTGGACTTGCCGTCACTTGGGCGATACCGCACCCGGCCGGCCCGTGACCCTGCCCCATGACGCCATGCTGGCGGAGCCGCGCACGGCCCTGAGCGCGGGCGGCGTCAACACCGGCTGGTATGAGGGTTATGACTATGAGTATCAGCGAACCCTGACGGTGCCCGAAAACGAGCTGTCGGACACCCACATTCTGGAATTTGAGGGTGTTTATCACAACGCTGAGGTCTGGCTGAACGGCCAAAAGGCGGCGTTCCGCCCCTATGGGGATACCAATTTTTATGTAGACTGTGCGCCATTTTTGCGCGCAGGGGATAACGAACTGCAAGTGATTGCCCGCAACGCCGACCAGCCCAACAGCCGGTGGTATTCCGGCGCGGGACTGTATCGTCCCGTTCAGCTGTGGACGGCAGGGGATAAGCACATATTGCTCAACGGTGTGCGCATCCGTACAGTGTCGCTGGAGCCGGCTGTGGTGGAAATCCGTGTCAGGACCAGTGCGCCCGGCACGGTTCAGCTGATGGTTGAGGGACTCCCCACTGTTCGGAAGGAATCTGATGGGGAAGCAGTTTTTACGCTTACCATCGACAATGCCCGTCTTTGGACACCGGAAACGCCGAATTTGTACCGATGCCGCGTACAATTTGCAGATGATGAGGCGGTCGAGACCTTCGGCGTGCGCACGGTGAGTTGGGGCGAAAACGGCTTCACGCTCAACGGTGAGCGGGTCATCATTCAGGGGGCCTGCATCCACCACGGTAACGGCTTGCTGGGCGCTGTCTGCGACCCCGATGCCGTGGCCCGCAAGGTGCGCCTGCTGAAAGAAACGGGCTACAACGCCATCCGCTCGGCGCATAATCCCTGCTCCAAGGCTTTGCTGGCAGAGTGTGACCGCCAGGGCATGCTCGTCATGGATGAATACATCGACCACTGGTACATCCACAAGACCGAATACGACTATGTACCGTATTTTATGGATTGGTGGCGGCGGGATCTGACCGATATGGTCGAAAAGGACTACAACCACCCCTGCGTGGTGCTCTACTCCATCGGAAACGAGGTCAGAGAGACTGCCCAAAAGCGCGGCATCGCCCTGACGAAGGAGATGACCGACTTCCTACACGGACTGGACGATTCCCGCCCGGTGACCTGCAGTGTGAATATCTTCTTCAACTTTTTGAGCTCCATCGGCTTCGGCGTGTACAGCGATGAAAAGGCCAAAAAGGAGGCTGAAAAAGCAGAAAAAGCCAAGGCTAAGGGAAAAGCCGTCAAGAAAAAGTCGGTGGGCAGCAAGTTCTTCAACGATCTGGCAGGGCTTTTGGGTGATGAATTCATGAAGCGCGGCGCGACGCTGCATGGCTGTGATGTCAAAACCCGCGATGCCTTTGCGAATATGGATATTGCGGGCTATAACTACGGCATTTATCGCTACAAGCACGACCTGAAAAAGTACCCGCAGCGGCTGATTTTGGGCAGCGAGACCTTCTGTAATGATGCCTATAAGTTCCGCGAGCTGGCGAAGGCTGAGCCGCGTCTGGTCGGTGATTTTGTCTGGGCGGGCATGGATTATCTGGGCGAGGTCATGGTCGGCTCGTGGGAGTATGAGGACTATGCCAAAAACTTTGACGGCGGCCTTGGCTGGGTTTCGGCAGGATCGGGCCGCATTGATCTGACCGGTAAGCCGCTGGGCGAAGCCCTATATACCCGCGTGGCGCTCGAAAAGGACAACGGACCGTACATTGCCGTCTGTCCGGTCAACCATACTGGTGACCGGCACAGCCCCAGCGCATGGAAGATGACCAACGCCATGCCAAGCTGGAGTTGGACAGGCTGCGAGGGCCAAAAGGCCAGCATCGAGGTGTACGCCCGCGCGGCGCGGGTAGAGCTGTGGCTGAATGGCCGTATCATCGGCAGAAAAGCATTGAAAAACGACTGCTTTGCGAAGTTTTCGGTGACCTATGAGCCGGGAAAGCTGGAGGCCGTCAGCTATGACGCGCGGGGCTGTGAGCTCGGACGTTGCACCCTGACGACGGCAGGGCAGAAAACCCAGATCACTGCGGAACCGGAACAAAGCACCGTGCAGGCTGGGCATCTTTGCTATATCCGGCTGCGCTACACCGATGAAACGGGTATCACGAAACCGCTGGCACGCGGCAATATCAAGGTGGAGGTAGATGGCGGTACACTGGTCGGGCTTGGCAACGCCTGCCCGTATCATGAGCGCAGCTATCTGGACTGTGTGGCCGACACCTACTACGGCGAGGCGCTGGCCATCGTGCGTGCAGGGGAGGGGAACAGCCTGACCCTGACAGCGGATGACGGCATGTACAGCACTGCCGTGACAGTGCCGGTGACACGGTAAAAAGGCAGACAGAAAGCAATTTTCCAATCAGTAATGGGCTTTACATAAATAACAGGCACCAGACCGAGGCAAGAACGCTTTGGCTTGGTGCCTGTTTGTGTGCTGGGGGGGGGCGTCACGGAGAAAGGCGAGCGGCGGAGAAATACTGCATACAGTGGGAAACTCGGGCATTTGGCACTATGCCTAAATGAACCGCTGCAAAGTTGTGAAACCTCCCGATAGAGGCACGGACGAAAAAGGCTGGATACATGAAATATCCAGCTGAATGGTACGATACTCCATAAAAGCGTCTTGCATCTTACGGGGGTTCTTGCTATACTCAGTATTAAACGCAACAATTACTTGCAAACAAGTTGCGCAGGTTGCGCAGCCAAAGGAGGATCTGCCATGCAGGGGCGCAAATTACTTCACGGTGGGGACTATAACCCGGAGCAGTGGCTCGACAGGCCGGACATTCTGGCACAGGATATTGAATTGATGAAAAAAGCCCGCGTCAATACCGTGACGCTGGGGGTGTTTTCATGGTCGGTGCTGGAGCCTGAGGAGGGCGTGTTCAATCTGGACTGGCTGGCGGACATCATCCATAACCTTTACGCCAACGGGATCCGCACGATTTTGGCGACCCCCAGTGCTGCACGCCCCGCATGGCTGGCACACAAGTACCCGGAGGTGCGCCGTGTGCGGGCTGACCGCGTGCGGGAGCTGTACAACCGGCGTCAGAATTACTGCTATACATCGTCGATTTATCGTGAGAAGGTGCGCATCATCGACCAAAAGCTGGCGCAGCGATTTGGGGGTGATCCGGCGGTCATCCTTTGGCACATCTCCAACGAGATGGGCGGGGACTGCCACTGCGCATTGTGTCAGGCGGAGTTCCGCCGCTGGCTGCAGGCACGGTACGGGACGCTGGAGGCACTGAACAAGGCATGGAACGCCCGCTTCTGGAGCCATGACTACACCAATTGGGAGCAAATCGAAAGCCCTGCCCCGCAGGGTGAAAACGCCGTACAGGCGCTTGCGCTTGACTGGAAGCGCTTCGTCAGTGACCGACATATCGATTTTTTGAAATTTGAGAGGGATACTGTCAAAGAAATTGCCCCCAATGCCAAATTTACCGCCAATATGATGTATCGGTTTGACGGCATCGACTATTTCAAGATGGCAAAGGAGATCGATGTCGCCAGCTGGGACAACTACCCGACTTGGCATAAGCCCAGTGAGACGGTAGAGGAAACGGCGCTGGACACCGCCATGATGCACGATCTATTCTATTCAATGAAGGACGAGCCTTTTCTGCTGATGGAGTCCAGCCCCAGCTTTACCAACTGGCAGCCTGTTTCCAAGCAGAAAAAGCCCGGCATTGCAGAGCTTGCCGCGCTGCAGACGGTGGCGCACGGCGCAGACAGTGTGCTTTATTTCCAGTGGCGCGCCAGCCGCGGCGCGGAGGAAAAGCTCCATGGCGCTGTCATCGGCCACGATGGGCGGGAGGATGCCCGTTCTTTTACGGAGACTGCGCAGGTAGGGCAAGAGCTGGAGGCTTTGGCTGAAATTACAGCGGTAAAACGCGAAAAACAGGCTGCCATAGTCCATGATTGGCAGAATAAGTGGGCGCTGGAAGGCTCCTGCGGCCCGCGCAATGCCGGTATGGGCTATTGGGATGAGCTGAAGCGGCACTATAATGCCCTTGCACGGGAGGGCATTGCTGTGGAGTTTGTTGACCAGAACGCCGACCTGACAGGCTATGGCTTGGTTGTGGTGCCGATGCTCTACCTGCTGACCGATGCTTTTGCGAAAAAGCTTTGCGCATTTGCGCAAAACGGCGGCACAGTCATCGTCACCTACTGGTCGGGCGTGGTCGATGAAAGTGATCTCTGCCGCCTGGGGGATACGCCCTACGGTCTGACTGAACTGTTGGGGCTACGCCGCACCGAGATTGACGGCATGTATGACGGGGAAACCCGCCGCTGCGTGCCTTCAGCTGGCTGCACACTGCCAGCGGCACAGGCATCCACCCTGTGTGAGGTGGCAGCCCTTGATGAGAAAGATCCGGCAGAGCCGCTCAGCCTGTATGACGAGGACTATTTTGCCGGACACCCGGCTGCGTCGGTCCACCGATACGGTAAGGGCCGTGCTTACTATCTGGCCAGCCGCTTTGATGAGGCTTTTTATCGGGCGTTTTATCACGATGCGGCAAAGGAAATCGGTTTGAGCCCGGCTTGGCCGGAGGCTCTGCCGGAAGGAGTCTTGGCGGTGCGGCGCGGCAGCTTTGTGTTTGTGCAGAACTGCACGGAACAGCCTGCCACGGTGGGAAACACTGTGCTTGACCGCTACCGGACTGCAGTTTGGAAGGACATGGACCGTATTTTTTGACAAAATCGGCCTGTTTTAGCGTTCTGCTAAAAAGCAGAACGCTTTTTGTTGCTTTCGGACATTGACAACGAAAGAATATCCCGTTATGCTGATATGAGATTTGTTGCGCAATGCAATGCAAAGGAGAAGGTTCCCCCAATGGCCGCAAAAGAAAACGAAAAAATGACTATCGAGCAGGTGGCGGAGGCGCTGGGTGTTTCTAAAACAACGGTGTCCCGCGCACTTTCCGGAAAAGGGCGCATCAGCGAGAAAACCCGCGCCAAGGTGTTCGCCTATATGGGGCATGCCCGCACAGAGCCTGCGTCTGCGCAAAAAGACCCAAAGGTGCGCACTAACAACATTGCCATGGTTGTGCCGCAGCGCTTTATTACACTGGATCTGCCGTTTTTGCGCAAATGTATGGGCGGCATCTGTACCATGGCTGATCAGCGCGGCTACGACATGCTGCTGTGCTACGCCTCCAGCACAGAATATACCCAGCTGCAGCGTCAGCTGGCGAGCCATAAGGTGGACGGTGTTATTCTGACCTACGCCATGGCAGACGACCCCTGCGTTGACCTGCTGCGGCAGTATGATGTGCCGTTTGTGCTGATTGGCCGCAGCGAGGACAAGACAATACCACAGGCGGACAATGATCAGGTTACCGCCGCCTGCGAGATGACCCGTATTCTGCTGCAGATGGGTGCCAAGCGGATCGCGCTGCTGGTCGGCAGCACGATCTACGCCGTCAACACCGACCGCACGCGCGGATACCTGCGCGGCTTTGCAGAATCCTGCGTGCCGGTGGACCAGCGCCTTGTTCATTCCGGCATTGAATCAACAGGGCAGACCATTGATGCACTGGAGGCAGCGCTTGAGCAAAAGGCGGACTGCCTGCTCTGCGGTGACGATGAGATTGCCTATGAGGTCATGCGTGAGTTGCGCAACCGGCATATTCTGGTGCCGCACGATCTGCGCGTTGCCAGCCTGTATGACAGCTCGATGCTGGCCAGTATCACGCCCTCGGTGTCTGCGGTGCAGTACGATGCCGAGCAGCTGGGGCGCACAGCCTGCCGTATGCTGCTTGACCGCCTGCTTGGCAAGGAAATGGTGCAGCGCCAAATTGAGGGGTATCAGGTTATTTTGCGTGAGTCCACCAAATGGAATAGCCGTACCCACGATGGACGATAGCCTGCGCCCCTCTATGGCATACCCACAGATTGTGCAGCAGGGGAGGTATGCTGCCCTGCAAGCTTCCTGAAAATATAACTTGATGTATAGCGTACCCAGCTCCCGGTTTTACGCCAAAACCGGGGGCTTTTTGGGGAGAATACACGCGCGTTGCGCAAAAGTTGCGCGTAAAGTGGGCTGCGCCACGGGTTTTTCCGTCAGAATTTCCAGTTTTCGGGCTGCAATACCGTGAATATCACCCATTGACGGAGGCTTGAAAAGAGAGTATTCTATGTTTGTAACGAGAGGGTTGCTCAAATGTGCGCAACATAAGTGCGCAACTTTTGGCAACATACCACTTCCAAAATCAGAAATGAAGGAGAACTCGATCATGAAAAAATGGATTTCCCGTCATAACGCTCTTGCTGCTGTGAGCACCGTGACGGCGGCCGCTATGCTGACCGCCTGCGGTGGTGCTGCATCTTCCTCTGCTGCGTCCTCTGCTGCGTCCTCTGCCGCATCTCAGGCCGATTCTGCCGCATCCTCCGGTGAGGCTTCTTCCGCCGCAGAAAGCTGGGGCGATGTGAAACTGACCATGTGGGGTGCTGAGGAAGACCAGACCATGCTGCGTGAGATGGCTGATGCTTTCATCGCGGAGAATGCCGACAAAGGCAACGTTACGATCGAGATTGGTGTCCAGTCCGAGTCCAGCGCCAAAGATACCGTTCTGGCTGACCCCGAGGCAGCTGCCGATGTGTTCGCCTTTGCGGATGACCAGCTCAACGAGCTGGTGGCAGCCGGTGCCCTGCAGGAAATCCTGCTGAACCCCGAGGATGTCAAGAGCCGCAACCTGGCAGGCTCCGTTGAGGCCGCGACCATGAACGACAAGCTTTACGCCTACCCCATGACCGCCGACAACGGCTACTTCCTCTACTATGACAAGAGCGTCCTGAGCGAGGACGATGTCAAGAGCATGGATGCCCTGCTGGCCAAGGCCGATGCCTCCGGCAAAAAGTTCATGATGAGTTTGAACGATGCTTGGTACATTTACAGCTTCTACGCTGGTGCCGGCCTGAAGGCTACCCTCGCCGATGACGGCATCAACACCGTCTGCAACTGGAACGAGGCCCCCGGTGCCGATGTCACGCAGGCAATTCTGGATATGAGCGCCCAGTCCGCCTTCAAGTCCGGCGCGGATGCAGACATCGTTTCCGGCATCAAGGACGGCAGCTGCTGCGCCGCCATCTCCGGCACATGGAACGCCAAAACCGCGCAGGATACCTGGGGCGATAACTACGCCGCCACCAAGCTGCCCACCTACACCCTGAACGGCGAGCAGGTGCAGATGGCTTCCTTCTCCGGCTACAAGCTGGTCGGCGTCAACCCCCATAGCGCCAATGTCGGTGTTGCTATGATGCTGGCTGACTACATCACCAACGAGGACAATCAGGCCAAGCGCTTCAATGACCGTCAGCTCGGACCCTCCAACATTGCTGTGAACGAGTCTGAGGCCGTGCAGAGCGCGCCTGCCATCGCCGCACTGGCTGAGCAGAGCGACTACGCCACCCTGCAGCGCGTAGGTGCCAACTACTGGAGCTCCGCCGCAAGCCTGGGCGAGATCCTGGTTTCCGGCGATACGCAGGGCAAGACCACCCAGCAGTTGGTGGACGACGCCGTAGCCGGTATCACCGCACCCGTGGCACAGTAAAAAATAATCCAGCGGGCACGCAGCGGCTATGCGGCGTGCCCGCTTTTTTTAAATCCCGCGCATAAGAAAGGAGATGACTTCTGTGGCAGAAATGGTTCTTGCACCGTCGCGTGGCGATGGAAAAGAAGCAAATTTCATTCAGAAGTTCGGCCGTGCATTTGTCCGCGGCGATGCCTTCACCAAGCTGTCGCTGCTTGTCTGGGGTCTGGGCTACATCGGGCATGGACAGCTCATCAAGGCACTGCTGGTAACGCTGGTGCAGGGGTTGGGGCTGTATTTTCTGGGTACCTCCGGCATTCCGGCTTTAAAAAAGTTTGGCACGCTCGGCACTGTCCAGATGGAGATGCAGTTCAACCCGGTGACCCTCAAAAACGAGGTCAACAATTACGATAACTCGTTTGCTATTTTGCTACTCAGCGTGATTGCGATGGTGATCATTGTCTCGCTGGTCGTGGCGACCATGATGGTCGTGCAGTCGAATTACCTGCTCCAGCAGCAAAAGGCTGCCGGTAAAAAGCCCAACAGCTTCCGTCAGGACATCAACTGCTACCTTAATGAGAAATTCTATGTCACGCTGCTGACGCTGCCGGTGCTGGGCGTGGTGGTGTTTACCATTGTACCGCTCTTCATTTTGATTGCCGTTGCCTTTACGAACTACGACCAGCAGCACATGCCGCCTGCCGCGCTGTTTACATGGGTAGGGCTGGCAAACTTTGCCTCGCTGTTTGGCGGCCAGTCGCTGTCGATGACCTTCAGCTATGCATTCGGCAAGGTGCTGAGCTGGACACTGGTCTGGGCGTTCTTTGCAACCTTCACGACCTTCTTCGGCGGCGTGTTTCTGGCAATGTTCATCAACAACAAAAAGACGAAGTGCCCCCGGCTCTGGCGTACCCTGTTTATGATTACCATTGCCGTGCCGCAGTTTGTCACGCTGCTGCTGGTGCGCAATTTCTTCTCGGATGCCGGTATCTGCAATACCATGATGAACAATGCGGGCGTCACTGATTTGCTCAAAACCATTGGGCTTTTGGGGCAGAGCATGGACCATATCCCGTTTCTGACGGATCAGCATTGGGCTAAGTTCATGATCATTATGATCAACATCTGGGTCGGTATACCGTACCAGATGCTGATTGCCACCGGTGTGCTGATGAACATCCCCAGCGATATTCTGGAAGCCTCTACCATCGACGGTGCCAGCCCGCTGCAGTGCTTTATTTATATCAAGCTGCCCTACCTGCTCAGTGTGCAGGGGCCCGCGCTGGTGACGGATTTCGTCAAGAACGTCAACAACTTCAATGTCATCTACCTGCTGACGCAGGATGTCTACATCACTAAGGATCAAGCCATGGCATCGTCCAGCGCCAAGGAAGTGGACCTGCTGGTCACATGGCTGTTCCGTCTGACGCAGGAGCAGTACAACTATAAGATGGCGGCGGTCATCGGCATTATGGTGTTTATCATCTGTGCCATTTTCACACTGGTTTGCTTCCGCTTCATCAATAAAAAGGAGGCGACGTTCTCTTGACACAGCAAACAGTTTCGCTGCCCGGCAGCTCGCAGGCGCAGCTGCGCCAGGGGCACATCGTCCGCGGTGTGCGCAGCGTTATCCGCCATCTGGTTCTTGCCCTGCTGGCAGGTATCTGGCTGGTGCCCATTGTCTGGCTGGTGGCAACCTCCTTCTCCACTGACCGCGGCATCAATGTGCGGCGCTTTTTCCCGGTTGGTTATACACTGGACAACTACGCCAACATCATGTTCCACCCCGATTCCGTTGCGCAGTTCCCGCGGTGGTTTGTAAACACCTTTGTGGTTGCGTGCTTTACCTGCGTTATCTCCACCTGCTTTGTGCTGATGGTCGCCTACGCATTGAGCTGCTGCCGCTTTAAGGGGCGCAGGCTGCTCCAGAATCTGTCGGTCATCGTCAATCTGTTCCCCGGCGTTCTGGCGATGATTGCAGTTTACTTCGTTTTGAAGTACCTCAACCTGACCAACTCCTACGCCGGTCTTATCATGGTCTATGCCGGTTCGTCTGGACTTGGCTACCTGATCTGTAAGGGCTTTTTTGATACCACGCCGGTTTCCCTGCGTGAGGCCGCCAAGCTGGACGGTGCCTCCGATGCGCGGATATTCTTTCAGGTCGTGCTGCCGATGTCCAAGCCGATTTTGGTGTACACCATCATCAGCTCCTTTATGATTCCCTGGACGGACTTCGTTGTGGCGAAGATGATTCTGAACTCCGGCGTCTCCACCGACTGGACAGTCGCCATCGGCCTGTTCAATATGCTGCAGAGAACGCTCATCAACAACTACTTTGCGCTGTTCTGTGCAGGCGGTGTGCTGGTGTCCGTCCCCATCTCGATTTTGTTTGTCATCATGCAGAAATTCTATGTCGAGGGCATTACCGCCGGCGCAGATAAGGGCTGATCGCAAACTTACTTTTTCTCCTTCAACAGCAAAGCGGCACCGCCACATGGCGGTGCCGCTTTACTGTTGAAATATGCTGAAATATCTTGGCTTGATTTATTCTGCGTCCCTATAATACTATGCAAATTTGGCAAACCATAAAGAATGAGTTAATTCGTACGCCTTCACACTTATTACATTATCATTGTCAGAGCCATAGCGCAAAGCGGCAGCATCACAATACTGATAAAGGTCGTTATAACGACAGAACCGGCCGCGAGGTCCTCGTCATAGCCAAACTGAACGGCAAACACCGAGGTGATGGCGGCGCAGGGGCAGGCCCCAAGCAGCAGCACGACCTCGGCCACCATGCCCTGCACACTTAGCAGCCGGAACAGCAGAAAGCTCACCAGCGGGATGAACAACATACGTATCAGAATGATGCGGTATATCTCACGGTTGCCCAGCAGCTTTTCCGGCTTGCTGCCGGCAATCAGCATACCGGTGATAATCATCGAGAGCGGTGTGTTCATGTTGCCGACCAGCTGCAGCGGCTGGCGGATAAGCTCCGGCACATTGACCCGGCACAGGTACAGGGTCAGGCCCAGCAGAACGGACCAGAGCACCGGCGTTGTCAGGATGCTGTGCAGTACCTCTCCGGGGCGGAGCTTCCCGCTGACCATCGCATTGCCAACGGTCCACAGTAAAATATTGAACACTGTCACATAAACACGGGCGTACAAAAGCCCCTCGGCCCCGAACAGCGCCTAAATCAGCGGAAAGCCCATATATGCCGCATTGGAAAAGATGCAGGCAAACCGCAGGATCGGCGTGTTTTTCTCCTTGCCGATGCGCAGCGTCAGCAAAAAGGTGATGACCAGCCTTGGCGTGCGGCGCGGCATGGTCGTGTACGGCAAGGATAAGCCGGATGAGATCTCGCTGAGCGCGCCGACCAAGGTCTGTGAGATCAAGGACGGTTGGTTCAAATCCTATGGTGGTGCAGAAAAGGCTGCACTTTCCACCTGCCAGTCACCGCAAAAAGGAGAGATGTGAGCCACATCTCTCCTCGGCGTGTCGAAAAACCTCCCTCTGCGAGACAGACTCCCCCGATACGGGGGAGGTGGCGCTTGCGCCAGAGGGGGAGCGGTGCCCCGAAGGGGCGGAGGGAGAGAACCTTGCCATAGCCCGAAATATTTCGGGCAGCCGTACAGTTCTCTCCCCCACCGCCTGCGGGCGGAGCCCCCTCGCAGAGGGGGCCAAGGGGTGAACGCACCTTTTTTTGCGGTGAAGAATGATTTTTAATTAAAAAGTGTAGATCTTCTCCGGCAGATGCTGCTTCCAATCCAGAATTTCGGGCATATCCTGACCAATCTCGTGGATGCAGTTCTTGTGGGCGATGAGCTTGCGCTTGACGTCCTCACGCTTCAGCGGGCGGCGCAGCAGGGTGGTTATCCGGCAGATAGAGCTGACCGGCTGCCGGATAGTTGCTGGCACGCCGGTAAGCGTCGATCTTCTGCGATCCTTGCTGATTCATACGCAGCTCTTCTTTACCTTTCCTTATTATTATGCAAACGGATTTTCTGTGGGATACGGCAGGCTCTTGGGCTGGTTGTAGGCAATGTCCGCAATGCCGAGGAACTTGAACACTTCAAACAGCGTCTTGCCATAGTGACCGAAGGCAACGGCACCGTGGTGCGGGTAGCGCTTCTGAATCAGGACATGGCGGTAGAAACGGCCCATCTCGGGAATGGCGAAGATGGCGATGCCGCCGAAAGACCGCGTTGCAACGGGTAAAATTTCACCCTGAGCGATGTAGGCGCGCAGTTGGCCTTCGCTGTCGCACTGCAAACGGTAGAACGTGATGTCGGACGGTGCAATGTCGCCTTCCAGCGTACCGCGGGTGAAATCGGGGTCGCTGCCGGCGGGCTCCAGCAGGCGGTGCTGGATGAGCTGGTACTTGACGGCGCGGTCACTGCACATCTTGCAGGACGGCGTGTTGCCGCAGTGGAAGCCCATGAAGGTATCGGTCAGCTTGTAATTGAACTTGCCGGTGATGTCCTCATCATAAATGTACTTGGGCACACTGTTGTTGATGTCCAGCAGGGTGACGGTGTCGCCGGAGGCGCACATACCGATGTACTCGGACAGGGCACCGTAAATATCGACCTCGCAGGCCACGGGGATGCCGCGGCTGGCAAGGCGGGAGTTGACGTAGCAAGGCTCAAACCCGAACTGCGACGGGAAAGCGGGCCAGCACTTATCAGCAAAGGCAACGTACTTTTTGCTGCCCTTGTGGTTCTCGGCCCAGTCGAGCAGGGTCAGCTCAAACTGCGCCATGCGGGTCAGCAGGTCGGGGTAATAGTGCCCTTCGCCCATCTCGGCGGCCATGTCGGTGCAGACGTCCGCGATGCGCGGGTCGCCCGCATGCTCTTTGTAGGAAACGAGCAGGTCAAGCTCGGAGTTTTCCTCGATCTCAACACCCAGCTCATACAGGCCCTTGATGGGGGCATTGCAGGCGAAGAAGTCCTGCGGGCGCGGGCCGAAGGTGATGATTTTCAAATCACGCACGCCCAGAATGGTGCGGGCAATCGGCACAAACTCGGCGATCTTGTCGGCAATTTCCTCCGCCGTGCCGACGGGATACTCGGGAATATAGCCCTTCAGATGGCGCATGCCGAGATTGTAGGAGCAGTTCAGCATACCGCAGTACGCATCTCCGCGGCCATTGATCATATCGCCGTCGCCCTCGGCTGCCGCTACGAACATGCAGGGGCCGTCAAAGTGCTTGGCAATCAGCGTTTCGGGCGTTTCGGGGCCGAAGTTGCCGAGGAATACGGTCAGCGCATTGCAGCCTGCGGCGGTGACTTCGGCCACGGCTTTTTGCATGTCGTGCTCGTTCTCGACAGTGGTCTTGCACTCGTACAGGTCAGTGCCCTTGGCGGCGCAGGCGGCAGAGATGGCAGCGCGGCGCTTCTCGCTCAGGGCGATGGGAAAACAGTCACGGCTGACGGCGATGATGCCGAGCTTGACCTCGGGGATGTTGGATGATTTCATGGTTTTGCCTCCTATATATTTACACATTTTGCAATGGCGGGCGGATATGGAATCCGCCACTACGGGGATGCCGTGGAACTTTCCTGTATCGTAGGGGGAGCATTCTATATGCTCCTAAATATGTACGTTTTCCCCCACCAATCCAACATACGCCCCGGCCTTGGCCTCGGCGCTGTCGGGATGAGCGAACAGCCACTTGTTGCGGGCCCACAGCTGCGGGTCATCGCCGCCGTCATTCTTGATGGCGGGCTTTGCGGTATTGGTGCCTTTGGGCAGGGCGACCAGCACGCGGAAGCCCTTGGCTGCGTCCACATGGCAGGGCGCGTAGTGCAGCGTCGTGGCGTAGACTTCCACCAGTGTGCCTGCCGGGACGCGGAACGCCTTGACCTTGGCGGTGTCCAGCTTGCCGCCCGCGATTTCCTCCTGCCTGGCAAGCAACAGCACAAAATCTTCGGTACCCAGATTGAACTCGCTGTCGCGGTGGTATTCCAGGCAGTTCAAATAGGTGTTGTGACCGTTGCACCAGCCCAGTTGGCAGGGCATGCCGCCGAAAAGATGCTCCGACACTTCGACGGCGGCGGGCAGTTCCTGCAGGGCTGCGTCCTCGGCCACATAATCCGTAGCTGCGGGCAGCGGGGTGTTTGCCAAGGCGGCCAAAATTTCCGCTTTGGCGGTATTCAGCCCGGTCACAACGCGGCCATAAGGCTTGAATTCCGGGTCGGTTACAGAAAAGATCTTCATTGCAGTGCCTCCATTTCCGCAAAGGATACTTTCAGTGCCGGGTACAGCTTGTGCCACACGGCGTAGCGCGCGTTGTATTTTTCGACGAGCGCGGCGTCCGGCTGGGTTGTGCTCTTGGCGTGGACGAGCGCCTCGGCGCAGGCCTGCACGCTGGGGTATGCCCCGCAGGCCACCGCCGCCAGCATCGCGCCGCCGTAGCCGGGGCCTTGCTCGGTCTGGGGCAGCGTCAGCGGAATGCCCAGCACGTTCGCCAAAATCTCCCGCCACAGCGGGCTTTTGGCACCGCCGCCGCAGAGCGTGCTGGCTTTAATCTTCACGCCTTGTGCCCGCGCAATCTCCACACAATCGCGAATCGCAAACGCCACACCTTCCAGTACCGCCTGGGTCAGCGCGGCACGCGGGGTGTCCATCCGCAGCCCGACGAACGCACCGCGCGAGGCAGGATCGTTGTGGGGGCTGCGTTCGCCCATCAGGTAGGGCAGGAAGTAGACGTCGTTCGCGCCCAGTTTGTCCGCCGTAATGGGTGTCTGCTCGGCAGCGTAGTCAGTGGTGTGCAGCACTTCTTCGCTCCACCACTTGTTGCAGGACGCAGCCGAGAGGATGCAGCCCATCAAATGATACCCTCCGTCCGCGTGGGCGAAGCTGTGCAGGGCGTTCTGCTTGTCGACGCCGAACGTATCGCTGGTGATGAACACCGTGCCCGATGTGCCCAAGGAAATATTGCACTTACCGCCGCCCACCGCGCCGCAGCCGACAGCCGCAGCGGCGTTATCGCCCGCGCCCGCGCAGACGACCACATCCGCAGGCAGGCCCAGCGTTTGGGCGGCTTCGGCAGTCAGCGTGCCGACGGGCTGCCAGCTCTCAAACAGCTTCGGCAGCTGGGATTCCTGCACGCCGCAGATGTCCAGCATTTCCTTGCTCCAGCATTTGTGCTCCACGTCCAACAGCAGCATGCCCGATGCGTCGGAATAGTCGGTGCAGTGGACGCCGGTCAGCTTATAGTTGATGTAATCCTTCGGCAGTATGATTTTTTCGATGCGGGCGAAGTTGTCCGGCTCGTTCTCCCGCATCCAAAGCAGTTTGGGTGCGGTGAAGCCTGCAAAGGCGATGTTTGCGGTGTAACGGCTCAGCTTGTCTTTGCCGATAACGCCGTTTAAGTAGTCGACCTGCCTTTGGGTGCGGCCATCGTTCCAAAGGATGCAGGGGCGGATAACCGCGTCATTTTTGTCCAGCACCACCAGCCCGTGCATCTGGCCGCCCGCACCGATGCCCTTGACCTGAGAAGCATCAAACCCGTCCAGCAGCGCGGGGATGCCGTCGCAGACCGCCGCCCACCAATCGGCGGGGTCCTGCTCGCTCCAACCGGGATGCGGGAAGGCGATCGGGTATTCCCGGCTGACGATGTTGGTAATGCTGCCCGTTTCGTCCATCAGCAGCAGCTTCACCGCAGAGGTGCCGAGGTCGATCCCAATATAGTACATATCTTTGTCTCCTCCTTTCTTTGTCTCCTCCTTACGGAAGATTTATCCGTTGACGCCAAAAACTTTTGTATAGTCGGCCTTGAACTTCTCAATGCCGGCATCGGTCAGCGGATGGTGAAGCATCTGCTCGATGACCTTGTACGGCACCGTGGCAATGTCGGCACCAGCCAGGGCACAGTCGGTCACATGGATGGGATTGCGCACGCTGGCGGCGATGATTTGAGTCTCGATGTCCGGATAGTTCAGGAATATATCATGGATAGTCTCGATCAGATCAATGCCCGGCTGGCCGATGTCATCGAGACGCCCCAAAAACGGGCTGACATACGTGGCGCCCGCGCGGGCTGCCAGCAGCGCCTGGTTGGCGCTGAAAATCAGCGTGCAGTTCGTAGGGATGCCCTCGCCGGACAGCACCTTGATGGCCTTTAACCCCTCGGCGGTCATGGGGATTTTGACCACCATGTGCTTCGGGTCCAGCGCGTAGATGGCGCGGCCCTCGGCGATCATGTCCTCGGCATCGGTTGTGGTCGCCTTGACCTCGCCGGAGATGGGGCCGTCCACGATGGTGGCAATCTCTTTCAACGTTTCGGCGTAGTCGCGGCCCTCTTTGGCAATCAGGCTGGGGTTTGTGGTGACACCGGCGATAATGCCCATGTCGTTGGCACTGCGAATCTCGTCGACGTTGGCGGTATCAATGTAAAATTTCATACGGTAAAACCTCCTTATTTCTGGCCGTAATAGGCGTTGGGTCCGTGTTTTCTCATAAAATGCTTGTCCAAAACATGCTGTGGGGCAGGCTGTGCATCGGGGTCAATGGTCAGGGTCAAAATTGCCATCTTTGCGACTTCTTCCAGCACAACAGCGTGGTAGACAGCCTGTGCCGCGTCTTTGCCCCAGGTAAAGGGACCGTGGCTGGCACAGAGAACACCGGGTACATGCACCGGGTCAATGCCGCGGTTTTGGAACGTCTCGATGATGACCTTGCCGGTGTTCTTCTCGTAGTCCTCGTCGATCTCTCCAGGCGTCAGCTCCCGCGTGCAGGGGACAGGGCCGTAAAAATAGTCGGCGTGGGTCGTGCCAAAGGCGGGCAGGTCGCGCCGCGCCTGGGCAAAGGCCACTGCGTGGGTCGAGTGGGTGTGTACGATGCCGCCCAACTGCGGGAAGGCCCGGTACAGCTCGAGATGCGTTTTGGTGTCGCTGCTGGGGTTCAAATCGCCCTCGACCTTGTTGCCGTTCAAATCCATGACAACGAGCATTTCCGGTGTAAGTTCGTCATATTCCACGCCGGACGGCTTGATGACAAACAGGCCCTTCTCGCGGTCAATGCCCGAGACATTTCCCCAGGTGTAGGTTACAAGTCCTCGGCGGGGCAATTCCATGTTGGCTTCATAAACTTGCTGCTTTAATGCTTCCAGCATAGGTTATCCTTTCTGCTTTAACGCTAAATCGTTCAAGAACAGCTGTTGTTCCGGACTTTCCGCCGCTGGCTGGCGTTGGCCGGCAGCCGGCGCATGCAAGCCCTTATTTTACAACGGCGCGTTCGGCTTTCAGCGCGGTTTGGTATTGGGTCAAAAAGGCGGCAAACCCGGACTGCTCGGCAGGGTCGGGGAACAGGGTCGTGCTTTGGGCGTCGGCAAAAACGCAGCGGTTCAAATACGCGGCCAGTGTTTCGCCGTCGGCGCGGTGCAGACGATACGCAGCCAGCAGGGCCATGCCGTAGGAACCGCCCTCACCGGCTGTTTCCATGCAGGTCACAGGAGCACCCGCCGCCGCAGCCAGATACCGCTGGGCCACGCCCGGCGTTTTGAAGATGCCGCCGTGGCCGAGCAGGGTATTCACAGCCACATTTTCTTTGCGCAGAATTTCCAGCCCCATCGCCAACGTGGCAAAGGCAGAATAGATATTGGCGCGCATAAAGTTGGCCAGCGTAAACGCACTGTCCGGGCGGCGCAGCAGCAGGGGGACGCCCGCGTCCAGGTGGGTGACGCTCTCACCGGAAATGTAGTTGACGGGCGTGATGCCGCCGCAGTCAGGCGCACCGTGCAGCGATTCGTTAAACAGGAGGGTAAACAATGCACCTTTGTCGATGTTTGCTCCGCACAGTGCCGCGCTCTCGGCCAGCAGATCGACCCAGGCGTTCAAATCGCTGGTGCAGTTGTTGCAGTGGACCATGGCGACCGCCGCGCCGTCGGGGGTCGTGACCATGTCGATTTCCGGGTAGACCTTGGACAGCGGCTTTTCCAGGACGACCATGGCAAAAATGCTGGTGCCTGCGCTGACATTGCCGGTGCGCGGGGCGACACTGTTTGTTGCCACCATGCCGGTGCCGGCGTCGCCCTCCGGTGGGCAGAACGGTATGCCGGGCTGCAGCGTGCCGGTTGGGTCGAGCCGCTTCGCCCCCTCGACGGTCAGCATACCGGCGTCCTCGCCTGCGGGCAAAACGGTAGGCAGCAGTTTGACAAGATCCACGGGGCAGCCTTGCTTGTCTGCCAGCGCGTTAAATTTTGCGAGCATTGCGGCATCATACCCGCCGGTGGTGCTGTCAATCGGGAACATGCCGCTGGCATCGCCTTCGCCCAGCACCTTGCGCCCGGTCAGCTGCCAGTGTACATAGCCTGCCAGCGTGGTGAAAAAGTCCAGCTGCGGCAGATGTGGCTCGCGGTTCAGCATGGATTGGTACAGGTGTGCTGCGCTCCACCGCTGCGGGATGTTGAACCCGAACGCCGAGGTCAACTCTTCTGCTGCCGCGCCGGTCATCGTGTTGCGCCATGTGCGGAACGGTACCAGCAGTTTGCCCGCAGCATCAAACGCCAGATACCCATGCATCATAGCCGAAACGCCAATGCACCCCACTGTGGTCAGCGGCTGGCCACACTTGGCCAGCACATCCGCAGCCAATGCCGCGTAGGCAGCCTGCACACCCTGCCAGACTTCCTCCAGCGGGTAGGTCCAGATGCCGTTTTCCAGCCGGTTCTCCCAGGTAAAATCGCCCTGGGCCACAGGCTTGCAGGTATCGCCCACAAGCACAGCTTTGATGCGGGTGGAACCCAACTCAATGCCGAGAGAACACTGCTTTAAGTCAATCATAGGAATCCTCCTTGACAAAATAAAGGATGGTCTTTATCATAAAACTATCTTAATGTTCGGAAAGGAGCGCACCCATGGGAACCGTTTTCAATAAAAAGGAGCTTTTGGTCCTCTTGCAGGATTTTCACTGCCTTACGGGGCTGCGCTCCGCCGTTTTTGATTCGTATGGAATCGAAGTGCTTGCCTATCCGCCGGAACTGCCAGCTTATTGCCGCTTGATCCGCAGTGTGCCTGATGGCAAGACCGGCTGTTACCTGTGTGACCAGGCGGCTTGCCGCAAGGCAACGCGGCAAAAGCAGACGATCATCTACCCCTGCCATGCGGGGTTGATCGAAGTGATCACGCCGGTCCAAATCGATGGTGCTGTTGTGGGCTTTTTGCTGTTGAGCCACATTGTACAGGGGGCCGATGAGCAGAGCGAGTGGAGCTATGCGCAAAAATGCTGCTCGGCTTACGCAATTGATAAAACGGCACTGCAAAAAGCCTATAATGCCTTGCCGCGCACGCCCTATCCGGTGCTGAAATCAGCAGCGGATCTGCTGGCTTTGGCGGCGGCTGCATTGTACCAAAAGGGGCTGACGAGGCTGGCAGCGGGCAGTGCGCAGGAAAAGCTGAGCCGCTACCTGGCGGAACATCTGGATGAGACATTGACAAACGAAACGATCTGCCGTGATCTTTCGTTAAGCCGTACCGGGCTGTACTATCTTTCCCGGCAGCTCTATGGCTGCGGCATCAACGAGCAGATCACGCACCTGCGCATCCAAAAAGCGATGAAGCTTCTTTGCGATACGAATCTGTCCAATGCACAGATCTGCCAGCAGATCGGATTCCTGGATGACAATTACTTTTATCGTGTTTTCCGTAAACAAACCGGTCTGACACCACGCCAGTACCGTGATTCTATCTTAGCAGATACAGCAAAGACTGAGTAGAGACGATTGTTTTCAATACTGGATTATTGTTCAAACAATTCTGAGGGAAGCGGCAATATTGAATTGTGGCCGGTGACGTGCTATAAGAAACCCACATACGGTAAGCTGGCACGGCGCAATTTTGACCGCTGCTTTACGGAAAATTCGCAGCTGCGGAGTATAAACTGCTATGAAAAAATATAAGATCGCGGTGGCCGGGACCGGCTATGTGGGGCTTTCGATTGCCACGCTGCTTTCCCAGCACCATCATGTGACGGCGGTGGACATCCTGCCGGAAAAGGTCGCATTGATCAACGCACGCAAATCGCCGGTCCGGGATGATTACATCGAGAAATATCTGGCTGAGAAGGAGCTGGATCTGATCGCTACGCTGGACGCAAAGGCAGCCTACGCCGATGTGCCGGAAAATCTCATCGAGGCCATTGTGGAGTCCAACCGCACCCGCAAGGACTTCATCGCTGACCGCATGCCGAAGCTGGCCGGGTACTACGGCTACGATCAGGAAAATGAGTTTGACGAAAGCCGTGAAAGGCCCGTCACGATCGGCGTCTACCGCCTGACGATGAAGAGCAACAGCGACAATTTCCGCCAAAGCTCGATTCAGGGTGTCATGAAGCGCATCAAGGCCAAGGTCCACGGCAAATCCGTGCTGGTCGTGGATAAGCGCCCCAACATTGCGGGCAACATTTATACCGAGAACATCGAGGGTATCAACGTCCATAAGTATGGTGCGCACATCTTCCACACCAACAACAAAAAGGTCTGGAACTATATCACCCGGTTTGCCGAGTTCAACCGCTTTACAAACTCTCCCGTTGCCAACTATAAGGGTGAACTGTATTCGCTGCCCTTCAACATGTATACCTTTAATAAGATGTGGGGCGTCGTCACGCCGG
>OGZI01000455.1_pt1 | contig 53673 bp, 58 predicted proteins | sample 1576711 | NCBI WGS metagenome assembly OGZI01 (sample SAMEA3541482, study PRJEB24748) | human gut metagenome | biome: human gut; feature: human-associated habitat; material: faeces | place: China | collected 2012
TTTCCGATACACAGGTCAAGAGCCTGCTTCAAGGGAAAAAGATACTTGTAAAAGGATTAAAAGGCAAGAAAGGCAGCTATGATGCTTATTTGATTCCGGAGAGCATAGAGGAGTTTTCCTATACGAAGGATGGAAAAGAAATCAAGGGATTCCAGTATAAGTTTAAGATGGAATTTTCTCAAAAGGCAGGAAAGCAAGGGTAGGAATGTAGCTGTGATTGTGGTATAGTGGGGAAAGTATCGGAATTTGTAAAGTTAAGGAGAAATACTTAATGTGGTTAGACAGAAATGAACTTGTATCACTTGATTTGAAGTTGACATCGGACTATGGTGATATCATACCAAAAATACAAATAGGTTATGATCTATTTAATCTTATTGAACATAATACCAGTATAGATACAGAAACTAAAATCAATTTAAAAGAGAAAGCAGTAATATGTCATCAGAAAATCAAAATGATGTTGTTTGCAGAAAAATGTGCTATTGAAAATTTAAATGAATTTGAAGTCTCACAGAACATGGAAATGCCTTGCCTTTTTGGAGATGATGAAACAACATTGCTTTATCATACTGAAAGTACAATCCTTTTTGCAAGAAATGCATTAGATGTAGTAGCTACTATTTTTCATTGTATAGCTTTTCATGAAAGAAATGATAGTTTCAATAAATTCACAAAGAAAATATTGAAGGATGAAAATGATAAATTTATTTATTTAAAATCATATCTTTGTGAAATAGATAAACTTGATACACATGCTTTTCGTTTACTCTGTGGTAGCGAGAGAGGAAGATCATTAAGAGATCAAATCGTACATCAAACTAATATTAAACTTGAGTATGATGAGTATAAAGAAGGTAGCAATAAAGAGAAGTTATTCATAGTGTTATATAAGGGTGAAATTGTGATTTGTTATAGAGAATTTATGAGGAACTTTGTTATGGAAGTTGTAGAAATGATTTCATCTATTTCACAAAAATTCATTCTCGACGAATTAGAAAATCAACTATAATGGGAAATGTAATAGACAATTCTCTATTTGTGGATGTCGAGAAATTTAATTTAGCGGTACGACAGTATACCACATACAATTTAATAACAACACAGCGTTAGAGCGTATGGGAAAACTGTACGCTCTCTTTTTTTATCAAAAATGGAGGGAAATCACATGGAAGAAACAAATGTAACAATGACTACAGAGGAAATGCAGGGTGAACCTGCAGCAAAGGAAAATGAGACAAAGGCGGAGAAGTTTATCCGTATTGGCGAGTACCGCATGAATAAGGCGGTTGATGCTATTGGCAGACTGGAGAATCTTGCAAATCGAGGTTCCTACGAATATACACAGGAACAGGTAGATGTGATGTTTCAGGCGTTAGAGGGGAGGGTTGCGGAAGTTAAGGCAAGGTTTACGCCTAAGAAAGCGGCTGAGAGTAAGACTTTCAGCTTTGGTACAACAGAATAGGAATGTAACGGGAAATAAAGGAAAGGCAGTCATGTAGTGTATGTGGCTGCCTTTTTGTCGTATCTATGACAGGAAGGAGAACTGTGTGAGAAAATATGATTTTATATCGGCTCTGGCAAAAGAGACAGCAGCCGAGGTTGTCAAAAATCGTGAGGAATGGATGAAATACCTTACTACAGCGGCGAGATTATACAAGTATCCGTTCCGGGAACAGCTTTTAATCTATGCACAAAGACCGGACGCAACAGCGTGTGCTTCCATAGAGTTGTGGAATGAGCGTATGCACTGCTGGGTAAACAAAGGGGCAAAGGGTATCGCACTTTTGGACGAGGATGATGCACATGGAAAGCGTCTGAAATATGTATTTGATGTTTCAGATGTCCATGCGGCAAGGAGAATCGGACGGTATCCGGAACTCTGGGAATTACATGAGGAACATAAGGAAGATGTAATTAAGCGTCTGGAGCAGACTTATGGTGCTACCGATGATAAGAAGCTGTTTGAAGAAAGACTTATGGAGATAGCTGAGAGGATTGCGGCAGATTATTATGAGGAATTGTTGCCGGATTTGCAGTACATGATCGAGGGCAGTTTTTTAGAAGGACTGGACGAGCAGAATGTCGGTATCCGCTTGAGGGAGACATTATCGGACAGCATTTCCTTTACACTTTTATCTGCCTGTGGTGCAGATATGCAGGAGTATGGTTCGGAATTTTCTTTCGATTTTATCCATGAATTTAATTCCATGGATACCCTAGCAGTACTTGGAGATGCAGCCAATGAGCTTGCAAAACCGGTACTTTTAGAGATTGGAAGAACCATAAGGGCATATAACAGAAGCTACGAAAAGGAACAAACAGAAAATTTAACGCAGAAAGGACTTGCAAATACTTCTGAAATAGACTACAATGCGTTAAAGCGTGAAAGCGAGAGCGGACATGAGGAATATATTGACAACAATCAAAACAGCGTAGAAAGGGGCAATAGCGATGAATCTGACATACGAAAAGAACGGGGATTATCTGATTCCGACATTACAGGCGGACATTCAGCCGGAGGGAACGGTAACGAAGTACGGAATGATGAGGGAGACTTATCTGAAGGAGAACCACAGGGGCGTGTACTCAGCGTTTCTTCTGAAAGGAACATTGAAAGAACACCTGCTGACGATCCAGAAGCAGGCAGAGGAGAGAATGGAGAAGCTGACGAGCCAGATGGCGGCAACCGAGGGAGTGACCGAACAACTCAAGGAAGCCGATCAGATGCTCTGGGTAGCGAAGATGAACAGCATTCGGAACCGAGCAGAGGAAGTGGTTCTGGGAGAACTGGTTTACAGTCTGTAACAGACACCGATGATCTTCTCCGGGGAGAAGCACCGGAACCCACCTTTACACAACTCAGCCTGTTTCCTTCTTTTGAGGAGCAGGTCGGAACAGTCGCAGCAGCGGAAGCAAGTATGAAATATACCATGCCCGCTGCTTTTTCTTTGCCACAGAATGAGCTTGAAACCATTCTTCGCAGTGGCGGAGGAAAACAGCACAGCAGAAAGCGTATCTTTGCAAAGTACACAGAGGGCAGAAATGCCGAGCAGATGGTGGATTTTCTGAAAAATGAGTACGGACAGACCGGAAAAGGTTTTGAAATCAATGGAAATCCCGTATCAGTGTGGTTCGATGAGCATGGTATGAGTGTCGGCTATGGAACACAGGCAAGGGAAACGCCGATTGTCACGATGGATTGGGAAGATGTGGAGAGCCATATCCGTTCTATGATCGAAAATGGTACTTATATGAGTGCCAGTGAAGCATTTCTTGTGGATACACAGGAGCGGAACCGTGTTGCCAACCAGATCTATTTCTTTCTGCGGGATGGCATGGATGAAATGCCGGAGGAGCTTGGATTAAAAGCCGGAAACTATCCGGAGAGTGAAGCAAAACTCATGGAACTTCTTTCTACCCATGAGGGCAGGGAGCAGCTTAAAAATATTTTGGAAGATGCGGCGGAACGTCTTGCATCGGGTGAAGCCGAATTAAAATGGCGGCATGTGAAATCACCGGAATATCTGTTATCGGAGATAGCAGACCTTGACAGAGAAAGGCTGGAATTTCCATTGCCAGATACTGTGGAAGTAGCACAGGAAGATTTTATTACACAGGATGAGATTGACTATGCACTAGGCAGGGGAAGCGGCTATGAGCATGGAGCTTTCCGCATCTATGAGTATTTCATGGAAGGACATGACCAGAAGGAAGCGGTAGCCTTTCTGAAAAAAGAATATGGCATTGGTGGTGGTTCCGGCGGACTGCCGGGTAATGATGATTCCCATAATGAACATGATGGAAAAGGTATCCGTCTGGAGAAAGGCAGTTATGGCAATCCGTATGCAAAAGTGCTTCTGAACTGGAATGTTGTAGAGAAAAGGCTTCGTGAGCTGATCAAAGAGGACAAATACTTATCTCCACAGGGAAAGGAAAACTATAAGGCTTACAAGGAAGAACAGGCAGAAAAAGCAAGACAGCGTGAGCTTTCTCGTCTGGAGCATGGACAGCGGTTAGAGTGTAAGAAAGACATTGATGCACTGATTGCTGAGAAATTCAATGGTTTTGTTCTTCCGAGGAATACCGCAGATGAGATCATAGATAAATATGGCATTGACTGTGTGGAATTTGTTCTTGCAAATACGGTTACGCATTTTGATTATGATGGTCGTTTTTCACGGAACAATAAGGACTGGGCAAAGGACATTGTTGCGGAAAATGAGTGGGAGAACAACGATCTGATTCTAAGCTCACATCCGGCAGTGCTGGACGGATTTACCAATCAGGCGAGAAGATATATCAATGTGATTCGGGAAAAAGAAAAGGAAGCACAGCAAAAGATCACGATTGATGGATATGAGTGTGTTCTGGTTGATGAGTGGGGCAGTGAAAAAGAGAAATATCTGCTTGGAAATGACATTGAGGACAGCAGTTTTTATTATGCACAGGTCAATGGGAAATCCTTTGAATACGACCATAAGCCGGAGCGTGGCGAGGTAGAAGATGATTATATCAATGCTTTGGCAGAGGAAGATATTGACAGGCACGAAGCAGAAGTGTTTTCACGCTTTGATGGGACGGATGGTATCGCTGAGCCGGATGAAACTGAGCCACAACAAGAATTTTCACAAGAGGAATCGCAGAAATTATTCTGGCATGTGGTACATGATGCTGATGATGAATATGGGAATCCGACACAGTGGAGTGCCACCTTATCAGAGGGAGTATTCCTTTGGATTGATAAGGAAGTGGACGGATATGCTATTTATGATACGGCAGACACCACCCGTCCGGCATTGGAGACATTTTCGACTTTGCAGGAAGCAATGGACTGGGGCAATGAGCTTGCAGAAAGTGGCAGGAAAGCAGAAGCGGAGTTTCCTGATGAAAAGGAACAGAATGTTGTTACAGAACAGACTGAAGATGAACTGGACAGTATAGATACGCAGTTTGCCCGTGAGCGTCTGGAGAATGGAGAAGCAGACCGAAAGACAGAGGAAATGCTGTCACAGGTGCTTACCGGAGAATGGGAGCCGCTTACACCTTCGGCAGAGGAGAATAAGACTGTACAGGAAATAAATGTGGCTGCACCGGATAAAAGTAACGCTGTCAATTTCCATATCAGCGATGACCGATTGGGCGAAGGTTCTCCAAAAGAAAAATTCCAGAGAAATGTTGCGGCAATTAAGTTGTTGGAGCAGATTGAGGGCGAAAACCGTTATGCTACACCGGAAGAACAGCAGATTTTATCCCAGTATGTCGGCTGGGGTGGTCTTGCCGATGCGTTTGACGAGAGCAAATCAAACTGGTCAGCAGAATATCACCAGTTAAAGGAACTGTTATCGCCGGAGGAGTACCGCATGGCAAGGGAGAGTACCTTGAATGCCCATTATACAAGTCCGGTTATTATCCGCCAGATGTATGAAACATTGGAGAAAATGGGATTTTCCAAAGGAAATGTACTGGAAATAAAGACCATTGGATTGATACAAAGATACGATATGCACAGACAACAAAATAGGCTTAAAACCGCTTGATAGAAGGCTTTTTGAAACGCAGGATTTCGGAAGCCTTCTTTTTTTGCCTTTTTGCAGTGTTTTACGAGCAGCAGATAGCGGCTGGGAGAATGGGTGGGTGAAAACAATGAACGATAGCAGAAAAGAGGTATCGTTCATTGTGAGCTATCGTGTAAAGGGTATTAGGTATCGTTCAGTGTGTGCAGCAAGATAAATATCAACAAATATAATGAAATAGCAGATAAAGAAACAAAATATCAGAAAACTACTTGAAATTTGATTCGGAAAGAGGTATAATATAATCTGTATATTTGCGTTTATTTCACAAACCGCAGAGGTGATTTTATGATTGATAATAATTTAATGGATGACAATTACATAAGTATTGATGATGCTGCGGCGTATTTAGGAATAAAGACAGTCACTTTGCGCAACTGGATAAAGAAAAAGCCAGACGTTCCGGCACATCGCGTGGGGAAACTCTGGAAGTTTAAGCGTTCTGAACTTGATGAATGGATAGCCAGTGGAAAAAGCGCAGAGTAATCATCAATACATTAGGAAGGAAGAATTACGATGCCTGAAATCAGATTATATAATGAGGACTGTATAGCAGCCATGAAAAAAGTGGAGGATAAATCCATAAGCCTGATTGTTACAGATCCTCCATACAACCTTGGAAATTTCATGAAGAATAGAGATACCAATCTCAGCAAAATGCGAGATAATTTTTTTGGCTCTGCTGGTTGGGATGACATGGAATTTGACGAGTGGGAAAAATCAATGGATGATTTTTTCAAGGCGGCGGCAAAAGTCATGAGAAAAGGCGGTACAATGATTGTTTTTATGGCAATTATTAAAGTGGAAACAATCATTCGTCTGGCGGAAAAGCATGGCTTTTATTATAAGACGACGGGCATATGGCATAAAACAAATCCAATGCCGAGAAACATGAATTTGCATTTTGTAAATTCAACAGAAGCTTGGATATATTTCACATACAAAACTCGAACGGGAACCTTTAATAATAGTGGAGCCTTGATTCATGATTTTATCGAGACATCAGTTACCCCGAATGGAGAACGAAGATATGGGAAGCATCCAACACAAAAACCGGAAAGTTTAATACAACATTTTGTAGAAATATTATCCAATGAAAATGAGTGGGTTCTTGATCCATTTATGGGAAGCGGAACGACGGGTGTTGTTGCCAAGAGAACGGGACGAAATTTCATTGGAGTTGAATTGAATAAGGACTATTTTGAAATTGCAAAGTCCAGAATAGAGGGAAAACAAAATGAAACCAACAGTAATTGATTTATTTGCCGGTGTAGGTGGCTTGTCGCTTGGATTTGAAATGCGAGGATTCAGTGTGCTTGTGGCAAATGAATATGATAAATCAATTGCTGCTGCATACACAGCAAATCACAAAAGCACAAAAATGATTGTCGGAGATATAACCTCGCTGGATTTAGATAAAACCTTTGGGCAGTATAAGGGAAAGGTTGATGTTGTTATTGGGGGTCCGCCTTGCCAGGGATTTTCACAAAAAGGTCAGAGAAAAACTATTCATGATGAGAGAAATTTTTTGTTTAAATACTATGTTGCAGTGGTGAAACTTGTTTCTCCGAAGTATTTTGTGATGGAGAATGTACCAAATCTGCTTACCGCCGAGGGTGGGTATTTCCGCAAAGAGATAGAAGAATTATTCAACGATATGGGGTATTCATTACAATATGGTGTATTGAATGCATCTGATTATGGAGTACCACAGAATCGCCGTAGAGCTGTAATCATTGGAAAATTAGGAGGAGATGCACCATGTCTTCCGAAGCCAAAGAACAATACAGTTACGATATGGGATGCAATTAGTGACTTGGCGTTTCTTGAGTCTGGAGAAGGACAAGACGAGCAAGCATACAAAATGCCGCCCGAAAGTGAATATGAAAAACTGCTCAGGAAAAATTCAGAGGTATTATACAACCATGTTGCGACCAAGCATTCGGCATTAGCCTTAGAGAGACTTGCTCTGATTCCACCGAATGCAGGAAGAGAGGTATTACCTAAAGAGCATCTTACCAAGTCGATTTATAGTGGAACATGGACTCGAATGAGAAAAGATGAAATATCAGTCACTATCACAACAAGATTCGATACGCCGTCTTCAGGAAAGTTTACACATCCATTTTTAAACAGAGCGATTACAGTTAGAGAGGCCGCACGTATTCAATCATTTCCAGATACGTTTCGTTTTGTTGGAAACAAGGGTTCTCAAATGAAACAGGTCGGGAATGCTGTACCACCGTTATTGGCTGCGGCTGTTGCCGAGGTAATTATGAAGGATATGAAGGAGGAGTTAAAGAATGAACAGACCAGATAATATATCGGTATACGATGAGCTTGATTTAAAACTTGGAATCAAATCATCGCTTCCTCATGTTAAAAGTACTATTGCACTGGCTATCTTACTGTGGGAATGTGCCGACAGACCGTCAGAGTTAATTTATTCTGTACAAAATAACGATGGAATCGTAATGACAGATGATTTGGATCAGTGGGTCATTGATTACGTGGCAGACATTTGTACAGAAGACCGGATTGACAATGAAACGCTGATATCCGCAATTAATGAGAATCAGTTGTTTAAATCTCAAATGGAAGCACTAATTGTTGCATTTGAGCTTGTCTGGAAACTCGCAAAAGTCAGTTTTGTTGATGAGAACAAGGCAGCAAGTGCTGAACGCACTGGAGGTACCAGATACCCCAAAAAGCTGATTTACACAATAAATGCTGATATTATTCACTGCCTGATTGAAAGCAACAGGGATGCTTATGTCAGAGTGTTGCTGGCGTGGATAGGGTTCAATGTTAATAGTGATCCTGAATGCGAAGAACAACTCTGCCAAATGTTGTCTGTTCTGTCGGAGGGAGCTGTATTTAAACTTACCGATGGAGAGCGAGACGTTATATTTAATCAGAATAGTTTATACAGAAAACTATTAGAGACACATGACTCAGTTGATATCAATGGGGATAAAGAAGCTAAGGGCTCCTTACGCATTCTAAAATCGCTACTGTCGGATGGACTAAATCCGTTCTTGAAATATTCAAATGGAGTTGTTAGTACCAACGAACAAAAAGCTGCTGAATTAGAAGCGTATCAAGAAAGAGTGGATACCTTTTTGCGTTTGTCAGCAACAAAAGTTATTGGGTTAGAAGATGTTGACGCAGCGAATGAAGGCATTGCTCCGCAAGAATATGAAGCTAATCGCTTGACGACAGGATGTAATGTATTGCTCTATGGAGTTCCAGGTTCCGGAAAGAGCTATACTATCGAACATGAGTATTGTAAACCAGGCAGTCAGGTTGAGAGACTTGTTTTCCATCCGGATTACACATACTCTGATTTCATTGGCCAAATCTTACCGGCAGTTGATGATAATGGGCAGGTAAGCTATAAGTTTACAGCGGGGCCATTTACCAATATTTTGCGAGAGGCGTATAATCATCCGACTACGGAATATATCCTTATCATCGAAGAAATCAATCGTGGCAATGCGCCTGCTATTTTTGGCGAGGTATTTCAATTGCTTGATCGAAAAGTTGAATACCGCGAGGTTGATGACGATGGATTTCCAATCGGAACAAGTGAGTATGGTATCACAAATGCCAATATTGCAAAGATTGTATATGGCGATGAAAAGCATAAAGTGCGAATTCCATCGAATTTCTCTATAATTGGAACAATGAATACATCTGACCAGAATGTATTTACTTTGGATACAGCATTCCAGCGCAGATGGGATATGCGTCTTATTGAAAATAATTTTGAAAATGTAGATCCATCGTTGGCAGATGCGACTATTCTGGACACTTCTGTGACCTGGAAAGACTTCTGCACAGAAATCAACAAGATTGTGGTAGGAAACGGTGCCAGAATGACATCAGCAGAAGATAAGCGTCTGGGTGCATATTTTGTACATCTGCGAGATCTGAAGTTTGATGAAAGAATGGGAGATCTTTCAGATGGAGAATATGACGGTCTGCGTAAAAAGGAAAGTCATAAGCAGCTTACAGATACTGAGAAAGCAAGGCTTGCAGAAGTACGAGATGCGATGAAGCAGAATCGGAAATTCCCAGAAAAGGTAATCAAGTATTTGTGGGATGATGCTTTTAAATTTAATCGAGAGATTATATTTGAAACGACAGAGTACCAAAGTCTGGAACAGGTTATTCGAGCATTTATGTATGCTGAAAAACTTGATAGATTTAAGATGTTTAAGGAGAATGTGAGGAGTGCATTCACAAATCCTGAAGATTAAGGCGGTGAGTTGATATGGATTTAGATGAAGCTTTTGGAAAGCTTTCAGAATTTAATATAAAAGATCACTGCCATGTGAATACAAATGAAGATGGAGACCGCTTTGTCGGCATTAAGGCCGATACCGATGATGCGATGGTTTATTTCCCTATCGGATATCAATTGCCAGACGAAGACAAAGCAATCAGGAATGATATCAGGCATCTTATACAGGTTCTGTCCGAATTCACAACACGTGACGACAGATTGCTTGCGGTTAATAAATTTGCTGCACCACAATCTGTTGATTTTCCAATCAATGCGTATACAAGTGTGATAGAGTATTATTTTGATATTGGTGGAAAATATTATGTAGAAACAGAACAAACATATAAGGTGGCTCCGACCGGAAAGCAAGACTGGGCAAGGACTGCAAGAAAACAAATGCCTTTGGTGCAGTGCAAAAATGGAGTTAGTTCGTTTATATACACTAATTTTGAGGTGCGTTCCACTACTCCAAACGACACAAAGCTCATAACGCTGATTAATAAATACTGTGTATATGAAGCATTTGAACGATTGGGATGGCTTTATGTTCCGTATAAACCTGAGAAACCGAGCGGATACCCGGATATTAAAACATCAATTCAAATAGTCCGTTCTAAACTTGCAAGTACCTACGATGATAAGAAAAAGCGGCTCTTTCAGGGAATGAAGGATATGCTTGAATACATGGATGAGAAAACATCAGATAAGCAGTTCTATTTTGGAACAGATGATTTTGACCATGTGTGGGAAAAATTGATAGACAGAGCATTTGGAGAACGGGATAAGGAAAAATATTTTCCTCGTTCCAGATGGTTGCTTGATTATGGAAAATATAAAGAAAAGCATCCGCTGATGCCAGATACCATTATGATTTATAATGACAAATATTACATTTTGGATGCTAAGTGTTATAAATACGGAAGAACAGGAATTCCAGACCATTTGCCGAATGGATCATCTATCAATAAACAGATTACCTACGGAGAGTATCTTGAAAAGTATAAAGGAGTGAAAACAGATTCGCTATTTAATGCCTTTATTATGCCATACAATATGGAAGAAAACTATTTTAAGCTGAATTCCTTCGTGGGAAATATTGGAGAAGCCATTGGAGACTGGCGATATAATAAAAAACCGTATGAGCGAATTCAGGGTATTGTTATGGACACCAGATATCTTATGTATCACTATTCAGGAAAACCGTTGAAGGAAAAGGTGGCTCTCGCAGAATGTATTGAAGCTGTTCTGGGAAGAGATGAGATTAAATCAACAGGAGAAAATCCGATAGTACCACCATCCTCCCCTGTTACATATACTACTATGCCTACCAGACCTGCATCAATGGTAGCGGAATCGCCAGCACCGTACGGCGTACATGATGAATAATAAAAAGCGAAAAATCCCTTTACTTGGAATTGTCCGAGTAAAGGGATTTTTTCAGTTTTCTTCTTTTTCACGCTTCCTTTTTCTGTATCTGTCCTGGGTAACCCGATTACAGCATTCTGTGCTGCAGTATCTGACTTTTGTGGAAGTTGTTCGTACCAGAAAGTATTTTCCGCAGCGAGGATTATCGCAAGGACGGTATAATTCTAAATCAGGCCTTAAATAGAATATGGAAAAATAAGCAGCGCATAATAATGAATCAACTTTCCAGGAGGGAGACATAGTTTTGGCATTATACACCGGGTGTATTCCCCCAAGATTGGCATTGATTTCTTCACCGACTATATAATCAGCTATTTCAATCAAACCGGCTTTCAAATTGTCGCTGAGATTTTCAATGCGCGGATCAGTACAAAAAGTCAAACTCGAAAGGTCAATAGCTGCAACTTCATGAAAAAAATGAAATAAAACTTCTGTGATTTTTCTATTCATGCCGGTATCTTCGCCGTTCACATACATTGCAGTGATGTTTTTGAATATATCAGATTTAAATCCGGGAACGGAGGAGTAGCCACCTATAATATCATTATATTCAGATATATTGAGAGAATAAGTGCCAAATATGGAATCATTTATTGTAAAAAAATCACCATCAAATTCTTCTTGTTTGCGCATTGGCGAAAGCATAATGGGCGGGTTTTGCAATAAATCTACATATGAATGATGGCAGCTAATATATTTTATATCGGCCATGTTAGCTCCATACGAAAAATCCTTTGCAAATAATAGCACTGCGGTTAGTTGCAATATTTTTAGATAATTCTTGTGTATTTCGTTTGCCGCTGTCATCAGTTCAACGGTTAATCGTAATCTATCGATAATATTGTAAAGTGACAGCTCATCGATTTCTTGATAGCCCATTGATGATATAGGAAATATGAAACCATTGTCTTTCATAAAGCGGGCCAGTTCCTTTGAATCTTTTCCAGGTAATGCCATAAGTTCACCCAAAATATTAGATTGCTCTATTGAACCATTATCGGAAATACGGACCAAGCCTTTTTTTGCAGCATATCCGAATATTCTTTTTTGCTCTGGATGTGCTTGTAGTTTAAATGTACGCTTAGGCTCCATGCCCGGTGTTATATGCTCAATATCTTCTACGCAATCACAAGAGTAGCTTTCAAACTTGAACAGTATGTTTTCATAAAAATTTTCTTTAATTTCCGGCATAATGTAGTCCTCTTCTTTAAGTGAAAGTCATGCAATTTGGTATGGCTTTATTTTTTTTGTCTCAAAAAAGTAATGCCAAATTATATGTATATTTAGAATTATACTAAAAAACCATCTATAAATCAACTAAATAGGCATTACTAAATTGTAAAAGTAATGTGTAATTTTGCTATCTTCCATTACTATTTTGCTTTCCCTATACTTTAAGTAGAACAAAAATGTGTTCTGCCGTCTCAGCGTTCATCCCCTGATCAAGGATGCCCGAAGCGGTGAGCCGGGCAACAATTGAATAAAGTCAACCCATCGGGACGGTTGGCCAGTTAAGAAGTGAGGATTCATTCTTATGGCCAATTATTATGGGAAGTCCTGTGTGGATTCTCACTTCGGTATGAGACCGAAGGAGGGTCTGCACTATGGAAAATCTACAGACAAGCAAAAAGTATTTCATTCCAATGGAGGTAACACCGGAAACCATCAAGGCATTCGATATCAATGCCGAAAATGTACAGTGGTCGAGAATCGGAAATAAGAGGGTTAGGGCGATTATGGTTCCGGCAACGGAGGAGCAGTATTACGCATATATGCGTCCGCTGTGGCGTGAGAACAAGCAGAATCAGAGGGCAAGCAAGCAGGAAGACGAGGGCAAAATGAAGCCGGTGTCACTGGATCAGCTCTACGAAGATACAGAGTTTGAGACAACTGATCAGGCTACAGATATTGAAGCTGATTATATGAAGAAGGTTTTGATTGAGGAACTGCATAAAGCATTGGACGAGCTGGAAGAAATTGACCGTACTATCATGGAGATGTACAGCCAGGACTGCACCGAAACGCAGATTGGACAGGCTGTTGGTATGAGCCAGCGTGGTGTCGGTAAGCGCAAACAGCGTATTTTGCTGAAGCTCCGCACCCGCCTAAAGGACTACAGATAAGAACGATGCCTGCTGTGGTACATATCATTGCACCGCAGCAGGTTTTTTATATTTTTTTCAAAATTGCGGTTCTTAAACCAGACCCGGATGTCCTTTCACTCTCAGAGGGGCAGTAAAGCTTCTCAGAAAGGACGGTGTCAAGCATGATAACAACCAAATGCAGATCAGGCACAGGATGCCGCGAGAGCAGTGATCTCGACAGAGAACTGTCGGATGTTCTCATTGCAATCAGTGTCGTGTCAAGAAGAATCGCAGACAGGCTTTCTGCCGGCGATGGAAAACTGAATATGGAAGGAGGCAGTCCACATGGGAAAAGTAAGCGAATTGTCCATGCTCGTGGATGAACTGAAAAAGTGCGGTGAAACACTCATCAGTATCTCAGAGGAACTGACAGGGCTGTTCAGTTCGGCAGAACCGGAAAAGCAGCCTATAAAAAAGAGTGCTGCTAAGAAGAAGGAGCCGGAGCCACCAGCGGAAAAAGAACTGACGCTGGAAGAAGTCAGAGCTGTTCTGGCAGATAAGTCGAGAGCCGGATTTACCGAACAGGTCAAAGAGCTTCTGAAAAAGCATGGTGCGGATAAGCTTTCTGCAGTTGACCCGGCAGAGTATAAAGCACTGCTTGCGGATGCGGAGGTGCTTGGAAATGCCGGATAAACACGCAGTCTTGTCAGCATCATCCAGTCACAGGTGGATTGCCTGCCCGCCGTCAGCACTCCTTTGTGCCAAAGAAAAGGATATATCCAGTGAATTTGCCATGCAGGGAACGGATGCACACAGCCTGTGCGAGTTTAAAGTGAAAAAATCGCTTGGGCAGGCAGTCAAAGATCCAACCGAATCTCTGACCTACTTTGATGAGGAGATGGCGGACTGTTCCGATATGTATGCACAGTATGTGATGGAACAGGTGGAAGCATCCAGGAATAAATGCAAAGACCCTATTGTTTTGGTAGAACAGCGTCTGGATTTTTCCAAGTGGGTGCCTGAGGGATTCGGCACCGGGGACTGCGTGATTGTGGCGGATGAAACGCTGACAATCATTGACATGAAATACGGAGTCGGAATTCTTGTTTCCGCAGAGAAAAATCCGCAGATGATGTGTTACGCATTGGGAGCTTTGGCTCTGTTTGATGGGATTTACGATATTACCGAGGTATCGATGACAATCTTCCAGCCGCGAAGGGACAATGTCAGCACATACACTATTTCAAAAGAAGAACTGTTTAAGTGGGCGGATGAGGTGCTTTTCCCTGCCGCACAGCTTGCGGCAAAGGGCGAGGGTGAATTCAAAGCCGGAAGCCATTGTCAGTTCTGCAAGGTAAAAGCCACCTGCCGGAAGCGTGCAGAGTACAACCTGGAACTTGCCCGTTACGACTTTGAGATGCCTGCCAACCTGGAAGATGAAGAGATAGAGGTCATTCTTTCCAAAGCAGACGAGCTGGTTTCCTGGGTGGGAGACATCAAGGAATATGCACTTCAGCAGGCAGTCAGCGGAAAAGAGTGGATAGGCTGGAAACTGGTCGAAGGACGCTCGAACCGCAGATATGTAAATGAAACAGCCGCCGCAGACAAAGTGCAGTCGGCAGGATATGACCCATATGCACATAAGGTTCTGGGCATCACTGCTATGACAAAACTGCTCGGCAAGACAAAATTTGAAGAACTGCTCGGCGGTCTGATCGAGAAGCCGCAGGGCAAGCCAACTTTAGTACCTGTGTCGGATAAGCGTCCGGCAATGAATACAGCAGCAAACGATTTTAAGGAGGACAACTGATATGTCAAAGAATTTTATGAACCCGACCAAGGTAATCACCGGACCTAAGACTCGCTGGAGCTATGCCAATGTGTGGGATGCCAAGAGCATCAACGGAGGCTCTCCGAAGTTCAGCGTATCCCTCATCATTCCGAAGAGTGATACCGCAACTGTAAACAAGATTAAGGCGGCAATCCAGGCGGCTTACAGCGAGGGTGAATCCAAGCTGAAGGGCAACGGCAAGAGTGTGCCTGCACTTTCGGTACTGAAAACTCCGCTTCGTGACGGCGATTTGGAGCGTCCGGATGATGCGGCTTACGCAGACAGCTACTTTATCAACGCCAACAGTGCAACAGCTCCCGGCATTGTAGATGCTGACCGCCAGCCGATTCTTGACCGCAGTGAAGTATACAGCGGTGTGTATGGTCGTGCATCCATCAATTTCTACGCTTTCAACTCCAACGGCAACAAGGGCATTGCCTGCGGCCTGAACAATCTCCAGAAGATTGCAGACGGTGAGCCTCTTGGCGGCAAGTCCCGCGCTGAGGATGATTTTGCAGATACAGCAGATGAGGACGATTTCCTCGCATAAGAAAGGACAGGTGAAAATCTATGACAACGCTGCAGACAGTTTTGACAACAGCACTTTTGGTAATGTGGCTCTGCTTCAGCATCACATTTCTGGTTTCGGTCATCCAGAGCTTTATCTTTGACCGCAGACGTGAGAAGAGAGAGCAGGAAAAGGAGCAGCGTGATCTGGAATACCATGAGGAACGCATGAAAAATCTGAAATAAGATGAGTACAGTGGGCGGCAGGAAATTCCTGCCGTCTGCTTTTCTGTAAAGGATGGTGACGATAATGGAAAAAATCCATAGTTTATCTTTGGACTTGGAAACCTTCAGCGATGTGGATTTGAATAAATGCGGTGTATATAAATATGTCCAGTCCTCAGCATTTGAAATCCTGCTGTTCGGTGTATCAGTAAACGGCGGTGAGGTACAGGTCTATGATCTGGCACGGGGAGAATCAGTGCCGATAGAAATTGTCAAAGCACTGACGGACAATTCTGTATTGAAATGGGCATTAAACGCTTCTTTCGAGAGAGTCTGCCTGTCAGTGTGGCTGCAAAGGTATTATCCGCAGTATTTTGAAAGCTACAGCACTCATGAGGATACAGTTGGAGATTATCTCGACCCTTCAGCATGGCGATGCTCGATGGTGTGGTCGGCATATATGGGACTGCCGTTGTCCCTTGCAGGTGCCGGAGCTGTGCTTGGTCTGTCGGAACAGAAACTGAAAGAAGGCAAAGACCTCATTCGCTATTTCTGTGTTCCATGCAAGCCGACACAAGCCAACGGCGGCAGGACAAGGAATCTGCCGGAGCATGATGCACAGAAATGGGAAACTTTCAAGGCATACAACAAGCGTGATGTCGAAGTGGAGATGTCCATTCAGGACAGACTGAAAAAATATCCTGTGCCGAATTTCGTGTGGGATGAATATCACATTGATCAGGAAATCAATGACAGGGGGATTGCACTGGATATGACTCTTGTGAAAAACGCTATAGCTTTTGATGAAAAATCTAAAGCGGAGCTATCAGAAAAAATGCAGGAGCTGACAAATCTCGACAATCCAAATTCGGTACAGCAGATGAAACGGTGGCTTGCAGATAATGGCCTGGAAATGGACAGCCTTGGGAAAAAGGAAGTGGCATCAGTATTAAAAACAGCACCGGAGCCGCTTCGAACAGTGCTGACATTGAGACAGCAGCTCGCTAAATCCTCGGTCAAAAAATATCAGGCGATGGAGAATGCAGTCTGCGGGGACGGCAGAGCCAGAGGAATGTTCATGTTTTATGGTGCCAACAGGACAGGCAGGTTTGCCGGCCGCATTATACAGCTGCAGAATCTTCCGCAAAACCATATGCCGGACTTGGAGCAGGCACGAGGTCTTGTCAGGGACGGAAACTATACGGCGTCAGAACTGTTATACGATGATATACCGGACACGCTGTCCCAGCTGATCCGCACAGCTTTTGTGCCAAGACCCGGCATGAAATTTGTGGTATCGGATTTTTCAGCAATTGAAGCGAGAGTTCTTTCCTGTCTTGCAGGCGAAAAATGGCGAAGTGAGGTCTTTGCAAATAACGGAGATATTTATTGTGCATCGGCATCTGCTATGTTCGGCGTGCCTGTGGAAAAGCATGGTGTAAACGGGCATCTGCGGCAGAAAGGGAAAATTGCGGAGCTGGCACTTGGTTATGGCGGCTCAGTCGGTGCATTAAAAGCAATGGGAGCGTTGGATATGGGACTTGCTGAAGATGAGCTGCAGCCGCTGGTGGATATGTGGCGAAGATCCAACCCTAACATTGTGAAGTTTTGGTGGGAGGTCGACCGATGCGTCAAAGAAACTGTGAAAAAGAAGGTGCCGACCGAAACGCATGGTATCCGCTTTATCTATCAGAGTGGGATGCTTTTCATCAAACTCCCTTCCGGCAGACAGCTCTCCTATGTAAAACCTCGCATGGGAGAGAACCGATTCGGTGGTGAAGCAGTCACCTACGAAGGAGTCGGCGGCACGAAGAAATGGGAACGCATCGAAAGTTACGGTCCCAAATTTGTGGAGAATATTGTGCAGGCTATCAGCAGGGATATTCTGATGTATGCGATGAAGACGCTGTCGCATTGCTTTATCTGCGGTCATGTGCATGACGAGCTGATCATTGAATGCAGCAAAGAAGTATCGGTGGACGCCATCTGTGAGCAGATGGGAAGAACGCCGCCCTGGATTCCGGGACTTCTGCTTCGAGCGGACGGCTACGAATGCGAATTTTACAAAAAAGATTAAATATCAGTTCTTAAAGTCAGGGTTCCTGTCCTTTCACTCTTAGAGGGCAGGAGCCCTACTTTTATGAAAGGCGGTATTTCAATTATGAAAGAACTGATACCGAAAGACGAGTACGGAATCTTTGTAGATGCCCATGACACCGCAAGAGTGGACAGCCTGTTTGTGGCTGAGTTTTTTGAGAAGAACCACAAAGAGGTTCTGCGTGATATCCGTAAAATTATCGATCCGACTTCCGGATTGAGCGAGGAATTTAGACAGCGCAATTTTGCGCAGTCCTCATACATCAACAATCAGAACAAAAAGCAGCCTTGTTTCTGTATGACTCGTGATGGTTTTACTTTGCTGGCGATGGGATACACAGGCCAGAAAGCAATGAAATTCAAGGAGCTGTACATTCGTAGATTCAACGAGATGGAACAGTTCATCAAAACGCTGATTTCTGCAAGGCAGGAGTTTCCGCTTCTTACCGATAATATCAAGCTGCTCCACGAAAACCCAAGGCCGTACCACTTCAGCAATGAGTGCGATATGTTAAACCGCATTGTGCTTGGAATGTCGGCAAAGCAGTTCAGGCTTGCCAATGGAATTGAAAAGGGAAAAAGCATCCGGCCATATCTGAATAAGGAGCAGATCGATATGCTGGAAACTCTGCAGAAGATCGATGTAGGACTGCTTGTTGCTTTTCCTAATTATGAAGACCGAAAACGCCATCTGGAATGGTACAAAGCTAAGACCGAGGAGGAGAAATAATTATGTTTTATGTGAAAGAACAACTGAATGATGCGATGGAAGTATCTGTGGAAATTAACGATGAGAATGTTTACTGCCGCTGCCCTAAGTGCGGCTGTGAAGTGCAGGTGGATCTGGCGGAGGTATTTGCAGATGGTGATATTGATCTGTTTGGCACCGCAGTTTTGTGCAGCAACTGTACGGAAAAGATGATGGGAGAAAAGCATTGTGGGTGTGAGCAGGTATAACAGCGAAGGCTATCCTGATCCGACCACCTACGGTGCATTAAGCAAAATAGAGAATGAGATGAAAGCGGCAAGAGCATACAGACCTATCGTGTATGTATGCTCCCCGTTCTCAGGAAATGTGGAAGAAAATACAGCAAATGCAAGAGAATACTGCCGTTTTGCGGTGGAGCGCGGGTATATCCCCATCGCTCCGCATTTGCTGTATCCGCAGTTCTTAAATGACAATGACCCGGTGGAACGGGAGCTTGGGATGCATTTTGGCAATGTACTCATGAGCCATTGTGCCGAGGTGTGGATATTCGGTGAAACGATAAGCACCGGAATGGATACTGAAATCAGGAGAGCCAAAAGGATGAATTACCGTCTGCGGTACTTTAACAGCACTCTGGAAGAAGTGCTGGATATCAAATGCAGGAAGGGAGAGACAGAAGATGCGTGATCTAAAGATAGCCTACGGCAATTCCAGACAGGCAAAGTTCTGGGCAAATAAGACTATAAAATTTGATGAGCTGTGTGACAGACTGCGAAACCCTGTCCGCACATCGGAAACGGCAGAGGAATATCCAAAGCTGCCGAAAAAACAGCGTGATGATATCAAAGACAAGGGCGGCTTCGTTGCCGGGCATCTGAGAGATAACCGCAGACAGGCAAACAAGGTGGCGTGCCGTTCCATGCTGGTGTATGACCTGGACAGCGTGGACAGAGAATTCCTTGATCATATTGCAGACAAGATTGGAAATAAGGGCTGTTTCTATACTACGCACAGCCATACACCAGAGTATCCGAGGGCAAGAATGATTATTCCTGTCACTCGTGATATGACACCGGATGAATTTAATGCGGCGGCGAGATATTATGCTGCGGATAACGGATTTTTGAATATGCTCGATCCATGCTCCTTCTCCCCTCACCAGCTGATGTACTGGCCGACCTGTCCGTCAAACGGAGAGTACCTGTTTGGTGAGCTTGAGGGTGTATGGCTTGATCCGGATACAGTGCTTGCAAAGCATCCGAACTGGCAGGACTGTTCCCTGCTGCCAACGACACCGAAGGAGAGCAAAGCCGCCAATCATAAGGTACAGCAGCAGAAAGACCCTCTTGAAAAAGAAGGTATCGTGGGTGCATTCTGTCGTGCCTATTATCCGATAGAGCTTGCTATCAGTGAATTTCTGTCGGACGTATATTCTCCGACAGCTGATATTTCCGGCAGATATGATTATATCCCCGGCGAAGGCTCTGCAGGCGTGGTTATCTATGATGATAAATTCGTATACAGCCATCATGCCACAGACCCTGCAGGCGGCAGACTCTGCAATGCATTTGAACTGGTACGCATCCATAAATTCGGTGATCTGGAAGAAAAGAAATCCTTCAATCAGATGTGCGAATTTGCGATAGCGCAGGACAAGGTAAAGCTGCTGATCCTTGAAGAGAAGCAGAAAAATGCGGCGGCAGATTTTGATGGGAAAGAGGATTGGAAAACAGGTCTGCGTTATATGCCAAGGAGCAAGTGCCTGGAGAACAGTGTATGGAACCTTATGCTGATTCTGAACAATGATCCCGATTTTGCCAATATCGCATTTAATGAGATGGTGGGCAGAGTGCAGATCACAGGCGATGTTCCCTGGACAAGACCATGCGACAATACCTTCTGGCGGGATGCGGATACCGCACAGATGAAAGCTCTGATTGATATTCGTTATGAAACCTTCTCCGGCAGAAATTATGAGGTGGCATTCACCAAAGTCGTAGAGGACAGGCATTTCCATCCCCTGCGTGAATGGCTGGATGCACTGCCGGAGTGGGACGGAACAGTGCGGCTTGAAAATCTGTATATTGACTGCCTTGGTGCAAAGGATACCGCATATGTCAAAGCTGCCACCAGAAAATCTTTTGTGGCGGCGGTAGCGAGAATCTACGAGCCTGGCATTAAGTTTGATTCGGTCGTTGTTCTGGTAGGACCCCAAGGCTGCGGCAAGTCTACGATTTTTGCAAAGATGGGAAAGGACTATTATTCCGACAGCCTGTCCCTGATGGATATGAAGGATAAAAGCGGTGCGGAAAAACTGCAGGGCTACTGGCTTTTGGAGCTTGGCGAACTGGCAGGGTTAAGAAAAACCGATGTGGAAGTCGTGAAGGCATTTGTCAGCCGTACCGATGATATCTATCGCCCGTCCTATGGCAGAACAGTGGAAAGCCATCCCCGTCAGTGCATCATTGTGGGGACAACAAACTCGGAGTCCGGATTTCTGCGCGATATTACGGGAAACCGCAGATTTTGGCCGATTAAAGTCACAGGTGTCAGCAGAAGAAAATCGTGGGATATGACCGATGAGGAAGTCGTGCAGCTTTGGGCGGAGGCAAAGTACCTTTATGGGCAGGGCGAAACTTTGTACCTGAATGAGCAGGAAAACAGTGAGGCACTGAGCGAACAGATTGATGCGATGGAAACCGATGAACGTCAGGGCATCGTGGAGGAATACCTGAATACGCTTCTGCCGGACAACTGGAACAGCATGGATCTGTATGAGAGAAGAAATTTCCTGACGGACAGCACTTCGGCAAAGGGTACGGTACAAAGAAAGACCGTAAGTAATGCAGAAATATGGAGCGAGTGCTTCTGCCGGAACCTCTCCGACCTCAAGCCATCCGATTCCTATGCGATAGCTGCTCTCATGACCAAAGTGGACGGCTGGGAGCGTACTGAAAAAATCAGAAAGCTTGCCATCTATGGCAGGCAGAGGATTTATGAGAGGTTGTGATTTGTGCAGCCTGTGAATTCCAGACAGGTTGTGAACTTGCAAAAAGCCTTATAAACAGGGACTTTCAGGCACTCTAAGACACAAGTATCACAAGAATTTCTATAATAATTATTTTTATATTTATATGGTCAGATATATAGCCCGTATACACGCATATACGCATATAGAAATTTTCTGAGATACCTGTGTCGGTTGTGTCTTGTGAATTTTGGAGGTGAAAACGCAGTGAGAGAAAAGCAGATTGAACAGAAACTGGTGCAGGCAGTAAAAGCAAAGGGCGGTATCTGTCCGAAGTTTGTATCTCCGGGATACGATGGAATGCCGGACAGGCTGATTCTTCTTCCGAACGGAAGAATGGCATTTGCAGAGCTGAAAGCACATGGAAAGAAACCAAGACCGCTGCAGGCGGCAAGGCATGAGATGTTAAAGCGGTTAGGATTCCGGGTATATGTGATTGATGCCGCAGCGCAGATTGGAGGAATCATTGATGAGATACAGTCCGCATGATTATCAGCTGTATGCCATTCGGTATATTGAGGAACATCCCATAGCGGCGGTTCTTTTGGATATGGGACTTGGCAAAACAAGCATCACGCTGACGGCACTTGCAGACCTTTTGTTTGATTCCTTTGAGGTGCATAAGGTTCTGGTGATCGCACCGCTTCGTGTGGCGAGAACGACATGGAGCGATGAAATACAGAAATGGGAGCATTTGAGCATTCTGCAGTATGCCATTGCGGTTGGAACGGAAGATGAACGGCTGGCGGCGATGAGGAGCCAGGCTGATATCTACATCATCAATCGTGAAAATGTGCAGTGGCTGATAGAAAAAAGCGGTATTGCATTTGATTTTGATATGGTGGTTGTGGACGAGCTTTCGTCCTTTAAGAACTGGCAGTCAAAGCGCTTCAAGGCTTTCATGAAGGCAAGACCGAAAGTGAAGCGTATCGTAGGTCTGACAGGCACTCCATCTTCCAATGGCCTGATGGATCTGTTTGCAGAATTTAAGCTGCTTGATATGGGAGCAAGGCTTGGAAGATTTATTGGCCAGTACCGTACCGCCTTCTTTGCACCAGACAAGAGGAACGGACAAATCATTTACAGCTATAAGCCGCTGCCGGGAGCAGAAGATGCGATTTATCAGAAAATTTCAGATATCACGATTTCCATGAAATCCACTGACCATTTACAAATGCCGGAGCTGATTAGCACGCAGTATGAAGTGGTGCTTTCCGAAAAGGAGCAGGAAAAGTACGAGGAACTGAAAAAGGATCTGGTGCTGCAGCTCCCCAACGGAGATATCACAGCCGCCAATGCCGCAAGTCTTACCGGAAAACTGTCACAGATGGCAAACGGCGCGGTGTATGGGGATGATGAGAAAGTTCTGGAGATACACGAAAAGAAATTGGATGCTCTGGAGGATATTATTGAAGCCGCAAACGGGAAACCGATACTGGTGGCCTATTGGTTTAAACACGATTTGGAACGCATCTGCAGACGGCTGGAAGAACTGAAGGTGGAATATGCCAGAATCTCTTCTCCCGGCAGTATCGAAATGTGGAACAGAGGTGAGTTTGCAGTTGGGCTGGTCCATCCGGCATCCGCAGGACATGGCTTGAATCTTCAAAGCGGCGGCAGTCACCTTGTATGGTTTGGTCTTACCTGGTCGTTAGAGCTGTACCAGCAGACCAATGCCAGGCTGTGGAGACAGGGACAAACTGCAAATACAGTGGTGATTCAGCACATCATCACCAAAGGCACAGTGGACGAGCAGATCATGAAGGCTCTGGAAACAAAAGATACTTCTCAGTCCGCACTGATCAGTTCCGTAAAAGCCAATCTATGACAATCAATGAAAATCAGAGTCAATCCGAGGGAAATTTATATTTTCGGAGGTTAGGCTATGACAGCAAAGGAATATTTACAGCAGGCATACAGGCTGAATGAACTGATTGACTCTGATGCCCATGAACTGGAACGGCTGAGAGATCTGGCAGGAAGAATCAGCAGTCCTAATTTTGGAGAAAGAGTACAGAGCAGCAGAAACCTTGATGCACCGTTTGTAAAATATCTCGGTGACATTATGGAGATGGAAGAAAAGATACAGAAAGAACTGTGCAGACTGGTCGTATTAAAAAAGCAGATTCTTACGGCGCTGGAAAGTGTGTCAGACCGGGAAGAACGGCTTCTTCTTACTTACCGCTATCTCAACAACGAGAGCTGGGAGCAGATCGCAGTGGATCTGTCGGTATCCATGAGTACCGTCCATCGGATTCATGCATCCGCACTTAGAAATTTTCCTGTCCCAAACCAAAGTTGACACGTTTTGGAATGGAATGACACATAGGAAATGAGTATAATAGTAGTATAGAAAATTGCGTAAAGCACAAAGCCTTCATGGGAGCAATCCTGTGAGGGCTTTTCTTATGCCGACAAGGAGGTGATCCGATGCCAAGAAAACCGAAACAGCCCTGTGCTTACCCCGGATGTCCGAATCTGTCGGATGGCAGATACTGCGAACAGCATCGCAAGATGGTGGAAAAGAACTACGAGCAGTACAGTCGTGACCCGGCGGTGCATAAAAAGTACGGCAGAGCATGGAAACGGATTCGTGACAGCTATGTCAAGACGCATCCCTTTTGCGAGAGGTGTTTCGAGCAAGGCATCCTTGTTCCTGCGGATGAGGTACACCATAAGGTTCCCATCTCACAGGGCGGTACCCATGATCGAAGCAATCTGATGAGCCTTTGCAAGAGCTGTCATAACAAAATACACCATGAGATTGGAGACAGATAGCTGCGTGCGTGACCCGGTAGGGGCGGTCAAAATCTCTGTGGCTTTAGACCCCGGAAAACGGCGCCCCCTCAAACGCACAAAAACGGCAGTTCAAACGGGGTATTAAACCCCAGGGCAAGAAAGGAAATAGAAATTATGGCGAAAGACGGCACAAATCGTGGCGGCAGACGAGTGCGTGCCGGAGATAAACCGGCACCTGCCGCCGAGAAAATACAAAAAGGACAGCAAGTCCAGATCCTGAAAAATGATATTCCCACACTGAGTCCCACAGAACTGGAGGCGGTTGATCTGCCGGAAGGAGCTGTGATGGAAGGCATGAATATGCCAAAGCCGAGCGATTATCTGTCGACAAGGCAGAAAAACGGTGTTCCTCTTGGTGCAGACGAAATCTATAAAGAAACCTGGCTGTGGCTGAAGGAGCGCAACTGCGAAAAGCTGGTCAATCCCAGACTCATCGAAGCCTATGCACAGGCATTTGCTAGATACATTCAGTGCGAAGAAGCTACCAGCACCTACGGTCTGCTCGGCAAGCATCCGACTACAGGCGGCGTGATCACTTCCCCGTTTGTGCAGATGAGTCAGCAGTACCAGAAAAGTGCAAACCTCATCTGGTACGAGATTTACGACATCGTAAAGCAGAACTGCACTGAGGTGTTCGAGGATAATCCAAACGATACAATGGAGCTTCTGCTCCGGGCAAGGAGAAAATAGCATGATAGAAAAAGTGAATCCGAGCCACCCGGATAAGGTGGCAGACCGCATTGCCGGAGCAATCGTTGACATTGCATATGCGGCAGAAGAGAATCCTAAGATTGCAGTTGAGGTGCTGATCGGACATGGCTTCTGCCATGCGATTGTGGAAACCGATGCCAAGCTGAACATTCGTGACATCATGGATGCCATAAGCCGCATTGCCGGAGATGTACAGCCGGATATCGTAATTGTTCCGCAGGATGCACATCTATCCGAAAACCAATCCGGGCAGATTCGCTGCGGGGACAACGGCATTTTCAAGGGTGTGCCTTTGACGGAAGAGCAGAAAAAGCTGTCTGAAATTGCACATTCTATTTATGAAAAGTACACTTCTGACGGAAAGTACATTCTTGATGGCAACCGCCTGATTATCTGCCAAAGCAACGCTGACAGCTACGATCTCATGGGTGATTATCCGAATGCAGAGGTCAATCCTCTGGGTGACTGGACAGGCGGCACCGATGTTGATACCGGGGACACTAACAGAAAGCTTGGTTCTGACATGGCGGATTCTGTTACAGGCGGTGGTTTGCATGGCAAGGATCTGTCGAAAGCGGATGTGTCTGTGAATATCCACGCATTCCTGAAAGCACAGGATTTAGGAGAGCCTGTCACATTGGTGTGTGCCATTGGTGATGATACGGTAGACGGTGTCCCGTATGCGGACATTGTGGCAGAAGCGAAAGAATATATAGACTCCATCGGCGGTTTCGAGAAATTTGCCGAGTGGGGTCTTTTTTGATGGAGGTGAGAACGATGAGCAAGACTACGACAGAAATGCAGCTGGTGGATATCAATAAGCTGATTCCCTATGTGAATAACGCTCGTACCCACAACGCACAGCAGATCAATAAGCTTCGTTCTTCTCTCCGGGAGTTCGGCTTTATCAATCCCGTCATTATCGACCGGGACTTTAATGTGATCGCCGGACATGGCAGAATCATGGCGGCGAAAGAAGAAGGCATTAACGAGGTGCCTTGTGTGTTTGTGGACTATCTGACCGAAGCACAGAAGAAAGCGTACATTCTCGCAGATAACCGTATGGCAATGGATGCCGGATGGGATGAGGAGCTTCTGAAAGTTGAGATTGAAGCTCTGCAGGCAGAAGATTTCGATTTAAGTCTGACAGGTTTCGATGAATCGGAGCTGGCAGGCTTTTTTGATACTGCGGACGATGCGAAAGACGATGATTTCGATGTGGATGCGGAATTGGAAAAGCCGCCTGTCACCAAAAGCGGTGACCTGTGGCTGCTCGGAAACCATAGACTGCTCTGCGGTGACAGCACCAAGGAAGAAAACTACACCCTGCTGATGAACGGCAAGAAAGCAAACCTTGTGGTGACGGACCCTCCGTATAATGTGAATTACCAGGGCACCGCAGGCAAAATCAAGAACGACAACCTGGAAAACGACAAATTCTATCAGTTTCTCTTTGATGCGTTCACCTGTATGGAAAAAGCGATGGCGAACGATGCCAGCATCTATGTGTTCCATGCTGATACGGAAGGCTTGAATTTCAGAAAGGCATTTGCGGACGCAGGATTTTACCTGTCCGGAACGTGTATCTGGAAAAAGCAGAGCCTTGTTCTTGGCAGAAGTCCTTATCAGTGGCAGCATGAGCCTTGTCTGTTCGGTTGGAAGAAGAATGGTAAGCATCGATGGTATTCCGACCGCAAGCAGACCACCATCTGGGAGTTTGATAAGCCGAAGAAGAACGGTGACCATCCGACAATGAAGCCTGTTCCACTGATTGCCTATCCAATCAAGAATTCCAGCATGAGCAACTGCATCGTGCTTGACCCGTTCGGCGGCAGCGGCAGTACCCTTATTGCCTGTGAGCAGACCAACCGAATCTGCCATACCATTGAGCTGGATGAGAAATACTGCGATGTCATCGTAAAACGCTATATCGAGCAGGCTGGCACTGCGGAAAATGTGTCTGTGGTGCGTGACGGCAAGACCACCCGCTTTGATGATCTGGAGGTGCCTGCCGATGGAGAATAAAAACTTAACACTGGGAAGTCTGTTCGATGGCAGCGGCGGCTTTCCTTTAGGCGGCTTGATTTCCGGCATTACACCTTTGTGGGCATCGGAAATCGAGCCGTTTCCTATTCGTGTCACCACCAAACGGCTGCCGCAGATGAAACACTACGGTGATGTGTCGGCACAAAATGGTGCCGACCTTCCGCCGGTGGACATCATCACCTTCGGCAGTCCCTGTCAGGATATGTCGGTGGCTGGAAAACGCAGCGGTCTGGATGGAGAGCGTTCCGCTCTCTTCTATCAGGCGGTGCGGATCGTGAAAGAAATGAGGTGCAAAACCAATGGCAAGTATCCAAGATTTGTGGTCTGGGAAAATGTCCAGGGAGCGTTCTCGTCCAACAAAGGCGAAGACTTCCGGGCAGTCCTCAGCTCGCTGTGCAAAATCAAAAGAGAAGACTATGCTGTGCCTGAACTTCCAAACGGAAAATGGGACAATGCAGGCTGCATCATGGGAGAGGATTTCTCCCTCGCATGGCGGCTGTTCGATGCGCAGTATTGGGGAGTTCCCCAACGAAGAAAACGCATCTACCTTGTCGCAGATTTTGATGGCGGGAGTGCCGGAAAAATATTATTTGAGTCCGAAGGCGTGTCAGGGTATACTCCGCAGGGCTTCCGTTCGTGGCAAGGAGCTGCCGGAGGTGCTGAAGAAAGCGTTGGAGCGTCAAGCCTGTGCTTAAACGACCAGGGCGGTCAGCGTATGGATGTGACGGAGAATTTTACTGCGACACTGCGTGCGGCATCCAATCATCCTCCGCTTGTGTTTGAAAACCACAGTCAGGATACCCGTTACAAGGGTCCTCTCTCTGTGGCACAGACGGTTTCTTCTACTTACGGAATGGGCGGCAACAATCAGCCGTTCGTGTTGGAAACGCCGAAAACGCTGAAAATCCGTTCCGGCTGTGAGGGCGGCGGCAAGGGCGCATTGATACAGGAAAACAAATCGGCAACGCTTTCCTGCAACAATGACCAGACGGTGTTTGTACCCAAGTGCTACGGTATCTGCTCCAAGGATTCCAATTCCATGAAATCGGACAATCCGCACAGCGGTTTCTATGAAGCAGAAATAAGCCGGTGCCTGGATGCCAATGGCGGCAATCCGTCCTGCAATCAGGGCGGCATGGCTGTGGTGGCGGTGCAGGGTTCCATGATTGGCAGAGCCGAAAAGAACGGTCCCCAGGGCAGCGGCATCGGAGAAGATGTCAGTTTTACGCTCAATACGGCAGACCGTCATGCGGTGGCTTTTTCGCAGGAGGCCTATGATAAATATGTAGAAAACAATACCGGCAGTTCTCTTCGTGCAAGCGGTGGAATGTACGGCGGTGGTTCTGAAACCCTCGTCTACAGCACGAGCAAAAACTCCTATCACACCGAAGCGGAAGAAAATCTGGCAAATACGCTGGTGGCTACCGATTATAAAGACCCTCCGACCGTAGCGGAAGAACCGCAGTACATTATCCGCAGGCTTACCCCAACGGAATGTGCAAGACTGCAGGGATTCCCGGATTGGTGGTGCGATGATCTCGGTACGGAAAATCAGACCGAAGAAGATATTGCATACTGGTCAGAAGTCTTTGAAACCCACAGAAAAATCATGGGGACTTCCACGAAGCCAAAGACGGAAAAGCAGATCATCAAATGGCTGAAAGACCCGTATTCCGATGCGGCTGAGTATAAAATGTGGGGCAACGGCGTGGCACTTCCAAATGTCTGCTTTGTACTGGCGGGCATTGTGTACTACGCACAACAATCTGCAGAATGATCTGCATGGTATTCTACACCGAAAACCCCACAGAATCCTTGCTATTTATCGGCTTCAGAGTGATATATGTACTACCGAAAAAACAAGGAGGTATCCACGATGAGGATCGAATTTAACAGAACGGGAGCAGAGCGGAAAGCACTGGTCAAAGCGATTTCAGAAATTACGGGAGCTGTAGCGGTATACAAATATATGCCGACCTGCGCATACGAAATTGACTACTTTACCGTCACCAAGGACGGCGCATTGGAGTTTGATGACCGGGCGGACAGCGAGGAGATTGAAAACCTGCTGGAGCAGCTTGCCGAGCGTGGCTTTACTGCCGTAGAAATGCCTGACGCAGCCGCCGACAGCAGCGAGGAAGAAACCGTCGAGAAAGCCTCCGAGGACGCAGTTGCCGAGCCACAGGGCGAAAACATCGGACTAACGGTGGCGATTCCGCTTGAAAAGGTCGCAGTCGGCAACCTTACAAAGCTACTTGATGCCAAAGGCAGTCTTATAAAAAAGGCACTGGGTATCGCAGAACTTCCGATAGAAATTAACGAGGATGCGGTTTCCTTCCCTTGGTTCGATACCTATCCGGATGCGGATACGGCAAAAGCCTATACCGACTTCATTGCTGCACTTTGCAGGATGAGCAAGGAGCAGAAACGCATCAACGCCGCCGAGAAGGAAGTCACCAATGAGAAATACGCATTCCGGTGCTTTCTCTTGCGGCTTGGCTTCATCGGTGCGGAGTACAAGGCAGACCGAAAGATTCTGCTGAAAAATCTGACAGGCAGCAGTGCATTCAAAACAGTGAAGGAGGCGGCAGACGATGAGATTTCCGAGTAAAGAGATTGTGGAACAGGTACGCAGGCAGTACCCGGTTGGCACAAGAGTGGAGCTTCTGCGAATGGATGATGTTCAGGCTCCGCCGATTGGCGCCAGGGGTACGGTCGAAGGCGTGGATGATACGGCATCGCTTCTTGTGGCTTGGGACAACGGTTCCCATCTGAATGTGATCTATGGTGAAGATGATGTGCGCAGAATATAGCGTATTGATGCCAGAGATACACAATATGTTGTAGAAAACCTTGTGTAGTAATTATATTGCTATATCTGCCGTAAAGAGCGAATATGTGTACACCGAAAGGGAAAACAAAGCAAAAAAGCCAAACGGAGGTACACACCATGAACGAAAAAATCACAAATCAGATTGCAGATATGAAAAAGCAGACTATCGGCGTTGAGGTCGAGATGAACCACATCGAAAGAAGCAGAGCCGCAAAGCTCGCCGCCGACTTCTTCGGAACAGGCAGATACGAGAACACAGCCGCAAGGAACGGCTACAGCACCTGGTCAGCCTGGGATGCGGACGGCAGAGAGTGGAAATTCCAAAAGGATGTCAGCATCGCAGGATGCGACAGCGAGAAATGCGAAATGGTAACGCCGATCCTGACCTATACCGATATGGAAACCCTGCAGGAGCTGATTCGCAGACTTCGCAAGGCAGGAGCGAAAAGCGATGCCACAAGGGGCTGCGGAGTCCACATTCACGTCGGTGCAAAAGGTCACACACCGCAGACGATGCGAAACCTCGCAAACATCATGGCAAGCCACGAAAGCCTGATTGCAGACGCTTTGAACCTCGACCGAGGCAGAATGCACCGCTACTGCAGAACGGTAAACCCCACCTTCCTTGCAGAAATCAATCGGAAAAAGCCGCAGACGATGGCGGATTTCGCAGACATCTGGTACACCGCCAACGGTGCAAACTATGGCAGAAGCCAACACTACAACGACAGCCGCTACCATATGCTCAACTACCACGCTACCTTTACCAAGGGAACCATTGAATTTCGGCTTTTCCAATTCGATGCCCCTGCGGACGGCAGACAGAACGGACTTCACGCAGGACAGCTCAAAAGCTACATTCAGCTCTGCCTTGCACTGAGCCAGATGGCTAAGACGGTAAAGACCGCAAGCCCCAAGCCACAGCAGAACGAAAATCCAAAATACGCCATGAGGACTTGGCTTTTACGGCTCGGATTCATCGGAGACGAATTCAAGACCGCAAGAGAAATCCTTACCAAGAGACTTACAGGAGATACAGCCTTCAGAAACGGCAGAGCCGCTTGAAGAAACCGCAGGAGTCAGCCTCCTGCCACCTAACCTCCGACCGCTTCGGCGGTCTTTAGGTGGTAGAAGGGTGATTCCTTCGGAAAGGATGGATACCATTATGGAAAAAAGATACTACATCGCCTACGGCAGTAACTTGAACATCGCGCAGATGCGTGTTCGCTGCCCACAGGCAAGAATCATCGGAACATCGGAAATCAAAGACTACGAGCTGCTGTTCAAGGGCAGTCAGACCGGCTCTTATCTCACCATCGAGAAGAAGGCCGGCGGCATCGTCCCTGTTGCGGTGTGGGCAACCACAGCCGCAGACGAAGTGGAGCTTGACCGCTACGAGGGTTTTCCCACCTTTTATTACAAAGCGGAGATGGAATTGCCCATCAAAGGCATCCGCACTGGAAAAATCCGAAACCGCAGATGCTATGTTTATATCATGCATGAGGACAGACCACTTGGCATCCCAAGCGGCTACTATGTCCGCATCTGCCTTGACGGGTACAGAGCCTTTGGCTTTGATGAGAAAATTCTGATTAGAGCCATTGAGAACAGCAGGAGGATAAGCTATGAAGAATGAAAATACAGTTGCTTTAAAAATCTGCCCACGCTGCCATAAAGCCTATCGCGGTGTGCCTGCCCTTTCGAGGGCAGACGGTCAGACACTGATCTGCCCAGACTGCGGCACACGAGAAGCACTGGACAGCATTGGTGTGGAGCCTGCAGAACAGGAGCAGATTTTGGACACCATCCATCGTTCTATGCAGTCATAAACTACACAATTATGCGTGGAATAATTGCCCATAAGATCGTGTAGTAATTGTATTGCTATATCTGCCGTAAAGAGCGAATATGTGTACACCGAATGGAAAACAAGAAAGAAAAACGGAGGGTACACACCATGAAAAAGAACACGACTTGGGTAGTAAGAGCATTGACAGCAATCGAGCCGGGCAAGTTGGTCTGGATGGATTTCAAAGCCTTCAAGAACGCAAAAAACGCAGACGATTGGGTTTGCGATTACTGCAGAAAGAACGGTTACAGCATTACGGATTTCAACCTGGTAAGAAGGGAGGCATAAACCATGTGGGCAGAAGGCAGTATCAAGGTTCAGAACAGCATTTTCCATTACTGGGTCAAGCACTACGAAGAGCCGAGCGAAGACTACGGCATTGACGGCGGCAGGATTTCCAAGCTGATGTTAAAGCGTGACGGCAAAATCACCTACAGCTACGACAGAGGGCTGGACATCGCCCCAACCGACAAAGCAACTGAGACGACACTTGCCATTTTGATGAAGGAATACAACTAAAGCAGAAGATTTCCGAAGAACCGCCCGCAAGGGTGTGTTCCTCGTTATACGATATAGTTCGATGGTCGCAGCAATGCGGCTTATTTTTATGCCCGGAGGTGAGATTTTGAGAAAACTGAAGAAATACATACCCACCAAGTTCAAAGCCGAGGACAGCACTTACGATAAAGATGCCGCTGATTTTGCGGTGATGTTCATTGAAAGCCTGTGCCACACCAAAGGCACATGGGCAGGAAAGAAATTTGAACTCATCGACTGGCAGGAGCAGATCATTCGTGACCTGTTCGGCACGCTGAAACCAAACGGCTACCGTCAGTTCAACACTGCCTATGTGGAAATTCCAAAAAAACAGGGAAAATCAGAGCTTGCGGCAGCTGTGGCACTTTTGCTGTGCTGTGGTGACGGTGAGGAACGAGCCGAAGTATACGGCTGTGCCGCTGATCGGCAGCAGGCCACCATCGTGTTTGATGTTGCTGCGGATATGGTGCGGATGTGTCCGGCACTGAACAAACGTGTGAAAATCCTTGCATCGCAGAAACGAATTATTTATACACCGACCAACAGCTTCTATCAGGTGCTTTCGGCAGAAGCCTACTCCAAGCATGGCTTCAACATTCATGGCGTGGTCTTTGATGAGCTGCACACACAGCCAAACCGAAAGCTCTTTGATGTTATGACAAAAGGCTCCGGCGATGCCAGAATGCAGCCGCTGTACTTTCTGATTACGACAGCCGGGACAGATACCAACAGCATCTGCTATGAAACACACCAGAAAGCAAAGGATATTCTGGACGGCCGTAAAATTGACCCTACCTTTTATCCTGTAATTTACGGTGCGGACGATTCGGACGATTGGACAGACCCGGAAGTATGGCGAAAAGCTAATCCAAGCCTGGATATCACAGTTGGTATCGATAAAGTCGAAGCTGCCTGCAACTCCGCAAAGCAGAATCCGGGAGAGGAGAATTCCTTCCGACAGCTCCGTCTGAATCAGTGGGTCAAGCAGGCAGTTCGTTGGATGCCGATGGAAAAATGGGATGCCTGCGCGTTCCCTGTGGATGAGGATGAACTGGAAGGGCGTGTCTGCTATGGAGGTCTTGACCTTTCATCTACAACGGATATTACAGCATTTGTGCTGGTGTTCCCTCCGCAGGACGAAGATGATAAATACATCATCCTGCCGTATTTTTGGGTGCCAGAGGATACTCTTGACCTGCGTGTCCGCAGAGATCATGTCCCCTATGATGTGTGGGAGCGAAAAGGCTATTTGCAGACCACTGAGGGCAATGTGGTGCATTATGGCTACATAGAAAAATTTATCGAACGGCTCGGAGAACGATTTAATATCCGAGAAATTGCCTTTGACCGATGGGGTGCTGTGCAGATGGTGCAGAACCTTGATGGCATGGGATTTACAGTTGTTCCGTTTGGACAGGGATTCAAGGATATGTCCCCACCGACCAAGGAGTTGATGAAGCTGGTGCTGGAACAGCGAATCGCACATGGCGGTCACCCGGTTCTGCGGTGGAATATGGATAACATTTTTATCCGTACTGATCCAGCAGGCAACATCAAGGCGGACAAAGAGAAATCAACAGAAAAGATTGACGGTGCTGTGGCAACGATCATGGCACTGGACAGAGCAATCCGATGTGGCAACTATGCAGGCAAAAGCGTGTATGACACAAGAGGATTGCTTGTTTTTTAAGGAAGGACGGTGATTCCTATGGGGATTTTGAGTGGTTTGTTTCGGAGCAGAGATGCTCCCAAGGACAGTACGGCAGGCAGTGCCTATCGATTTTTCATGGGCGGCAGCAGTTCCGGCAAACAGGTAAACGAACGCTCTGCCATGCAGATGACAGCGGTGTATTCCTGTGTGCGTATTTTGTCGGAAGCTGTCGCAGGACTGCCGCTTCATCTTTACAGATACACCGATGGCGGGAGCAAGGAAAAAGCAATCGACCATCCGCTGTATTTTGTACTGCATGATGAGCCAAACCCGGAAATGACAAGTTTTGTATTCCGGGAAACGCTCATGACGCATCTGCTCCTTTGGGGTAATGCCTACGCACAGATTATCCGAAACGGCAAGGGCGAGGTCGTAGCTCTGTATCCGTTGATGCCAAACCGCATGACGGTGGACAGGGATGAGAAAGGACATCTTTACTATGAATACCAGACCTCGACCGATGAAGCAAAGACTACAAAGGGCGGCACTGTTCGGCTGAAACCGAGCGATGTTCTCCATGTTCCCGGTCTTGGCTTTGACGGTCTTGTGGGTTACAGCCCCATTGCTATGGCAAAGAACGCCATCGGCCTTGCGATTGCCGCAGAGGAATATGGCAGTAAATTCTATGCCAACGGTGCTGCACCAAGCGGTGTATTGGAGCATCCGGGAACGCTGAAAGACCCGTCCAAGGTGCGTGACAGCTGGACACAGACCTTTGGCGGCAGCGGAAACTCCCACAAGATTGCTGTACTGGAGGAAGGCATGAAGTACACGCCGATCTCCATTTCACCCAATGAAGCACAGTTTTTGGAAACAAGAAAATTTCAGATTAATGAAATAGCTCGAATTTTCAGAGTGCCGCCCCACATGGTCGGTGACCTCGAAAAGTCGAGCTTTTCTAATATTGAGCAGCAGTCACTGGAATTCGTGAAATACACCCTGGAACCCTGGCTTGTCCGATGGGAGCAGTCACTGGCGAGGGTACTGATTTCTTCTGGTGACAAATCTCGGTATTTTATCAAGTTCAACGTAGACGGTCTGCTTCGTGGTGACTATCAGAGCCGTATGAATGGCTATGCCACAGCAAGACAGAACGGCTGGATGAGTGCAAACGACATCCGGGAGCTTGAAAACCTTGACCGCATTCCTGCCGAGGACGGCGGTGACCTTTATCTCATCAACGGCAATATGACTAAGCTGGCAGACGCAGGAATCTTTGCCGCCAGCGGGAAGGAGAACAATTCTGATGAAGAAGTTCTGGAACTGGAAAAACAGGACGGTGACGAATCAGGAGACGCAGGAGCAGACACTGGAGAGGACGCTGTTTCTGAACGGCACCATCGCAGAGGAAAGCTGGTTTGACGATGATGTCACGCCGCAACTTTTTAGAGATGAGCTGAACAGCGGCAGTGGGGACATTACCGTCTGGATCAACTCGCCTGGTGGTGACTGCGTGGCGGCGGCACAAATCTACAATATGCTCATGGACTACAAGGGCAATGTGACCGTCAAGATTGACGGCATCGCAGCATCGGCGGCATCCGTCATTGCGATGGCAGGTACCAAGGTGCTGGTATCCCCGGTGTCCATGCTCATGATCCACAATCCGGCAACGGTAGCCTTCGGTGACTCTTCGGAGATGCAGAAGGCTATTTCTATGCTTGATGAAGTAAAAGAGTCCATCATCAATGCCTATGAAATTAAAACGGGCATAAGCCGGGCAAAGCTCTCACACCTTATGGACGCAGAGACCTGGATGGATGCGAACAGTGCTGTGGAGATGGGATTTGCAGACGAAATCATGCAGAGAAATACAGCTGACGCTGTGGAAGTCCCGCAGGTCAGCAATGTGTATTCCCGTATGACTGTCACCAATCATCTCATGGATAAGATTGCTGCCAAGTGCAGAATCAAACAGAAATCCGAAACCAAGACCAATGCCGATTCCCTGATGGAACGGCTCGATTTAATCAAAAACTGGAGGTAATTTATTATGACGATCAATGAACTTCGTGAAGCACGCAATAAGGCATGGCAGGGTGCAAAGGCATTTGTGGAGAGCAAGCGTGACAAGGACGGTCTGCTTTCCGCAGAAGATGCCGCGGCTTATGCCGATATGGAAAAGAAAATCAAGGACTACAGTGCTGAGATTGAGCGTATGGAGCAGATGGAGGCGATGGAGAACGAGCTGAATAAGCCTGTGAATACGCCTATAGTGGCAAAGCCGATGACCACAGACGGCAAGACAAAGCCGAAAACCGGTCGTGCGTCCGATGAATACTGCGAGGGTATGCTGAAAGCACTCCGCAGCAACTTCAAGCAGGTTTCCAATATCCTGCAGGAAGGCGTGGATGCTGACGGCGGCTATCTCGTACCGGAGGAGTATGACAGCCGACTGATCGATGTCCTTACCGAAGAGAACATCATGCGCAGCCTAGGCCACATCATCACGACTTCCGGTGAGCATAAGATCAACATCGCAGCTACCAAGCCTGCGGCTGCATGGATTGAGGAAGGCGGTGCGCTCACCTTTGGTGATGCCACCTTTAGTCAGATCCTTCTGGATGCCCACAAGCTCCATGTTGCAATCAAGGTGACCGAGGAGCTTCTCTACGACAATGCGTTCGATCTGGAGAATTATATCATCACTCAGTTCGGCAAGGCACTCGCCAATGCCGAGGAGGATGCGTTCCTCAACGGTGACGGCTCCGGCAAGCCGACCGGCCTTTTCGCAGCGACCGGTGGCGGTACAGTAGCCAGTACGCTTTCTGCTGCGATCAAGTCGGATGATATGCTCGACCTGGTATACGCTCTTAAGCGCCCGTATCGTAAGAACGCAAGTTTCATCATGAACGATAAGACGCTGGCACAGCTCCGCAAGCTGAAGGACAACAACGGTGCCTATATCTGGCAGCCGTCCTATCAGGCAGGTGAGCCGGACAAGGTGCTGGGCTACGCTGTTCATACCTCTGCGTATGCGCCGGAGAATGCTATTGCATTCGGTGATTACAGCTATTACAACATCGGTGACCGCGGAACCCGTTCCTTTAAGCAGCTCAACGAACTGTTCGCTGGCAATGGCATGATCGGCTATGTTGCCAAGGAGCGTGTGGACGGCAAGCTGATTCTGCCGGAAGCAGTGCAGATTCTGAAACTCAAGGCAGACTGATTTTATACGGCACAGCTCTGACAACCGGGCTGTGCCTAATCTTTTGATTCGAGGTGGTGATAGATATGATTGTATCTTTGGATGAGATGAAACAGTATCTGCGGGTGGATTTCCAAGATGATGATGAGTTTCTTTCAAATGCTCTGCAGTCGGCAGAAATGCTTTGTGCTGATGTGGCAAGGCTCTACGCAGGGGACTTTGCCAAAGAGCCTGTGGCGAAGATTGCTGTCATGTATGCGGTGGCATATTTGTATGAACATCGAGAAGATGCAGACCATCATGATTTAACGCTGTCTCTCCGTTCCCTGCTGTTTGGCATCCGCAAGGAGGGATTCTGATGAATGTGGCTCTTTTGAATGTGCGGATTACCGTACAGAAAAACGAAGTGTTGGTAGACAGCATTGGTAATCATAAAAACACATGGACGGATTGGTATTCCTGCTATGCCACAGTGAGTGCGGAATCTCCGAATGAGGACACCGATGCCGGAATGATCGTGGACAACAGCAAGATGGACTTTACCATTCGCTGGTGCCGGAATGCGGCAGAGATCACCTCAGATAAATACAGAGTGGTTTACAACGGCAGTACCTACAACATCCTCGGCATCGACCACATGAATTTCAAAAAGAAATCCATCAAGTTGAAATGCCAGAAAGTGAGGCGGTGAGCATGGCAGCAGACAGAGTGTCGATTGACCGTATGGCATCGGCCATTATGGAAGGCTTGCAGGAATATGCAGACCTTGCCACAGGTGACCTGAAAAAAGCGGTGAAGAAAGCCGGAAAATCCGTAAAGGACGAAATTTCGCAAACTGCTCCAAAGGACACCGGTAAATATGCAAAGAGCTGGGCAGTTAAAACGGTAAAGGAAACCTCCAACTCACTGGATGTGGTGGTTCATTCCAAAAATCGCTATCAGATTGCTCACCTTCTGGAGCATGGTCATGCCAAGCGCGGCGGTGGTCGAGTTGCTGCGAGACCGCATATTGCACCCGCCGAAGAAAAAGCGGTGCAGACGTTGGCGTCCGAAGTAGAAAAGGCACTGGGAGGATAAGCAATGGAAAAAATCACAGCGATTCTTGAACAAATCGGACTGCCCTTTGCGTATGACCATTTTGCAGAGGGGGAGAGTCCGGACCCGCCGTTCATTTGTTATCTGATTCCGAACAGTGACAACTTTTCCGCTGACGGCAAGGTCTATTACAAAATTAATGAAATCCATATCGAACTGTATACCGACTGCAAGGACTTGTCGGCAGAACAGAAGGTCGAAGCTGTGTTTGATGAGCATGGCATTTTTTATGAGAAAACCGAGGTGTGGATTGAGTCGGAGAACCTTTACGAAGTCTTGTACACATTTGAAATGGAGGTAAACTGATATGGCCAAAAAGAATAAGGTGAAATTTAATATCTGCAATGTGCATTACGCTTTGCAGACCATCGGTGATAGCGGTGATGTGTCCTTTGGAACTCCTGTTCCGATGCCCGGTGCGGTATCCCTTTCCCTGGATGCAAACGGTGAGCCGAGCAACTTCTATGCGGACGGCTACGCTTATTACACCATCAGCAACAACATGGGGTATGAGGGTGATCTGGAGCTTGCGATGATTCCTGAATCCTTTCGTACCGATGTGCTGAAAGAAACGCTGGATACCAACAAGGTACTGGTGGAGAACGCCAATGTGGAAACGGCAAACTTTGCACTTCTGTTCGAGTTTGATGGTGATGTGAAGAAAATTCGTCATGTACTGTATAACTGTGCGGCAAGCCGTCCGTCTATCGAATCCCAGACTAACGAAGATGAGATCGAGGTGCAGACGGAAACGCTGTCGGTCAAGGCTACTCCGCTGGCAAGCGGCTATGTCAAGGCTAAAACCGGGGATGATACCACGGAAAAGACTTATGCGGACTGGTACAAAGCTGTATATCTTCCTGCGGCAGCCGCAGAAGCTGCATCGGATGTATCTGAGCAAAACACCAAGTCAACCGGAAAGGCAGTGAAGGAGTAAAGCTATGAGTATGATTCAGAAAATTGAAATTGATGGGAAGCAGGTGCCATTCAAGGCATCTGCGGCGATTCCTCGTATTTACCGTATTAAATTTCATCGGGACATTTACAAAGACCTAGATGCGCTCGGCAAGGCTGTGGGAAATGGCGATGCGGAAAATTCTCGACTGGATATGTTTTCTCTGGAAATGTTCGAGAACATCGCTTATGTGATGGCAAAGCACGCAGACCCATCTATCCCTGACTCCCCAGAGGAATGGCTGGATGAATTCAGCACCTTTTCCATTTACCAGGTGCTGCCGAAGATCATCGAGCTGTGGGGACTGAACGTGCAGACGGATGTTTCTTCTAAAAAAAACTTCGCCCAACTGACCGCAAAATGACAACACCCTTATTTCTGCTCCGCTGCGTACAGCTTGGCATTTCTATTCGTGACCTCGATCTGCTCACGATAGGAATGGTCAACGATATGTACGCAGAAAGCGGAAATGATGAGTATAAGGGATATTCGCAGATGGCTACGCAAAAAGACTTCGATTTATTTTAACGCTCGGCAGCAATGCCGGGCTATTTTTATGCCAATTTTGCAGAGAGGAGGTGCGCTATGGCGGCAGGCAGAATCAAGGGTATCACTGTTGAGATCGGCGGTGATACGACCAAACTACAGACAGCCTTAAAGGGTGTCAATTCGGAAATTAAGAATACCCAGGCACAGCTGAAGGATGTCGAAAAGCTGTTGAAGCTTGACCCCGGTAATACAGAGCTTCTTGCACAGAAGCAGAAGCTCCTCTCTGATGCGGTATCTGAAACTAAGGAAAAGCTGACCACTCTAAAGACAGCGGCTGAACAGGCAAACACAGCACTTGCCAACGGTGATATCTCGCAGGAACAATATGATGCCCTGCAGAGGGAAATCATCGAAACCGAGCAAGAACTCAAAAAGCTGGAGGAACAGGCAAAGCAGTCCGATGCGGCACTGCAGAAGATTGCCGCAAACGGCGAAAAGCTGAAAACGGTCGGAGACAATATTTCTTCTGCCGGACAGAAAATGCTCCCGGTTACTGCGGCAGTTACAGGTCTTGGTACGGCGGCAGTCACCACAGCGGCGAACTTTGAATCATCTATGTCGCAGGTTCAGGCTACGATGGGCGTGACGAAGGACGCCATGTCTACGGTGGATGGGCAGTCCGTCAACACGATGGATACGCTGTCCGAGCTTGCTAAAAAAATGGGGGCAGAGACAGCATTCTCCGCAAAAGAATGTGCAGATGCTCTGAACTATCTGGCACTTGCCGGATACGATACCCAGCAGATGTGCGATACTCTGCCAACCGTTCTGAACCTTGCTGCTGCAGGTGACATTGACCTTGCGTCTGCATCTGACATGGTAACAGATGCCATGTCTGCCCTTGGCATGGGCGTGGATGAGTCAACGAAGATGGTCGACCAGATGGCAAAGACCGCTTCGTCCACCAACACCTCGGTGGCACAGCTTGGCGAAGGTATCCTGACCATCGGCGCAACGGCAAAGTCCATCAAGGGCGGTACGGCAGAGCTGAACACTGCTCTTGGCATCCTTGCCAACAACGGTATCAAGGGTGCTGAAGGCGGTACCCATCTGCGAAATGTGATTCTGTCTTTGCAGAATCCAACCGACAAAGCGGCGGCGCAGATGGATGCCTTGGGAGTTTCTGTTTATGACTCTAACGGAAATATGCGTTCTCTCAACGACATCCTCGGTGACCTCAATAAGAGCATGGACGGCATGACTTCGGCTGACAAAGCCAATATCATCGCCACCATATTCAATAAGACCGACCTTGCATCGGTCAATGCTTTGCTTGCCAACACCGGCGATACCTGGGACAGCCTGCAAAACTCTATCACAAACAGTGCCGGAGCCGCACAGCAGATGGCAGATACTCAGCTCGACAACCTGCAGGGACAAATCACGATTCTGAAATCTGCTCTTGAGGGTCTTGCCATTTCCTTTGGCGAGCTGCTGATGCCTGCCATCAAGCAGATTGTCGGCTGGGTACAGAAGTTCGTGGACTGGCTGAACAGTATGGACGAAGTCACAAAGAAAGTGGTTGTAACGGTTGCATTGCTTGCGGCGGCTATCGGTCCCGTTCTTATTGTGATCGGAAAGGTAATCTCTGCGGTTGGTACGATTATGACAGTCGTTCCGAAAATCGCAAGTGCTATCAGTGCAGTAAAAACAGCATTTGCGGCTCTGAATGTCACCATGCTTGCCAATCCTATCGTCCTCATTATCGCAGCTATTACCGCACTGGTGGCTGCCTTTATTTATCTTTGGAACACCAACGAGGGATTCCGGCAGTTTTGGATCGATTTGTGGGAGGGCATTAAGCAGGCGGTCATTACGGCTTGGAACGCAATTACATCCTTCCTGTCTACAGCTTGGGAAAGCATTCTTTCTTTGGCACAGACGGTCTGGGGTGCAATTTCCGGCTTTTTCACCACGCTGTGGGAAGGCATCAAGGGCGTGTTCACCTCTGCTTGGGAAGCTATCAGCGGAGTTATGACTACCATCTGGAACACGATTACTTCCATCTGGCAAAGCATTTACGACACGATTTCTCCGCTTTTGGAAGCATTCCGATATCTGTTTGAAACGATATTTGAAGCAATCCGCATTCTGATAGAACGGGCATTAACCGCTATATCACAGAAAATCAGTGAGATTTGGAACGGTATCGTGACCTTCCTCACACCGATTCTGGAAACCATCAAGAATATTTTCCAGACGGCTTGGACGGCAATTCAGGGCGTTATTACTACGGTGCTGACTGCAATAAAAAATGTGGTAACCACCATATGGAATGCCATCAAAACTGCTGTAACAACGGTGCTGAATGCCATCAAGAGCGTGGTTTCTTCCGTATGGAACAGCATCAAATCTGTGGTTTCTACAGTGATGAATGCTATCAAAAGTACGGTTACAAGCATCTGGAACAATGTGAAAACCGCCATCGGAAGCACTATCGGACAGATTTACAACGTGATTCATTCCGGCTTTGAAAAAGCAGTCGGCTATGTAAAGGGGCTGGCATCCCAGGCATTCAACTGGGGCAAAGACCTCGTTATGGGCATCGTTAACGGCATCAAGTCCTGCATCAGTGCAGTTACCGATGCGGTAACTGGTGTGGCAAACAAAATTCGCTCCGTCCTGCACTTCTCTGTGCCGGATGAGGGACCGCTGACAGACTACGAGAGTTGGATGCCGGACTTTATGCGGGGACTAGCCAAAGGCATCGAACAGAGCAAAGGTCTGGTAGCCAAGGCAATGGACGGTGTTGCGTCAGATATGGTGATCAATCCGCAGATTGGGAGAATGGAGACGGCAACAGCGGCAGTGTCCGCAGGAACAGCAGATACGCTCTCCGGCATTACGGCGGCAATTCGTGAGGGGCTGTCGCAGGTGAATAACCCAAGCGGCGATATTGTTATTCCTGTGTACCTCGGCGGCACGATGCTGGACGAGGTCATTATCAATGCCCAGAAGAGGGCAAATCTTAGAAGCGGAGGTCGGTAACGATGGCGTTTATGCAATATTTGAATTTCAACGGCACTGACCTTCCTCTGCCGGATTCCTACGACATCGACCTTTCCGATGTTGAAGCGGATTCCAGCGGAGAAACAGAAGCCGGAACCACGCAGAGGGATGTGGTGAGAAGCGGTGTGGTAAAAATCGCGGTGTCCTTTTCGGTGTCACCCGTGTGGCTTAAAAAGCTGACGGTATATTCCAAACTGCCGAAGATAACAGTTCTTTACTTCGATACCGAGGACTTAGCGCAAAAGGAAACGGAAATGTATATCAGCGGTTTTAAAGCGAAGCTCAAAAAGGACACATCCTACAAGGGACTGTGGACAGTGAGCTTTACCCTGAACGAATTATAATGGAGGTGGTGCTGTGTATCCAGTATCGGATGCCTTTATGCAGGCAATCAAAAGTAACACAAGAAAATATTACTGGACCGGCACGATCATCACCAGTGATAAGAAAACCTATGAATTTGGAAATGAAGATATCGTAAAAGGCAGCGGATATATTTCAAGACAGTGCTGCGGAAACTCTGAAATTGAGCTTGGCTCAGTGTATGCCGCAGAGCTTGGCATCAGCCTGTTCTGTGATATCGACCGATACACCCTGGACGGCGCTGAAATCAAGCTCTGGTTCCATCTGCTGCTTGACGATGGCAGTACGGAAAGCATTCCGATGGGTGTGTTCTATGTGGCCGAAGCCAATCGCCGTATCAAAACACTGGAGCTGAAAGCCTATGATGGAATGCTGAACCTGGATAAATCCTTTAATAAAGGCCTTTCCAGTGCAGTTCCCTATGAATTTCTTTCTCTGCTATCGAAGGCATGCCATGTGGAGCTTGCGCAAACAAAGGAAGAAATCGAGGCTCTGCCAAATGGCACGGAGCTTCTTGGTATCTATCAGGATAATGATATCGAATCCTGGCGTGATTTTCTCTATTACCTCGCACAGACACTCGGATGCTTTGCAGTCATTAATCGTTATGGAAAGCTTTCTCTGACCTCTTACGGGAGCACGCCAGTCATGGCCATTGATATCCGTCATCGCTTCAGCAGCAGCTTTTCCGATTTCGTTACTCGCTATACAGCGGTCAGCTCCACCAACAAAAAGACGGAAACAGCAGAATACTATGCCAGGGATCCAGATGATGGCCTGACGATGAACCTTGGCGTGAATCCGCTTCTGCAATTTGGCTTGGAAGAGACGAGAAAGCGAATTATTAACACGATTCTTGATGTTGTCTCGACTGTGGAATATGTGCCCTTTGATTCAGAAACCATCGGCAATCCTGCGTTGGATCTGGGAGATGTGCTCCGCTTTACCGGCGGTCATGCAGATGAAACCAAGCAATCCGCGATCACCTCTATCTATACGAAAATCAATGGAAAGCAGACGGTGAAGTGCGTCGGAAAGAATCCAAGGCTTGCTGCAGCAAAGAGCAAAAACGACAAGAACATCAGTGGCCTGATCAGCTCCATTGGTGAAACGAAGCTAAGCATCTACACCTTCACCAATGCCCTGGCACTGGATGCCGGAGAAGAAAAACTGTCCATCATCAACATGGAGTTTGCATCCGGCGATGAGACCAATGCGGAATTTCATGCCCAAGCGATCATGGAGGTGGAAAGTAATCCTGATACCCGGACGCTTACTGCAGAAACGACCATTGACCTTGGAACAACTACAGATGACGCGGGAAACGAAGTGGAAAACAAGAAGGTGATTTCCTTTCCACTTTCTTGGAACGAGGACGGGAAAACCGCACTCTCTGTTTTCTATATGCTGGATGGTCATGAGGTTGAGGAATTCCATCCGAAGGAATCCTGGCTCAGCGGCAAGCATCTCCTGACGCTCTATTACCCGATCATCGGCCTTACGGCAAATCAGCTTCATACCTTTGAGGTACTGATCTCCATAAAAAATGGAACCGGGCATATCGAGGCACAAAATATCATGGCGACGATCACCGGCCAGGGACTTGGTGTGCAGGAACGCTGGGATGGACGGATCACGGCAGACGATACCCTGAAGAAGATTCTTCTTTCCTCTATGCCAACGCATACGCTGCATGACGCTGTTACGGTACATTTCCTTGCTCCGAAAAGGACAGGATTAAATGACCACGTGGCATCTATCTCCTTAACCGGAATGCCGATGCGGTCCATGAAGGACTCGCTTCGCCTCTTTGCACCGATTGTACATGATGTGGTAGAAACCGCTGATAAAAAGAAGATGCATTACCAGAAGGGATATGTCCTTGATGATGACGTATTCAAGCTCCGTAAAGAGTATACCCTCTCTGGAAATAGCAATGTCCGCCTTGATCGTGGCCGGATGCTGAAGCTTGTGATTCCGACGGAAAACTTTGATAGTCTGACGGACCTTGCAATTCTGCCCTTTGATACGCTTCCCTTTATCAATATGAAGGTTTTGTATGCTGCTGATCTTCCGTTGAATAGCTTTACTGAGATTACCGATGGTGCCGTAAAGCTGAAGAAATCTTTCAGCACACGTATTTCTGGTCAGGACCAGGAGATCGACCGGGGACGACTTGCTACATTTTCACTTGGGCTTCAAAACATGGCAGAAATAAAAGAACTGGAGGTAAGCAATGTTTGATTATGGAACTATCGAAGATCTTTTAAAGAGCACAGAGCACATGGAGATCCTTCGAAATAATTCTTTGCAGGATGATGGCACCGATACCGTAAAAGGCGTTGACTGGTTTCAGTACAAAGGAAAAACAGCCGCTACCCTTTATGTCAGTGGTAACTCCTGGATTGGCTTTGGCGAGAATACGGAACAGCTGAAAATCGTCCGCAGGGATACCGATCTTATGACACTTCGAAGAGAGGAAGGCACGATATGGGGAACCTACAAGTTTCTTCGTATCCGCTGGGAAGGCTACTCTGTGCACGGCAATCGAAACGAAGCAACTCGGATGGTCTGGGATGCAATTCTTTTCGATACCGGAGAAATCTGTGTCTTCTTTGACACGATTCCAACCAACAGCAGCTACTTGGCAGATTCCAGTCTTGTCACTGGGGATGGCACGCTTTCCTTTACGGCCCTTACCGGAAAGATTATCTCTTTTAACCCGAAGGATGAATCCGGGAACAGCTTTGAATATGTGGACCATGCACCTGTTTTTCTTGATCCGTATAACCGAAGATATCTCATCTCAGATGCAGATGGCACTCTGTATACCGTGGAAGAGAATGTGCTTGTTAAATTAGAGGAAACAGAACTCACAGCAGAGCTTTTTGAGACACGTGGTATACAGGATATCCCGGATGGAAAGCTACTCATCACGCTGCATGATCCGACCATCCTTTACTGGCATGATTCCGAGAATCTCTTCCCAGACATGAAGGTAAGCTACACGGGAGTACCGATTCCTCAGGTGCTTTATTCCGAAAACATCGATATGTCAGATTCCACAATTCTTGGCATTGAAAAGGTAACTGCTGACTGCTCGGACGAGGTGTTGTTTGCGGTCTCCTTTGATGACGGAGCAAACTGGTGGAGCTGCATCAATGCTGTGTGGGCAAAGCTGTCCGAGGAAAAATCCGGAATGTCGAAGGCTGCTCTCGAAGCCATCAGTGTGGATTCCTGGGCGGAGAAAGCAACTACTGGACAGCTAAAATATCGATTTATCATCAGCGGTGCAGATGGATATCTAAAGTCCATCACAACCGACTATCTGAATACGGAGGAATAATGATGCTGAAAGGAAAAAGTGTAATCGAACTTACAGATGTCCATACCGGCAAAAAAGAGCACTACGAAGACACAAACCTGGTGACGGAAGCCGCGATGGATGTTCTGAACTGCAACATTAAAGGAATGCTTTATAACAACACCACTTTTAATGGTTCCAATGGGGATGATTGGATGCTGCCACTTAAGAAAAATATCATGGGAGGCATCCTTTTATACCAGAATGCACTTGAGGAGCGTGCAGACAATATCTATGCTCCGCTGAATAATCCACTGATCGGCTATGCTTCGGATGACGCCAATAACACAGAGGATATCCGGCGAGGCAGTCGGAACCTCACCGAGAGCAAGGAAGTGGATGGCGGGTATCGCTTTGTCTGGGACTTTGCTACTTCACAGGCAAATGGAACGATTTCTGCTATCTGCCTATCAAACACGCTGGCCGGAAAAGGAACGCAATATGCCGGTAACTACATGTTCAGAATTGGTACCTGGTCAGCAAATGTTCAGGATAAATATAAACCTTACTGCATGCGTGGGAACAAGCGCGTTTATATCGGTGAGGGCTATCGCCTGGAAATGACCACTTACAATAACTCTACGCAAGCCACGCTTCGAAAGATTCATGATGATTATCTTCATGCAGCGCTCGTTGATCGGCCGCTGACAAGAATGACCACGGAGGCCGATGAGGAAACCACGATTGAGCTGAACCATTACCCTTCCTACTACCACTACATTGGAGGACAGAAGGATGGAACGGAGGAACCATATAACGATAATTCTGAAATCTGGAATTATCTGTATCATGGTGCTGACGGAAAATGGTATGGATTAGTTCGACGAGCAAACCGAAAGTACAATTATACCAGCGGCAACAAGGACTACTACACTCACCAGAATTACGAGTGGTATATGGACTGTATTGACGGCAATAAATGCACTACACAAAAAATCGTAGCTCCAAGCGACATCAGTGAATTCTACAGCTTGGGTATGAGCGGAAAATGGCTCATGTGCTATACCGGCAATCAGGTGTATCGCATTGATACCACCAATGTGGCGAACATTGAGCTGGTGCCGAATATCACCTATGTTTCGTCAACCGTGTGGACCTATATCGTAGATGATGACATCGTAATCAATGGTTGGTATTTCCTAAACGGTGAACCAAAAATCTATGTTCGTGATACACCGGATGCGAGCTACGCATCCTGGGGACGAAACCAGATAGCCCGATATAAGACCTATGCGCTTCGTGAATGGATATTTCAATCGAATGTCTACAATCTGTATCGGGAGCTGTTCTTGTTTACTCCTTACCTTGCCACCATCAATAACCTGGGCACTCCGGTCATCAAAACCGCAGATAAAACCATGAAAATCACATACACCATTACAGAGGAATGACTCTGTATCATTTCGGAAGCAAGCATCTCATCACGAGGTGCTTTTTTCATACTCAAAATTCAAAGGAGGACAAACATTATGAAAGAATTCTGGAACACGATTCAACTTGCATTTGCAGCTGTCGGAGGGTGGCTTGGCTACTTCCTTGGCGGCTGTGACGGTCTGCTCTACGCACTGCTTGCCTTTGTGGTGATCGACTACATCACAGGTGTCATGTGTGCAATTGCAGACAAAACCCTCTCCAGTGAGGTCGGTTTTAAGGGCATCTGCCGAAAGGTGCTGATTTTCTTGCTCGTGGGCATTGCCAATGTGCTGGATGTGCAGGTCATCGGGACAGGCAGTGTGCTGAGAACCGCAGTGATTTTCTTTTACATTTCCAATGAGGGTGTGAGCCTTCTGGAGAATGCAGCGCACCTTGGTTTGCCAGTGCCGGAGAAAATCAAAATCGTATTAGAACAGCTCCATGACAGAGCAGAAAGCGAGGATAAATAACATGGGATATACAAACAGCTCTCTGGTGTCTTACACCAAACTCAGCCCGAATCACTCTGGGCAGCGCACCCACAGCATTGACCGCATTACGCCGCACTGCGTGGTAGGTCAGCTTTCCTGCGAGAGCATCTGCGGATGCTTTACCAGTCCGTCCAGACAGGCAAGCTGCAATTACGGCATCGGCAAGGATGGTTGCATTTCTCTCTGTGTAGAAGAGAAAAATCGCAGCTGGTGTTCTTCCTCCAATGCTAACGATCAACGTGCCGTCACCATCGAGTGCGCCAGTGATATGTCCGAGCCGTATGCGATGAACAGTGCAGTCTACGATTCCCTCGTAAAGCTCTGCATCGACATCTGTAAGCGAAACGGCAAGAAAAAGCTCCTGTGGCTTGGTGACAAGACGAAGATGTTGAACTACGCACCGAAGAATGATGAAATGGTGCTGACGGTGCATCGATGGTTTGCGAATAAAAGCTGCCCTGGCAACTGGCTCTATGCAAGACTTGGTGACTTGGCGGCGAAGGTCACAGCAAATCTTGGCGGCGGCTCAGTTACACCTGCTGCTCCGGCAACAGGACTCTATCGTGTGCGTAAGTCCTGGGCAGATGTAAAGTCGCAGAAGGGCGCATTCAAGAGCCTGGATAATGCCAAGAAATGTGCCGACAATAACAACGATTATGCCGTTTTTGATGCTACCGGCAAGCAGATCTATCCGGCAACTGTGACAAAGAAATCTGTGGACACAATTGCTCGTGAAGTGATTCAAGGTAAATGGGGCAACGGAGAAGAGAGAAAGCAGAAGTTAACAGCGTCAGGCTATGATTATTCTGCGGTGCAGAAGCGTGTCAATGAACTGCTCAGATAACTGAATAAGTACACAGCAGCAATGCCCATCGAGGAGTTGATTCCTTGGTGGGCATTATTTTTTTGCCTTTCAGTTCTTAAAGCGTGACCTTTTGTCCTTTCACCAGTAGAGGGCAGACAACACGATACGCACCCTCGGAACGGAGGTCACAGTATGACAGAATCACAGAAACAGCAGATCATATCCTTTCGCAGACAGGGCATTGGGTATTTGAAAATAGCACAGGAACTTGGCATTTCACAGAATACAGTAAAGTCATACTGCCGCAGGAACAATCTGACGAAACCAATTGAAATCACAGAAATTCCAAAACAAACAGAAGAAACGAAACATTTCTGCCTTCAGTGCGGTGTGGTTGTGCCACAGGACAGTAAACGAAAACTGAAAAAGTTCTGCTCAGATCAATGTCGTATGAAGTGGTGGAATTCTCACCGGGAGCTGGTTCAGCATAAAAAAGCCGCAGAGACGGAATGTCCAAACTGTCATAAACGCTTTGCGGCTGTCAGCGGCAGAAAATACTGCTCCCACAGCTGTTATATTGCTCATAGATTTGGTGGTGGCGGCGATGAGTAAAGAACAGATGGCAAGAGAAAAGCTGTATCAGACTACCATGAGCATAGCAAGAAAGATGCTGAAAAACAGCCTGATATCGAAGGAAGAATACGCCGTAATTGATACAAAAATGCAGGAAAAATACCAGCCAACTTTGGGTACATTATTTGCCGACATTGACTTGCTATAACAGGCGTTCAGAGTGATATATAGTAGCGAAAGGAGTTGATTTTGTGCGAAAAATAAGCAAAATAGAGCCGACCATGCCAGCTGTTGCAGCAAAGAAAAAGGTTGCTGGCTATGCACGAATTTCGATGGAATCCGAGAGGATGCACCATTCCCTTTCTGCACAGATCAGTTACTATAATGCACTGATACAGAAAAAGCCGGAATGGGAATTTGCAGGGGTATATGCTGACGATGGCATCAGTGGGACTGGCACAGCCAAGCGGTCGGAGTTCCTTCGTATGATTGCCGATTGCGAAGCAGGAAAGATTGATATTATCCTCACCAAATCCATACAGCGTTTTGCAAGAAATACTGTTGATCTGCTGGAAACGGTCAGACACTTAAAAGACATCGGCGTGGAAGTGAGATTTGAAAAGGAAAATATCAATTCCATGAGTGGTGACGGAGAGCTGATGCTTTCCATCCTGGCATCCTTTGCACAGGAAGAAAGCCGCTCCATTTCCGAAAATGTGAAATGGGGTACAAGAAAACGCTTTGAACAGGGTATTCCGAATGGACGCTTCCAAATCTATGGATACCGCTGGGAAGGCGATCATCTTGTAGTCGAGCCGGAGGAAGCCAAAATCGTGAAAATGATTTTTGATGATTTTCTGAACGGGTTATCTGCAGAAAGCACCGAAAAGAAACTGGAGCAGATGGGTGTTAAGTCCTATAAAGGACAGCATTTCAGCAATACATCCATCAGACAGATTTTGAGCAATGTTACTTACACTGGAAACCTGCTTTTTCAGAAGGAATATGTTTCAGACCCTATCACGGGAAAATCAAAAATCAATCGTGGAGAGTTGCCGCAATATTGGGTGGAAAACACGCATGAAGCGATTATTCCGCTGGAGACATACCGAACTGTTCAGGAGGAACGTAAGCGGCGCAGAGAGCTTGGGGTGTTTGCCAACTGGAGCATAAACACCTCGTGCTTTACAAGTAAGATTAAATGTGGGAACTGTGGTGTAAGCTATAGAAGAAGCGGCAAGCGACAGCGAAAAGACAAAAACGAAGTCTATTACGTTTGGGTATGCCAGACTTATGACAGAAAAGGAAAAGCCGCCTGTCCTTCTAAGACGATACCGGAGATAAAGCTGAAAGCTGTTTGTGCCGAGATACTGGGGCTTAAGGAATTTGATGAGACAGTATTTTCTGAGAAGGTAGAGCAGATCACAGTTATCGGAGACGATACACTTGAGTTTCATTTTACGGATGGTGCGATGCAGCAGAAAAAATGGTCATCTTCAGCCAAAATCGACTGGTGGACAGCAGAACGCAGGAAAGAATGGGGCGAAAGACATAAAAATAAATCCACCAATCCAAATCGATCCCGTTACAAAGCATTCACTGGATTCATAAAATGCGGAAACTGCGGTGAAAATTACCGCAGTCAGGGAACAACATACGCTGATGGTACAAAAAATCGATACTGGAGATGCTGCAAATCCTGTGGAAATATAGGAATCAAGCAGTCTACTATGGAAATGCTCGTCAGTGAAGTGTTGGGGTTAGATACGTTTTCGGAAGAACAGATGGATGCGCAAATAGAAAAGGCTGTCATTAAGGATGGCACGGTCACATTCTATTTTAAGGATGGACATACCGAGTACCAAAACTATGAGGAAAAGAAACGAGGAGTTCCTCACACGGAAGAATACAAACAGCACATGCGTCAGCTGATGAAGGAACGCTGGACACCGGAAGTGAAACAGCAGATGAGTGAGAGCATGAAAAATCTCAGGAAGGAGCGTGGAAAAGCATGGCAAAAAGAAAAGTAACCACGATTCCTGCCACCATCAATAAGTTCACTGCAAAGCCTGTGGACAGTAAGAAAAAACGCAGGGTGGCAGGATATGCCCGCGTCAGTACTGACCATGAGGATCAGCAGACCAGCTATGAGGCACAGGTAGATTATTACACAAATTATATTAAAGGCAGAGATGACTGGGAGTTTGCGGGATTGTATTCTGACGAAGGTATCAGTGCTACCAACACCAAACACCGCGATGGATTCAACCAGATGATTGCTGATGCTCTGGCAGGAAAGATTGACCTTATCATTACAAAATCGGTCAGCCGATTTGCAAGAAATACGGTAGATTCCCTCTCGACCATCCGAAAATTGAAGGAACACAACATCGAATGTTATTTTGAAAAGGAAAATATATGGACCTTCGACAGCAAGGGAGAGCTGCTTCTTACAATCATGAGTTCCCTTGCACAGGAAGAAAGCCGTTCAATTTCGGAGAATGTCACCTGGGGACATAGGAAGCGTTTTGCAGACGGAAAGGTCAGCTTTGCTTACAGCCGTTTCCTTGGATATGAGAAAGGCCCGGACGGAACGATTGTGGTGGTGCCGGAGCAGGCAAAAACGGTAAGGCTGATTTATAAGCTGTTCTTGGACGGCATGACCATGCATACCATTGCCGGAGAACTTACCAAACGCGGCATCAAGACACCCGGCGGCAAGGATAAATGGAATCAGTCAACGGTGCGTAGTATTCTCACCAATGAAAAATATAAGGGCGATGCTCTGCTGCAGAAATCCTACACAGTCGATTTTCTGACGAAGAAAACGAAAACCAATGAAGGTGAAGTACCGCAGTATTATGTTGAAAATAACCATGAAGCGATCATTGATCCGCAAATTTTTGAATTGGTGCAGGCAGAAATTGCAAAGCGAAATAAAGGGAAAGAACGCTATAGCGGAGTCAGTATTTTCTCCACCAAGGTGCAGTGTGCGGAATGCGGCGGCTGGTACGGCTCCAAGGTGTGGCATTCCAACGACAAGTACCGCCGCATCATCTACCAGTGCAATAATAAATTCCGAAACAAGACAGGCTGCACCACTCCGCACCTGACGGAGTACGAAATCAAGGAATATTTTATAAAAGCACTGAACCGGCTGATTACCGAGAAGGACGAGATCATTGCCAACACAGAAATGATACGAAAGATGCTTTGCGATAATTCTGAACTGGAAGCCAAGCGTGATGCCCTGCAGGAAGAAATCGCTGTGACGGTAGAACTTACGCAGAATGCGGTAGCAGAGAACGCACGAGTGGCACAAGACCAGGATGATTACAATAAACGCTACAATGCCTTGGTGGAACGCTATGACAGACTGAAAGCGCAATACGATGAAGTCAGTACCGCAATTTCTGATAATGAAGCAAGGTATGAACAGATGGGCAGATTCATCACAGTCCTGAAAGACCAGGAAGACGTTATCACAGAATTTGACGATGCCCTTTGGAGCAGTCTGGTGGAGAAAATGGTAGTAAAGAGCAAGGAAGATGTGACGGTGGTATTCAAAGACGGCACCGAAATGAAAGCAGAATAAGATATGAAGCAGATACGACACTCAGGATTTATGTCCTGGGTGTTTTTGCTATGTGTA
>OGZI01000459.1_pt1 | contig 53442 bp, 45 predicted proteins | sample 1576711 | NCBI WGS metagenome assembly OGZI01 (sample SAMEA3541482, study PRJEB24748) | human gut metagenome | biome: human gut; feature: human-associated habitat; material: faeces | place: China | collected 2012
AAAGAAGTACGCCACTACACTATTGATAATCCGGAAGAAGGGATTTATTATGTAATTGGAGATATCTTACCGATTCAGATTCTTGTAACAAATCGATTGTCACCGGAGAGAAATCTCTGGTTATATAGTTTGACAGATACACTGGAAGACATGTCTGTCACAAGGCAGCTTTTGGAGGATTATAAAAAGAACAAAGCGAATCAGCTGTATCAGGCTGTTATGGAGATTATAGTAAAAGCAAACGAGAATCGACTAAAGGAGGGAAAAAGAGATATGTGTAATGCGTTATTAGAATTAATGAAAGATGAATTAGATGAAAAACGAGAAGAAGGGGAAGCTCTTGGAGAAAGCAGAATCAATCAACTGAATCTTAAATTATCTGAGCTTAATAGAAGTGATGAGATTCTCAAGGCAGCAGTAGACAGAGAATATCAGAAGAAGTTATTAAACGAGTTTGGGCTTTAGAAACTCACGTCAATGAGAATCTTTCGGAATTTCAAAAAAGCGAAATGAAAGGTTTTTCCTCTCATTTCGCTTTTTCTATCGTCTGAAATTCCCCCTTTATTCCGCATCAAAATCTGTCTCAAACACGCCTTCCAGTGTTCGCATTGTCAAAATCCCCAGGTTGAAATCTTCATCCTGAATCGTGATATGATACTCAAAGATCACATCATCTTCGAACTTGGATAACAATACATAACTTCCATTCTCTTTTCCGTCAATCTGATCACAGATGTCATTGTATACATCTTCTCCGGAGATTGCTCTCGGATAACCACTTGCTTTAATTTTTGCTTCGATTGCTTCGTATAATTCTTTCATTTTCTTATTGTCCTTTCTGTTGTCATGAATCACTCTATTATTTTGACCAGGTCGGTTCTTCATCTCCTGTATAATTAAACCGTCCGTCATTTTTCTCTTCTAGTGCTTTAATCATATGATATGTATACTCATTATACGGTGTCGGAATTCCAAGTTCCTTTCCCATACGGATCAGTGCACCTGAAAACATATCAATCTCTGTGTGTCTTCCTGCATCCAAATCCTGCAAAGTAGAATAACGCGCAGATGGCGGTACTGCACTTCCACGCCCAGAAGACGCCTCAGTCTTACTCAGATCGATTCCTTTCGCATGTGCAATTGCTTCCAATTCTCCTTTCAGTCCATCACTGATTGCCTTCATATGCACACTGTCACGGTAACATCCAACTCCCGCGCCGAGAATTGCCTGTGGCAGATTGTTACAGACATTCAGCCGAAACTTGCTCCACATCTCTTCTCTTGCATACTCTGTCGCCCGGAAATGGATTCCGGTATCCTTGAACAGTTCTTCAATTGCCCTGATGCGATCACTATCGTAAGGTGCAGTAAGTTCGCCAAAAATAATTCCGATTGTTGTCTCAGGATCAAAATGATAGCCATCTTCTTCCTTATGTGAAGCGACCTTGATCACTGCCGGAAGAAGATGCTCCACTCCTACTTTTTCTGCAATAATCTCTTCACTGTCTACCCCGTTCATCAGACTCATAATTACCGTATTCTCCGTGGTTGCTTTCTGAATACTTTCCAATGCCGCCGAAAGTGAGCCATACTTCAATGCAACAATCAGTAAATCGACAGCGTCTGTTTCTCCGGGATTCCATACTTCGGGATGGTATATTTTTCCGTTAATTGTACATCCATTCTGTTTTAGTCTCTCTGCTCGTTCTCCTTCTGCGATCACTCCAAGCTCTATGTCATTTCTGCTCGATAATCCCCAGATTACATAAGAGCCTACTGCTCCGGCACCGAGGACTGCCACTTTCTTAATTTTCATTCATTTCTCCATTTCTTATCCGATCAAGACTTTTTTGCCTTCAAAAACAAAACCATAATGATGTATTCTTTCCTGCTCTTTGCACTATACAAAGATGCTGTTCGCAGTACTTTGCGAACAGCAATCTCTCGTAAGTATTATACACTATCTTTTCCAAAAGAAACAGTACTATCTTACTCTTCCATCTGATCATCCATCTGATACTTTGTCAGATCAACCTTTCCATCTACTACTTCCACACCGTCTTCTCTCAAAAGCTCTGCCTGTACATCTGCTCCGCCAAATGCAAATGCTCCGGCAAGCTCGCCTTTCGCATTCACAACACGGAAACATGGAATGTGATCTGGATCTGGATTCTTATGAAGCGCATTTCCAACTGCTCTTGACATCTTTTCATTTCCTGCCATCTTCGCAACCTGTCTATAAGTTGCCACATGCCCCTTCGGAATCCGTTTCACAGCTTCATAAATTCTTTTTGTAGGACTGTCTGTCACAAAATCATAGCTCTCACCGATCATCCGTTCAATATCCTTGTCCGGAACAGATCCATCCAGAATAATTGTATTCCAATGCTCTTTATTCTGATGATATCCCGGAATTACCGCTGGATACGCTGCACGCCAGAAATCTCTCCATCTCGGATCCGTCTTTACATTCAAATGAATCAATTCGTCTTTTTCATAGATCCACAAAAATATCTTTTTCCCCGGCTTTACACGGATCACCTGCCATCGTTGATCTTTGAAAGGCCTGTCTTCATAGCTGTCCGGGAAAGTTAATCCATAGGCAACAGCTTCTTCTCTTGTTTTCATCTCATCTTACCTCTCATATTTTCATTTACGTAATTATTTTCCAAACCGGAAGGACAGATAATAGACATAATCATTCTTCTCCCTAAAATTTCCCTGCTCCATTTCTTTTACCGGAATTGCTTCCAATCCATCTTCTCCGTAAATCAATGCCATCAGACCCTGTTCTGTATCCCGCTGAATCGGAACTTCACCTTCCACTTGTGTCGCACTTCTTCCATAATATTCTCTGTTTTCTACATTTTCCAGAATCGGAAAATCTGTAGAACATTTAGAATAATCGTCTGCTATGATCAATTTCACTCGAAACAATTCAAAATCCGGTATCACAGCAATCACACCTCTTTTAGCCGATTCGATCCCATCATAGTCCAAATCTGCCACTTTACTTTTATTAATCAATTCTCCCGCCTGATACTCTGACAAATAAATTGTCAATGTCTTATACTCTTCTTTTGCATAAAAATTAAAAAGATATGCCCCATCTGCTCCCGACAATAATTCTGCGGTTTTCATTTCTGCACTTGTCCGGTCAACTGCTGTAATATAATTCTTCGGCTGCATCACCTTATGAACGAAAACTGCTCCTAAAACCAGAACCATGATTACTGCAAATGTCGTTACCACTGCTAAAATGCTCTTTAAATTTTTCTGTTTCTTTTTACTATCTTTCGTAACTTGTATAATGTTGTCTTCTGATTTTTTTTCTACATTTTCTGCGTCAATATCCTCCCCTGCAAGAAATTCATTTATGCTGATTCCCAATATCTCACATAGTTCCATATAAACCGACACATCAGGTAAGCAAATGCCTCGTTCCCATTTTGATACTGATTTGTCACTCATATTTAATTTTTCTGCAAGCTGTTTCTGCGTCATTCCCAGGGCTTTCCGTTTCCCTGCAATATATTTTCCAATTTTAACAAGATCCATACATTTCACCTACTTTCTGTTTACACTAAGCATAAAGGATATTTTCCAAAATGAACACCCCTTTGGAGTAGAATTTGACACATATTCTCTTTTCTTGCATATTTTAAACGAGAATCTTATATCACTCTGGAGGATTTATGAAAAAGAAATTGATTTCCGTAATACTCGCTTCTGCTCTGACTGTTGGACTGTTATCAGCCTGCGGTTCTGATTCTTCCAAAGATAATGATGCAAATTCCAAAATCGACACAACAGAAACCAGCTCCAACACAACCAAATCAGATACCAGTTCTGCTCCTGTCTCTGTGACATTGAACGAGGTAGCCCATTCTATCTTCTATGCCCCTATGTATGTTGCCATTGAAAATGGATATTTTGAAGATGAGGGAATTGAACTCACTCTCATAACTGGTTTTGGAGCCGATAAAACAATGACTGCTGTCATCTCCGGTGAAGCTGATATTGGATTCATGGGATCAGAAGCATCCATCTACACATATAACGAAGGTGCTAACGATTCTGTCGTCAACTTTGCCCAACTGACTCAGCGCGCCGGTAATTTTCTTGTTGCCAGAGAAGAGATGAAAGATTTTAAGTGGACTGATTTAAAGGGGAAAGATGTTCTTGGTGGTAGAAAAGGTGGTATGCCGGAAATGGTATTTGAATATATTTTAAAGAAAAATGGAATTGATCCACAAACAGACCTCAACATCAACCAGGGAATTGATTTTGGTTCCACTGCTGCCGCCTTTTCAGAGGGAAGTGGAGACTTTACTGTTGAATTCGAGCCAAGTGCAACCGCTTTGGAAATGGAAGGAAAAGGATATGTTGTAGCCTCACTTGGTACTGACAGCGGCTATGTTCCTTACACTGCCTACAGCGCAAAGAAGAGCTATCTCGACAAACATCCTGAGATTATCCAATCCTTTACAAATGCGCTTCAAAAAGGTATGGACTTTGTTCAGATTCACACTCCACAGGAGATTGCTTCCGTGATTGCCCCACAATTTCCTGAAACAGATCTTAAAACCATCACAGCGATTGTAAACCGTTATTATACACAGGATACCTGGAAAGCAGATCTTATATTTGAAAAAGAGAGTTTCGAGCTGCTTCAGGATATTCTGGAAAGTGCCGGAGAACTGGATTCACGCGCTCCTTATGAAAAACTTGTCACAACTGAATTTGCCAAAAAAGCTATGGAATAAATCATTTCTTGCAGAAGAAAACGCATTCCACTATAATAAAAAGGAAGCCAGACTTCTGGCTTCCTTTTTTCAAAAACGCAATAACAAAACAAATTACTTTTTTCGAAAGGACATTGTATTACTATGATTGATAAAAAACTGATTCCTTACGGGGGACTTAAGAAAGAACCATTTTCAGGTACACATCACGGAATGCGCTATTTCTTTCGCGGAGATGACGGAAAAAGCAGCACAACCTTCACCGTATTCATTTATCCAGAACCGTGGTGCTTTGAAGATACACCGGAAGAAGAGAAAGAACAAAAGACATTTCCACTCTCCGATGAGGGAATGGATGAAGCTATTGCCTGGCTTTTCGAACGCTTTGAAACTAAGAAATCCAAATGGTTGAATGCGAGCCGCGATGCAATGCACATTGTGAATAATCATACCTTCTGATTATAATCCCCAAACATCTTCTTCATATGAACATTCATAATATAATAATACATCGCGATCAGGAGGCCTCCTGCCAGCACCCATGCAGCCGGGCTTGCCAGACATACTCCAAGATAACTTCTCTCTCTTGCTGCGATCCGTGCTACCACACCTCTTCCGATCAGTTCAGCAACACCGGCCATCATCGGCAGCAGTCCGTATCCGAGTCCCTGGATTCCATTTCTGTAGATATTCACAATTGCAAGTGGAATGAAGAAAAATCCGATACATTTCAGATAGATATCCACAGAACTCATGATAATATCCACATCCTCTGAGACAAACAGATAGGTCATGTATTTTCCTACTGTCATGATAAATGTTGCTGCTACAAGAGAGTAACCGATACCAAGAATCGTACACGCCTTGAAACCCTGACGGATTCTCGGTACATTTCCGGCTCCGATATTCTGTGCTCCGTAAGTTGCCATTGTTGTTCCCATCGCTACATATGCCTGTGTCACAACCTGCTCAATCTTACTTGCCGCAGTAAATGCCGCCACAAGCGTAGATCCCAAAATATTCAGGGCAGACTGAACCATCATAGTTCCAATTGCCGTGATAGAATATTGCAATGCCATCGGAAGTCCGATCTTTAACTGGATCGCGCAAATCTGCCCGCCAACATGCCAGTCTTCCTTTTTCAGATGAAGAAGCGGAATCTTCCACATAATATAAATAAGACAGAGTATACCTGATATGCCCTGTGCTACTACCGTCGCGATTGCCGCACCCGGTGCGCCCATCTGAAATACAATGATTAAAACCAGATCCAACACGATATTCAGCAACGCACTGATAATCAGAAAGTACAATGGAATCTTACTGTTTCCTAATGCTCTTAAAATACTGGATAACAAGTTATAAAGCATCTGCGCCAGGATTCCTCCGCTGACGATCATAATATACTTATATGCATCTGCAAAAATATCTGACGGAGTATTCATCAGATGCAAAAGTGGTTTCATAAATAACATAAAAGTAACCGTAAGGAACAGACCGACCAACAACGAAAGGATTCCTGCCCCCACAACGGTGCGCCGCATCCCCTGCATGTCTCCTGCGCCAAACTTCTGCGCTGTGAGAACAGTAAATCCGGCTGTCATTCCAACTACAAATCCATAGATCAGAAACATGATTGTTCCTGTGCTTCCAACCGCTGCAAGCGCTTTCGTTCCAACGAACTTACCTACGATCACAGCATCCGCCATATTATAAAACTGCTGGAAGACATTTCCCAGAAAGATGGGAAATGTAAAACTTAAGATCATCTTCATTGGGCTTCCAACAGTCATATCATTCTGTACTGATTTCATTTTACTCCTCCTTTTCCGTATTTATCAGTGACTACATACATAACACATCCCGTCCGTTGATTGCTGTTCACAAGAATTGTTTCGTAACCAATGGACGGGATGTGTTTTTGAAAAACGTGCTTATTATATACTAGTTTTTCCCTGATGTAAATATCCTGAAAGGGAGTTTTTACATTTCTTTCAAAACGTAACGATTCACTCAAAAATCATCTATATGGGAAGATGCTATTCCAGGAACAACACATCTTCCTCCACAATCTCCAGCGCATCCGGCAGTCCTTTTTCCCGGATCTTCTCCTGATTCTCTCTCTGTACAAACCAGGAGATCACAGGCGGATCTGCCTCTTCATTTGCAGGTTTCAGATAATAATTATCTTCGAAAGGGAGTGCTGCCTTACTCTCTAATAGAAATGGAATCTGATTCTTTCCACCTTCTCCCCAGATCGGCACAAAATCATGCGCACGATAACCGATATAGTTGATATTTTCTGGAATATTTCTTTGCTCTGTACGCAACGTAATCCCCCAGTCTATCAGTTCTGCAGTATGCTCATCCACATAAACTGCTCTTGTGAAATTCTTGCATCCGGTCAGCCGTGCCGCTTCTTTTCTCTGCGGATTCTGGAACAATTCTTTCGTCTTCCCTGCTGCCACAATCTGCCCCTGGTCGATGATCAGCAGTTCTTCACTGAACCGGTACACTTCATCTCTGCTGTGAGACACCATGATCACAGTACCCTCATAATCTTCGAAAAGCTCCTGTAATTCCTGCTGCAGACGGTCCTTCAGATACATATCAAGTGCTGAAAATGGTTCGTCTAAGAGAATCACATCTGGTTTATAAGCCATGATTCTCGCAAGGGCTACCCTCTGCTGCTGGCCTCCGGAAAGCTCTGCCGGGAATCGTTTTTCCAGTCCTGTCAACTGAAATTTCTCAATCATCTCACGCACACGCTTTGCATTCTCCTGCTTTTTCCCTTTTAATCCGGCGGCGATATTCTTTTCCACCGTCATTGTCGGGAAAAGTGCATAATTCTGAAACAGATAGCCAATGTTACGCTTCTGTGGTTTTAAATTCACTTTATTTTCGCTGTCATAAACTGTTTTTCCTTCAATCTTGATCAATCCGCTCTCCGGCGGCTCAATCCCTGCAATACTCTTTAATGTCATGCTCTTTCCACATCCGGATGCGCCGAGGATTCCGATTCGTTTAGAATCGCTTTTAAAGTCTATGTTCAGCTCAAATGTATTCAGTTTTCTCTGAATCTTTACTTCTATCGCCATCTCTTACCACCTCTTGACATTTTTCATTTTCTTGCCTGAGATCAGATTCATCAGGAAAATAACCAGAAATGCGATCACCATGACAATCGCAACCCACACACCTGCTGTCATATAATCTCCGTCCTGAATGACCATTGCAATCTTCTGCGAGATCGTTCCTGTCTTTCCCGGAATATTTCCTGCAAGCATAGATGTCGCTCCATATTCTCCGAGTGCTCTGGCAAATGTCAGAATTGTTCCGGATGCGATTCCCGGACCGGCTGTCGGGATCACCACCTTCCAGAAGATTTCTGTATCTGACATGCCGAGTGTCCTTCCTGCATAGATCAGATTCACATCTATCTGTTCCATCGCAGCACGGGCATTTCTGTACATCAACGGAAATGAGATCACTGTCGCTGCAATAATACATCCAAGCCAGGTCTGCACAACTTTAATTTCAAAATTTTCAAATAAAAAGATTCCAAACGGTCTTCTCCTGCTGAAGATCAGTAACAGAAAGAAGCCGGCCACTGTCGGCGGAAGTACCATTGGCAAGGTCAGTATTCCATCTATAATAGCCTTTTTCCCCGGAGTTGTCTTCACAACCTTACGTGCCGCATAGATTCCCAGAAAAAAGGAAAATATCGTAGCTACGATTCCTGTCTTGATTGAGATAAAGAGTGGGCTCCAATCCAGATTTTTTAAGATCTCTAGCATTTCATCCATTATATTTTCACACTCCTTTTGGTAAAAGGAGGCTGTCCGAAACTTTCATTTCTGGCAGCCTCTGCTTCTATAGTAACACATGCATTACTATGAACAAAATCTTTTATTCTACATTTGTATCAAAATAATAAGACTCAAATACTTTCTTTGCATTGTCTGACAGAACAAACTTGATGAAATCATCTGCTGCTGCGTTCTGTGCGTCATCTGCTTCGTCATTTACTACACGTGCGATCGGATAGATTACATTTCCTGTCAGATCATAACCTACTGTCTGAAGGATATCAAGCTGATCTTCGAATCCGTATGTATCAGAGTAATAAGTTGTTCCGACTTCACAAGATCCTTCTACTACTGCTGAAAGGACTTTGCTTACGTTGTCCTGCTCACTGATCTCAAGTCCGCCAAGTGCTTCGGATACTTCTTCCGTTGTAATTGTAGAAGGGTCATCTACTTTCGGAAGAATGTCCATATTCATAAGTGCAGTTCTTGTATACTTACCTACCGGTACGCTTCCACCTGCAAGTGCAAAGCTCTCAGCTTCACTTATGTTATCAAGTCCTGTCACCTTTGTTCCACTGTCTTTTCTAGTCACAACTACTACCTGGTTGTTTACAACATTTGCTCTTGTTCCGTCTACGATCAACTTATCCTCCTCCAGCTGATTCATCTGTTTCTGAGCTGCTGAAAAGAAGATATCACACTCATATCCTTCTTCAATCTGTGTCAGAAGTGTACCTGAACTGTCTGCATTGTATGTGATCTTTACGTTCGGATGCTCTTCGTTGTACTGTGCTGCAAGCTCATCCATTACATTCTTTAAGCTGGCTGCAATAAATACCTGGATCTCTGTTTCTTCTTCCTCACTGCCTTTGTTGTCAGTTGCTTCTGTTTTTGCTGTATCGTCTGTCTTTTCGTCGGCTTTGGATCCACATCCAGCCATAGAAAACACCATTACGGCTGCCATCATTGCTGCTAAAATTCTCTTTTTCATCCTATCTCCTCCTGACAGGCATCTCATTCATAAAAATGTTGTAATTATTCCTGTCTTTTCTTTCTAAATGATGGTCTTATTATAACCGATTTGTTTTATTTTAACAATCGCTTTTCTTGAAAAAGTTGCGATTTACGCAACTTTTTTTCATTAACTGTATTTTAATAATGTCATGTGACCGCTTTTTTCGCTAATATTAGCTTTCTTCTCACATATTGCGTGTAAAAGACAGATCAAGATTCAAATATATCCTTATATCTCTTCTCTGCATATTTCACCACATCTTTTTCCAGCAGTTCATATTTTCTGAGTATGTCTTTCCCTGCTTCGCTTACACTGGCCACACCGCCATGCTTGCCTCCCGGACTTCGCTCTACGATGGTATATCCGAGTTCTTTCTCTGCACTTCTGATCAGGCTCCAGCCCTTGCTGTAAGACATTCCTGTCTTTGCACAGGCGTCTCTTACCGAACCAAGTGTATCGATCTGACGCAGAAGGAATACAATTCCCGGACCGAAGAAGTTCTCATTCTTCTCCAACTGAAGCTTCACTCTCGGACGGATTCTTCTCTCCTTTTCCTTCTCTTTGAAAATCTCACGGAAAGGTTCTCCCTGTCCAGAGTAAATCGCTACACCATTGTCTTCCACCGGAACGAAAATGCGTTCTACATTCAGCACATCCATGGCGCCTTTAAGTCCACCTTCACCTTCATAAGAAGCAAACTGATCGATCATACTGCGATCCATCAGGATCGGATGTCCTTTTCGTTCTTCCCAGACAGGTACATAGACTTTCTCATGATCGTTTTCATTTTCTTTCGCTTTTTGCATCAACACACGTACGGTATCTTCTGTGAAAAGAGAAACTCCTGCCGGACAGAAAAAGAATTTCTCACAGCGCGGTTTCAGGTAGTTCATTCCTCGAACTGCTGACGTAATCATCTCTTCCTTCTCATAATCTTCACTGCGAAGGAATACCGCACCAAGCTTCGCCAGTTTCTTCTCCACCTGCTCCGCCTGGTATCCTGTGATCAGCACGATCTCATCCACGCCTGCTCTCTTGAAATTTAAAATCATCTGACGCAGAACCTGGATTCCATCCACCGACTTCATCTTATCATAACTCTTATATCCACCAGATTTTCCTGCTGCCGCAATCACTGCTCCTACCCGCATTCTCATTCTCCTTTCAGCTCACCGCTGCTATTTTATTACTGTTCTCACTATATGCAACCAGCAACTCTATCATTATGCCGTTCCGAGATCTTCTTTGCGATCAATATCCTGAAGTTCTCCCGCCTGTACCGGCACAATTTTCAGCGAATCTAAGTTTTCTTTCAATATCTTCTTTCCACCGATATCTCCATCTAACTCCAAAAGTTTATCAAAGAATCTCTTATCCCACAAGACCGGATTGCCATTTCTTGTTCCTTCGCCTGCACAGACGATCTTTCCCGGATTATGAAATGCTGTATTTATGATTCTCTGAATCGTGGATTTTTTTAATCTTGGCTGATCGCAGACACTGAACAGAACTCCTCGAAGCTGTGTTCCTTCTTCTTTCGCATCCTCGATTGCTTTTGTAAGACCGAGCTTTACAGAAAGAGAGATTCCCCTCTCCGGTTCTTTATTGCATACGACTGTGCATCCGGCCTTCTCGGCAACCTGTGTGATCTCTTCTTTTCCGGTCACCACATAAGACTTAAATCCCTGAAATGCTTCAAATCGGCTGATTGCACTTTCATACATTGCTTCGCCTTCTACAACAGCTTTCAGTTTATCTGAACCGAATCGTACACTCTGACCTGCTGCCAATAAAATCAATGCATACTTTCCTCTGCTCTTTTCATAACTGCAGACTGCATCGAGCACACCTCCGCCAATCGCCCTTGCTTTGTCTGAGATTGTCCGGCAATGCTCCTGCTTTGCACGAGCATCAATATCTCCGATCTTCAGTCCCTTCGTCACCTGAACACCTGGCTGAAGCATTCCGCGAACAATACCGTCCATCAGCGCATAAACCGGCTCTCCGCCTGTAATTGCAACGATCTGTCCTTTTCGTACCAGATCGCCGATTACAGCCTTCGGTTCGATCACCCCATCTGCGGATGCTTTGATCAGACGCTCAATAGAATATCCCCCAACATTTCCCGGAACTCCGGTATTCGGGATCGCACTTCCGTCCCAGATCACATTGCCCAGTGTATGCCCTCTCTTTGTCTCAACCACACAATTACAATCTTCTCCTGCAGTAAATCCAGGTCCGACTCCGATCACAAACGGTGCATCTGTGATCTTCGTTCCGAGATTTCTCTTTGCAAGGATGGCATCTACGATCACATCCGGCTGAAACCACTCTACACATTCTGCCTTCGGATCAACGAGCACAGGAATATCTCCCTCTTCCATGATTTTCTCTGCTTCTTGCTGATTCTTTGCCAGGCATGCTGTCATATCTTCTACAACTGCCTCACCTTCATAAACTGCTCTGGAAAATGCAACCAGTCTGCGGACTGTCAATGGCACAGCAATATCTGTCATCATGATCTGGTATCCTGCGCTATACAATCTGGATGCGATTCCTGTTGCCAGATCTCCCGCACCTTTAATTAATATCTTCATCTCAATACTTCCCATCTATTTTCCTGAGAATCTTCTATAATTCTCCGTTATTTTCTAATTTATTTACAGTCAAGATTGATCTCTGCACTCTTTCTGCGATATTTATTGCAGCATATAAGAGGTCACAAATATATTCTTGATTCCATTCTCATACAAGCACTTTGCAATCTTACATGCTCTGTCTCGCCGTTCCTTTGTGTCTGCCTTGTTCAGTACAACCATATACTCTGCCTGCTTCGGACAGCCTTTTCGCCCGCCCTGTTCATGACATGCAAGCTTTATCAGGTCCTCTTCTGTCACCCGATCTTCCTGCTGTTTTCCAAGAAGTTCTGCTGCCTTTTCGCTTCGAAAACAAATCTCTTCGAGCTTTTGATCTAAAGCATCCATTCCATAAACAGAGAATACATATGTTGTCTGCGGCAGGATCACAGGTTCTTGTTCTCCCGGTACTTTTAACGGCAGCATTCGCGCACCGTCCGCTTCAACAAGCAATGGCACATTCCATCTTTCTATCTCTGCCAGAATCAGCTCCGGAACGCAGCTCATTTTCCCTTTTTTCGCTCTTGCCCCAATCCAGGCCTGTCCATATTGTTCAAGGCATTCCTTCACTCGTTCAAGCAGCGCTTTCCCTTTACAGATCCACTCTTCCTCTTCAGCCACACAGCTCCATGGAGTCGTCTCTTCTTTCATATGAGTTGTTGTAAGAACAATTGCTTTTTTCCCAAACAGCGCATACTCTTCTGCAAGCCTTCTCAATGTAGAGGTCTTTCCTCCTGCACCGACAGCAGCTATCATCGGACATTCTGTATAGTCAAGCTTTACTACCGATAAGAAAGATTCTGCTTCATAAAGTCTGCCATCTCTGAAATAACTTATCACTTCTACAGACCTTCTTTCTATATTCTGCATCTTTTGAAAAGAAGATAGCCCACAGGCAGATGCCTGTGAGCTATCTTTCTCACGTATGATCACTCTGGTCTCACTCTATTTCCACCGGAGCAATCTCACATAAACCTTCTGCTATTATCTTAACAGATATGTGTAGTCCTTGCAAACAGTCTCCATTACTTTCTGAAGTGCTTCCGGAATCTTTGTCTCTTCTCCAAGTGTCCAATCGAGGATTTCTCCACAAAAACGAACCTTGCAGTGTACTGCATCTTTATCCAGTACCGTGAATCCCTGATTCTTGCTGTCTGCCATATCGTTCTCGTCCATGAATAATGTGAATTTATCCAGGTACGGAGCACTGTCGTATGGACAGAAGCTCTTACAGTTACCACATTCATTACACATGTAATCCACGTGGATGATCTGATGTCTATCCATTCCCGGAACCTTGATTGCTACATTTGCTCTGTTCGGGCAAACTTCCTTACAATTCTCACAGATTCCTGCACAGTTGAGACATCTCTTAGCCTCTGTGCTGTCTTCGCGTACGTCTTCGAGGTTACCCTTTCTCTCATATACAACAGCTTCGTCTGTCTCTGCATCGAAGTCTCTTACAAGAGTCTCTCCGATCACTGCCTGAGCAGCTTTAAGACCATCACGGATACCTTCTACTACTGTAGCCGGTCCGCCAAGTCCATCACCAACAACGTAAACGTTCTCTACGTTTGTCTCTAATGTCTCTTCATTTACAAGAGCACGTCCTCTGTCATTTACATTGATTCCGTTTGCTTCGTAAAGAGCAGTCGGAACTTTTTCACCAACAGCTGCGATCACTGTGTCAGCCGGGATCTCTTTAAGTTCTCCAGTCTTCACAACGCCTCTTCTTCCGGAAGCATCCATATCGCCAAGAACCATTACTTCGCAGATCAGTTTTCCGTTCTCAAGTTTTACAGGAGAAAGGAGTTCCATGAACTCTACGCCGTCTTCTACTGCCATTACCAACTCTTCTTCGTCTGCCGGCATATAGCGTTTTGTTCTTCTGTATACAAGATATACATGCTCAACACCTGTTGTGCGTTTTGCTGCTCTTGCTGTATCCATTGCTGTGTTACCACCACCGATAACTACAACGTTCTTACCGATATCAAGTTTTCCATCATTTGCCTTGAAGTCAGCCAGGAACTCGAGTGCATTCTTAGCTTCGCCCTGCTCAAGTCTTAATACTCCAGGCTCAGAAGCTCCTACTGCAAGGATCACTGTTGTAAATCCTTCTGCTTTCAGTGCTGCTGTATCTTTTACTTCTGTGTTCAGACGAACTTCAACGCCCATCTTCTCAAGAAGCGCTGCATCCTTGTCGATAGATGTTCCCGGAATTCTGAACTCTGGGATCACGTGGCGAACAACTCCGCCGAGAGCGTCGTTCTTCTCAAAAACTGTAACTGCCATTCCGGCTCTGCGCAGGAAGTAAGCAGCTGCCATACCAGCCGGACCTCCACCGATCACTGCTGCCTTACCTTCTTTTGTGATTGCAGGTGCTGTCAGCTTGTTCATCAGTGCTTCGTATCCGTTCTGAGCTGCCTCAAGCTTCATCTCACGGATATGTACCGGTGACTCATAGAAGTTACGTGTACATTTGCCCATACAAGCATGTGCACAGATTGTTCCTGTAATGAATGGAAGCGGGTTCTTCTCTGTGATAACATCCATAGCTTCTTCATATTTACCAGCTTCTACAAGCTGCAGATATGTTGTGATATCCTGGTGGATCGGGCATCCTTCTTTACAAGGAGCGATGAAGCAGTCGATTAACGGAACCTGTTTGTTGATCTTTCTAGACGGAAGCGGTTTTACAGCCTTTACATGATATGGGCTTGTCTTTGCTTCTTCAACCAGTTTCTCTGTCTTGGCAGCGTCGATACCTGTGAATACAACGCCTTCTTTCTCAAGAAGTCCTGCAATCTGGCAAAGTCTGTCATATCCGCCTGGTTTCAGGATTGTTGTAGCCATTGTTACCGGCCAGATTCCTGCATCGATGATTCCTTCGATGTTATGGAAATCAGCACCGCCTGAATAGGAGATTCTCAGTTTTCCACCGAAATCTCTTGCCAGCATATTTGCTACGGAGATGGAAAGTGGATACAGAGATTTTCCTGACATATACATCTCTTCACTTGGAAGTTCGTTCTGTTTTACATCAACCGGGAATGTGTTAGTGATCTTCACACCAAACTCCAGGTTTCTTTCCTGACAGACAGCGATCAGTCTGTTCAGCATCGGAACAGCATCCTCGTACTGCAGGTCGTCTTTGAAGTGGAAGTCACCGAATGCGATATAATCGTATCCCATGTCATCCATTGTCTTTCTTGCATACTCATATCCAAGAAGTGTCGGGTTACATTTGATAAATGTATGGAATCCCTTTTCTGTGATCAGATACATTGCGATCTTCTCAATTTCTTCCGGAGGGCATCCGTGAAGTGTAGAGATTGTAACAGAATTACAGATATCACCGGAAATGCTTTCGATATCTTCTGCTGTCACTTTCTCGAACAGGTCAACATGCTCAAGAAGATAAGCCTTGCAGTGCTTGAAAATCTCTGAATCCTGTGCATGCTGCATTGTGTTCAGGAATGTGTCAACCTTCTCTGATTTGATTCCGGCAAGATCATATCCAACACTGATGTTGAACTGGAATCCGTCCATGCTTCCAAGTCCGAATTCTTTTGAGATCACTTTCAGAAGGAACCATGCTTTGATGTACTCCTCCATTGCCTGTGGAACAAACAGCTCTGTAGACCACTCACAGTTGTAGCACTCGTCATCAGCCTTGATACATGGTCTGTTGATGCATGCTGCAAGCTCGTCTCCGTCCATTACCTGAACTGTCTTCAGCTCGAAAAAACGGCTTCCTGTGTAGTAAGCTGCGATAATATTCTGTGTCAGCTGAGTGTTTGGACCTGCTGCCGGTCCGATTGGTGTCTCAAGATCGCGCCCGAAGATTGTGCGGTTGAACTTGCTGTCCGCATGATATGGATGACGCTCTCCAAATACTGTTCCATTCTCTTTGTACTCTGTCAATGTCCAGTTTAAAAGCTGTTCAAATGACATAGGTCTCATAATTTCACTCATACTTTTTACCTCTCTTTTTTTCTTTTATCACGGAAAACCTGCCATCGGCAGGTTCTTCCGTAATGATTAAATCTTTGAAATCTCTGACAGATCATTCCCCAAGAACCTGTCTTTTCTCAAAGATCTGTTTCCTTTTATTTTGCCTCCGGCTTTGGATCTTTCGGAAGAACCAGATTCAAAATAACTGCAAAAATTGTTGCCAGTACAACCGGTGATGATGCAAACGTGTTATTGATGATGGACTGGAAGTTCTCAAGTCCCATTGTCATTCCTAATCCATCGTAAATTGTTGATGTCATCTGATTTAAGCATCCGTTACTTAAGGATACACCCATACCGATTGCAATAGATAATCCTGCAACTGTTGTATTTCTTGTAGACATACCTTCACTTACAAGAAGCTTGATACCTGTCATTGCGATACCTGCGAATACAGATGCTACTGCTCCACCAAGTACACACTGAGGAATTGTTCTCAGAAGTGCTGAGAATTTCGGAATCAATCCTGCAATCAGAAGGATAAATGCTGAAAGTGAAAATACCTTTCTTGCTACAACTTTTGTAGAACCAACAATACCTACGTTCTGGCTGTAAGTTGCTGTCGGAGGACATCCGAAACATGCACTTACGATATTACTGATACCATAACCAATGATACCACCGTTGAGTTCCTGGTCAGTAGGAAGACGATCCATACCTCCGCTTGTTGTAGCAGAGAGATCTCCCATTGCCTGAATGGAGTTGACAAGGAACAAAATTGCCAGCGGGATAATCGCTGAGATATCGAATTTCACACCGAAAGCGAACGGTTGTGGAAGCTGGAACCAACCTGCGCTTGAAAGTGCTGAGAAATCAACCATTCCAAAGCACAATGCAAGTACATATCCACAGACCAGACCGATCAGGATAGATGCGAGTTTGAAAAGTCCTTTTCCGTAATGGTTCAGCCCGATTACGATTGCCAGTGTTACAAGGGATACAAGCCAGTTCTGCCAGGAACCATAAACAAGTGCTGCTGTCTGACCTCTCTGCTCTACGATCACTTCATATGTATTCGCGGAATTTCCTGCCATGTAGTTAATAGCTGTCTTATAAAGAGACAGACCGATTGCAAAGATAACTGTTCCGATTACCAGCGGTGGGAACACCTTTCTGATCTGCTTAATAGTAAGTCCAACGACAATTGCTACGATACCACCTATGATCATCGCGCCAAAAATCGTGTTAACGTCCTTTGCCTGTGCTGCGATTGCTGTCATCGTCGGAACATAAGCAAAACTTACTCCGATAATGACCGGAAGTCCGGATCCAAGATGGATCTTATTTCCATACAGCTGAAGGAATGTTGATAATGCTGCAAATACAAGTGACATCTGGATCAAGAGACCCATGTTTACATTTCCGCCTGCATTGTTCGCTGCATTCGCAACCAGAATCGCCGGTGTAACACATCCTACAACTGCTGCAAGTACATGCTGGGCAGCAAGCGGAAGTATCTGACCGAATGTCGGGTTACCATCCCACTTAAACAGTTCTTCATTTCCTCTGCGAGGTGCTTCTGATTTCTTTTCTTTCATTATTCTATTGTCCTTTCCGGTTAGTTTTGACAAAATGTGCGATCAAAGATACTGTCCACATCTGTTATATATGTTAACATTAATGAACAGTATCCGTCAATCTAAGCCTAACGACTGTTAATACGTTTTCCAAGTTCGGCTGCTGCCTGTCTGCAGTCTGCCATAACTTTCGCTTCGTCAATCTCTGTCAGTCTTCTGTCTTTCATCAATACTTTACCGTTTGCAACAGTTGTCACAACATCGTGTCCAGTTACTCCGAATACAAGGTGACCATTGATGTTATTCTCATTCATTGGTGTCAGCGGATTGTAATTAACAATGATCACATCTGCTGCTGCGCCTTCTTCAAGAACCCCGAGCTTCTGATCGAAATAACGTCCTGCAATCTTTGCATTGTTCTCAAACAGCATTGTCGGAACTTCTCCCCATGCTGCGTTTGGATCGCAAAGATGATGTTTATGAAGAATATTTGCCACTTTGAAGGATTCCATCATATCATGTGTATATCCATCTGTTCCAAGTCCTGTAAGGATTCCTCTGTGTACAAGTTCCATTGTCGGAGGGCATCCGCAGGCATTTCCCATATTGGATTCCGGATTATGAACGACCATTGTGTTTGTATCTTTGATCAGATCCATCTCATGTGGGTTGATGTAGATACAATGTCCAAGCAGTGTCTTCTCTCCAAGAATATTGAAGTCCATCAGACGGTCAACAATTCTCTTTCCATAATGTTTCAGGCAGTGATGCAGATCTTCAATTCCTTCTGCAACATGAATATGATAACCAACTTCATCCGGTTTGTTTGCTGCTGCAAGTTCCATTGTCTCATCTGAGATTGTGAACTGTGCATGCATACCCATCATTCCGGCGATCATTCCGCTGTCATCCTTCAGTGCATGACGAATAAATTCTGCATTCTCCATTACAGACTCTCTGGCCTTGTCTTTTCCATCTCTGTCGGAAACTTCATAACAGAGACAGGAACGAATTCCTGTTTCCTTCGCTGCTCTCTCAATTTCAAATAAGGAACCTTTGATAGCTCCAAAGCTTGCATGATGGTCAAATACTGTTGTTACACCGTTCTTGATAGAATCAATATAAGTAGCCATAGCACTTAAATAAGTATCATTCAGTGTCAGGTTTCTATCCAGTGTCCACCACATTCCTTCAAGAATGCTGAGCAATCCTGTTGGATTGTATCCATTAATAGCAAGTCCTCTTGCAAAAGAACTATAGATATGTTCATGAGTATTAATGAATGCCGGCATAATCACTCCGCCTTTTGCATCAATAAACTCTGCATCTGGATAAGCCTTCTTCAACTCATCTGTTGGTCCAACCTTACAGATTACTTTACCATCAATTGCTACTGCGCCCTCTTCCATATAAGGACATTCAGGGTTTCTTGTCACAACTCTACCATTACCTAAGATCAACATAATTGTAACCTCTCCTTTTTATGAATTTCTACACTTTGATGTTAAAATGCCATCTGCCTGTTATGTGCATTTCGTACATCAACGTCTCTGTTACACATAGAATAACATCTAAATTGTCTAAATGCAACAAGAAATCTAAAAAAGTTTTTTGTTACCTAAAAATTTTTTAGGAAAGGTATTGACTATCGTGATTTTTATGATATTATGGGATTATGAAGACAGAAAGCATGTAGAAAGGCAGGTGGACATATGCGTCATACCTTAGATTTTCTTAAGCAGCTTGCACACGGACTTGCAATACAATTTGGAAGTTCCTGTGAGATTGCAATTCATGATTTGAAGACAAAAGATCTGGAGAGATCGATCGTGTACATCGAGAACGGACATGTATCGAACCGACAGACCGGAGATGGTCCTTCAGGAATTGTTCTTGAGACACTTCAGTCGGATCCGTCAACGATTCATGATAAGCTTTCCTATCTTACTAAAACAGAAGATGGACGGATCTTGAAATCGAGTACCTTCTATATAAGAGACGATGACGGATCGGTCTCATACATCTTCTCATTAAACTATGACATCACAGCTTTTACAGCTGCGAGTACAGCAATTCAGTCTTTGATCGCTACGAAAGACAATCTTCCGGATCTTACAGGTGATTCGCCACGACGGATCACACATAATGTAAATGAACTTCTGGATCTGTTGATCGAGCAGGCCGTTGCAAAAGTCGGAAAGCCTGTTGCATTGATGAACAAAGATGACAAAGTTGCTGTTGTCCAGTATCTGGATCATGCCGGTGCTTTCCTTATTACAAAGTCCGGCGATAAAGTTTCTTCGTATTTGGGGATATCGAAATTCACACTTTACAGTTACATGGGCAAATGACACGTATTAATTTAAGGAGGTCACTACAATGGAAACTATCAAATGGGCAGTAAACGAAATGCCAAAAACAGATGACTCTCAGCTTCAGGTAATGTCACTTGAGAATGTAGCGAAAGCTCGCGCATTTCATGAGAGCTTCCCGCAGTACAGTGTTACACCACTTGCAAAACTGGATCACATGGCTGCATACCTTGGACTGAAAGAGGTCTATGTAAAAGATGAGTCTTATCGTTTCGGACTGAACGCATTTAAAGTACTCGGCGGATCTTTCGCAATGGCTCGCTACATTGCAAAGCAGACAGGAAAGGATGTTTCAGAACTTCCTTACAACGTTCTTACATCTGACGAACTGCGTAATGAATTCGGACAGGCTACTTTCTTCACTGCAACAGATGGTAACCACGGACGTGGTGTTGCATGGGCAGCGAACAAGCTTGGACAGAAATCTGTAGTACTTATGCCGAAGGGATCCACTCAGACAAGACTGAACAACATCCTGAAAGAAGGAGCGAAAGCTACGATCGAAGAGGAAAACTACGACGAATGTGTTCGTATGGCTAACGCTATGGCAGAGAAGACAGAGAACGGCGTAATGGTTCAGGATACAGCCTGGGACGGATATGAAGAGATTCCGGCATGGATCATGCAGGGATACGGAACAATGGCTAACGAGGCTGATGATCAGCTTCATGAAGCTGGATGTGAGCGTCCGACACATGTATTTATTCAGGCTGGTGTTGGTTCACTCGCCGGAGCAGTTCAGGGATTCTTCGCTAACCGCTATCCGGAAAATCCACCGAAAGTTGTTGTTGTTGAAGCTGAGCCTGCTGCATGTCTTTACAAAGGAGCATGTGCTAAGGACGGAGCTATCCGCATCGTAGACGGAGACATGGTTACAATCATGGCTGGTCTTGCCTGTGGGGAGCCGAACACAATTTCATGGGATATCTTGAAAAACCACGTTGATACATTTATCGCAACACCTGACTGGGTTGCTGCCAAAGGTATGCGTATGCTTGCTGCACCTCTCAAAGGTGATCAGCCTGTTACTTCCGGAGAATCCGGAGCCGCACCGTTTGGAACACTTGCGTGCATCATGACAATGGATGAGTACAAACCGCTCAGAGAGCACCTTGGACTGGATGAGAACTCAAAAGTACTTCTCTTCTCTACTGAGGGAGACACTGATCCGGATAGATACAAATCAATTGTCTGGGACGGAAATGAGAGATAATCATTTCTCGCAATACAATTAAGAAGAAACTGTAACACCAAAACAAGATTTTATTTCAAAAGGAGAAGAACAATGGATCTTAACAAAATCAAAGAGTATGCAAAAGGCTATGAGAAAGACATGACTGCTTTCCTTCGTGCTATCGTAAAAAATCCAGGAGAAAGCTGTGATGAGAAAGCTCACGTAGAGACAATCGCTGCTGAGATGAAGAAAGTTGGATTTGACGAAGTTGTCATCGACCCACAGGGAAATGTTATGGGATTCATGGGAACTGGCGACAAAATCATCGCATTTGACGCACATATTGATACAGTAGGTATCGGTAACATCGATAACTGGAAATTCGATCCATACGATGGATACGAGACAGAGACAGAGATCGGTGGACGTGGAGTATCTGACCAGTGTGGCGGTATCGTATCTGGTGTATACGGAGCAAAGATCATGAAAGATCTCGGACTCATTCCAGAAGGATACAAAGTAATGGTTGTTGGTACAGTTCAGGAAGAAGACTGTGACGGACTTTGCTGGCAGTACATCATCAACGAAGACAAGATTCGTCCGGAGTTCGTAGTTTCTACAGAGCCTACAGACGGTGGTATCTACCGTGGACAGAGAGGACGTATGGAAATCCGTATCGATGTTAAGGGAGTTTCCTGTCACGGTTCTGCTCCGGAGCGTGGAGACAACGCGATCTACAAGATGGCTGACATTCTTCAGGATGTTCGTGCTCTTAACGAGAACGATGACGCTGACGAGACAGAGATCAAAGGTCTTGTTAAAATGCTTAACCCGAAATTCAACCCTGACTACGAAGAGGCTCGTTTCCTTGGACGTGGAACAGTTACAACATCTCAGATCTTCTACACATCACCAAGCCGTTGTGCAGTAGCAGATTCCTGTGCTGTATCTCTTGACCGTCGTATGACATTCGGAGAGACATGGGAGAGCTGCTTAGATGAGATCCGTAACCTGCCAAGCGTTAAGAAATACGGTGATGACGTTGTTGTTTCTATGTACAACTATGATCGTCCGTCCTACACAGGATGTGTATACGAGATCGAGTGCTACTTCCCAACATGGGCTATTCCGAAGGATCACAAAGTAACTAAGGCTCTTGAGAAAGCTTACACAGGACTTTACGGAGATCAGAGAATCGGTGCTGCTGACACACTTGAGATGCGTCAGGCTCGTCCTCTGACAGATAAGTGGACATTCTCTACAAACGGTGTTTCTATCATGGGTAGAAACGGAATCCCATGTATCGGATTCGGACCTGGAGCTGAGGCTCAGGCTCACGCACCAAACGAGATGACATGGAAACAGGATCTCGTAACATGTGCTGCAGTATACGCTGCACTTCCACTGTCTTACGCTGAGTAATTCAGTATTTGCTTAAGCTTTTGCGTGTGATCACGCAACGTTTTCATTGAACCTATGGCGTTCTGACCGGATAATTTCCGGCCGGAACTGCCTTGGCTAATAAACCTAAAAACAAATAATTCATTTTAATCAGGAGGATTTTAAAGATGGACGCAAAATTACAGGGATATATTGACAAACTGAACGCACTCAACTTCAAAGAGATGTACAATGGTGACTTCTTCCTTACATGGGAGAAAACAGACGACGAGATCGAGGCTGTATTTACAGTAGCTGATGCTCTTCGTTACATGAGAGAGAACAACATTTCCACAAAGGTATTCGAGAGCGGACTTGGAATTTCTCTGTTCCGTGACAATTCCACACGTACACGTTTCTCTTTCGCTTCTGCTTGTAACCTTCTTGGTCTTGAGGTTCAGGATCTTGACGAAGGAAAATCTCAGGTTGCTCACGGTGAGACAGTTCGTGAGACAGCTAACATGATCTCCTTCATGGCTGACGTTATCGGTATCCGTGATGACATGTACATCGGAAAAGGTAACAAATACATGCACGAAGTTGTTGACGCTGTAACAGAAGGAAACAAGGACGGAATTCTTGAGCAGAAACCTACACTTGTAAACCTGCAGTGCGACATTGACCACCCAACACAGGCTATGGCTGATATGCTTCACATCATCCATGAGTTCGGCGGAGTTGAGAACCTGAAAGGCAAAAAACTTGCTATGACATGGGCTTACTCACCATCTTACGGAAAACCACTTTCTGTTCCACAGGGAATCATCGGTCTTATGACACGTTTCGGAATGGACGTTGTTCTTGCTCATCCAGAAGGATACGAAGTATTCGAGGATGTTGAGAAAGTTGCTGAAGAGAACGCTAAGAAATCAGGCGGATCCTTCAAGAAGACTAACAACATGGCTGAAGCATTCAAAGATGCTGATATCGTATATCCAAAGAGCTGGGCTCCATTTGCAGCTATGGAAAAACGTACAGAGCTTTACGGAAACGGAGATACAGAAGGTATCAAGGCTCTTGAGAAAGAACTTCTTGCTCAGAACGCAGAGCATAAAGACTGGGCTTGTACAGAAGAGCTCATGGCTACAACAAAAGACGGAAAAGCTCTTTACATGCACTGTCTGCCAGCTGACATCACAGGCGTAAGCTGTGAAGAAGGTGAAGTTGACGCTTCCGTATTCGATCGTTACAGAGATCCACTTTACAAAGAAGCCAGCTTCAAACCATACATCATCGCAGCTATGATCTTCCTTGCTAAATTCGAGAACCCACAGGAAATCCTGAAGAAGCTCGAAGAGAGAGGAATGTCCAGAATTTTTGAGTAAATTTAAATTTCTCAGACAAAAATAGTTTCACAGTTACCTTAATTAGTAACTTATTGTACAGGCCTGAATCTTTCAGACCTGTACAATACCTTTACAGTAAATACGGAGGATCCTAAAATGGAAAAGAAAAAACGTATTGTCATTGCCCTCGGCGGAAATGCCCTTGGCAATACTCTTCCTGAGCAGATGGCTGCTGTTAAGATTACAGCACGCGCGATCGTAGACCTGATTCAGGAAGGCTGCGAAGTAGTCGTAGCACACGGCAATGGTCCTCAGGTTGGTATGATCAACAACGCTATGATCGCATTAACACATGAGGATGAGAAACAGCCAAACACACCACTTTCTGTATGTGTTGCAATGAGCCAGGCTTACATCGGATATGACCTGCAGAATGCCCTGAGAGAAGAATTGTTCAACAGAGGAATCCATGATATTCCGGTTGCTACAATGATCACTCAGGTTCGTGTAGATGCTGATGATCCGGCTTTCGAGACACCATCCAAGCCAATCGGTAAATTCCTTTCTAAGGAAGAAGCTGATGTTATGGCTGAGAAATATGATTATATCATGAAAGAAGATGCAGGACGCGGATACCGCCGTGTTGTAGCATCTCCAAAACCGCAGGAGATCGTTGAGATCGGTACAATCCGTACAATGGTTGACTCCGGTGACCTTGTAATTGCCTGTGGCGGCGGTGGAATCCCGGTTATGCGCCAGGGCAACCACCTCAAAGGTGCAAGTGCAGTTATTGATAAAGACTTTGCAAGTGCTCTCCTTGCCAAAGAGCTCGACGCAGACTTCCTCATCATCTTAACTGCTGTAGAAAAAGTTGCACTGAACTACGGAAAGCCGGATGAAAAATGGCTTGATGATGTGACAGTTGAAGAAGCAAAACAATATGTAGAAGAAGGACATTTCGCTCCTGGTTCTATGCTTCCTAAGGTACAGGCAGCTCTTGACTTTGCTGAGTCCAAACCTGGAAGACAGTCACTGATCACACTGCTTGAGAAAGCAAAAGATGGAATTCTTGGTGAGACTGGAACAAGAATCCACCTGTAAAACAGAAAAATCAGATTATTGAATAAGTCAATTACTTAAAACTCCTAAAATAGAAAATGAAAAAACCTCAGGGAACGGTGCTGCAACACCCGAACCTGAGGTTTTTTCATGTGTTTTATATGATTTTATTTCCTCTGACGTATTTTGCTTTCACTTCTCTCTCATCAGCAAGATAAATCATTTTTTCCAAACGATCTTTCACACTCATCTGACGGGAGGATTCAAGTCTGCTGTCATCTAATACAACAGCATCGAATTCATATTCTTCTTCAAAACTTCCGACTTTTCCGAAGAAGGATCCGCCACCCTTAGTTGCCATATAGAATGCTTCTTCTGACTTCAATGCCGGATATTTCTGATCGACAAGTCTCCAGCGCATCTTTGACATCTGAATTGCATGTGCCATTGCCCGGAAAAGATTCTCTGTCGAGCCTCCTGCGACATCACTTCCAAGTCCTACAGAAAGTCCTTCTTCCAGATAACGTTTTACCGGTGCAATTCCGGAAGAAAGATTCTCATTTGATTCCGGACAATGTGCTACATACACACCGTTCTCTTTCATTCTCTGGATTTCTTCTTCCGTACTGTATACGCAATGCGCCATAACCGTCGGTGCATCTGCTCCAAACAGACCAAAATGATCATATGCATCTCCATAAAACTCTGCATACGGACAAAGTTCTTTTACCCATTCGATCTCTGATAAATTCTCTGATAAATGTGACTGCACCGGAATCTGGTAACGCATCTGAACCATCTTCAGCATATCCAGAAGCTCATCTGTACAGCTCGGAATAAAACGAGGTGTCAGGATCGGCAGCGTATTCTTATACTTTTTATGCTGCACATCTTTCATCCACTCAACTGTCTCTTCTGCAGACTCTTGTGTACCTTCACGAAGTTCATCCGGTGAATTTCTGTCCATATTCACTTTTCCGACCATCGTGACCAGACCGCTTCTTTCCAGATGATCCATCAGAACAAGTGTAGACCTTCTATGAATTGTCCCAAAGACGCATGCTCTTGTTGTTGAACTATGTTTCAAGTTCTTGGCAAACTTCGCATAAGCTTCATTCGCATACAACACATCCTTGTATTTTGCTTCCTCCGGAAATGTATTTGTCTCCAGCCACTCCAAAAGTTCCAGATCCATCCCTGTACCGCGGAATGTATACTGCGGTGCATGTATATGCAGATCCGTCATTCCCGGAATGATCAGACAATCTCCATAATCCTCAATTGCTTCCCCTCCAAGTCGAAACGGAAGTGTCTGATAGATTCCTTCTACCTTTCCATTTTTACACACAAGATAACCGTGTTCGCATATCTCAAATGCGTCTTTTGTCTTTGTATAGATAATATTTCCTTTTAAAATCTTGATATCATCCATATGATTTCTCCCCAATTATATGTTCAACTTTTATTTCACTCTTTCAAGCATGACTTCAACAACGCCTCCACAGACCATACCTTCATCTTCTGCTGCCTCTGCTGTCATATCTACCTTGCATACCTGGAATCTTTCCTGCTCTGTACGGATCATAAGGAGTGCTTTCTGAATAATCTCACTCTCCACGCATCCGCCTCCGATCGTATCAATGATTCTTCCATCTCCGCATACGAGCATCTTTGTTCCAACACCACGTGGTGCAGAACCTTTTCTGGAAATAATCGTCGCAAGCACTTTTCCACACTCATCTTCTTTCAGAATCTCTCCAAGAAGTTCACCGGAATATCCTCCGCTCTTTGCACGGCTATTTTTTATCTGAATGATTTCTGCCATAATAGACACTGCAATCTCTTCCGGTGTCTCGGCAGCAATCTTCAACCCAATCGGCGTATGGACTGCTTCAAGCACCTCTCTCTCAAACCCTTCTGCCTCCAGCTGGTCTTTTACGATTGCAGTTCTTCTCTTACTTCCCATCATTCCAACATAAGCTCTTGGCTTTCCAAGGATTGTTCTGAGACAATCTGTGTCATATCTGTGACCTCTTGTAACAATAACAAACCATGTATCTGTATCTCCTTTGATCTTTGCAAGACCATCTTCAAATGGTTCGCAATAGACCTGGTCAGCCTCTGCTCTTCTCGCATCATCGGCAAATTTCGGACGGTCTTCTACCACCGTAACATGGAATCCAAGCATCTTTCCCATGCGAATGATTGGCATAGATACATGCCCTGCCCCACAGATCACCAGCTTCGCCGGACGGCTGATACGCTCCTGGAAAATACGTTCACCTTTTTCATCTACAAAAACACTGTCTGTATCCTTCGGTTCACCTTTTAACAGAATTTTCTTTCCTGCTTCAGCACCATCAATCCGAGTCTGTGCCCAAAGCTCTTCTTTTGCATCTGCAAGCTCAGCCTGCAGATTTACATAAAATGAATTCATTCCCCAATTCTCCTTCATCTTATTATTTTCCAAATCCACAATTCGGATAAGTACATACTTCGCAGTTCAGGCAAAGTCCGCCTTCTCCAAGCACTGTGAAATCTTCTACACTTAATCTCTCGCCTGCTGCAATTCTCGGAAGCACCAGATCAAAGATTGTTCTTCTTGCATACATTACGCATCCCGGAAGACCTGCAACCGGAATCTCTCCTTTATAAGCCAGCATGAACATCGCTCCCGGAAGTACCGGTGCGCCGTAAGTGATTACCTCATCTGTTGCATTTCTGATAGACAACGGTGTTCTGTCATCCGGATCAACGCTCATTCCGCCTGTACAGACAACGAACTCGGCACCTTTTCCGATCCAGTCATTGATCGCATCTGTAACCATCTGTGAATCATCATCACAAAGTACGTTTCCAAGCACTTCCATGCCCGCTTCTTCTAATTTCGCTTTTACGACCGGAGTAAATTTATCTGTGATCCTTCCATGATAAACTTCACTTCCTGTTGTCACGATTCCGACTTTCATCTGATGAAACGGAAGAATTGTGAAGATCGGCTCTTCCCCACAGAGCTCTCTCACATGATTCATCTTCTCTTCCTCGATCACAAGCGGAACAACACGCATTCCAACAATCTTATCCCCCTTTTTCACCGGAAAATTTCCGTGTCTGGATGCAAGCACGATCTGGCCAAGTGCATTTACTTCATTCAATTTCTCGCGATTGATCTTCAGAAGGCCATCGCACTGTGCAGTCAGTTCGATCTTTCCTTCTTTCGCCTCAGATGCATTCATATGCTCTCCCTGGCAGACCTGGCGCAGCACTTCTGCCGCATCATTCTCATGAAGCATTCCTTCCTGTTTCTCCCACACATAGAGATGTTCTTTTCCTACGGAAAGCAGTACCGGTACATCTTCTTCTGTCACTACGTGTCCTTTGCGGAAGACCGCGTCTTTCACAACTCCCGGAATGATCTGGGTAATGTCGTGGCAAAGCACACTGCCAACTGCATCCTCTGTTCTGATTAGTTTCATCTTATCCTCTCCTTTTCTTTCCCCAAGTTTGTGCGGAATGCATGTTTCCTGCATCCCGCAATTTTTATTTACGCGAGCAACGAGCCAAAGTCCGTGCTTGCACGAGACCTTGGCGACTGCCGCGATAACTTGAGAAACTCGCGGAGCGTGTTTCTCATAGTTTTCTTATACTCTGCAAGCCTCAAGATCCTTCATCCATACTGCCACGCAGGCATCACTTGGCATTCTCCAGTCCCCTCTAGGAGAAAGTGCCACAGTACCAACCTTCGGTCCATCCGGCAGACAAGAACGCTTGAACTGCTGAGAGAAGAATCTTCTGCAGAATGTCTCCAGCCATTTGAAGATCGTCTCTTTGTCATATTCACCGTCAAATGTCATACATGCGATACGGAAGATCTTGCTCGGCTCATATCCGAAACGAAGCATGAAATACAGGAAGAAATCATGTAATTCATAAGGTCCTACAAGATCTTCTGTCTTCTGTGCAATATCTCCGTCCTTCGGAGGCAGCAACTCCGGACTTACCGGTGTATCAAGTACATCGTAAAGTACATTCTTAAGAGCTTCGTCTGTTGTATCATCCGCAGCATATTTTACAAGATGGCGAACCAGTGTCTTCGGTACAGAAGCATTCACTCCGTACATGGACATATGGTCTCCATTATAGGTCGCCCATCCAAGTGCAAGTTCTGACAGATCACCTGTTCCAATGACCATTCCCCAAGTCTTGTTTGCGATATCCATCAGTACCTGTGTACGCTCTCTTGCCTGACAGTTTTCATAAGTTACACTGTGATCTTCCGGATCATGTCCGATGTCACGGAAATGAACATTCACGGCATCTGCGATCGGAACCTCGATCAAAGTTGCTCCGACTTTCTTCGACATCTCACAGGCATTCTGATAAGTTCTGTCTGTTGTGCCAAAACAAGGCATCGTCACAGCGATGATATCCTTCTTATCTCTTCCAAGCATGTCAAATGCGCGTGCCGTTACAAGCAATGCAAGTGTAGAATCCAGACCTCCGGAAATACCGACAACAGCAGTTCGTGCATTCGTATGAGCCAGACGTTTCTTCAGCCCCATTGCCTGGATCGTCAGGATCTCCTCACAGCGCTGTGCGCGGGTCTGTTCATCAGATGGAACAAACGGCTTCTTCGGAAATGTTCTTGTCAAGAATGTCTTTGTCTCTTCAATTGTAAACGGAACACGTACCAGAGTCTCTTCATCCAAAGGCTGGAATGTTGTATTCTTTCTTCTCTCGCCTGTGATTCTCTGAAGATCGATCTCTGAGCAAACGATTTCATTTACATATCTACTGCTTTCTTTCAGGATTGTACCATTTTCAGCAATGATATTGTGTCCGCCAAAAACAAGATCTGTCGTAGATTCACCTTCTCCGGCATTTGCATAAATGTATCCAGAAATCAATCTTGCAGACTGTCCGGAGATCAGTGCACGACGATAAGTGTCTTTTCCGATCGTCTCATCACTTGCGGAACAGTTGACGATCACTGTTGCACCTTCGAGTGCCGCCTGAATACTCGGTGGAATCGGTGACCAGACATCCTCGCAGATCTCCGCTGCAACCACAAGTTCTTCCATTCCTTTTGCCTGAAACAGAATCTGCGGACCAAACGGAATCTTCTTTCCTTCAAATGTAATCTCTCTCACTGTCTGTGGTCCCGGAGTAAACTGACGCATCTCATAAAACTCACCATAGTTTGGCAGAAATGTCTTCGTTGTAAATCCAAGGATCTCGCCCTGATTCATCGCCGCAGCTACATTGTAGAGCTTTCCGTTCACTTCGAGTGGCGCTCCGACAAATACAAGCATATCTTTATCGCTTGTATTCTCTGCAATCTCAAGCAATGCTTTTCTGGACGCTTTCAGAAGGACACTGTGGTCAAACAGATCACTACATGTATATCCTGTCACACAAAGTTCCGGAAATACAAGAATCTTTGCGCCATTCTTCTGCGCCTCTTCCATAACATTGATGATATTCTGTGTATTGAATTCCACATCTGCAACACGGATATCCGGTGTCGCTGCCGCAACCTTCACAAATCCATTTTTCATCTCATCTTCACCCCATCTTCTATATTTATATGATGTCAGGGCAAAAGCCCCGGCAATACTTATCGAGCCTGTTTTAACAATTCTTTCAATTCATCTACTGAATACTTATATGCTGTATTACAGAAATGACACTTCACTTCAATCTCTTTGCCTTCATCGATCATTTCCTGAATCTCTTTCTTTCCGATACTGATGATTGCTTTCTCAATTCTCTTCTTAGAGCAGTTGCAATAGAACTGTGCCAGCATTGTATCTGTAATTTCTAGATCAAGTCCTTCAAGAACCTGCTCAAGCATCTGCTCCGGTGTATGTCCGTTATCCAGCATGGATGTTACAGACTGGATCTTCTGAATGTTTGCTTCCAGCTTATTAAGCACTTCATCCTCGATAAAAGGCATTACCTGAACGATAAATCCACCGGCACATTTCACTGTATTATCTTTGTTCATCAGAACTCCAAGTCCGACAGAAGATGGTACCTGTTCAGACGTTGCAAAATAATAAGTAAGATCCTCTGCGATCTCTCCTGTCTGCAGAATTGTCTGCCCTGAATATGGCTCCTTGAGTCCCATATCTTTGATGATCGTCATGACACCCTGTCCAAGTGCTCCACCGACATCAAGCTTTCCGTTCTTCGCCGGAAGCATCACATCCGGATTGAATACGTATCCTTTTACATTTCCCTTGCTGTCCGCTGTCACAGTCAGACCTTCGATCTGACCGGAACACTGAATCTGAATTGTCAGCATATCTGTATCATTCTTCATCATGCTTCCCATCATCACTCCGCCTGTAAGGAGTCGTCCCAGCGCTGCTGTAGCTACCGGACTTGTTCCGTGATGCTCTCTTGCCTCCTCAACCAGGTTTGTTGTCACAGCTGCAAATGCACGGATCTGTGCATTTCCTGCTGTTGCTCTTACAATATAATCATTCATGTCTTATTCTCCTCGTCTTTCTTATCTATTCAAGAATTGTATCCAATTTATTTTCCGGATTCTCTCGCAACGATATAGATTCTCTCGCTCTTCTCTGTCGGTTCCTCGTGTGTAACTGCGTCATATGCCGCCTCAAAAACAAGCCCTGAACATTCTACCAGTTCTTTCATCTCTTCTAAAGTATACCCTCTCTGGTAATGTGTCTCCTGATATCTCCGATACAAATCTTCACTTCCGTCTTCCTGAATGAACAGAGTCAGATCATACTCATTGATCCTTTCTTCTTCATAATAGAAATTATCCCAGATAAAACTACATTCACCTCTGTCTTCCGCGATCACCGTATCTCCCATAACTTCTTTATATTTATATACAGTATTAAAATCAAACAAAAAGACACCCTTTGGATCTAGATAATTATTCACCAGACGGAATACTTCTTCTAGTTCCTCCGGTTCTGTAATATAGTTGACCGAATCACAGACACTGACAATCGCCCTTACTGTTCCATATAATTCGAACTCACGCATATCCTGGAGCAGATAAAGAATATCCTTTCCTGACTCCATTCTTTTCTCCATCGCAAGTTCGAGCATATCTTCTGAATTATCCACACCGATCATGTCATATCCATAATCCGCCAGCTTCTCCGTCATCGTACCTGTACCGCAGCCTAGATCCAATAGAATCCCATCTTCTATTCCACGTTCTTTCAAGAGACTGTGAATATATTTTCCCCACTCTTCGTAAGGTATATTATCCATGAAAATGTCGTAGACCGCCGCAAACCCTGTATAAGCTTCCAACTGTTTACCTCCGTTCTTTCCTATTACTACATAATCCATTTTATTCTACCACATTTTTTTCTTCTTGACATCATACATTTCTATATTCGTGTGTGTTTCTCCATTTCTTGTTATCATGAGTAAAACTCTTTTTTATATCAAGAATTCTGAAATTTCTTCTCATTTTCAGTTCTATTAGGTCCTAAAATCTACCATTTTTTATGAAATTTTTATATTTGTAACATATTTCCATAACATTTTTGCGTTTTATTCTTCCTTTTAGCACTTTAATATGCTATAATCATAAAGCTATGTTAATAAAAAATTTTTTATTAACAAAAAAGCGCCGCTACCTGTTGTGGGGACAGCAGGATAGCATAGAAAACAAAAGAAAGGACATTGAAAAAATGGACAACAACAAGAAAGAATTCAAGCCGTATATTCCAGCAGACAAAGTCGTTCCTGAGTTTACGGTGACAGCACTCTTGATTGGTATCCTTCTGGCAATCGTATTTGGAGCTGCTAACGCATACCTCGGACTTCTCGTTGGTATGACAGTTTCCGCTTCCATCCCGGCAGCCGTAATTTCTATGGGAATCATTCGTGTGATTCTCCGTAAGGATTCTATTCTCGAGAACAACATGGTACAGACAATCGGTTCTGCCGGAGAGTCTGTTGCAGCAGGAGCTATCTTCACACTTCCTGCATTATTCCTTTGGGCTGAAGAAGGAAAGATTGCTTTCCCAAGCATCCTTTCCATCGCTATGATTGCCCTGTTTGGTGGAATACTCGGAGTATGCTTCATGGTACCGCTTCGTCAGGCTCTTATCGTTGAAGAGCACGGAACACTTCCTTTCCCGGAAGGAACTGCTTGTGCAGAAGTTCTTCTGGCCGGAGAAGAAGGTGGATCTAAGGCCGGTACAGTATTCGCAGGACTTGGTATCGCAGCCTTTTACAAATTCCTTGCAGACGGAATGCAGCTCTTCCCAAGTGAGATTGGACATGCATTCAAGAACTACAGCGGAGCACAGATTGGTATGCAGGTTCTTCCGGCACTTGGTGGTGTAGGATATATCTGTGGACCGAAGATCTCCAGCTACATGTTCGCCGGTGGTACACTCAGCTGGTTCGTACTGATGCCAATGATCGCACTGTTCGGTGGAGATGCTACAATCTTCCCTGCATCAGTTACAGTCAATGAATTGCTCACTATGCCAGGTGGTGGTCCGTCCGCTCTGTGGAGTAACTACATCAAATACATCGGAGCAGGAGCTGTTGCAACTGGTGGTATCATCAGTCTGATTAAGAGCCTTCCTCTGATCGTAAGAACATTTAAGCAGGCCATTGGAAGTATGAAAAAGAATGCAGGATCTGGAAAACAGCTTCGTACAGAGCAGGATCTTCCATTCCCATTACTGATCGGAGTTATCCTTGTGATCGCTGTTCTGATCTGGATCCTTCCGATCTTCCCGGTTAACCTGGTTGGTGCCCTGATCATCGTTGTATTCGGATTCTTCTTTGCAACTGTATCTTCTCGTATGGTTGGACTGATCGGATCTTCTAACAACCCGGTATCAGGTATGACAATCGCTACTCTTCTCTTTGCTACAGTAATCCTGAAAGTAACAGGTACTACAGGACTTACAGGTATGGTTGGAGCCATCTCTATCGGTGGTATCATCTGTATCGTTGCAGCAATCGCAGGAGATGCTTCTCAGGACTTAAAGACAGGATTCATCGTAGGTGCTACACCTTCCAAACAGCAGGTTGGTGAGATCATCGGTGTTGTTGCTTCTTCAGCAGCAATCGGATTCGTTCTTTACCTTCTGAATGAGGCTTGGGGATACGGAACAGAAAAGATTCCGGCAGCTCAGGCTACAATGATGAAGATGCTCGTTGAAGGTATCATGAATGAGGAACTTCCATGGGCCATGATCCTGATCGGTGTATTTATTGCAATTGTTGTTGAGATTCTTAAGATGCCGGTTATGCCATTCGCAGTTGGTATGTACCTTCCATTCTCTCTGAGTGCTGGTATCATGGCTGGTGGTATTGTACGTATCTTCGTTGAGAAGAAAAAAGGTACAGAGGCAGAGAAAAAAGCACGTACAGACAGAGGTCTTCTCTTTACATCCGGTATGATCGCCGGAGAAGGTATCATCGGTATCCTTCTTGCTGTATTTGCAGTAGTTAAGATTGATTCTAAGATCATTCTGCCATTCCACTTACCACAGGTTGGCAGTCTGGTGCTTTACATTGCATTACTAGTACTTCTGTACGTTGTATGTATGAAAGCTGATAAGGAAAAATAATTCAATGAAAAAGAAAGACAGTAAAAACTATCTTGACTTTATCCCGGAGAAGAATCCGGAAATTGAATATGAAACAGGTGAGGACGGTATTATTACCGTCCTTATCGAATGGAAGGGATTTTATCACAAGTTGGCTCAGCGCTTCTTCCGTCGTCCCCGTGTAAGTGAAATCAAGTTAGACAAGCTTGGAACTTTTGTGTGGAACTCCATCGATGATAAAAAGGATGTACATGCAATCTCCAAAGAGCTTGAAGCAGAGTTTCCTTCTATGGAACAGCCGCTGACAAGACTGATCAAATACCTTGAGATCCTTCATGATAATCACCTAATCTACTGGAAAGGAGAGAAACGGAAATGATGCATACGATTCTGAAATATCTTCCTTATGTACTTCTCTTTGCAGTTGCTACAATGATCGTCTACGGATGGGGATTGTGGCGTACGATGAGACAGGGAAGCGATCTTGCTAATATGCTCAGTTCCAAAGGAATCTCCAAAGTCAAAAAGACATTGAAGAAAAATGGTCCTATGACCCGCACAGCTCTTGAACCATATGTGAAAGATCTGACGGCGAAACAGCCATTTATGCAGGAACAAATCAATGTGACTAATCCAAGACAATTTCTTGATTCAATTCTTCCCTATATGGTAAAGCAAAAAATGATCACTGAGGAAAAAGTGAATGGGAAAATTGTATATCAGATCCGCAAGGATTGAAAACAAAAAGGATATCTGCCAGAAGTAATGATTACTCTGACAGATATCCTTTTTTCTTTCTTTTTACACCAATTTACACAGATTTATCGCATTTTTCCTTGACACGCCCCGCTGCGTGGGATACAATAATCTATGGTAAAAACAACACAACTACATCATTTCGGTAGGTGAGGTTACCACAGGGATTGGGATATTTGACATGCTTAAGCATTCGATAGGACCCGGAGATTGCTGCCGCGAGATTGTGGAGACACGATTAGTTGGTCAGCAGGCTGTGTCGAGAAGGCACAACCTAATGCAATTGATATGCCCTGTGATACTAAAGCTTGAACGATGCATTTTATAAGAAGTCAATACGACTCCGTCATTGTTCAGGCAATGATGGAGTTTTTTGTTTCTCATAAAAATACGAACAAGGGAGGTGAGGTTATGGACTCTGGTGCCAGTAGTTACCACATATGTGGCTCAATAGACAAAAATAAAATAATGCGAGGTAATTATCATGGACAAAGATATTTTTATAAAGCTTCTGGCGCAGCGCGAATTCAAAGCTGTCAGAAGTATTCTCGATGTAATGAACGAAGTGGACATAGCCTCTCTTCTCTCAACTTTAAGTGATAAAGAACTGGCTCTTGCTTTTCGTCTTATTCCGAAAGATAAAGCTGCTGAAGTATTTTCCAATATGGACACTTCCATGCAGACTTATCTGGTAACAATGTTTACTGAGAAAGAGCTGAAAGAGCTCTTAGACGACCTCTATATGGACGATACGGTCGATATGCTGGAAGAACTCCCGGCAAACCTTGTAAAGCGAATTCTGGCTACCGTCAGCGCGTCAGACCGTAGCATGATCAACCAACTGCTGAACTATCCGGAAGACAGTGCCGGAAGTATCATGACAACGGAATATGTAGACCTGCGTGAGGAAATGACTGTCGGACAGGCGATGGCACATATCAAGAAGACCGGAATCCATAAAGAGACCATTTACACCTGCTATATCACAGAACGAAGAAAACTGGTCGGTATCGTAAGTGCAAAAGATTTGATGACAACAGATGACGATGTTCCGATCAAAGACCTGATGGAGACAGAGATCATCTCCGTGTATACACACGCTGACCAGGAACAGGTTGCACAGCTGTTCACAAAGTATGACCTGCTTGCGCTCCCTGTTATTGACCAGGACGGCCGCATGGTTGGTATTGTTACATTCGACGATGCTATGGATGTTATGGTAGATGAGGCCACAGAGGATATCACAAAGATGGCTGCCATCAACCCTAGTGAGAAGACATATTTTGAAACATCCGTTCTTCAGCATGCAAAGAACCGTATCCCATGGCTTTTGATCTTGATGTTTACTTCCATCATCACAGGAACGATCATTACAAGATATGAAAATGCATTCGCAGCCATCCCTCTTCTTGTATCCTTCATCCCAATGCTGATGGATACCGGTGGAAACTGTGGTTCCCAGAGCGCAACACTGATCATCCGTGGAATCGCACTGGATGAGATCCGTTTTACAGATCTTTTCAAAGTCATGTTCAAAGAATTCCGTATCTCTTTGATCGTCGGTGCTTTTCTTGCTGTTGCCAACGGCGTACGTATCTTTATACAGTATCACAATCCAGGACTTGCAGTTGTGATTGCCTGCTCCCTGATGGGAACCGTAATCATGGCAAAGCTGGTTGGATGTATCCTCCCACTTCTTGCCAAGAAAGTAAATCTCGACCCTGCGATCATGGCATCTCCACTGATCACAACACTGGTGGATACCTTCTCAATCCTGATCTACTTTAATATTGCAACAGTATTATTCCGTTTGTAATAGCAAATCACAAATGGATACAAAATCAAAAAACATATAAATAAAAAAGTATCAGAAACTTTTAAATTTGCTTCTGATACTTTTTTATTAATTATCTTTCCATCATGCTGATCGACTCAATTCCAACGCTTCCGCCTCGGACAACTTCAATGCTCTTAAATTCTTCCTTCATCAACTTCACAACTGCATCATTCTTTGTCGCAGTCTGTACAAACTCAACCAGAAGACTATCTTTTCCGTAATCGATTACTTTCGCCTTAAATGTCTCTGCGATCTGAAAGATCTCAACCTTATCTTCCGGTGTACATTTTAAGACTTTTACATAAAGAATCTCTTTCATTCTTACAAATACGTCTGTAAAATCAATTACTTTAATTACTTCAATCATACGGTTAAGCTGCTTCTTGATCTGCTCAAATGTCTCATCATCGCTGACTGTTGCAATTGTCATTCTGGAAACGGTCGGGTCTTCTGTTGTTCCAACTGTCAGACTGTCCAGGTTATAACATTTCCCGGAAAATAAACCGGAAATCTTCGAAAGTACACCAACCTGGTTTTCTACATAGAGAGAAATCCATCTCTTTTTCATATTATTATCCATATCTCTTCCTCGCTAACCTATATTTTCTGTTCTAATCGATTAACAATCCATGATCAAATCTTCAAGTGTTCCGCCCGGCTGAACCATCGGATATACAAGTTCTTCCGGATTGATAACGAACTCGATCAGTGTCGGTGTCTTTGTATTCTTCTTCGCCTCTTCAAATGCAGCTGCGATATCTTCTTTCTTCATGACACGGATTCCTTTGGCTCCGTAGCTCTCTGCAAGCTTCACAAAATCCGGTGTGTACTCCGGCATCTCCTGCCCGTTTGTTCTGCGGAAAAGTGCTCCTGATTTCAGGTTCGTCATACTGTAACGTTTTCCATAGAACAGCTTCTGCCACTGACGTACCATACCAAGGTATTCATTATTAAATACACAGAGGATCAACGGAAGTTCTTCTAACACCGCTGTTGCAAACTCCTGAATATTCATCTGCATGCCACCGTCTCCGGAGATTGCAATAACGTCCTTATCCGGATTACCAAGCTTTGCTCCGATCGCCGCCGGGAAACCATATCCCATTGTTCCAAGTCCGCCGGAAGTGATCAGCTGCTTATTCTTGGTGATCTCGATATACTGTGTTGTAAACATCTGATGCTGACCTACGTCTGTTGCAATGATCGCGTTGTCAAACTGACGATTGATCTCTTCAATAATATCCTGTGGTCCCATATCCACGCGGTTCTTCATTGTCAGAGGATGTTCTTCCTTCCACTCTGCAATCTGCTTTCTCCACTTCTTCGTCTCGCAGTGCTCTACATATTCATTCATCTTTGTTACTGCCTCAAGCGCATCCGCAACGATCGGCACGTCAACATGAATATTTCTTGAAATAGACGCTGTATCGATATCAATATGAACGATCTGTGCATTCGGTGCAAATTCATGCAGCTTACCTGTAATACGGTCATTAAAGCGTGTTCCGATCGAGAATAAAAGATCACATTCGCTGACCGCCATATTCGAAGCATATGCTCCGTGCATTCCAAGATTTCCTATATAAAGCGGGTGATCTGTCGGAACTGCTCCACGCCCCATGATCGTCGTAACAACCGGAACTTCCGTCTTCTCTACGACTTCTGTAAATATCTCATTCGCACGTGCAATATTCACACCACCTCCCGCAAGGAATAACGGCTTCTTTGCCTTTTTGAGCATCTTAAGCGCACGCTTCAGCTGTCCCATATGCACGTTCGTATTCGGCTTATATCCGCGGATATTGACTGTATCCGGATAATCCGCACTTCCAAGCTCTGCCATCACATCCTTCGGAAGGTCGATCAATACCGGTCCAGGTCTTCCCGTTCTTGCAATATAAAAGGCTTCTTTAATGATTCTTCCAAGATCCTCTCTGTTTCGTACAATAACACCGTATTTCGTAATACTGCGTGTAATTCCTACAATATCAACCTCCTGGAATGCATCATTTCCGATCAGTGGTCTTGCTACCTGACCAGTAAAACATACAAGAGGTACACTGTCATAATTCGCTGTTGCAAGCCCTGTAACAAGGTTTGTAGCTCCCGGTCCGCTTGTAACAAGACAGACACCTACCTTCCCCGTTGTTCTGGCATAAGCATCCGCCTCATGAACCAGTGCCTGCTCATGTCTTGGCAGAATGATCCGAATATCATCCTGCTTGTACAATTCGTCACTGATATCAATCGTACATGCTCCCGGATAACCGAAAATGGTATCCACGCCCTCTTCCTTCAGCGCTCTTACAAGTAATTTGTTTCCTGAAATCTGTTTCAATCTATATACCTCCCTTTTCAAAAAAGAAAGCCCCAAGCATGACCTTCATGCCCAGGGCGAATATCCAGTATTTACCGTTCACAGTACCTGTGTCAACAGCCAGATCTATCCATGTCATCACCTGAATTCAGAGATAAGCCTCTGTACATCCACAAGCTGTGTACTACTCCCTGTCTTCATATTTGCGTAAAGCGTAAATTAATTATAAGTGTTAAAAAATATCTTGTCAACGTCGAGTTCTTGATCTTATTTAATCTATCGCATATGATTTTTCACAACTCCGACTACTGTATACAGAACCATCATTACAAGATTGGCAAGAACAACACTGGCTCCCGCCGGGGTTGCCGCAACATATGAAAGAGTTACTCCTGCAATCAGACACACCACAGAGATTACTGCTGCGTTTATTATAACACTTTTAAATGTCCTGCACACTCTCATTGATGTCAATGCCGGGAAAATGATCAGGCTCGAGATCAATAATGCTCCCATCATACGCATTCCAAGCACGATCGTCACTGCTGTAAGTACAGCGATCAACGTATTGTAAACTCCTGCTTTTACACCTGTTGCACGGGCAAATGTCTCATCAAATGTAATCGCAAATATCTTGTGATAAAAAACAATAAACAGGATGAGTACAAAAACGGAAAGTACAAAACTTAATTTCACATCCTCCGCACTCATCGCAAGAATGCTTCCAAACATATAATTATATACATCCGTATTCATTCCTGTTGTCAATGAGATCACCATCACGCCAACTGCTAGTGACGTTGTAGAAATCAGTGCAATTGCCGCATCTCCTTTGATCTTTGCATTCCCGCTGATTCGAAGAAGCAGAATCGCTGCTACAATAACAACCGGGATTGCGATTGTAAGTGGAGCTGCGTTCATTGCGGCCGCGATCGCCATAGCGCCGAACCCTACATGAGAAAGTCCGTCACCGATCATCGAATAGCGTTTCAACACAAGACTGACTCCCAATAATGCAGAGCACAATGCGACCAATGATCCTACAAGAAATGCTCTTGTCATAAAAGGATAAGACAACATCTCAATCACTGTATTAAACATGTGTCTCACCTCCTAAGAATGTCTTGCCGGCACGACTCTTCTCGTATCCATCTGCTTTTCCAAAGTACAGCACTGTTTCCTGTAAGTGCAGAATGTGGCTTGCATATTCCACAGCACTCTCAATGTCATGTGAAACCATAACAACTGCAATCCCGGATTCCTTATTGATACGACTGATCAATTGATAGAATTCTGCTGTCACGATTGGATCCAATCCTGTGACCGGTTCATCGAGAAGCAAGAGTTTCTTTGTCGCACACAATGCTCTTGCAAGCAGAACACGCTGTCTTTGTCCACCGGACAGATCTCGGAAGCATTGTTTTGCAAGATCTCTGATTCCAAGCATATCCATCTTCTCCCAAGCCTGCTTCTTATCTTCCACCGTATAAAACGGTTTCATCCCTCTGCTGTTCAACCGGCCGGAAAGAACCACTTCATAGACACTGGCCGGAAAATCTTTCTTCACATCCGTCTGCTGCGGAAGATATCCAATCTCTGTCTGTTTTAACCCATCACCAAAAACAATCTTGCCTTTATCCACATTCTTCAGTCCTAAAAGACTCTTTACAAGTGTACTTTTTCCAGAACCATTTTCTCCGACAATACAGAGGTAGTCTCCCTGATTAATCTCAAAATTCAAGTCATGTACAACCATCTGTCCTTCGTATCCAATGGATACATTTTCACATTTGATCAATGCCATCAGTTCAACACCTCCCTCAATGTTTCAACATTTTTCTCCATAAGGCTTAGATAAGTCTCTCCATTTTCAAACTGTTCCGCTGTCAGATTGTGACAGCTATAAAATTCTTTCACGTCAGCGTTTGTCGCTTCTGCAATGGCTTTCGCAATATTTTCGTTGCTAAGTTCCATTTTTAATATTGTGTTTATCTTTTCATCCTGTACTTTGTTTATTAAAAATGCCATTGTAGCCGCACTTGGTTCTGTGTCCGAAGCACATCCCGAAAATGCTGCATAATAATCCAGATCATATGCTTCTGCAAAATAACGGAACGGAAATCTGTCTCCAAAAATCATCAGCTTTCGCTTTGAATGATCCACCACATCCTGAAACTCCTGATTCAACTTTTTTAATTGCGATACATATGCTTCTGCATTTTCTTCATAAGCAGATGCATTTTTTGAATCAATCTCGCAGAGCTCTTCTTTGATCTGCTCAACGATCTTTATCGCATTCACAGGTGAAGTCCACACATGTTCATCAATCTCATGTACTGAATGCGTATCTTTCTGTCCATGCTCTTCATGATCTTCATGCTCTTCTTCGTCTTCCTCATGCTCCGCATCATCCTCATCATGATCATGTCCACGTTCTTCTTTCATGCCTTCCACATGTTCCTCTTCTACTGTATCAACACAATCCACCAGCTTCAGAGTCTTTCTCCCGTTGTCCGGCATGGACTCAAGAATGTCTTCCACCCAGGCATCATTTTCTCCACCCACATAAATAAACAGATCACTGTTCTGAATCGCAATAATATCTTGTGGCGTCGGCTCATAAGAATGTGTCTCCTCACCCGGTTTTAAAAGCATCTTAAGTTCCACATTCTCTCCCGCGATCTGACGCACAAAATCATATTGTGGAAAGATTGTTGCTACAACACTGATTTTCTTATTCTCTTCTGTATTCTGTTCTTTTCCCCCGTTTTGCTCTGTCTGTTGCCCGGACATTCCACACCCGGTCAGCATCATTCCAAGAATAAGACTTCCTGCAAGCAGAAAGTCTCTTACCCTTCTCTTCTTCATCTTCATCTTCTCACTTTTACACTTTCACATCATCTGTTTTAGCAGCGCTCATATTTTGTAAAAGCAAATTCCAGATCAAAACAAGTCTGTTCTTCTCCTTCTTCCGTCATCTTCCAATCTTCCATCTGATCCAGATTCGGGAAATAAGTGTCCGCCTGGAATTCACGATCTATCTTTGTTACATATACAGTATCACAATATGGAAGCATCATCTTGTAAATGCTTTCGCCACCGATCACATAAATCTTCTCACTTGGATACTTCTTCAATTCTTCTAAAAGTTCTTCCTCTGAGTGAACGATCACTGCATCTTTCACCTGATAATTCTTATTCTTCGTAAGAACAATATTCACTCTATTCTTCAAAGGAAGTCCGTTCGGGAAACTTTCCAATGTCTTTCGTCCCATAACTATAACATTCCCCGTTGTTTTCTGACGAAAGAACTTCATATCAGAAGGAATGCTCACCAGAAGTCTGTTCTGGTAACCGATTCCCCAATTATTATCTGCCGCTACAATTGCCTGCATATTTCTTCTCCTTTACACAGCGATAGGTATATTCTTAATCTGCGGATGCGTCTCATATCCTTCCAGTTTCACATCATCCGGTGTGAAATCATAGAAGTCTTTCACTTCCGGATTCAGCCAAAACTTCGGTGCCGGAAGCGGTTCTCTTGAGATCAGTTCCTCAATCATCGGAACATGTCTGTCATAAATATGTGCATCTGCGATCACATGAACAAACTCTCCCACTTTCATATCACACACCTGCGCCAGCATATGAAGCAATACTGCATACTGGCACACATTCCAGTTATTTGCCGCAAGGACATCCTGTGAACGCTGGTTGAGAATTCCATTCAATGTAAGCTTGTCACTGTCCTTTTCCTTTGTCACATTAAATGTCATACTATATGCACATGGATAGAGATTCATCTCATGAAGATCCTGATGCACGTAAATATTTGTCATAATACGACGGCTATACGGATTATTCTTCAAATCATAAATCACGCGGTCTACCTGATCCATCATGCCTTCTTTATACTGATGCTTCACCTGCATCTGATAACCATAGGCTTTTCCGATCGAACCATCCTCATCAGCCCAACTGTCCCAGATATGACTGTTCAGATCATTAATATTATTCGACTTCTTCTGCCAGATCCAGAGCATCTCATCCACACAGCTCTTGATCCCGGTTCTTCTAAGAGTCAGTGCCGGGAATTCCTTCGACAAATCATAGCGGTTGACCACTCCAAATTTCTTAATGGTATATGCCGGTGTTCCGTCCTCCCATCTTGGACGAACCTTCTCACCCTCTGTGCTTGTTCCATTCTCTATAATGTCTCTGCACATATCAATAAATACTTTATCTGCGTAACTCAACTATTTTTCTCCTTCTTCTGATTAATACTCGCGGATAATGCTGCTCACTTCCAGAATGCTAGGCAGTGCCAGAAGCTCTTCCAGGGCGTGCTTCATATATTTCTCTTTCACACTCTCAGTTACAATAACAAGCTCTGCCTGCTGTGGCTGTGTATGTTCCTGAACAACTCTTGTGATACTAACCTTATGATTACCAAATACCTCTGCTACTGCTGCAAGAACACCTGGTTCATTTGTCACCTGCATACGGATAAAGAACTTATTCTTCACATCCCCAATGTCTTTTACCGGAAGATTCTTATAACATGTACAGCTGATTCTTCCGTTACATCCATATGCCATATTTCTCGCCACATCGATCACATCTCCCATAACCGCACTGGCTGTCGGGAACTCTCCTGCACCACGACCATAGAACATTGCATCATCTGCTGCATCTCCATGAACAAATACAGCATTGAAAGAATCTCTTACAGATGCAAGTGGGTGATCCTTATGGATCATCATTGGGTAAACACCTACTTCAATTCCACTCTCTGTGTTATGTGCTACACCAAGCAGTTTGATCACACTGTCAAATTCTTTCGCATACTCGATATCTTTCGCTGTGATCTTTGTGATTCCTTCTGTAAATACGTTAGGAAATACTACTCTGGAATGGAACGCGATAGAAGCCATGATCGCTACCTTACGTCCCGCATCAAGACCTTCTACATCTGATGTCGGGTCAGCCTCAGCAAATCCAAGCTCCTGAGCCTTCTCAAGTGCATCTGAGAAATCCATTCCTTCTTCTGTCATCTTTGTCAAAATGTAGTTTGTAGTACCATTCACGATACCAACAACTTCAGAGATGTCATTTACAGCCAGGCACTGCTTCATCGGACGAATGATCGGAATTGCTCCGGCAACTGCTGCCTCAAACAAGAAATCAACATGATGCTCCTCTGCTGTTGCAAGAAGTACATGTCCTTCCTCTGCAATCAGGTCCTTATTCGCAGAAACTACATTCTTACCAGCTCTGAGTGCCTCAAGGATCATCGTCTTCGCCGGCTCCATACCGCCCATAACTTCAATTACGATCTGAATCTCATCATCTTCAACAATATCGTTCCAATTATCTGTTAAAAGAGAAGCGTCTACACCCTCTCTCTTCTTATTTATATTGCGAACAAGAATCTTCTTCACTTCCATCTGAGCACCGATTGTCTTCTCCATCACATCAGCACGCTTCTGAATCAGTTTATAGACACCGGATCCTACTGTTCCAAGTCCGAGAATTGCTACCTTTACTGTTTTCATTATGGACACCTCTTTCATCTTTTATCCCTGTGTAATTTGTTCTTTTATTATAGAACAAAGATTTACAACATCCTTCTTTTCACATCTGTTGTTTTAAGTCACAGTAACCACAGTATAGCATGATTTTCTTTCACTAGGAAGTCTTAGACTTAATTTTTTCATTTTCTCTAATTTTTTTATTATTTTCTGTTGACATTTTAATGATCTTGTAGTAACATATTCATTGTTCGTCGGAACAATAAGTTATGCGACAGTGGCTCAGTTGGTAGAGTACAACCTTGCCAAGGTTGGGGTCGCGGGTTCGAACCCCGTCTGTCGCTCTCAACATCTTAATTTAATATTGATTGTTCATTTGGAACAATCCTATGCGACAGTGGCTCAGTTGGTAGAGTACAACCTTGCCAAGGTTGGGGTCGCGGGTTCGAACCCCGTCTGTCGCTCTGAAGCACTTAGATTTTTAAAAATTTAAGTGCTTTTTTCATATCTCAAACGTTCCCCTCTTGCCATTTCATTTTATATCTACTATACTAATTAACAGATTATGTTTTAGAAGTCAGGAGGAACACTTAAATGAAATTCATATATCCGGCCGTATTCCGTAAGAAGGAAGATGGAGGCTATGACGCACATTTCCCGGATCTCGAATGCTGCGAGGCATCCGGAGAAACTTTGGACGACGCGATCGACAATGCAAACGAAGCTGCAAGAACATGGATCACTGTTGAATTAGAAGAAGAGGATCCAATCTTCCCACATGTATCTGATCTGGAGGACATCGAGCTTGGCGAAGATGAGATTGTAAGAAATATTTCCGTGAATATCCGCTTCTATGAAGGATGGGATGAATAAATTTTCGTTCCTAATATATAAAGAAAGGATTGGCATCTGTCTAAACGGCAGTTACCAATCCTTTTTTTCGTTTAGCAATATTTAATTTCCACACTCAATACTGATCTCATTGAACTTACTCAGAATATCTTCCACCTGAAGTTCTTCTTTTTCTTTTCCTTTGAGATCCATCACAACTTCACCCTGATGCATCATCAGCAGGCGGTTTCCGTATTCCACCGCGTAGCGAAGATTATGTGTGACCATGATCGTTGTAAGCTTTTTCTCTTCTACGATCTTTCCTGTCAATTCCATGATCAGCTCTGCTGTTTTCGGATCCAGAGCCGCTGTATGCTCATCAAGAATCAGGAAATCAATCGGCGTCATCGTAGACATCAGAAGGGCGATTGCCTGACGCTGTCCACCGGAAAGTGAACCGACTTTCACATCCATTTTATTCTCAAGTCCAAGTCCAAGCTGGCTTAAAATTTCACGATAATATTCTTTACGCGCCTTATTGATTCCGGAACTGAGGCCAAAGAATTTTCCTTTATTGTCTGCAAGGGACATATTTTCAAGAATCGTCATTGTCGGACAGGTTCCCATTGCCGGATTCTGATAGACACGGCCAATCTTCTGGTTTCTCTTAAATTCTTTCTTCGTTGTAATATCTTCCCCGTTCATCAGGATCTGTCCGCCGTCTACCGGAATACTTCCACAGAGGATGTTCAGCATAGAAGTCTTACCCGAACCATTACTTCCGACTACAGAGACGAATTCTCCCTTGTCTACGGTCAGATTGAATTTGTCGAACAGGCACATCTCATTGATGGTCCCCGGATTGTAGTATTTTTCAATATTTCTAAGCTCGAGCATTCTTCTTCACCTTCTTTCTGCGTTCTCCCCCGATCACCAGGATCAAAAGGAATAATACCGCTGTGATCAGTTTCATGTCCTGTGGTTCAAAGAACTTCAACGCTGCTGCGACACAGGCTTTATAGATCACAGACCCGATCAGCACTGCCGTTGTTGCTTTCATAAAGGATAGATTTTTAAATAAACTTGTTCCTATAATAACACTTGCCAAACCGATTACGATTGCACCGGTTCCACTTGAGATTTCAAATACGCGCTGCTCCTGACAGAAAATACTTCCTGAAAGAGCAACAAGTCCGTTTGCAATTGCAAGTCCTAAGATTTTTACATTTCCCTGATCTTTTGCAAGAGATGTAACCAATACGTCATTATCTCCTACCGCACGGAGCAAGAAACCTGATTTCGTCTTCATGTAAAGATCTAATAACACTTTACTGATCACTGCTATGACTAACACGATCACAAGTACCTTATAATTAGAAAGGCCATCTTGAAAGATTCCATTTACGGATGCATTATCAAAGATACTGTCATCTCCAAAGATTGGGACATTTGCTGTTCCTGCCAGTCTTAAGTTGATCGTCCACAGTGCTGTCATCATGATAATTCCGGATAAGAGATCTCTTACCTTGAATTTTACATGAATCAGGCCTGTGCAGACTCCGGCAAGCACACCGATCAGGAATGATGCCGGCAGTGTCAGAATTGGATGAACGCCTCTTGTGATCATCGTCGCTGTCAGTGCGGCTCCAAGTGGAAAGCTTCCATCTACTGTCAGATCCGGGAAATCCAGTATCTTATATGTGATATATACTCCCAGCGCCAGGATTCCGTAGATCAGTCCCTGTTCTAAAATCGTAATATAAATCCCCATAATGTGTTAACCTCTCTGTTTCAATACTATTTTGTAATCTCTGTAAAGCTCTCTACTGCTTCATCTGCAAGATCCTGTGGAACTGTAACCCCAAGGTTTTCAGCAACTTTTTCATTTACATAGAAACCTGGTTCTGTAATCGTCTCAAAGTTCATCTCAGATGCTTTCTTCTCACCTTTCAGAATCTCTGCTGCCATCTTACCTGTCTGTTTTCCAAGTGCTACATAGTCAAGTCCTTCGGCTGCCAGACATCCGATTTTCACCTGCTCGATCTCACTTCCGAACACCGGAATGTTCTGTTTGTTTGCTTTATCAAGGATTGTTGCAAGGGAAGCAACCACTGTGTTATCTGTAAGATTTGTCAGGCAGTCAACCTCTGTCAGAAGTTCATCTGTTGCAAGAGAGATATCGGCTGTCTGTGCGATTCCTTTGTCAACGATCGTGAATCCATAGTCTCCGGCAAGCTCTTTATATTTTGCAAGAGCGGATACAGAGTTTGCTTCGCTTGTTGTGTAAAGGATTCCGATATTCTTTGCATCCGGAAGCATCTCACGGATCATCTCAAGCTGCGCTTTGATCGGAAGTTCATCACTTGTTCCTGTTACATTTCCTGCAGGTGTTCCATCCTCTTTCGCAAGCTTTGCTGCAACCGGGTCTGTAACTGCTGTGTATACAACCGGAATGTCGGAGTTCATTGCTGAATTGTAAGCTGCCTGTGCACTTGGTGTTGCGATTGCACATACAAGATCCACTTTGTCTGAAACAAATCCATCACTGATCTGTTTTGCTGTTCCCTGATCTGCTGCCGCATTCTTCACTTCTACTGTCAGGTTCTTACCTTCCTCGATTCCTTCTTCTTTCAGTCCTTCTAAAAATCCCTCACGGCAATTATCAAGAGAACCATGCTCTGCAAACTGTGAAATACCGATTGTGTAACTCTTCTCTCCATCATCAGAAGATGTCTTTCCTGCATCAGATGATCCACATGCTGCAAGGCTCATTGTCATTACTGCTCCTAAAATAACTGCTAATACTCTCTTTTTCATAATTGTTGTCTCCTTTTTTCTTTTTAATATTTCTGCAAAAGCAAAGGAGCCGATTTGGGATTCTTGTCAATAAACTGTGGATTTCTTTTTATAAATCAACTTTCCTGATATACAAAAAACCGCCTCAAGCTTATTGCTTGAGACGGTAATAAAATTCATTATTATCGCGGTACCACTCAAATTGACGTTCGTCCACTTTCTCACGTACTAACATACGCTCCTGATTGATAACGGGTTCGGTTCCCGGCGGTTCCTACTCTTTTCATTTCAGGCCGCCCTCGAAAGTCCATTCAGAATCAGAATCCATACAGCAATCCCACCATCTGCTGCTCTCTGTGATCTCTTCTAAAACCTACTTCTCTTTCTCATCGGTTTTTGCTTTTGATGTGTCTTATTTTAGTTGTCCTCTTTCTATTTGTCAAGAGAAATTTTATTATATTTCAATTTTTTTGCAATATTGTCTGAAAAATTAAATCAAAACACACCTAAAAACAGCAGGAAAAGCTGTGCTTATAGCTTTTCCTGCTGAAATATCACCATCTATTCTTCGGTTGTTTCTTCCTGTGCCTCCACAGCAAGGCTAAGCTCTTCCAGCTGCTTCTCGGAAGCCGGTGTCGGAGCCTCTGTCATCAGACATGATGCATCCTTGATCTTCGGGAATGCGATTACGTCACGGATGCTGTCCTGTTTTGCCATAAGCATAACAAGACGGTCAAGACCGTAAGCAAGTCCTGCGTGCGGCGGAACTCCGTATTTAAACGCATCCAGAAGGAATCCGAACTGGCTGTAAGCCTGCTCTTTTGTAAAGCCAAGTGCCTTGAACATCATTTCCTGGATATCATCCTGGAAGATTCTGACACTACCGCCACCAATCTCATTTCCGTTCAGAACGATATCGTATGCTTTCGCACGAACTCTTCCCGGATCAGACTCGATATACTGGATATCTTCTTCCATCGGCATTGTAAATGGGTGATGCATTGCAACGAAACGGTTCTGCTCCTCGCTCCACTCGAGCAGCGGGAACTCTGTGATCCATACAAAGCGATACTCATTCTTATCAAGAAGTTCAAGCTGTTTTGCAAGCTCAACACGAAGTGCTCCGAGGGAATCCCATACTACTTTATTCTTGTCAGCTGCAAAGAGAAGCAGATCTCCCGGCTCTCCATCCATTGCCTTTACAAGTGCATCCATCTGCTCGTCTGTCATGAATTTTGCGAAAGAAGATTTTACTGTTCCATCTTCCTGAAGCGCAATATAAGCCAAGCCCTTAGCACCGTAATCTTTAACAAATGCTGTCAGCTTATCAATCTTCTTTCTCGGCATGCTTCCCTGTCCTTTGGCATTGATACCACGAACACTTCCGCCATTCTCAAGCGCGCCTGTAAATACTGCAAATCCACAGTCTTTTACTACATCAGATACATCTTTGAGTTCCATTCCGAAACGAAGATCCGGTTTATCAGAGCCATAACGGTTCATTGCTTCCTGCCATGTCATTCTCTGGATTGGAAGCTGTACGTCTACATCAAGAACTTCTTTAAAAAGTTTCTTAAGATACTTTTCATTTACTTCGATAACATCATCTACGTCAACGAAAGAAAGCTCCATATCGATCTGTGTGAATTCCGGCTGTCTGTCCGCACGAAGATCCTCATCACGGAAACATCTTGCAATCTGGATGTAACGGTCTACGCCTGAACACATCAGAAGCTGTTTATAAAGCTGCGGAGACTGTGGAAGTCCGTAGAAAGATCCCGGATGGATACGGCTTGGTACAAGATAATCTCTCGCGCCTTCCGGAGTTGTCTTTCCAAGCATTGGAGTCTCTACTTCAAGGAATCCTTCATCTGAGAAGAACTGACGTGTCAGTGTCATAACCTGACTCTTCATACGAAGATTTCTCTGCAGATCCGGTCTTCTAAGGTCAAGATAACGGTATTTCAGACGGATATCTTCCTTTGTCTTTGAGTTTTCTTCAATCGGGAACGGAGGTGTCTGTGACTCAGAAAGAACACGAAGTTCACTCGGGATCACTTCAATCTCACCTGTCGCGATCTTATCATTCACTGCGCCGGAACGTCTCTCAACTTTTCCGACAACAGCAACTACATACTCTGCACGTAAAGACGCTGCTTTTTCAATGATTGCTGCATCTGTAGTGCCTTCTTCACATACAACCTGTATAATTCCAGAACGGTCTCTTACGTCTGTAAATACAAGTCCTCCTTTATTTCTGTTCTTCTGTACCCATCCCATGATAGTTACAGTTTCCCCAACATTGGCTGCTGAGAGTTCACCACAACGGTGTGTTCTCTTAAGCCCCTGCATTGATTCAGCCATGGTTATTTACTTCCTTTCCCTTTTTTCTATAAGTTATCAACAGAATCTCTGTAGCACTCTGTAATATCTGTGTATCCCTGTTCTGCAAGCTGCTCCTTCTGGAACTTCTTGTTCTTCTTCATGTTCATGATCATTACCTGACGACCTGCTGCACGCTCCTTCTTCGCAAGATCAAGAACCTTGAGCATGCCTTCCTTCGGCATATTCTTCTCGATCAAGAATGCCTTCTTCTCTTTGCTTGTCGGAACTTTGTATCCACGCTCCATCAGAAGCATGACAATACGCTCAAATCCGATAGAGAATCCAACTGCCGGTGTATCCTGTCCTGTAAACTTACCAATCATCTTGTCGTAGCGTCCGCCGCCACCGACAGATCCACCGAACTCATCCATAGAAATCTCAAAAATAGTTCCTGTATAATAAGACATTCCACGTACCAGTGTCGGGTCAAACAACATACGGAAATCTGCTTCTTTCGCATTCTCTACACTTGTAATGATCATTTCAAGAGAGTCTGCCGCATCTTCCGGAAGGAATCCCTGAAGTTTTTCCTTGCATGCACGAACACCTTCTACATCTCCTGTAATCTCCTTGAACAACTGAAGATATTTCTCAACAGATTCCTCTGCATATCCATTTTCCTTCATCTCTGCTGCAACACCATCAAGACCGATCTTGTCCATCTTATCCAGTGTAATGAATACGCTGTCATAATCTTTCTCTTCAAATCCACTGTAAGCTGCCATTGCCTTCAGGAAACGGCGGTCATTGATACGGATTGTAAAGTTATTGAAATCCAGTTTTCCAAGCAGAGATGTTGTAGCAAGGATCAGCTCGATCTCAGCAAGGTTAGACGGCTCGCCAAGAATATCGATATCACACTGCATAAACTGACGGTAACGTCCTCTCTGCGGACGGTCGGCACGCCATACACTTCCCATCTGAAGTGCTTTGAACGGTGCCGGAAGTTCATTTGAATGATTTGCATAATATCTAGACAGCGGAAGTGTCAGGTCATAGCGGAGTCCTCCGTCTACAAGATCAGCTTCTTCCTTCGCCTCTGCAAGTCTCAGCTTCTCTCCACGCTTTAAGATCTTGAAGATCAGCTTCTCATTATCTCCCCCCTGCTTACTGCACAGGTTCTCGATATGCTCTACACATGGAGTCTCAATGGATGAGAATCCAAAGCTTCTATATGTCTCTTTGATCAGACCGATCACATAATCTCTGATCTCCATCTCTGCAGGAAGAATATCTTTCATTCCTGTTACCGGTTTTTTCTTTAATGCCATAGCACTTCTCCTTTTCGTTCTATCTTTTCATTACTATAATCTCTTGATTTCGTAATGTTCTTCATAAAAAATGCACCTTAATCACGAGTCTTATATAATAAGTCAACTCCCTCTTTAAGGGTTTCCGTTATCGTCTGTTGATGCTTCTCAGAATAGTCCCTAAGTTTCTGGTGTTCCTCCGCAGACATTCGGATTGTCACAATTTTATCTTTGATCACGTCTGACTTCGGACGTCCCATCTTAGCCATAGGTAATCTCCTTTCTCTCACCTATTCTATTATACTTTCGTAATACGAAATGTCAACTATTTTTGATTGTGTTTATTTTTGTTCTAAATTGAAATGCCTTTTTCATAATATTCCTGGTATCTTAAAGAATTTGATCGATCGACAACTTCCTATGAGTCTTCCTTTTATGAGTACAAGGCAGGATGGATATGGAAGCGGCAGTCATGAAGCCAGATATGATATGGAAGGCAAAAGGCATGCGCTAATCTCTACCTGTGGCTTTTCTGTTATAAATCAAATTCCTTCAGCAACTTTTCCTGATACTCCTTGTCAGCTGCTGCTTTCACGATATCATCTGTACGTCCATGTTTTGATAATTCGAGAATTAATTGATTAATTCTGCTTACTCCCAAAGTTTCCCCTTCTTCTCTTCCAATCTTGCGCCCGGCTTCAATTCCTCGTCTTTCTGCGGTTAACATCCCTATATTATAATCCCTGATTGCTCTTTGTCTTGTCTCGTATTCTAACCTCTTCTTTTCATCGGCACTTAATTTATCCAATACGTCATACGCTTCTTCCAATTCTGAATTCTTCTTTGCCATCTCTTCAAAATCCTTTCTTGTTTTTCCTCCAAGAAAGCGCATCCACTGCAACAGGCTCGTCTCATTCTTCTCTTCCGGCGGAAGTTTCGACAATTCTAAGATATGCATCTCCATAAGGTCTGTATACTCTTTTCCTGTCTTCGTATCACAAAATGCAATTCTCCGATAACACTCTTTATCATCTAGAAAATGATCATATGCAAGAATACTCACATGGATACACTTCTTCAAACAATCGTATCCCTCACCT
>OGZI01000466.1_pt1 | contig 53047 bp, 55 predicted proteins | sample 1576711 | NCBI WGS metagenome assembly OGZI01 (sample SAMEA3541482, study PRJEB24748) | human gut metagenome | biome: human gut; feature: human-associated habitat; material: faeces | place: China | collected 2012
CGTCTCTTCCGTAGCCGCGGTTCTGGCCGTCTCTATTTCCCTGGCCGTCTCTTCCATAGCCGCGGTTCTGACCGTCTCTATTTCCCTGGCTGTCTCTTCCGTAGCCGCGGTTCTGGCCATCTCTATTTCCCTGGCCGTCTCGGTTTCCCTGGCTGGACGCGCCCTGGCCCTGGCGTCCTGTTCTCTGTCCGCCTGCCTTGCTTCCGGTTCCCTTTGCCGTGCTGTTCTGCGGACGGTATACAGCCGTAATCCTCTTCTTCGGCGGCTCGGCTGTTCCGTTTCCGTCTGCTTCTGTTCTTACTGGTTCTCTCTTAATCTCTTCCACTCTCGCTGCTTCCGCCTTTCCTGTTCTTTCCTTTTGTACCTGTTCCCTCTGCGCAGGGCGCTCTGAAAAGCACCTCTTAACGGCATCAATCTGATCGCTGTTTATGTTCGAAGAATGGCTCTTCACATCATATCCCTGCTTTTTCAGCAGATCCAGAACTTCCTTATTTGTCTTCCCAAGTTCTCTTGACAGTTCGTTAACTCTCATTTACACCGCCTCCATTCTGATTCAACTGTTTCACGAGTGCTTTCGCCAAACCGCTGTCCAGTACGGCAGCAGATGCGCGCATCTCTCTGCCCATGGAGTGGCCCAGTTCTTCTTTCGTACCGAAAAAATAAAGGGGGACCTTATAGTAAGTACACATATTGGTAAACATTTTTTTCGTATTGACAGAGGCCTCCTCTGATACCAGGACCAGAAAAGCCCGGCCCTCTTTCACAGCCTTCTCTGTCATAAATTCTCCGCTGGCCGTCTTGCCTGCCTTGGTTGCAATTCCCAAGAGGTTCAGCGCCTTTTTACTGCTGTCCAATCTGCCCCATCTCCTTTTCCAATGCCTCGTACACTTCCTTTGGAATCGCCATCTTCAAGGAGCGTTCCAGGCCTTTGCTCTTTACAGCTTTTTTGAAACATTCCATAGAAGGGCAGATATAGGCGCCGCGGCCATTTTTCCTTCCCGTGGCGTCAATGACAATCTCATCCTCCGTGGTTTTAAGCACCCGGATCATTTCCTTCTTGCTCTTCATTTCACCGCATCCGATGCACTGTCTTAAGGGGCTCTTCTTCATTCCCAATTCTTCTCACTTCCCAATCTGGCTGTTCTTTCCTCTGATATCCGCTTCAAAAAACCTTTAGTTTTCCTCTTCTGTCTCAGATTCTGCAGAAAAATCAGAGGATAATTCCTCATAATCGGAGAAATCGTCGGCTTCCACGCCCTCTGGCAGTCCTTCCTCAAAGCCCTGCTCGTATCCAATCTCCATCTCGTCGAAGAGACCGGACTCTCTGGCCTGTGTCTCGCTCTTAATATCGATCTTAAAGCCGGTCAGTCTGGCTGCCAGTCTGGCGTTCTGGCCTTCCTTTCCGATGGCTAAGGAAAGCTGGTAATCCGGCACGATAACCTGCGCCTCTCTGGCCTCCTCGTCTGCTGCGACGAAGATAACCTTAGCCGGGCTTAAAGCGTTCTCAATCAAGAGGGCCGGATTCTCGTCCCAGTTGATAATGTCGATCTTCTCGCCGTTTAACTCGCTGACAACGGAATTAACTCTGGCTCCGTTTAATCCTACGCATGCGCCGACTGGATCTACGTTCGGATCGTTGGAGGCAACGGCCAGCTTGGTTCTGGAGCCTGCCTCGCGGGCAATGGCCTTGATCTCCACAGTTCCGTCCTTCACCTCGGCAACCTCAGACTCAAACAGGCGCTTTACCAGATCCGGATGAGTTCTGGAAACGGTGATTCTCGGTCCCTTCTTAGTGTTCTTCACTTCCAGGATGTAGAGCTTAATGTGCTCAGTAGGCTTGAATTCCTCGCCCTTTACCTGCTCGCTCTCCTTGAGAACCGCGTCAATCTTGCCCAGGTCGATGTAGACGTCATGACCCACATAGCGCTGAACAATTCCCGTTACTACGTCCTTTTCCTTGCAGTACCACTGATCGAACAGAGCCGTGCGCTCCTCCTCGCGGATCTTCTGGAGAATTACGTTTTTCGCGTTCTGTGTAGCGATACGGCCGAACTCCTTAGAGTTAATGTTCACCCGGATCACATCGCCGTATACGTGTCTCGGATCTAAAAGCTTCGCCTCCGCAAGGCTTACCTGTGTCAGCGGATCCTCTACCACCTCCACAACCTCCTTCTCGGCGTAAACAGCGAAGTCGCACTTTTCTCTGTCAATATATACCTTAATATTGTCCGCTCTGCCAAAATGATTCTTGCAGGCAGTGAGGAGAGAATTCTCAATGGCCTCAAAAAGCACTTCCTTGCTGATATTATTTTCTTTTTCGAGCACGTTTAACGCTTCGAACAACTCTTTACTCATTTTCTTTTTTTATCCTCCTGTCGTTTAAAAATCAAAGGCCAGACGTATTAACGCGATATCTGACTTGGCAAGCGCCAGGTCGTTTCCATCTTCCATGGAAAGCGTCACTGTATCTGCATCGTATGCTTTCAGGGTTCCTGTAAATTCCTTCTGTTTGTTGATTGGGCGGTAAAGCCTCACTTCTACATCCTTTCCCAGGCTGCGGGCAAAGTCCTTTTCCTTCTTTAAGGGACGCCCCAGTCCCGGTGAGCTGACCTCCAGAATATAGCTGTCCTCGATGAAGTCCTTCTGGTCAAGCCAGTCTCCCAGCTCGCGGCTTACCACCTCGCAGTCGTCCACCGTGATTCCGCCTTCCTTATCAATGTAGGCTCTCAGGTACCAGATTCCGGCTTCGCGGACATATTCCACGTCCACCAGCTCAAACTGATTCTTTTCCAGCAGCGGAAGCAGCCATGCCTCTACCTTTGACTCGTATTCTTCTCTTCTCGCCATCGTAACACCGCCTTTCTGCATATCCATCGACTGACTGAAATGCGTTCCTATCCTTTAGAGTCTGCTCAGGCAGACTCCTGCGCCGACGCGCAGCTGCTTCAGCAGCTCTTTTCCTCTGCGCGGAGTGCGCATCCTGCAAAGCTTTCATCGTATGGGAACGCACGTAAGTAAGTTCCTATACTTTAGAGTCTGCTCAGGCAGACTCCTGCGCCGACGCGCGGCTGCTCCAGCAGCTCTTTTCCTCTGCGCGGAGTGCGCATCCTGCAAAGCTTTCATCGTATGGGAACGCACGTAAGTAAGTTCCTATACGATGAAAGAGTGGGCCTTTTGGTCCACTCTTTTTCTGTCAGTCTATTATGTTATCGTAACCCAGTATATCACCTTTTATCAGGAAGTGCAAGGGATAATATTGTTTTTACTGCTCCTCCAGCCACTTTCCTTTCCAGGTATAGAGGACCATAAGAACCATTCCCACTGCCCAGGAGACAGGATACAGCATATAGACTCCGTCCAGTGTCCCGAATGCCGGAAGAATCTCTTTAATCCAGAAAATGCGGAACAGACACATGGCAAACAGAAGGATCAGCATAGGAGGAATACTTTTTCCAGCTCCCCTGATGGTTCCGGCCAGGCTGTGCATAATACTTAAAAGAAAATAAAACGGGCAGAAATATTTCATGGCCAGTTTTCCATGCTCGATCACCTCTCTGCTGTCTGTAAAAAGCCGCATCAGAGGATCACCAAAGGTCAGGAGCAGGGTTCCTGTCACAATGGTATAGACACATCCCATCAGAACCGTAATCCACATTCCTTTTTTGACTCGCTCTATTTTTCCCGCCCCGTAGTTCTGCCCGGTAAACGTAGTAACTGCCATGCTGAAGCTGAGTACAGGAAGAATATTAAAGCCGTCTATTTTCATATAGGCCCCGAATCCGGCCATGGCTGCCGCTCCAAAGCTGTTTACACTGGACTGGACCAGCACATTAGAAAAAGAAATAACCATGTTCTGAATGCCGGTGGGCAGGCCGATTTTGGCAATACGCACTGCCATTCGTTTGTCGATTCCTATCTTTTTCAGACTGATTCTGTAATCTGCATCCACATGAGTCAAATACCACATGGAAAGAATGCAGGAGACCAGCTGACTGGCATCTGTAGCAATGGCAGCGCCTGCCACTCCCATTTTAAACACGCCGATGAGAAGAAGATCCAGGCCAATGTTGGTAACGGAAGCATAGGCCAGGTAAATAAGAGATCTCTTGGAATTGCCGGCTGCATTTAAAATACCAGCTGCCATATTGTAAAGTACGTTAAAAATCAGGCCGCCAAAATAAATCTGAAGATAAATCACCGAGTCCTCCAAAACCTCCTCCGGCGTATTCATCCATACCAGAAGCGGACGGCTGCAGATGATTCCTCCTGCTGTTAAAATAATTCCCAGAACTGCCGCCAGGGCGAAGGCTGTATGAATGGAACCCTGAACATCTCTTCTGTTTTTGGCCCCCAGATACTGAGCCGCTACCACGCCTGCCCCCACAGAAACTCCCTGACTGAACGCAATCAAAAGGCCAATAAGGGCCGTACTGGAACCTACTGCCGCCAGAGCATTGCTTCCCACAAAGTTTCCTACAATAATAGAATCTGCCGTGCTGTACAGCTGCTGAAGTAAATTTCCAAGAATCAAAGGGATCGAAAAAAAGATGATTTTCTTTCCTATGCTCCCCTCTGTCATAAGTGTTGAAGATTGTTGTTCTGACTGCATGATTCGTCCTCTTTTCTATCAAAAACTGCACGGAAAAAGGCGCTGTAACGCGCCTTTTCAAATAATCCGCCAGACCTATTATATCGCCTTTTTTCCAAATGACAAGTCCAACGTCCTATACTTTTTTCTTTATTTCACTGCATGGAAGCAGGCGGCAGTATGTCCCTCTCCACATGGAAGGAGAAGCGGCTCCTGCTCCGTGCAGCGTTTCTCTCTGTAAGGACACCTGGGCGCGAAGCGGCAGCCATGCTTTGGAATACTCTCATCCTGGGGCTGCCCTCCTGTGTGACGCCTTGGCTCATCAGGGTGAGAAACAGGCACGGAAGATAAAAGAAGCTGTGTATAGGGATGAACTGGGGAAGAAAACAGATCCGCCGTTTTCCCCTGTTCTACAATCTTTCCCCTGTACATCACTGCCAGTTCATCGCAGAAATGCTCTACTACCCCCAGATTATGGGAAATAAACAGATAAGTCAGACCGTACTGTTCCTTTAAATCCAGCATCAGATTTAAAATCTGGGACTGAATGGACATGTCAAGGGCAGCTGTAGGCTCATCACAGACAATAAAGCTGGGTTCTACCGCCAATGCCCGGGCAATTCCAATTCTCTGCTTCTGCCCACCGGAAAATTCATGGGGATACCGCATCATCTGCCGTTTATCCAGACCGCATTTTTCCATTATCTCAATACATCGTTCCCTCACCTGGCTTCCGGAACAAAGTCTGTGCTTTATAATGCCTGCACTGATAATCTGCTCCACATTTTTTTTAGGATTCAGGCTGGAGGAAGGATCCTGAAAAATGATCTGCATTTTCTGCCTGAGGGCTGTCATGGAACCGGAGTCCAGATATTCCCCCTTGTCTGCATCAAATATCTGCTTTCCTTCAAATATTACCCTGCCTCCTGACGGCTTTATCAAGTTCAGCATGGTCTTTCCTGCTGTGGATTTTCCGGAACCTGACTCACCAGCCAGCCCCATAATGCTTCCCTTCCTGATTTCCAGGGAAACATCATCCAGTGCAGCATTTATTCTTTTCTTTCTGGAAAACAGCCCCTGCCTCTCTTCATAATATTTTTTCAGATGTTCTGCTTTCAGTATAATCTCACTCACTGCTGCCCTCCTTGCAAAGCTTCCAGCACGCTGCCCTGTGCTCTCCTCCAAATGACAGTGACGGCGGAATCTTCTCTCTGCACGTCTCCAACGCATAGGGACACCTGTCACTGTAGGGACATCCCTTAAACACACCGTAGTTCTGCTTCACTGTTCCTGGAATCGCCGAATATCTCCCATTAAAATTAGAGGGACGGGACGATAAAAGCCCCTGGGAGTAGGGATGAAGTGGCTCATCGAACAGGCTGGCGGTCCTGCACTCCTCCACCCCCATGCCACGATACATCACAAGCACCCGGTCTGCAATCTCTGCCACCACTCCCAGATCGTGAGTAATTAAAATCACTGCGCTCCCCATTTCCCCTGCAATCTTCTTCAGAACAGAAAGGATCTCGGCCTGGGTTGTCACGTCCAGCGCTGTCGTAGGCTCATCTGCAATAATAATATCCGGCTTTCCAATCACCGCCATGGCGATTACCACTCTCTGGCGAAGGCCTCCGCTCAGCTCAAAGGGATATTTCTTCATCAGAATCTCCGGCTCCGGAAACTGCACCTGGCGAAGCGTTTCAAGGATTCTCTCCCTGTGCTTTTCGCGTTCTCCTGGCGAATGAAGCTTCAGCACCTCTGACAGCTGCTCCTCCACAGTCATAGCCGGATTCAGCGCTGTCATAGGCTCCTGAAATACCATGGTAATCCTGCTTCCCCGGATCCGGCACATCTCTTTTTCCTTCAGTTTTAAGAGATCAGTTCCCTGAAATAAAATTTCTCCGGAAATGCTTCCTCTTTTTCCTACCTGGGCCAGCTGGATAATGGATCTGGCTGTCACGCTCTTTCCGCTTCCTGACTCTCCTATAATTCCCAGTATTTCTCCCCGTCTCAGCCCGAAATTCACATCGTAAACGGCTGTCAGGGGGCCTGATATATCATCAAACACTACGTTCAGATGGTTTACCTTCAGTATCTCCTCCATGGTCTCTTCCCCTTTACTGCTGATTTCTGGTGTCCAGGGCATCTCTCAGTCCATCGCCGAGAAAGTTAATGGCCAGTACCATCAAAACTACTGCTGCTCCTGCCGGAATCCACATCCACCACTGATTTTTCAGCACTGCCATATTCTGAGCTGCCACCAGCATATTGCCCCAGCTGGGAGCCGGAGGACGCACTCCAAGTCCCAGAAAGCTCAGTGTAGATTCCATTAAAATCCCATTAGCCACTGCCAGAGTAGACGCCACTAAAATAGAAGAAAATACATTGGGGAGTACCTCCTTCACAATAATCTGCACAGGAGAAAGTCCAAGAGCCTTTGCCGCCATAATATACTCATTGTCACGGATGGTAAGCACCTCCGTCCTGACAATTCTGGCAATTCCCGGCCACATCAGCATTCCTATAATCAGAATCAGATTCCAGATACTTCCGCCAATCACAGCGGCCAGAGCCACTGCTATGACAAAAAACGGAAAGCACATAATAATATCTACCATCCGCATAATCACCTTGTCTGTCACCCCGCCAAAATAGCCGGCCGCCGCTCCCAGGGTAACGCCAATTGCCATCTGAAGAAGCATAGAAGCCACGCCTACCGCAATGGAAACCCTTCCTCCATAGAGCAGCCTGGCAAAAATATCACGTCCCAGATCGTCTGTCCCCAGAAGATGAGCAGCAGACGGCCCTGACCGGAGATTTCTTAAATCCGTCTGGCTCACTGTGTAATCTGTAAAAAGAGGGGCAAACAGAGACAAAAATACAAAAGATACTACAATAATCAGTCCGGCTGTTGCCAGCCTGTTCCTGAAAAAACGCCGGCGGGCAATCTGTCCCGCCGTCAAAATCTTTTCTTCTTCCCTTTTTTTCATGTCTTTTCCTGTCTGTGTTTCTCATCGTTTCTGCTGCCTGCGTATTACACGCCGACAGAATTTCTCACTCTTGGATCCAGTATCATACAGAGTACGTCTGCCAGAAGATTGCACCCGATTACAATCACTGCCAGCAGAAGGGCAATTCCCATAATCAGCGGATAATCCCTGACTAAAATTGCCTGATAATTCAGCTGACCAATTCCAGGCCACACAAAAATCGTCTCCACAATCAGCGCTCCGCTTAACAGGTCTGGAAGGCGGTTGCAGAGCACCGTGATAATAGACACTCTGGCATTTCTCATTCCATGTCTTAAAATCGCCTGCTTTTTCGTGAGCCCCTTGGCCTGAGCTGTTTTCATGTAATCCTCCGATACAGTGGACAGAATGGAGGATCGGGTATACCGAAGCAGGGTGGCTGTCTGGGTAAGAGCCGAGGCAGTCACCGGCAGAATCATGTGACACCCGATGTCCAGCGCCCTGTCTATGCCCTGGTAATTTTTCCCCATGGTTTCAATCCCTGAAAAGGGAAGGACTGCTAAATCGTATCCAAATACCTTAATCAGCAGAAGTCCAAAGAAAAATACCGGGATGGAAACGCCGATAAACGATAAGACAGTCAGTGCCCGATCCCACAGGGAATTGGGATACATGGCTGAAAATACTCCGATTCCAATGGAAATCACTGTACTTAACACAAAGGAGGACATGGCTAAAAGCAGAGTATTTCCAAACCTGTCTGCTATCAATGCAGCCACAGGAGCCCTGTGCTGGATAGAGTATCCCAGATCGAACTGGAGCGTCCTTAAAAGCCACTTCCCGTACTGGACGGGAAGCGGGTCATAGTAGCCGATTTCCTGAAGTTTTGTCTCCAGAAAGGTCGGATCTGTATCATGCTGAATCATATTTAAAAACGGGTTTCCCGGCTGGAGACGGATGATACAGAAAATCACCGCCGTAACGCCCAGAAGCATAATCAGGGCAGCTGCCAGCCTTCTTGAGATAAACCGTGCCATTTCGGTAATTCTACCTCCTTACTGGGCAAAATCCCATTCCCAGATATCACAGAAAATATTAAATGTATATGGAGCAAAGTTCTCCAGCTTCGGGTTGCACATGATCTCGCGATCCTGGGCATAGAGGAAAATCATCGGCACATCTTCGTTGATCTGTTTTGCCACATTCAGATAGTACTCTTTTCGCTCTTCCTGATTAGTAGTCTTCATGCCCTTTTCAATATTTTCATCTACCAGATCATTTTTGTAGGCGCCAAAGTTAAAGCTTCCCACTCCCGGCTCATCAGAAGCGGAATCGGAATGCCACCAGCCATACGGATTGGGATCATCGGAGAAATAGCAGTTTAAAGCATACATTTCAAAGTTGTGATTATAAATACAATCATCAGCCACTACGCTGTCCTCCTCAATGGAAACCTCCACATCGATCCCCACCTCAGCCAGACACTCTTTTGCATAGAGTACTGCATTTTCTCTTGTTTTAGAATCATTGGAGCAGCGGATGGTAAACTGAAGCTTCTCGCCATCTGCATTCTCTCTCACTCCGTCTCCATCTGTATCCGTCCATCCAGACGCCTCCAGAAGCTCCTTGGATTTTTCCGGATTGTAAGCGTAGTTATTTAACTCTCCTTCTTCCGGACTTGCCCAGGAACCTGGCAGGAACGGGGAATCCAGAAGCTTTCCTCTTCCCTCTACAATGGTATCCAGAATCAGAGCACGGTCAATGGCATACAGAATAGCCTGTCTTAAATTCTTGTCCTGGAATACCGGACGGCGCAGGTTAAAGGAAATGTACTGGTACATATTGTCAGGAATGGAATATTGGGTAAATCCCTGGACCTCCAGCTCCTCTACCTCGCTGCTTCTCAGTTCCTTTACATCCACAATGTCAATATTTCCGCTGACCAGCTCTGCTGAGATGGCATCCTGGTTTACTACTTTTAAAATAAAATTATCAATCTTGGGAGCACCCTCAAAAAATTCATCGTGAGCTTCCAGGGAAACATACTGTCCCGGCTCAAACTTTGTCACCTTATAAGGGCCGCAGCCAACCGGATAGTTCAGAAGCTCTGTCTGCTTCTCCCATTCTTCCTGAGGAATTTCTCCCCAGATATGTTCCGGCATAATGCCATAGGTTCCGAAATCGGTGAGGAACGGGGCATATGGCTCTGTCAGCTCCAGTCTCAGTACGTTTCCATCCAGAACACTTACGCCGCTGATGGAATCTGCCTGTCCATTTTTAAATTCCTCAAAGCCTTTCAGAGAAGAAACCTTATCTGAATCCGAACTGCTCTTTGCAGTCTGTTCCAGTGTAAAAATCAGATCGTCCATAGTAAAATCTTCACCATCCTGCCATTTCACATCCTGGCGGATTTTAAAATCAATGGTTTTCTGATCTTCAGAAACAGTGTAGCTCTCTGCCAGATATGGCTTTAAGCCTCCCTCTGAGTCAAAAGTTAAAAGAGAAGCATAGATTAACTTCTCAAGAGCTGTATCACTGCCCATATAGGAAAGAATCGGAAGGAAGGTTCCTACCGGAGCCGTTGGTGTGCCATACACAACTGTATCCTTTTTCTCTCCTTCTGTCTCCTGTCCCCCTGTGGTTTCTGCCTGTGACGCTCCTTTTGAAGTCTCTGCTGGTGTGTCTGTCTTCTGTCCAACGCTGCAGCCTGTCATCATGCAGGCAGCCAGCCCTGCGGCCAGAATACGTGCAAATTTCTTTTTCATTTCTCTTTTCCTTTCGTTGATTTTATTTATTTTGTTTTGTTTGTTATGTTTTTTTGTTTTATTTGTTTTATTTATACATATTTTTATAAGCTGCCCGGATTTCCACAAAGTTCTAGTCATTGCCTGACTGCTTATACAGTTCCTCCGGATACTTCTTTTCCTTGGCGTAGCTCATATACACCTTTCCGAATTCTATTTCAAATCCCAGCTCATCCGGCGTTTCCAGACGCTCAGACAGCGCCTGCTTCTCTTTATCTGACATAGCAGGATTCACGGTTTTTAAGACGCCTTCTGCCACATCTCTAAACAGGTGAATCGGCATACCTGCTCCGATTTCTCCATCCTCTGCGCTTGTATTGGTTCTGGCTCCCAGACACAGCATAGACACATTCAGATCATTTTTCATGTACGGTCTGGCTACCAGATCGGCACAGATTCCCTGATTTCCAATCATGCCAATATTCTTTGCCATACCGTGATGCCATGTGTAGCCCTGTACCAGGCGCATCATCTGCCAGCCATTGCATAACAGCATAACCACATCTGCATCCTCCATCTCCTCCAGAGGACCTGTCATGACACCGTAAATTCTCTGATCCACGAAGCAGAGATCCTGCTGCACCTGTCTGGCAATGGCCGCGTCTTCATACAATCTCAAAGTAGAAAACTGTTTCCCTGACCACACATAATTGGAAACCTTTTTCATGCCCAGCATTTCCGGGCCGCCCTGACATCCGAAGGTGTCAGCCTTTCCCTTCATAATCTTTCCTTCCATTGCTCTGGCAGTCAGCGCACAGAAGCATCCGCCTGCTTTGGGCTCAGGCACATCCAGATCCTCATACTCCTCTTTCAGGAAAATAAATTTGATTCCGACTACCTGCCTGGAAAGTCCCAGAGCCTTACTGAACCGTTTTATCAGCTGCTTTTCCATTTCCAACCTTTCCTCTGATTTGCTAAAATTTTTATGGATACTGCCGAATTACTGCTGGCATACATGGGCATCATATCAGGTATTGATTTTATATTCAATATTTTTTCGTTATTTTTCCGACAATATGTTTATTTTCTATATTATAGTTTGTATATAGATTCTATCTATAGAGATTTTCACGAGATGCAGCTTCTCATGACATAAAAAATACAGCCTGGAAAACACCTTTTCTGATGTTCTTCCAGACTGCATATCTCTCATTTCCTTATTTTTCTTTTTTACTGATTACCTCATACACATCGGTTCTCCGGTTCTCCAGAGATGGGAGCTGAGTTCGTATCTGATTCAGATAGTCCAGATCAATCTGGGCGTAGGTGATGCACTCTGTATCTCTGGCCCTGGCTATAATCGTTCCCCAGGGGTCTACTACCATGCTGTTTCCATAAGCCGCGTAAGCCGGTTTTGTGCCAATCTGACCTGCCGCCACAATATAGCAGCCATTCTCTATCGCTCTGGCCCGCAGAAGCGGCTCCCAGTGATCCTTTCCCGTAGGCATGGTAAAGCTGGCCGGTACGAACATTACCTGGGCCCCCTGAAGAGCCATCAGGCGGTATAACTCCGGGAAGCGGATATCGTAGCAGATTGACATACCGAAGGTTCCAAGCTCTGTGGAGACGGTTGTAATCTCATTTCCCCCTTCCACACGGTCGGATTCCCTAAACGGTGTCCCATCTGCCAGCGTAATGTCAAACATGTGAAGCTTTCTGTACTGGGCGGCTATCTCTCCGTCCGGATTAATGAGAAGACTTAAGTTTCTGGATTTTTTCTGACCCAGTACCTGCTCGGTAATGCTGCCTCCGTGAATCCATACGCGGTGCTCCTTCGCTTTCCGGCAGAGAAGTTCAGAGGTGTAGCCTGGCAGTTCTTCCTTTCCTCCACCCTCTCCCACGTTTCTTCCTATCAGGTTCATTACCTCAGGAAAGCAGATAAGCCTGGAGCCATGAGCTGCCGCCTCATCAATGAAGCGGCAGGCCTTCTTCATATTTTCCCCCTTGTCATTCTGGGTATCCATCTGAATCAGGGCAATTTCGTAGTTTCTCAGCGTCGTTTTGTTTCCTGTATCTGTTTGAATCATAAAGAGTCCTCCTGCGCCTTATCAGCCTTTATTTCACTCATTATCTGCTGCTATTATACATGGTTTATCATACCCGCACAACTACAACCTTCTGGAAACCTTTTTCTCCAGAAAAGCGATTCCCTGATAGAGAAGCGCCGCCATCAGGCAGAGAATCACAATGCTCATGATAACCAGATCCATTTTAAATACCTGGCTTCCGTAGATGATCAGATAGCCCAGCCCCTTGTCGGCGGCCAGAAATTCTCCGATCATGACTCCTACCAGGCAGAGTCCTGCGTTTACCTTCATGTTGCTGACAATCAAAGGGATGGAACCAGGCAGAAGCGCCTTTCTCAGTACATCCCTCCTCGTTCCCCCCAGGGAATAAATCAGCTTCTCCTGATCCGGATCCATGGAAAGAAAGCCCTGATAGAGCGTCAGAACCGACCCGAAGACAGCTACCGACACAGCGGCTGTCACAATGGTTCTCATATTGCTTCCCAGCCAGACTATTAAAAGCGGAGCCAAGGCAGACTTTGGAAGACTGTTCAGCATAACCAGATAGGGCTCCAGCAAATCGGAAGCAGTCCGGCTTTCCCACAGGGCCAGCGCCCCGCCAAGCCCAAGAGCCGTCACCAGGAAGAAGCTCACCACCGTCTCTAAAAGCGTCGCACCCAGATGCGGGAACACACTGCCGTCACTGGCCATGACAAAAAAACACCGCAGCGCCCTGGAGGGGGAGCTGAAAATAAAATCGTCCAAAAGTCCTGTATCTGCGCCCGCTTCCCACACTGCCAGAAAAGCGAAAAAGAGAAGGATGCGTCCTGCTGCAATCCTTCTCCTGTAGCGTCTCTGCCCTGCGACAAAAGTCCGCTGGGCCAGCGTTTCACGGTTATTCATGGGACACCTCCCTGTTTTCAAGAGTTTTCCACACCTGATTAAAATATCCTGAAAATTCCGGTGCGCTTCTTCTCTCCAGCGGGCTGAGAGACGGCTCTGCAAATGTAATGGGAAGAACCGTTTTGATTCTCCCCGGTCTTCTGGTGAGAATCAGAACCCTGTCCGCCGCGCTCACTGCTTCTGCCAGATCATGCGTAACTAACACCGCTGTCTTTCTGTTTTCCCTGATAATAGAGCTGATATCGTCGCACACTGCCAGCCTGGTCTGATAGTCGAGAGCTGAAAAGGGTTCGTCAAGCAGCAGAATATCAGGATCCAAAGCCAGCGTCCGTATAAGTGCCGCTCTCTGGCGCATTCCTCCCGACAGCTCTGACGGCTTTTTATTTTTAAATGGAAGCAGACCGTATGTTTTAAACAGTCTCTCTGCTTTTTCTCTGTGTTCTCTGTCCATCTGCCCGCGTATTTCCAGCCCCAAACAGGCATTGGAAAAAACGTCCCTCCACTCAAACAGGTGATCTCTCTGAAGCATATAGCCGATTTTGGGACTGCCTCCCTTCACCGGCTCTCCATCTATGAGCACGCTTCCCTCCTCCGGCACAAGAAGTCCGCACAAAATGGAAAGAAGCGTAGATTTTCCACAGCCTGACGGGCCTACGACAGCCAGAAATTCTCCCTCCTCCACCTGAAAGGATATATTGGAAAGAGCCTTCGTCTCTCCGTCCATGGAGTGATAGGAATAGGAAAGCCCCTGAACCTCCAGCTTGGAGTTCATAGCATTGTCCCCCTTCATTTCCTGTTACTTCAGTATATGGGACTTTTCATGCCTCTGTGCGGGTTCTTTCCTCCCTTTTCATCCGTTCCTCCCCTGCGGCCTTCCTCTAACGGGACAGCGCGTTGGGATAAATTTTCTCCATCCGTGCATCATCAAACCGTTCGTCTATGATGCTCTCCACAGAATTTTTCGGCGGCTTTCCCTCCGCTCTCAGATCGTACCGGATCAGAGCCATGGAAGAGACAGCTATATTCACTGCCATGAACACAGCCAGAGTCCAGGTCAGTATATATCCCCACAGTACTGGGATTTTTTCAATCCATCCAGAAAACAGGGGATACAGATTTTTAATCCAGATCACAGCTGCAATTCCCCAGAAAAAACAGTAGAGAAGATTAATCCTTCCTCCCAGGTTAAATGGAATTTTGCTGTAATCCCAGAACACCTTCCCGAATACCAGCTCCGTAAATACGCTGCAGATGTATTCGTAGGCTCCTCCCAGCACAGTTCCAATGATGAACAGATGGCGATCCGGCTTTTCTCTGTCTTTATAAAGAAGCGCCGTAGCCGCCGCTATGGCAAGCCCCCAAACGATGCTGAACGGTCCCCACACAAGACTGCTGCGGCTCATCCACACACCGGCTGTAAGACGGCAGAAAATCGTCTCCACCACATCTCCCAGAAATGCACCAATCAGGAACAGCCAGAACAGCTTATAAAAGCCACATCCTCCGGCAAATACCTTCTGCCTTGCAATCTGCTCAGAAACCTCCAGGATCAAGGGATAGGCCTTTTCCATACGCCGGGCCACTCTCGCCTCAATCCTGCTTCCCAGGCGGGCAGTCGCTGACGCCAGACGGCTGTTCAGCTGCTGAAGCTTTTCTGCATCCTTCTGCTTTACACGGCGTTTCACATGCCAGACTGTGGCCGCAGAGGCCGCCGTATCCAGGAGAAGCACAGCGGCCGCTCCAAGCGTTAAAAGAGTCGAGACAAACGATGGAAGCAGACGGTACAGCCCTGCCAGAAGCGGATCTCCCCATCGCACGGAGGCAGTTCCCAAAATGCCCCAGAGCAAAGCATACTGAGCGCAGATATATCCGTCAAAGTTCCATCGCTTATCAGAGTAATCCCACCATTTTTTCTGATTCAGCCGTTCCAGAATCTTTCCTGCAAACCACTCTACCGCAGTGCCTAATACCATACATCCCAGAAACAGGAACAGAAAGCTTGCCCGAAGCTCCTGAAGGATTGTGGTCATCAGCACTGCCGCCACGCCGTAAACGGTGCAGAACGGCCCTGTGGTGAAGCCCCTGTTTACAAACCGCTTCTGCCGTATCGTTCCTGCCGCTGTCTCCAGCGCCCACCCGAAAAATGAGTAGAGCAGAAACAGCCACAGAAGCTCTATGCCTGTGTATTTCATCGCAGCACCTCCTGAGTATGTGATTGTATCATTCTAGCACAGATGAAAAGACATTGCCAACCCCGCCCTTTTCCGTTATAATCATGTCGTATTATGTCAAATCCATGTAAATTATGTAAAACGGAGGAATTACAGTGTTTTCATTTATTTATCTGTTCTGTCCGCCTGCTCTGGCTCTCCTGATTTATGAGAGAATGGAGTTTCGGCGGGCAGCCTTTGTAGGGGAGCACACGCGCAGAGAGGGAAGCCTGGAATGGCTGGTCAATCTGCTCTTAAAATACCTTGCCTTCACGGCTGTGGTAAACGGAGCAGCTCTGGCCATAGCGTCCTTTTTCATGCCCATCAGCTCCATGGCCTCAGGAGGACATTTCGCAGACAATATCTTTTCTGTGCGCTATCTCTTGACTGCCTGCGGTACGGCTGTCGTCCTGTCAGTAACGGCCAAAATTGTTTCCTTTAATTTAAGCATTTCCGTGGAACAGAAGAAGAGGGTGGACGAACATGAGAGCTAAAGCCAGGAAAATCAGTCTGTATCTCCTGTTTTTTGTCACCCTGCTGGCCTATTTTTCCGCCTGGTGGGCTGTGAGAACCTACGGAAGCATCAGCATGGAAGAAATCGTATTCCACCTAAACGTGCCTCTGGACGGCGTGAATACGGAGTACATCGTCAGCTACCTGGGCACGGCCCTGGCTCCGTCTCTGGCCGTCTTTTGTATCGCCATGTTCCTCTACCGCCGGTGCTGCCTCTTTCTCAGAACCAGGAAAACCTACACCTGTGTGGACGTCCGTCTGGGGAAGAAACGCTGGTATGTGGAGCTGACTGACCGGGCCTTCTCCAAATCGATGGCTCTGCTGCTGGCCTTCGGCCTGGTATTTATGGCTGTAGGCACGGACAATCTGTTAAACATCGGAGAGTATCTCTACAATCAGTTCCACAAGAGCTCCTTTATTGAAGAGCAGTACCAGAAGCCGGACTCTTCCATTCTCACCTTCCCGGAGCAGAAGAGAAACCTGGTGTATATTTATCTGGAATCGATGGAAAAGACCTTTGAGGATAAAGAAAACGGCGGAAATCTGGAGGAAAATGTGATTCCTGAGCTGACGGCTCTGGCCGATGAAAACGTCACCTTCCAGCTGGGTCCTGATGGAAAACAGGGAATTCTTCCTCTGACCTCCTCCTGGACTATCGCGGCTATGGTGGCCCAGACCTCAGGACTGCCCTTAAAAATTCCGGTAGAGAAAAACTCCATGAGCAAGTATGGTTCCTTCCTGCCTGGCGCCGTCACCCTGGGAGAGGTACTGGAGGACGAGGGCTACAAAAACATGCTGATGGTCGGATCCTATGCCAGCTTTGCAGGACGGGATCAGTATTTTAAGGATCACGGCAATTATAAAATCTGGGATTTTGGAACGGCGAAACGGGAAAAGAAGGTTCCCAAGGATTACGATATCGGCTGGTGGGGCATTGAGGACGAAAAGCTCTTTGAGTACGCCAAGGAGGAGCTGACAAAGCTCTCTCAGGGAAGCGAACCCTTTAATTTCACAGTTCTCACTGTGGATACCCACAACCCAGATGGGTATGTATGCCGTCTCTGCGGCGATGAATTTGAAAATCAGTACAGCAATGTGCTTCGCTGCGGCAGCCGCCAGGCAGTGGAATTTGTCAGCTGGATCAAGGAACAGCCCTGGTATGAAAATACCACGGTTGTCATTGCAGGCGACCACGCCACTATGGTGAAAAATTACGCGCCTGACGACGATTCCTACGAGCGGGGCGTCTACTACTGCTTTTTAAATCCGGCGGCCGTGCCCGCAGACAGAACCCATTCTGCCTGCACCATGGATCTCTTCCCTACCACCCTGGCCGCTATGGGCGTAGAGATTGAGGGAGACCGCCTGGGGCTGGGAACCAACCTGTTCTCAGACCGGGATACGATTCTCGACGAATTCGGTAAAGAGGAGGTTATCTCACAGCTGAATATGAAATCTGACTTCTATGACAACGAGCTTCTCTACGGAGAACCCGCCGAAGAGACCGACTAGGGTTCCTTACTGAGCCTGTGTTATGCTGAAGTTATCTTAACGTTTTCTTATCAGTCAGATAATTCACCTTTTTGTCGTTTTTTGTAGCTGCGTCTCATAATAGGCCCATAAACTGAAAGGGGGAATCTTTTATGATGACATTGCAGCTTGACATGTACCAGGCCTGCGCTCTGGGAGCCGTCGTATACGCCTTAGGGCGTCTGATGGTGAAAAAAAATCTCATTTTTAAACCGTTACTGTATTCCAGCCCCTGTAGCCGGCGGAATTATTTTCGCTCTGCTTCATCTGGGGCTGTACAGCGCGGGAATCCTGGAATTCACCTTTGACACAACGGTTCAGACCATCCTTATGACTGTATTCTTCTGCAGCGTAGGATTTACCGCCTGCTTCCGGCTTTTGAAAAAAGGTGGAATTCAGGTGTTTATCTTCCTGATCCTGTCTGTCCTCATGTGTGTAATCCAGGACGGCGTGGGAAGCGCTTTAGCGGCGGCCTTTGGTCTGGATCCGCTCCTCGGCCTCTGCATGGGTTCGATTCCGTTAGTCGGCGGACACGGAACCTCTGGCTCCTTTGGTCCTCTCCTTGAGGAAACCTACGGCGTTTCCGGAGCTTTGACTGTTGCCTTGGCAGCCGCTACATACGGACTGGTTTCTGGAAGTATGATGGGTGGCCCGATTGCCCGCCGGAGAGTGGAAAAGCTGGGATTAAAGTCCACTGCAGCACAGGAAGGCAACGCATCGGATGACAAAGGCGGAATCATTGACGGCCAGAAATTTACTAATGCGACTGTATTCCTGGCCATAGCGATTGGAGCTGGAACCTTAATCATGACTGGTTTCTCCAAGCTCAACATCACCATGCCAGGCTACATCGGAGCCATGCTGTTTGCAGCCCTTTTAAGAAATATCTGGGATGCAAAGGGAGCCGACCTTCCAATGGAAGAAATCGACACTCTGGGCGGACTTTCCCTGAACATCTACCTGGCCATGGCCATGATGAACTTAAAGCTCTGGCAGCTGGCGGCCCTGGCGCTTCCAATGATTGTCATCCTTCTGGTTCAGACTGTCATTATGTTCTTATATGCAAACTTCGTAATTTTCAACGTGATGGGACGGGACTACGAGGCGGCGGCCATGACAAGCGCCTTCTGCGGTTTCGGAATGGGCGCAACCCCTAACGCCATGGCTAACATGAAAGCTCTGGCTGAGCGCTACGGAGCAGCTCCAAGGGCATTCTTCATCGTACCGTTAGTTGGAAGTCTCTTTATCGACTTCTTCAACTCCATGGTTTTAACCACATTTATGAACCTTTTATAAAAGCCTGGCCATAGGCATTCAAAAAGGAAGAAAAGCGCAGGTTTCGGCGGCGTCCAGACAGAAGCGGCCCTGCTCTTTCCTTCCTTTTTTCATGCGGCATGTCATCGCCTGTGCCCAGTTGCGCCGGCAGTTCTCTTTGCATTTTTCCTGACATTTTTCTTGACATTATTCCTGTCTTCCTTCAGAATAACATTATCTTTTAAAGCATCCAGCTATTATCTTAAACTATCAGAAACGAGGTTTTTCTATGAGTACGTCAAATACCCCCTGGGAATGCCTGATCTGCGGCGCTCCCTTGATTTATCTGGAACACCAGGAAACCATGAAATGCGCCGTCTGCGGCGGCTCTTTCCCCTCTCATGCCCGCTGTGCAAACGGCCACTACATCTGCGATTCCTGTCATGCAAAGGACGCTCTGGATCTGATCTGTCAGTTTTGTCTCCACACAGAGCTGAAAAATCCTGTCGCTATTATGGAGCAGCTGATTGACTTTCCCCAGATCCACATGCACGGACCGGAACACCACGTCCTGGTAGGCGCGGCTCTTCTGGCCGCCTACAAAAACTGCGGCGGTGAACTGGATTTATCCTCTGCCCTGGATCAGATGAAGGAGCGGGGTTCTCAGGTTCCCGGCGGTATCTGCGGCCAGTGGGGCACCTGCGGCGCAGGCGTCAGCACAGGCATCTTTATGAGCATCGCCACAGGGGCCACCCCCTTAACAGGAGCTTCCTGGGGGCTGGCCAACCAGATGACGGCCAGGAGCCTCTCCTCCATCGGACAGATTGGAGGCCCCCGCTGCTGCAAGCGCGACTCCTACACCGCAATTCTCTCAGCCATTGATTTTGCAGACGAACAGCTTCACATCAAGATGGAGCGGCCTGATTCTATCCGATGCCGCATGTCTGAAAGAAACGCTCAGTGCATTAAAAAAGCATGTCCCTATCACTCTGCTGTGTAGAGACATGCTTAAACGCGCACTTTTCTTTGCAGGCAAACGCTCCTGCCCTAATAAAATCCATTCATAAACACGGCGATTCCGATTCCCAGCACCGCTCCGGCAAATACCTGCAGCGGAGTATGTCCCACATACTCTTTAAGCCGCTCCTGCAGCACCACGGTATCCAGCTTCAGGGGATTCTCAAACAGGAGATGGTTCAGAACCTTCGCCTGTTTGCCTGTCTCCTGGCGGACTCCGATGGCATCGTACATCACTACCATGGCAAAGAGAAAGCTGATGGCAAACTCAAAGCTTCCAAAGCCATAGCAGAAGGCTGAGGCTGTGGTCAGGGCGCAGACAGTGGAGGAATGGGAGCTGGGCATCCCTCCCGATCCGGTCAGCCGTTCTGGATTAAAGGACTTGTTCAGGGCAATATCAATGATGGTCTTTAATACCTGCGCCACCACCCAGCCGATGACGCCGCTCATCAATACCTGATTTCCCGTTATTTCCCGATAGATAGTCATTCTTCTCTCCTGTATCTCATCTGTCCATCCCTAATATCCAATCAGCCAGTCGTAAAGCTCCTGATATTTAAGCGCGGAGCTGTCCCAGGAGAAGTCGGCCGCCATCGCCCGGTCAATGATCTTGTTCCACTCCCGTTTTCTGTTGTAGAATACATGCTTTGCATAACGGATGGTGTCTAACATTTCGTGGGCATTATAATTGGCAAAGGAAAAACCAGTTCCCGTACCCTCGTACTCGTTGTAAGGCCATACCGTATCCTTCAGGCCGCCTGTCTCTCTGACAATCGGCACCGTGCCGTAGCGCAGAGCCATCAGCTGGCTCAGGCCGCAAGGCTCAAAGAGGGAAGGCATCAAAAAGGCGTCGCAGGCCGCATAAACCTTATGGGACATTTCCTCGGAGTAGTAGATATTGGCGGAAACCCGTCCATTGTACTTCCAGTCGTAGTGGCGGAACATGTTTTCATACTTCTCATCCCCGGTTCCCAGAACTACCAGCTGTACGTCGTCCGTGCAGATCTCGTCCATCACGCACTGGATCAGGTCAAAGCCCTTCTGATCCGTCAGACGCGACACGATTCCAATCATAAATTTCTTATCATCCTGTTCCAGTCCCAGCTGCTGCTGAAGGGCTCTCTTATTCTTTACTTTTTCCTTGCGGAAGGTTCGCGCACTGTAGTTCTGAACAATCAGCGGATCCGTCTCAGGGTTGAAATCGCCGTAGTCGATTCCGTTGACAATTCCCCTCAGGCTGCCTGCTCTGGCCCGCATCAGACCATCCAGTCCCTCTCCATAGAAAGGTGTCTTAATCTCCTCGGCATAGGTACTGCTCACCGTAGTAATGGCGTCAGCATACACAAGCCCGCCCTTTAACATGTTTCCGTCCTTGTACGCTTCCAGCTTGTCAGGGGTGAAGTAGTAGTCCGGAAGTCCGGAAAGGCGCTGAATTGTCTTCACATCCCAGACACCCTGGAATTTCAGGTTGTGGATGGTCATCACAGACTTCATGTTCCGGAAGAATTCTCCCTCGTGGAATTTATCCTTTAAGAATACGGGAATCAGACCGGTCTGCCAGTCGTGGCAGTGAACCACATCCGGCTGAAAGCCGATGACAGGAAGGCTGGAAAGCGCCGCCCGAGAGAAGAAGGCAAACTTCTCCAGGTCGCAGTACCAGTCTCCATAGGGCTTGGAACCGCAGAAATAGCTCTCATTGTCAATGAAGTAAAAGGTGATTCCCTCATAGACGTACTCAAGAATTCCCACATAACGGCTCTGTCCCAGATAATCCATGTAGAAATGATTCAGATATTTCATGTCGTTTCGGAAGGATTCCTTGATGCAGAGATACTTGGGGAGCATAACCCTCACGTCAAAATACTCCTTATCAAAGCATTTCGGCAGGGAGCCCACTACGTCCGCCAGACCGCCCGTCTTAATAAAAGGAACCGCTTCTGAAGCTATAAAAAGAATTTTTTTCATTCTGCTACCTCCCGTGCATCACATTGCCGGACAAATCGTCAAATAAGTCCCCCCTTTGTCCAGATTATAAGCTTATTATACAATAAATTTATGCATTTAGAAAGGTAGTATTATAATTTTTAGGAAATCCGTTTGTAGTCCAGACGAATTTTATCGGCAATCAGGGCAATAAACTCGGAATTGGTTGGTTTGCCCTTTCCGGTGCTTACAGTGTAGCCAAATAAATCATTGATCGTATCCATCTCGCCTCTGTTCCAGGCCACCTCGATCGCGTGGCGGATGGCTCTCTCCACACGGCTTGGAGTCGTATCGTGCTTTTTCGCAATGGTGGGATAGAGAATCTTCGTCACGGAGGTCAGCATCTCCTGATCGCCTACTGAAATAATAATGGCGTCTCTTAAATACTGATATCCCTTGATGTGGGCCGGAATTCCGATTTCATGAAGCATCTGCGTCACGTCGTTCTCCAGGTTCTGCTCCATGTACTCCGCTTTGTTGACATAAGGCTTTACCCGTCTGCTTCCTGAAAGCATAGTCGTTTTATTTTTGTAGCCGGTCAGGCGGCGAAGCTTATCGAGAATAATCTCCCTTGTGAACGGCTTCATGATGTAGTAGCTGGCTCCCAGCTTAAACGCCTCCGCAGTCAGGTTCTCGCTTCCAGCGGCTGTAACCATAATAAAAGAGGTGCTGTCCTTCATTTCCGCGTTGCTCTTAATCTTCTCCATCACGGAAATTCCGTCCATTCCCGGCATGACAATATCCATTAAAACGACATCTGGTCTGGTTTTCATAATCATGTTGTATGCTTCGTTGCCATTATCTGCCTTTCCTACGACATGGTAATCCTTTTCTCCCTCCAGTATTTCGCCAAGCAGCTCCAAAGTCTGCCTGTTATCATCTGCAATCGCGATATTTAATTCTGCCATGCTTCATACTCCTTCTGATTTGTTTCTCTATAGATTATAATCTGGTAAAAACTGCCATTCAATGAGATTATAACGCAATTTTCGACACGGGGCGCGATCCTGCGTCTGTCTGATACTTCTGTTTTATCCCCATTTTCCTGGCTTTCTGCCTAACGCGGAGTTTTGAAAACAGACAAAAAACGGCGTTTTTTTGTCGAAAAGTTTTTTACTGAACTGCCTTTTGAGACGGAATCTGACGCCCTTCATGGTCAATGATAAACTGCTCCTTACAGATCAGCTGGGAAATGGGAACCAGCTCGTACCCCTTTTCCTGAAGTCCTGTAATCACTGCCTCCAATGCCTGAGGCGTATATTTGGCTCCGTTGTGCATGAGAATAATGGAACCGTTTCCCAGATGCTTGTGATTGACCACCTTATCCACAATCGAATCAGCCCCATAATCCTTCCAGTCCAGGCTGTCAATATCCCATTGAATCGGATAGTAGCCCATACGATCGGCCACGGCTACTACTTTATCATCATAATCGCCGTAAGGCGGGCGAAATAACGCCATATCCTGTCCTGTCAGCTCCTTGACGCGGTCGTGAACCGTCTGAATTTCCGTGCGGATCTCCTCTTCTCCCAGCTGGCTCATATTTTTGTGATTCTCGCTGTGATTGCCTAAATCGTGTCCCTGGCTGGCAATATACTTCACATCCTCCGGGTACTTCTCCACCCAGCCGCCTGTCATAAAAAAAGTGACCTTCACATTGTGCTTCGCCAAAATTTCCATCAGCTGCCTGGTGTCCTCATTTCCCCAGGCCGCGTCAAAGGAAAGAGCTACCTGGGGCTTCTCTGTCTGTACACAGTAGATGGGAAGTTTCCTGTCCTTAACCTGATAATCCCTTCCTCCCGCCGCCTGGGAGGAGGCAAACACACTCTCTGAGGAGGCCGGAGCCAGAGAGGCCTGCTCGTAGAGCTTCGCCATGCAGCCAATCGAAAGGAGAGCTAAAAATACCCAAAACAGGGCGTTTTCCCGCAGACAGACGTGCCTTCGTTTTAATTTAAAAAATTTCATGCTTTTCCTCAAACTAAAGCTGTTACTGCCAGTTTACGCGGCAGGAAGCGGCGGTAGAACAAAGGCGGCGGCAGGGGAAACTATCAGCGCTGTCCTTCTTTTTTCTCTGAAGATTTCACATCAGCCCGGTACAGCTGATAAATCAGCTCTGCGTCTGCATCAGGCCCCTGGTTTTCAATCAAGCGGTAAAGCTTCTCGATATCTTCCGGCCTCTCCTCCAGGGCCTCCGCTGATTCCTCCAGAGTTTTCCCATTCTCCACCTTGCGCCTGAGAATTTCAATGAAAGCCAGGCAATGGCCCTCCTCTTTGCCTTCTATTTTTCCTTCTATCTTTCCCTCTGCTTTGCCCTTCTGCCTTCCCTCCTCTAGCTCCTCTGCAAACAGTTCTCTTAATGCATTGCACATATGCTTCGCCTCCTCATACTGCTTTCTATTCGCTCTTACAATCAGCTCCATTACCGCGCTGTACAGGGGATTTTCATCCCTCCCCTGATATGCCTGGGCCAGCACCGCTATGTCCTCTTCCACGTCAAGCCCTGGCCTCAGCCTGCTTAACCAGACGTTCTCTTTTTTAGGAAGGGCAGAGTACTTCAGCCAGTCCTGATATTCGGCCAGCTCAATCTGCATCACAGCCTGAAACGCCGGATGCCACTGCAGAGGCTGTTGTCTCATGCCTTCTCCTTTCAGTATAATCAAATTTTCATGTTACAGCAATGGTGTTCCTTGGATTTTTGAATTTCAGCCGAAACGGCCTGATAGAATCTTCATAAGACGGACTGCGTTTGAAAGCAGTCCCTGAATGTTAAATGAATCACAGATGATCATTGATATGAGTATTATAACACAGCTTTTCAGAGACGGAAAGCTGTTTTTTCTGAAGTGCAAAAGAGTGAAAAAGGCCGCGAATCTCGAGTCTCTCTTGATTCGCAGCTCTTTTTCATATATTAATATTCAAGCTTTTTCTTTTTTCCCTTTTAATTTTGAAATGACAGGTCCGGCCACTGAAAGCAGAATCAGCGCCATCAGCACCAGGCAGATCGGACGTCCCATGTAGTAGCCGAGCGGATCTCCCTTAGCCATAACCAGAGAAAGCATTAAGCCGCTCTCAGCCGTACCGCCCAGAATCAGTCCCAGGATTAATGCTGCTGAAGAAAGATCCAGCTTATTCATCAGGTATCCTAAGAAACCGAAGAAAATAGCTACAAACACATCAAACATGGATGCATTGATCGCATAGGATCCAATCAGGGCCAGGGACACTACTACCGGCATCAGAATAGAATTTGGAATTTTCGTTACATTTACTACATAGCGGGCGATTGCAAGTCCCACGAATACCATCAGGATATTGGAAAGGGCAAAGCCTACCAGAATCGAATAGGTAGTCGAAGCCTGCGTCGTGAACAGGCGCGCGCCTGGAACTAAGCCCTGAATCAGCAGGCCTCCCAGAATGATAGCCGCATTGGGGCTTCCAGGAATGGACAGTGTCATCAGCGGAATCATGGAGCCGCCGGTTACCGCGTTGTTTCCAGTCTCGCAGGCGGCCAGTCCCTCAAGAGATCCGTTTCCAAACTCCTCTTTGTGCTTAGAGTGCTTTTTCGCCTGATCGTAGGCGATCCAGGAACCGATATTTCCGCCGGCTCCAGGCAGAATGCCTACTACAATACCAATGATGGAAGCGGATACCCAGTTCCAGATGTAACGGGGAATCTCCTTGAGAGTCGGAAGCATCTTCTTTCCCAGAGTTGCATTGCTCTTCTCCAGAATCGACTGGTTTGCGTGTTTATAATCTTCACAGTTGCTCATTACCTGGGAAATGGTAAATAAGCCAATCAGAGCAGGAACCATCTGGATTCCGTTCATTAAAGAGTCAAAACCAAAGGTATACCGCAGGGTGCCTGTCACAGAGTCCATGCCTACTGTGGCTAAAAACAGTCCTACAAGTCCCATCAGAAGCCCTTTTAAAATAGAATTTCCTGCAAGGCTTCCGATTACAGTCAGACCGAACACTGAGATCAGAAAGCTCTCCGACTCGCTGAACATCAGGCCGACCTTCGCTAAAGGCGGGGCGATAACCAAGAGCGCCAGGGCGCTGGCAAAGCCTCCGATTCCGGAGGACAGCATGGACATTCCCACTGCCTCCAGTCCTCTTCCCTTCTTTGTGAGAGGATATCCCTCCATGGCAGTCGCCGCATTGGCCGGAGTACCCGGCGTATGCAGCAGAATTGCTGAGATTGAACCGCCTGTCATGGCAGAAGTGTAAATAGCCATCAGCATTACCAGCGCCGCTACCGGATCCATCGAGTATGTAACCGGCAGCAGAAGAGCAATCGCCATACCGCCGCTGAGGCCCGGCATGGCTCCCACGACCATGCCGCCTACCACGCCTACTACAAGTCCAATCCAGACCTGAATCGACATAAAATTTTGTAAAATTTCCTGTATCATATGTTTACCTCTATTGTCTTATCAAGCTATGGCATTCTCAGCTGCAGCTGTACTACAAACAGGAACCAGACAAACAGCTCCAGACCAACGGTCACTCCCAGAATCGCCTTCCAGTTTCTCTGTCCCAGAGCAGCCATTCCCAGGGGAAGAAAGATCGCTGTGGATACAAAGTATCCTGTAAAGCTCATGCACACCGCATAGGCGACAATCATAACCAGAGAAGCCATCGGCCCCTTTAAGACAGCTCCGCCTAAATCGGCGTTTCCGTCTGCATCCTTCGTCATCTGCAGGCCGTGAATCACCAAAAGGGCTGACAGAATCATAATGCCGATCAGAACCGCCTTTGGCCAGACAGCGGCGCTGGTGTTTGGAAACTGCCCTGCCATGATGTAGAAAATAACTGCCAGTATGATGAGAATTCCTCCCAGCCATACCTCTGCATGAATCTGTTTCAATTTCATTTTCCGGTCTCCTTTTTTCCTTAACTGCCGCTATTTCCAACCAAGGATATCGGAGAATTTTTCCATCTCTGCCTCCTGCTCCTTGGCATATACAGTATACTCTTCTCCGCCCATGTAGTTGACAGCCTGTCCAAGCTCTGCCATCTTTTCGATAAATTCCGGATTGTTAATGCAGTTATCCATAGCCTGTACCCAGCGGTCGTAAACTGCGTCGTCCACGCCGGCCGGAAGGGCAAAACCTCTGTCAGACGGGGATACCACATCATACTCCGGCATCAGCTCATTAAAGGTAGGCACATCTGGAAGCAGGGAAGAACGCTCTGTGGCAAAGACGCACAGAATGTCTACCTCTCCGTCCTCATAGGCCTGAATTGTCTCTCCGATAGAGCCCCAGCCCACATCGATATGGCCGCCTAAAAGAGCTGCATAGGTATCGCTCCAGCCTGCCTGATGAACTGGCGTAATCTGCAGTCCCTCAATCTGGCTCTTCAGATTTTCAGCTACCAGGTGCTTATTTGTTCCCACGCCGTTGTCTCCGGCTAATATCTCATTGCTCTTGCCGTATTCAATAAAGCTCTCCACATCCGGGAAGCGCTCGTCTCCCGCCTTTACTACAAGGCAGCCCCAGTCGCTGATTTCGTTGGCAATCAGAGTAAAGTCGTCCAGGGTTTCATCTCTGTTCTGCTGCGGGTCTAAATAGCCTGAATATACGGTTGGAATATTCATCTGCGCGATGGTGTAGCCGTCTGGATCTGCCTTTAAAAGGTCGTTCCAGGCAATCCATCCGTTGGCTCCCGTAGAGTTCAGGACTGTAATGCTGACGCCTAAATCCTCCTCCAGATACGGAACCAGAGTACGGACAGCCAGGTCAGAGCCACCGCCTGCGCTCCACGGCACGATCATATTGATGGAGCGTTCCGGCGTCCACTCTCCGGCTCCGCCGCCTTCTGCTGCCTCTTTCTTCTGATTGGAACTATCCCCTGATTTTCCGCTGCAGCCTGTCAGTGCAAGCGCGCCGATTGCTGTTAAAACCAGAGCTGTCTTTAATGTCTTCTTCATCTCTTTTCCTCCTTTTTTATTTTGAACCGTTGTCAAATTAATTTTTGTGGATCTTTTTCAGCCCTTTTACAGAGCAGTTAAATACAAAGATATCAATGGAACGTACAAATTCCGATTCTGCCGTCTGGTAAGACTTGTCTCCTTCAAAGGAATGGACGGCAATCAGGTGTACCAGCTCGTCTGGAAGTCCTGCCTTAGCTGCAATGACAGCTCCTGACAATGGATGGCGCATCAGTTCAAAGTTGTCTCCATGAACGGCCTTTCCATCGCGAAAAACAAACTCTGTCAGCTTTCCGATATCGTGAAGCAGCGCACCGGCTGCCACCAGATCCCGGCTGAAGCTCACCCCATGCCGTTTGTAATACTTTTCCAGCCCGTCGAACTCCATCAGGCACATGCTCGTCACATCGCTGACATGCTCTGTCCAGGATACGTCGCAGTTCTCCCAGTTCAATGTGACCGGACAAAGCTTTATCGTCTGTTCATCCCAGCCTCCTGCCTCCATGGCCGCAAGCATCGCTTCCTCCGATTTTACTCTGAGCGTTTCGTCCTGAATCTCCTGAAAAGCTGGAAATATACGTTCTAATTTCTCTCTGCGCATACTGCTTTCCTCCCCACTTTTTATCTAAAACCATATTAACATTCGGATAACACAATGTCTAACAGTATATTATCCAAATAATGACAATATAAATTTTGTGAAGACGCAAAAAAGACGCTCTCCAGCGCCTTAAGCATCTGGAAAGCGTCTCTTTTTTCTTAACACTTGTGATATTAATTAAATCTCTTTTCCCTATTCTTCCTTCTCTGCCGGAAGCAGCACGTTCAGAATAATCGCAACCAGCGCGGCCGGCACGATGCCGGATCCGCCGAAGATCAGCTGTACGCTCTGAGGCAGATGGGAGAGAATACCGCTGTTTGCTCCGATTCCGTATCCCAGTCCCAGGGCCACAGATACGATGGTAATGCTTCTTGGGGTCAGCGGCTTCTTAGTGATCAGCTGGATTCCGCTCATAACGATGGAGGAGAACATCATAACTGCCGCTCCTCCCAGAACGCTCTGGGGCATGATGGAAATCAGCGCCGCCAGCTTAGGAAACAGGCCGCATAAAATCAGGAAAACAGCTCCCGTAGCCAGGGCGAAGCGGTTGACAATCTTTGTCATGGCCACCAGTCCCACGTTCTGGCTGAAAGAGGTGTTTGGAAGAACTCCGAACAGGGCGGCAAAACTGGAACCGATACCGTCGCAGATAATACCTCCTGACAGTTCTGTGTCCGTGGCCTCCCGGCCCATGCCTCCCTCTGTTACTCCGGAAATGTCGCCCACTGTCTCCACAGCTGTTACGACAAACATGATCATAACCGGAATCACGGCTCTCCAGTCAAAGACAGGCTTTACCGGCATCAGCTTCGGCATGGAAAACCAGCTGGCCTCCGCCACCTTATCCCAGTTTAACACCCAGGCCTTTGTGTACTCCACTCCCTCCGCCGTCACGCCGGTGGTCGGAAGCACCAGACCCATAATGGCTGCCGCAATATAGCCCACAATAATTCCTATCAAAATGGAAGAAGAGCTTGTCATTCCCTTTGTTCCGTGCTTTAACACGACGATCACTACCAGCACGAGCGTTCCCAGAAGCAGATTTTCCACGCTTCCGAAATCCGCCGCCTTATCGCCTCCGCCGAAGGAATTGACCCCCACTGCGATGAGGGACAGACCAATGGAAAGCACAACGGTTCCCGTCACAAGAGCCGGGAAAAAACGGCGCAGGGGCTTTAAGAAAAAGCCTAAAATTCCCTCGAAGATTCCTCCTAAAATGGAAGCCATCATAATCGCTCCATAGGACAGGATTCCTCCGCCCATGACTCCCACCACGCTGTTGAACACTCCGATAAAGCCGGAACTGGTTCCCATGATAATCGGGACCTTTCCGCCTATCGGTCCGATGGCGTAGAGCTGAACCAGCGTCACAATTCCTGCTACCAGCATGGCGTTCTGCAGCAAATCCACCTGAAGGTTGGCAAATTCCTGCGTATTCGTAAGGCCGCAGGCGCCTGTAATAATTAAAAGCGGGGTTAAATTTCCCACGAACATGGCCAGTACATGCTGAAGTCCCAGCGGGATGGCCTTGCAGAGCGGAAGCTTTCCATAAAAGTCGTACTCTGCTCCCTTTGTCTCTTTCTCACTCATTGTTCCCAATCTCCTTTTTGTGATTCCTTTCCTCAGGACAACCACAACAGTATACCGTATTTTCCCTGCCCAGTATACAAAGGAGCGGGATTTCATTCATTATTTTTAATAATAGGAAAAGATGGGAAATACTTATAAATTAAACATATTGATAGAATATTGCAGAATAAACCAGCCCGCCGTTCAGCGGGCTGAATAAAAATGCGTTTCTACTCTATATACCTTGACTTTAGAAGCGCAATTTCCCTGGCATAGCCGTCCAGATCGTTGGGAGTCTCAAGGTAAAAGGGCAGGGTTCTGAGAGCCGGGTGATTGATCACTCTTACCAGCGCCTCCAGCCCGATGCAGCCTTCGCCGATTCTGGCGTGGCGGTCCTTATGAGCGCCCAGAGGATTCTGGCTGTCGTTTAAATGGATGGCTTTCAGGCGTGAAAGGCCTATCGTCCGGTCAAACTCATCAAGTACCTGATCCAGATGTTCCGCAATATCGTACCCTGCGTCCCACACATGGCAGGTATCCAGGCAGACGCCCATCTTTTCATTCAGATGCACCCGGTCCAGAATCTCCCGAAGCTCTGCAAAATTCCTGCCCACCTCGCTTCCCTTGCCCGCCATGGTCTCAAGGAGCACTGTGGTGGTCTGTTCCGGCCTTAAAATCTGATTCAGCATATCAGATATATACGCAATGCCAGCTTCCACTCCCTGTTTTACATGGCTGCCAGGATGGAAATTGTAGAGATTTCCCGGCGTAAATTCCATCCGCTTTAAATCGTCCGCCATGGTATTGACGGCAAAGGCGCGGATTCCCTCGTCTGCAGAGCAGCCGTTTAAGGTGTAAGGCGCATGGGCCAGAATCGGCGCAATGTCCTTCTGTCCCGCAAAGTCTAAAAATGCCTTCACATCCTCCGGATCGATCTCCTTGGCTTTGCCTCCTCTTGGATTTCTCGTGAAAAACTGAAAGGTTCCTCCGTCTATTTTTTCCGCTTCCTTCCCCATGGCAAGGTATCCCTTGGAGGAAGAAAGGTGGCATCCGATTCTAAGCATACTGTTTATTCTCCTGTCTGTTTATCATTGTTCCCTCTGTTATTCTGTCTGTTTCTGTCTGTCTTTCTATATGGGCCGGCTGTTTTTATCTTTTCCTCTCCTGCGCTCTCTGCCCCTCTCCCAGACGGGAGTTACCGCGGCCACAGCCGCTGCAATCAGAAGCACGGCGGCCAGAATCTGAACTGCAATGCTGATCTCCGTCCAGTGTTTCAGGACAAAGTTCTGAGGGTGAGCCCCAAACATCCTCTCCAGGGTTCCGGCCACGTCGCTGTCCCCGGCCTGCTGGTTAATCATAGCGTAAAATGTCACCGCCGGATTAAACAGCAGCATGTAAATGCTTCCGCCGGAACTGGCCTGCCTTGTTATGTTATCCACTGCGTCCATATAGCTGCTGATCTCATTCTGCGACATCTGGTAGGCAAATATATTGGCGCCGTAGGTTCCTGCCACCAGAAAAATAATGGTCACATAAGCGCAGACATTTGCCAGAGTCGAGCGCTTAAACATGGATGAAAAAAATACGCCGACCGCTCCGGAAAGCAGCGCTACCGTCACATAGCAGAGCATCAACTGGGCCATATCCGTCACCGTGATGCCGCCGTATACAAACACCAGGGAGAGCACGGGAAAGCTGGACAGCACCAGCAGAAGCATGGTGGTAAAAGCTGCTGCCAGCTTGCCCAGGACAATCTCCCCCGGCTTCATGGTGGTGGTGAGCATCAGATCCAGCGTCTGCCTCTCCCTCTCTCCGCTGATGCTGTTGGAGGTCAGGGCCGGCATGATAAACATCAGCATAATAAATTCCAGGGACGCCACAAATACATAGAGCTGCAGAAATCTGGAATACTGGATCTCCGCCGTCATTTTCACCTGTTCCACGGCAGAGTACATATTAAAGAGGGCCACGGCGCTCAAAATACCATTAAACGCCAGCAGAATCACCGCCATGCGGATGCTTCTGCTCCCTACCTTCAATTCTCTTTTATAAACCGGATTCATCTTCATGTACCAGCACCGCCTTTTCTCCCATGTGATCTGTAATCTGCATAAATATTGTCTCCAGGCTTCCCTTCTCCCGCATAAATCCGTTCACCATCACCTCTGCGTCCACCATCTGCTGCAAAAGCAGCGCCTCGTCCCTCTTATCTCCATTAAAGCCCACCTTGATCTCCTCCCCCTTAACGGAAATTGTCTGCACGCAGGGGTGGCTGCGGAGAATGGACATGGCCTTTTCTCTTCCTTTAAATATCGTAATCAGAAGTGGGTTGGAGGAATTGACACGCTCCAGGATCTGCTCCATGCTGCCGGACAGAGCCATCCTTCCCTGCTCGATAATTCCAATACTGGTACACATCTCCGACAGCTCCGACAAGATATGGGAGCTGACGAGAAGTGTCTTTCCCTGTTCCCTGAGTTCCTTTAAAATACTGGTAAATTCCAGCCTTGTTCTGGGATCCAGGCCGGACGCCGGCTCATCTAACACAATCAGCTCCGGATCGTGAATCAGCGCCCTGGCCAGGCAGAGTCTCTGCTTCATGCCTCTGGAAAGGCCGTCTACAAAGAAATCCGCCTTATCCTCCAGCTTCATCTGTTCCAGAAGAAGTCCGCAGCGCTTTCTGGATTCCAGGCCCTCGATACCGTAACAGGAAGCGAAAAACTCCATGTACTCCGACACCTTCAGGTTATCGTACACGCCGAAGGAATCCGGCACATAACCCATCTTCTGCTTCAGATGTCTTCTGTCCCTGATTCCGTCCATGCCGTCGATGACAATGCTGCCGCTGTCAGGCTGCAGAAGACCTGTGATAATCTTGATGGTGGTGGTCTTCCCGGCCCCGTTCGGGCCTACGAAGCCAAACAGCTCTCCTTTTTCAATTGTCATGCTGAGCCCGTCCAGAGCCTGAAAATTGCCGTATTTTTTTCTTAAATCCCTGATTTCCAGCATTATTTTTCCCTCCCTGTCACATAAGGCACTGGAAGAATCATATTCCAGATATCGTCCTCTCCCGGCTCCCCGGCATATTTCACTGTCAGCGTATTGCTGGGAGACAGATAGGGGTTCAGCTCCTCTCTGCTGTACTCCTTCTTGCTCAAATCCATCCGATCATGCTTTCCCGTACTGTAGTTATAGAAGTAGATCGAGCCGTCAAACTGCTCCAGGTACGGATACTTTGGATTGTCAATAAACTCCGGAGACAGCCAGTCAAAGGTAAGCCGCTCAATCTCCAGATCATTTCCCAGATGATACTCCAATACCAGCGGCTCGGAGGGTTCTCCTGTATACAGCGAATTCCCCTGATAATCATACACGCCTGACAGGACGGTCGGCAGCTGTTCCAGCACGCACCGGTAAACCATGCCGTCCTTTCCCTGCTCCACCGGAAGCTCGGAGGTCATAAGGGTGAGACCTCCTGTCACATAGTGCCTGTCAGCCAGGAAATCTGTCTCCTCCTCCCCGGAGCTGAAGGCAATCAGGCGGGCTTCCGGAAAATACTCCGCCATGCGAGATTCCATATAGAAGGACAACAGCTTCGTCTGGCTCTGGGCTTCCATATAGTTTTTATCTGAAATATCTGTTTTCGTATACTGATCCGTTCCGGGAACCATCTGGGCCACAGCAGTCTTATAGGCGGAAGGATAGGAAAGCTGGGGCAGGCCGTCCAGGATCTTCTCCTCCCCCGGCTTCATCTCACCCAGAAACACCGCTTTTCCATAGAGGAGCAGAACCGCGTTCTTTAACGTCTCCTCCGAATGGTTCACAACCGTTCCCGTCACCTGACCGTCGAAAAAGCGAATCGTTCCCGACGGCGCGCGTCTGTCTGACCTCTCCTCCCGCTTCAGGCTGAACAGCTTTGGTTCAAAGGCCGCTGCGTCCCGCACCTTTATCCTGGTCTGCGACGGTTCGATTCGAACAGCCGTCTCAAATTTTTCATTTCCGGTAAACGTGACTGGATGATTCGATTCATAATAGTAATTCTTTGTAATGGGGCGAACCAGGTAATCCGGATTCAGCTCCACCGTATATGGAGTGTTATAAGGGCTTCTCACATTGACGTAGGTCTCGCTCTCCAGCTCCTCTTTCCCATAATTTTCCACCGTCACATAGGTGAAAAAGGGCGCTGCAAATCTGGTCTTAGCTCCGGCCGCATAAATAATTCCCGTAAATCCCACTCCCAGAACCGCCACGCTGAGCATATAATAATTCTGAAGGGACTTCCGCTTCAGATACAGATACGCGCCTGGACCAATAAGAATAATATAAAGCAGAATGACAGCCGTATACAGCCCTAAATTGGGCAGACGATCCACATTTCCCGTATTGATCAGCGCCTGAATGGAATAGTAAAGGCTGGACAGGCCGTAATACTGATCCTGGGCCAGATACTGAACCGTATTCTCCCCCATCACCTCCGTCAGAAATTTCTCCGCCAGCGACGGCTTTTGAAGAAACTGGCCGGACACGTCCGCCAGGTCAAAGCCGGCCAGAACCATCTGGCCCTGCTGTTCTGTTTTTTGTGTCAGAAGAGCCGTTCCCTCCTGAAAGAGAGCCTTGCGGCCTCCCTTAATAGAAAAGTCAGAGCAGAACAGCTCCGCTGAAAGCGCCTCCTCTCCGTTTTCTCCCAGAAGCTTCATCAAATCTACAGTTCTGGCCAGGTTTGAGACGGGCGTTTCGCCAATCAGGTCCTTTTTCAGCCGCCCCAGGGTGCGCTCTAACTGCTCTCCTGTTCCAAAAAGCAGAGTTCCCCCTTCCCTCACCCAGGACAGCAGCGCTTTCTCCTGTCCGTGCGTCAGGCTGTTCCAGTCGAAATCATTGACTGCAATCAGGTCAAACTGGTCAAGCCCCAGCTGATTTTCCGGCACCTCGCCGCCGCTTAGGGGAACTACGCTGGTCCGCAGCGTCCCATAGCTTAAACCGCAGCCATCCAGATAGGAAAGGCTGTCCGGGTGATCGCTGAGAACGCCGATAAACAGGAGCGCCGCCTCTGACGGAATATCCAGCTTCAGCCTTTTTTTGACAATCTCATTGCCGTCCTGGTCTGTCAGAGTTAAAAACATCTGATCATTTCCAACGCCCAGAGGAATATAGTATTCCTTTTCTGTCTCTTCTCCGGATCCCAGATCCACCGGATACTCATACTGGTAGACCTCCTTGCTGGATTCCATGGTCAGAATTTGAAGTGTTCCTGAAAAGGCCTGCTTCTCCTGATTTTTATAAGTGACCTGGATAGGCAGATACCTGCCTGCCTTGGCCTTCTTTCCAAACCCATAGTCGGCCTCCATGGCCACCTGGCGCTTCAGCCTGTCTCCTGCTCCCTCCTCTGAATCCTGCTCCTCTTTCACGTCTGAGGACTGAGCCTTTGCCAGAGACGCAAAGGGCGTCTGCCAGAGGACAGCTGTCAGAAGACACAAAATCAGAAAAAGAGCCGGAAGCGCCTTTCCTCCTGCTCTTTTTCCCAAAAAACCGTCTCGTTTCTCCTCCCTCATCATCTGTCATCGTTCCTTTCCCAGGCGCCGGAGCCTTCCCACCCCGGCGCTGTGCTTCCTTTCTCTGCCATCCGGCCTACTCGGCCACCTCGAACTGCTCCCGGTTAATGTCAAAATGCGTCTTCAGCTTCACGGTAAACACGGTTCCGTCCAGATCGCTTTTTACCTGGATACTGCCGCCGTGCATCTCAGCCACGCTTTTCGCGATAGCAAGCCCCAGACCGGTGCCTCCCGTGTGGGTGGAGTGGGACTGCTCTACCCGGTAAAATTTATTGAAAATCAGAGGCAGCTCATTCTCCGGAATCACATATCCGTAGTTGGTTACAGAGACTGTGACTATTTCCTCCTCCGCCTGAATCTGCACCAGCACCCGTTTTCCGTCTGCCCCGTACTTGATGGCGTTGTTAATCAGGTTGTCAAACAGGCGGGCCAGCAGGTTTCCGTCTGCGTCAATCACTTTTGACGGCAGATTGCTGTGGAGCTCATAGGAGAGATTTTTCTCTGCAAAGTTTGGATAAAATTCCTCCAGAAGCTGTTCCAGAAGCTTCACAATGTCCACCTTTCCCACGTTCATGGAAAGCTTTCCGTAATTCAGCTTCGTAAATCCGAAGAGATCCTCTATCAGCTTTTCCAGACGCCGCGACTTGGCGTAGGCGATATCAATATACTTCTTCTCCATCTCCCTTGGAAGCTCCACCTTTCCGGAGAGCAGCTCCAGATATCCGATAATGGAGGTGAGAGGCGTTCTCAGATCGTGGGCCACGTTGGTGATCAGCTCGTTTTTCGTCCGCTCCGACTCCCTCTCCTTATCCATCAGCCGTCTGATGTCCTCCACCATCCGGTTCAGGTTCACAGCCATGGCGCTGAACTCATTATCTCCCTTCACCTCCACAACCGTGTTCAGATCTCCCTCGGAAATGTCCTGCATGGCCGCAGAGATCCTGGCCAGATACCGCAGATGGCGCTCCTGCAGCCTCAGGAAGATAACGGAAAAGATGCCGATTCCGATAAGCACGTAGATCAGCACCATAATGGGACTCAGCTCTAAAAAATCCAGCAGAAAAGATTCTGATTCTATTTTTCTTAAATATTCTTCCACCATGCTCACATTGGCGATGAGAAAAATCTCAATCAGGCAGGTGAGAAGGGTGGCGTAAAAGATATTCGTCACTGTGCGCGTCCGAAAACGCCTGCTCATATCGCTATTTTTCAATTTTGTAGCCTACCCCCCATACGGTAGTGATAATCTTGTTCTGTCTGGTGTCCTCCTTCATCTTTCCTCTCAGACGCCGGATATGTACCATAACAGTATTGTTGGCCTCATAGACCTTTTCATTCCATACCTTCTCGAAAATCTCGTCTGTGCTGAAGACGCGGCCCGGATTGGACGCCAGAAGGTAGAGAATATCGAATTCAATGGGAGTCAGCTTAATCTCCTCGTCGTAGACCGTCACCTTGTGATTGTCCTTGTTGATCACCAGCCCCTTAATCGAAATCTCGTTCTTCGCGGCCTGGATTACGCTGCTCTGGGGATTCAGCTGGGTGTAGCGGCGCAGCTGGGATTTCACGCGGGCCGTCAGCTCCAGCGGGTTAAACGGCTTCACCACATAGTCGTCCGCTCCCGTTCCAAGTCCCAGAATCTTATCCAGATCCGTTGATTTTGCGCTCAGCATGATGATGGGGATATTGTTGGTCTCCCGGATCTTGCGGCACATTTCAAGGCCGTTCATGCCCGGCATCATAATGTCCAACAGCACCAGATGGATATTTTCTTTTTCCAGAATCTCCAGGCCCTCTCTGGCGTTCTCCGCCTTAAATACCCGGTAACCGTCGCTGACCAGATAAATCTCCACCAGCTCGGCAATCTCCTTCTCATCGTCGACCACTAATATATTAATTTCTGACATGAAAAAACCTCCCTTATGGCGGCGTCAGGCCCAGGAGACGGCTCCTGTTCCCTGACGTCAAACTGCATTCTATCAACAGTTTACCATAAGCGAGGCGAAATTGCTTTACTTTTCTCTTACATTTTCTACTGTTCCATGGGAATGAAGACGCGCCTGTTTCTGGGATCCGCCGATTCCTCCATGGCTCTGGCCGCCTCGATGGCTTCCGCGCAGAACTGTTCCTGGGCGTTAACCTTCTGGCGTCCTCTGAGACTCTTCTTTTTGTAGGTTCCGTCCGGCTGCAGGAGATGGGCCTTCACATTATCTGCCAGCTGCACGTCTAAAATATGGATCAGGCGGGCCTTTAGCGCCTCGTCCTCCACCGGGAACAGGATCTCCACCCTCCGGTCCAGGTTTCTCGGCATCCAGTCGGCGCTTCCCATGTAGATTTCCTCTCTTCCCCCGTTTTCAAAGAGGAAAATCCGGCTGTGCTCCAGGAAATTGCCCACGATGGACCGCACCTCGATGTTCTCGCTGAGATTTGGAACGCCGGCCTTCAGACAGCAGATGCCCCGGACAATCAGTTTAATCTCCACGCCCGCGCAGGAGGCCTCGTAGAGGTTTGCAATAATCTCCTTGTCGCAGAGAGAATTCATTTTTGCCACGATCCTGGCCGTCTTTCCCTCCTTAGCGTACTTGATCTCCCTCTGGATCAGGCGCAGGAACTTGCCTCTCAGCCATAATGGCGCCAGGGACAGCTTATTCCAGCCTAACGGCTCCGAGTAGCCGGACAGCATGTTGAACACGGCGGTGGCGTCCTCGCCGATCTGGCGGCTGCAGGTAAACAGGCCGCAGTCTGTGTAGAGCTTGGCCGTAGAATCGTTGTAATTTCCTGTACCCAGGTGGACGTAGCGGCGGATGCCGTCCTCCTCCTTCCGCACGACCAGGGTGATTTTGCTGTGGGTTTTTAAGCCCAGAAGGCCGTAGATGACGTGGCAGCCGGCCTTCTCCAGCATCTTCGCCCAGTTGATATTGTTTTCCTCGTCAAAGCGGGCCTTTAGCTCCACCAGAACCGACACCTGCTTTCCGTTGTCCGCCGCCTCGGCCAGGGCCGCGATAATCGGGGAATTGCCGCTGACACGGTACAGGGTCTGCTTGATGGCCAGCACCTCCGGATCCCTGGCCGCCTTCTTGATAAAGTTCACCACCGGCTCAAAGGTCTCAAAGGGATGGGTTAAGAGAATATCTCCTTTTCTGATATTGGTGAAAATATCGTCCTCATTCATCAGAGCCGGAACCGGCTGGGGCGTGTAGCCCGGCGCCTTGTGCCGGTCAAAGCCTGGCAGGCCGTAGACCTTCATCAGCACCGTCAGATCCAGGGGGCCTCCGATCTCATAGATCTCGTCGTTTGTAACCTTCAGCTCCTTTTTCAGGATCTTCAGCAGCCGCTTATCCGCCTTCTCCTCAATATCCAGGCGGATGGCCTCTCCCCACTGGCGCTTCTTCAGCTGACGTTCAATCTCCTTTAACAGGTCCTCCGCCTCGTCCTCGTCAATGCTCAGATCTGCATTTCTCATCACGCGGAAGGGGTGGGAACAGATAATATCGTAGTTCAGGAAGAGCTTCTCAATGTTTCTTTCTATGATCTCCTCCAGGAAAATCACAGAGATCCCCGCTTTTTCCTTTCCCTCCTCCGGCGGAATCACCACCACCCTCGGAAGGCCGCTGGGAACACGGACCATAGCGAAATCCAGCTCCGAATCACCCTTTTTCTTCTTCACCAGAGCCGCAATATTCAAAGATTTATTGCGGATCAGCGGGAAGGGACGGGAGGAGTCCACCGCCATAGGCGTCAGCACAGGATAAACCATCTCCTCAAAGTAGCTGTCCACATAGGTTCCCTCGTACTTGGTCAGATTTTCATGGGAGGCAATAATATTCAGGCCGTTCTGGCGCAGGGCCGGAAGGAGGGAACGGCTGTAGACGTGGTACTGCTCCTCCACCAGCTGATGCGTCTTCGCCTCGATGGCTGTCAGCTGTTCTGCTGCCGTCAGCCCCGCAATATCCCGTTTCGTGTAGTTGGCGTGGATCATATCCTTTAAGGAAGCCACCCGCACCATGAAAAACTCGTCCAGATTGGACGCCGTAATGCTCAGGAACTTTAAGCGGTCAAAGAGAGGCGTGGTCTTATCCTTCGCCTCGCCCAGCACTCTCCAGTTAAAATCCAGCCAGCTCAGTTCTCTATTGACATAATTCTTAGATTCCCAGAATCTCTCGTTTCCCTCAGCCATATTTACACCCTCCTCTTATGCTTCAGCACCGGCTGAAGCCCGAAAATTTCCTCAAAAAATTCCGCACGGTTCTCAAAGGACGCCCGTTCCAGAATAATCGTCTCCTGACAGCTGGCTGTGATTAACAGCTTTCCGTCCCGGACTGCCATGGACGCCCCCGCAAACTTCTGCCTCTGGCTCCGGTCCATGGCGCTGGCCAGGCTTAAAATCGCCGTCAGCTTGGCGATTAAAATCGTCACCGCCCGGCGGGTCAGTCCGCTGCCCTCGTACTGGGACAAATCGGACTCCAGCTTCACCGCGTCGTAGGCGAAATCCTGGTTATAGTAGTAAACTACGTTGGCCACAATCTCCCGTTCCAGGTGGGAAATGCCGATGATCTCCGTGGCCATGATAATCTGATAACAGCTCTGCGTCTCTCTGCTGGAGCTGATAAACTTTCCGCAGTCGTGGAGAATGGCGGCAATCCGAAGGAGCAGCCGTTCCCTTTCTCCCAGGCCATGGTATTTCTTCGTCACGTCGAAGAGCTCCGCGCTGAGCCGCTCCACCTCCTGAATGTGATCTCCGTGGCATTTATACCTCTTCGCCATATTTCTGGCGGAGGACAGAATATCCCCGTTGAAATCGTGGCGCAGCTTCACCAGCTTCCTGTCCTGGGTGTACTCCGCTGCCATGCCGTCGCAGAGGCTGACTCCCGGAATCCACACTGTCTCGGCTCCCGTCATCTCCAGAATCCGTCCGTAAATAACGGCGCTGGGCACCAGGATAGAAGCGTATTCTCCGTCTATGCCAAATTCGTCCTCGATCTCTTCTGCAGTCATGGACAGGAGCTTTCGGTAAAAGCTCTTAAACTGCTCTGCGCTGACCCGGTCCGACTCCATATGGCGGATTCCGCTTCTGGCCATAAACAGAATGCTCTCTCCTGTGGCGATCAAACTCTTAATCTCCCTGTCCTTCAGATACATCCGGCGGAAGGGGTAAAGCTCGTTGTCCACCAGCTCCTCGATCACCGGAACTGTCTCCCTGGGGCTTAAATTCCAGTGGGAGATCATTTCCCGGATCCGGAGCCCGCCCAGGACAACATTCTGGGTGGATACAAGGGTGTCCTTGTCAAACAGGGAAATCTGGGTGCTTCCAAATCCCACGTCAATGATGGCCGTTCCCTTCTGCACAATCTTGTGGAAAGCGGCGTCCTTGGAGGCCACCGCCTTGTAGGTCATCAGCCTAAGCTCCGAATTGTTGATGGATTTTACAGTCAGCCCTGTCCTGACTCGAATCTGCTCCAGCACAATCTGGCTGTTCTTGGCCTCTCTCATGGCGCTGGTGGCGTATGCCCTGTAATCGGTCACGCGGTAGCTTTTCATAATCTCGGAAAAGCTCTTTAAGACCTGGCACATCTCCTCTACCAGCCTGTAGCTGATTTTTCTGTCATTGTAGGTCTCCCTTCCAAGGGCAAGAACGTGGCGGACGTGGTCGGCCTGCCTGATTCCAAAGCTCTGGGAAATCTCGTAAATTCCCATTTCCAGCTCAAAGGATCCCACGTCGATTGCCGCAAACATTTTAATTGCCATAGCTTTCCTCCTGTATCTGTTCCGTTCCCAGCAGATGGGTGATAAACTGGGATGCCGTCCGCCCGGACAGTCCTCCGTGGCTCAGCTCCCACTGGTTTGCCTTTAACAGCAGCTCCTCCTCCGGCATGCAGAGGTTATGTCTGGCGGCCAGAGCTCTGACAATCTGTTGGAATTCCCTTTTGTCCGGCGCTCCGTAGTAGATGGTCACTCCGAACCGGGCCACCAGGGACAGCTTCTCCTGCACTGTGTCGTTCTGGTGCAAGTCGTCGTCCAGCTCTCTCTTGTCGCTGAACTTTTCCCGGATCAGATGGCGGCGGTTGGAGGTGGCGTAGATCAGCACATTGTCCGGCCGTCTTCCCAGGCCGCCCTCAATCATTGCCTTCAGATATTTGTACTCAATCTCATACTCCTCAAAGGAGAGATCGTCCATGTAGATAATAAATTTATAGTTTCTGTCCTTCACCTGCTCCAAAATGTCTCCCAGGCACTGGAACTGGTGCTTATATACCTCTATCATGCGCAGGCCTCTGCCGTAATACTCGTGAAGCACCGCCTTGATGCTGGAGGATTTTCCCGTTCCGCTGTCCCCGAACAGCAGCACGTTGTTGGCCTCCCTGCCCTCGATAAATGCCTCTGTATTTTCGATGAGCTTTTTCTTCTGCCGCTCGTATCCCACCAAATCCTTCAGGGATACCTCTTCTACGCCGGTAATAGGCTCAATCTGAGCGTTTCCCTCAGCTCCCGTCACGCGGAAGGCCTGATTTAAGCCAAATTTTCCCACTCCCAGCTCCCGGTAAAACTCTGCCGTCCTGCCTCTGAAGTCCTCTGGGCTTTCCGCCTGCAAAAGCTCCGCGGCCAGCGTTAAAATCCTGTCCCTCACCCGGCTGTCAAACTGACGGCTTTTCTTCCCCGGCCCATGATAATCTGCCGCCAGGCTCCATACCTCCTTCATAGGGAGAGTCCCCAAATCCTGCCGGCTGAGCTGCCAGAACACGGAAAAGTCGTGGAGAGCCAGTTGATTTAGGCTTCCGGACGCCTCCCCGCGGATCTCGCAGGCAATGCTGTAGGGATTTTCGTTTTCCGCCAGACAGAGGGCCAGAAAGCAGAGCCACAGATTCCCCTCGAAGCCGTAAGCATCTGCTAGGGCAATCAGTTCCCCGGCGCACCAGGCCTCCTCCGCCTCCTGCCGCTTCATCTCCTGCCCGTCTGCCTTCTGCCCGGCTGTCTCCTGTCCGCCTGCCTCTTGTCCGGTCTCCTTCTGCCCGGCCGCCTCCTGAGCTGCCCCTCCGTACTGTTCCAGAAGGCCTCCCATGCGGTCTAACAGCTCCCCATACTTTAAATTTCTATACAGAATCAGATGCTGCTTCATTCCCAAAAATCCTTTCTCTTCCCATTTTTACTGTTCTTTTACAGTTCTCTTACCCCTTCTTTACAGAAGAAGGGGCGTCCCTCGGCCGGACTGTGCATGGAAATGCCAGCCTGCTTCAGGCGCCCCTTACCGCGTGTATTACGCGTGTTTCTCTTTAATAATTTCCCAGAATTCTCATATGGTTCGCCTCTCCGGCAATTCCCTTTAACGCGTTGATCATGTCGGGATCGTCCAGATTTCCCTCGATATCCACGAAGAACCGGTACTCCCAGTTCCTGCCCGGAATGGGGCGGGACTCGATCATGCGCATATTCAGGTGGCTGAATGCAAAATTATTCAGCATGTTGTAGAGCGTTCCGCTCTCGTGAGGAAGCTCAAAGCAGATGCTGACCTTGTCCGCATCCTTCCGGTAAACTGGATGTTTTGAGAGAATTAAAAACCGGGTGGTATTCTCGCGGTTGTGGTTAATTCCCTCCGCTAATACCTTCAGTCCGTAAATCTCCGCCGCCGTCCGGCTGGCCACAGCCGCCTGGCTCTTATCAGCCTCCTCGCTGACCTTTCTGGCCGCCACCGCGTTGTTCTCCACGCTTAGCTGCCGCCAGTCCTCCCTGGCGTTCAGATACTGGCTGGACTGCATCAGCGCCTGAGGATGGGCAAGCACGGTTCTAATATCGGAAAGCTCCGCGTCCCGAGTGCCCAGAAGGCAGTGGCAGACCGGCACAAACACCTCAGCCACAATGTAATTCTCATACTTTAAAAGCAGGTCGTAATTGTCAGACACCGCCCCGGCTGAGGAATTCTCAATGGGAAGCACTGCGTAGTCCGCCCGCCCCTCAAACACGGCCTTCGCCGCGTCCTCAAACCGGCGCACGTGGAACATATCTGCCTGCTCCCCGAAGAACTGGATCACCGCCGCGTGGCTGTAGGCTCCCTCCAGCCCCTGGTAGGCAATCCGCACCTGCTTTTTCTCAATGTCCTCCACTCTCTGAAACCCAAAGTCAGAAGCGCTCTGTACCTGCTCCATCAGGCGATACTGATACCGGCGGCTGAGAGTCATCATCTGCAGAAACAACTCTCCCACCGCCTCTTTCATAAACCCGCCCTCAGCCATGCTCCGGACGGCGGCGATTTTCTCCTGCTCCCGCTTCGGGTCATAGACGGCCTTTCCCGTCCGTATCTTAAACTCCGCCACATCGGCGCAGAGCTTCATTCTCTTTTCAAACAGCCTGACAAACTCTGCGTCAATGCTGTCCAGCTGCTTCCTGATCTCCTGTAAGTCCATGCTGTTCCTTCTCCAACATCTCAAGTATTCTGTCGCGCGTGTAAGCTCCCGGGAATTTCTTCTGCTCCGGCGGAAGCTCCTTCACGAAAAACGGCTCTCCAAACTCGATTGTCACATGAGCCGGACGGATAAACGGCAGATGCTTCTCAAATACGTCCGCTGTCCCCGTAATAGCCACCGGAATCACCGGGCAGCCTGTCTTCTCCGCGATTTTCAGGCTTCCTTCCTTGAAAGGCAGAAGATCCGTCTCTTTCTCGTTCCTGTTTCTCGTGCCCTCCGGGAAAATCCAGATAGATACGCCGCGCTTGATTTTCTCAATGCCCTGGAGAATGGTTTTCAGGCCTTCCTTCACATTCTGCCGGTCCATAAACAGGCAGTTCACCTGCACCATCCACTGGGATAAAAGCGGTATTTTTAACATCTCTTTTTTTGCCACAAAGCCTAAAAGCCCCGGAACGGTGGTGTAGCCCACCAGAATGTCGAAATAGCTTCTGTGGTTTCCCACATAAAGCGCCGGCGTGTCGGCTGGAATGTGTTCCGCTCCCTTCACAGTCACCTTTACTCCCGCTGTCTTGAGAATCACGGAAAAGGCCCGCCTTACGATATTTAAGCTCTTCCACTCCGCCGTCTCCCAGTCTGTCTGCCCCAGCTTCTTCAGCCGGTACAAAACGCCTGAGAAAAACAGCAAAAAGCCGATTACAAAGCTTGCTACCAGTATCAATCTTATCATGTTGTCACCTCTCTGTCTTACCTATTATATAGAAAGGATGGCGCAAATACAAGTAAGAAATGTGGAAAAAATAGGTGAAATGCAGGGGAAGGGTGGAAAGTTTTCCTCGCTCCACTGAAAGTCGCTGGAAAACTTTCCCCCTTCCCTGGTACACCTAGTTTTTATATAAGAAAGAAAAGAAACATTTCCCTGTTCACTGAAAGTCACCAAAATTTTTCTTTTCTTACTTTTCCTCGCTCCACCGAAAGTCACCGGAATTTTTTCCTCGTGCATGGGCGGTTTTCTGCCTCTTCTACAGAAGCGGCGACAGCAGCCTGCTGCACTGTTCTTTAAACCGGGTGACGAGACCTCTTGCCTCATAGGTTTCTCTGGTGATTTCCCGGCAGGATTTCAGATCGTTTATGAAAATTTCTTCCATCTGTTCTGTAATCTTCTGATTATAGATCACCGCGTTCACCTCGAAATTCAGTTCAAAGCTGCGGATATCCATGTTGGCCGTGCCATAACAGCACACCTGGCCGTCTGCGCAGACGCCCTTGGCGTGGAGAAATCCCTTCTCATAGGTAAAGCACCTGGCCCCTGCTCTGAGAAGGTCGCCTACATAGGAGTAGGTAGCCCAGTAGACGAAGGGGTGATCTGGCTTGCAGGGAATCATCAGCATTACCTCCACCCCGGACCGGGCCGCAATCTGCAGCGCCGACAGGACGGCGTCGTCCGGCACAAAATACGGCGTCTGAATATAAATGTGCTTCCTGGCCTTGTGGAAAAGCTCCAGATAATTGTCCCGGATCTGCCGGTACATGGTGTCAGGCCCGCTGGCAATGATCTGGATTCCCACCTCCGGAATGTGGACGCAGGAGATTTTTCCAGACTCGTCCCTCATATCAGGCCGGTCTGTGGGAATGTGAAGTTCAAAATACCGGGCGTCCTGGAACAGGTTTTCCCCCACCGCATAATTCCAGTCCAGGGCAAACCGTATCTGAAGGCTTAACACAGCCTCGCCGCCCAGCTTCAGATGGGTGTCCCGCCAGTAGCCAAACTTCGGATCCTTTGACACGTATTCCCGCCCGATGTTAAAGCCGCCTACATAGCCCCAGCGGCCGTCGATCACCACAATCTTTCTGTGATTTCTATAATTCACTCTCAAATTCAGGCGGCCCAGTACCGGCGGGAAGAAAATGCCCACCTGGACTCCGGCCTGGCGCAGGATTTCCCATCTGCTGCCCGGCATGAAGCGTCCTCCCATACCGTCCGCCAGGATTCTTACCTGCACGCCCTCCTCTGCCTTTCGGATGAGAATGGGGGCAATGGAGTCAAACACCTCGTCATTTTTTATAATGTAATACTCCATGTGGATGTATTCTCTGGCCTGCTCCAGATCCGCCTTCAGTTCCTGGAACTTCTCCTCCCCGTCAGCAAAAATCTGAACCTTATTGTTCATGGTGAGAACGCTTCCGGAGGTGTCAAGGTTATAGAGAACCAGCGATTCGTAATCTGCAGCCAGATCCCCTAAAAGAGCCAGATCCCTTGTTTTAATACAGTCCTCCTGCAGCTTTGCCGGACATTTCAGCCGATCCTCCACCTCCTTAATCCGAAACATTCTGTTTTTCTTATAATCCTGGCAGAACAGCAGATAAAAAATGATTCCAAATACCGGGATAAAGTTGAGAGCCAGAAGCCAGGCCCAGACTGTCCGCGGATCCCTGCGCTGGAAAAACACGATTCCCACAGACAGCAGCAGATTCACAAATATCAGGTGTTCCGGAATCCAGTCCCACACTGAAAAAATTGTTTCCATGACTATTGAAAACAGGTCAGGCACCGCTCCTCCCCCTTTCTCTCAAGAAATGATCCCTCCCCTGGCCTTCCTCTTCATCTGTCCACAGAAAGAGGCATAACTGCCGGAAAGCGCCGTTCTACCGGAACTGATTTAACTCCGGCTGATATACATATCCAACGGCGGCTAATCTCTCTTCCAGCTCTTCTTTCTTTACATCGAAGGCGCGGCACAGCTCCTCTAAGCTGTTATAGGCGTCCCGCAGCTGCATATTTACAAAGCTTAAGCACATAATCGGATCCTTCGGTATCTTCTGCATCATGATTCCTCCTCTTCAAACTCCACGGTTACATAGTAGCCTCTGGCATTCTCCTCGATTTTCTTTACCGTTCCATGGTCTGCCTTCAGACGGTTGTTCAGCCGGAACAGCCCCGACATGGCCACCGCCGGCTCTATCATGTAGTTGACGTTAAACGGCGTCACCGACTCGCTGACCTCCACCACCTGGCCTTCCTCCACCAGGCCGGGGCGTTCCATTTTAAATACAATCTCTCTTTTCATCCTCTTGTCCCTGTCCTGCTCCTGATTTTACTCAATTTCAATATCCTTATAGTCCAGCTTCTTCTCCGCCCGGACTTCCCTGCCAGCCATATGGGCCACCGGCTGTTCCAGGAAAGAAGCCCGCATCACGGCTCCGCTTCCAAATTTTGACCGGATTTCATCCACCGCGTGATCCAGCCGCTCCAGTTTCTCATACTTTTCTCCCTCGAAAATATTCATCTGGCGGGCGCAGCCCTCCTCCTTGATCCGGCTGGTGGAAATGCCCAGCAGGCGGATGGCGGATCCGTCCCACAGCTCCTCAAACAGGCGGCAGGCAGCCCTGTAAACCTCCTCCGTGATATTCGTAGGCGTCTCGAACACCGCCTGGTGGGAGACAGAATGCAGATCTGTGTTCTTAATCGTCACAGAAATTCCCTCCGCCTTCACATGGCCGGCCCGAAGCCGCCGTCCTACCGTCTCCGCCAGGGAAAGCAGAACAATCCTGGCTGTCCCCTCGTCCGTCACGTCAAAGGGAATCGTGGTGCTGTTTCCATAATTTTTATTTTCCGTCTCCTCCGTCTCAATCACTCCGGCGTCCCTGCCGTTGGCGAAATTCCAGATCACCTCCCCGTGCTTCTTCAAATGATATTTGAGAAGCTCCAGATCCGTCTTCGCCAGGTCTCCGATGGTGCGGATTCCCAGGCGCTTCAGGCTGGCCTCTGTGGATCTTCCTACAAAAAACAGTTCCCGCACCGGAAGCGGCCACATTTTCTCTGGGATCTCCTCCGGAAACAGAGTGTGAACCAGGTTCGGCTTCTTAAAATCCGACGCCATCTTCGCCAGCAACTTATTGGTGGAAATGCCGATATTGACCGTAAAACCCAGTTCCCGGAAAATCCGCTCCCGGATCCGTTCCGCCGCCTCCCTTGGCGGACCGAACAGCTTTTCCATGCCGGTCATATTCATAAAGGCCTCGTCAATACTGTACTGCTCCATCTCCGGAGAATATTCCTTTAAAATCTTTATAAAGGCCTCTGAAGACTGCCTGTACAGATGGTAATTGGCCGGAACCAGCTTAAGATCCGGACACTTTCTCTTTGCCTCCAGAATAGACTCTCCTGTGCGGACTCCATATCCCTTCGCAGACTGGGACTTGGCCAGAATAATGCCCCGCCTGGCCTGGCGGTCTCCTCCTACGGCGCACAGCTCGTCCCGCAGATCCTTCTTCGCCCCCAGCTCCCGGATACGGTACACCGCCTCCCAGGATAAAAACGCGCTGTTTACATCCACATGAAACACCACAGGAGCCGCCGTTTCATCCGATGTCTTCAAACGTATCACCTCGCATCCAGCTGAAATTCAGCTATACTCTATTGTACCATTCTTTGAATGGAAAATAACAGATCTTTTTCTTAATCTTTCCTGACGCCCATGGCAGACACATGAATACAAAATCTTTTCTTACATTATTACAAACAGGTAAAGCCTGCAGTTTTTCACGTTCTGCTTGCGTCTGAAATTCCTTTGAATTATACTTAAATGGTTCCCCAAATCCGGGGAAATGAACGTTTCAAAAGAAATTATAATTAAGGGAGATTATATTATGATAGAAACGCTTGTACTGGCCGGTTTTCTCGGCTGCCTCATCCTGTGTCTGGCTGCCGGATTCTCACTGGTCTATGCCCTCTTAGGGGGACTTCTTCTATTTACCGGATACGCCCTGTACCAGAAAATAAACGTCAGGGACATTGTCCGGCTGCTCTGCATCGGCGTAAAAAAATCTGGAAATATTCTGATTATTTTCGCCCTTATCGGCTTTCTCACCGCCCTGTGGAGGGCCTGCGGAACCATCCCTTTTATTGTTTACTACGGCATGAAAATTATGAATCCTTCCTTTTTCGTGATATCCGTGTTTTTGCTGTGCTGCCTGGTTTCCTTCCTGATGGGAACCTCCTTCGGAACGGCCAGCACAGTGGGCGTGATCTGTATGATTTTAGCCAGGTTAAACGGCATTTCCCCCACTCTGACAGGAGGAGCCGTTCTCTCCGGCATCTTCTTCGGGGACCGCTGTTCGCCCATGTCCTCCAGCGCCAGCCTGGTGGCCTCTCTGACAGAGACGAAGCTCTATGACAATATTAAGCGGATGTTTCGTTCCTGTCTCCTGCCCTTTGTCCTGACCTGCCTTCTGTATCTGGTCCTTGGAAAAAGCGGCGGAAGCGCTTCCGGAACAGAATCCCTGATGGAAGAATTTCCCAGGCTGTTTGCCCTGCCATGGTATACCTCTGTTCCCGCGGCTGTCATTCTCATTTTCTGCATGATGAAATGGGATGTAAAAGCAGTGATGGCCTTGAGCGCAGGACTCAGCTTCCTGCTGTGCGTCTTCGTTCAGCAGATGGCGCCGTCCGCCGTTCTCTCCGCCATGATGCTGGGCTTTCACCCGGAAGGAGACAGTGAACTGATTCCTCTGATTTCCAGAGGCGGCTTTCTTTCCATGGTCGAGGTCAGTTTAATTGTAATGATTTCCTCTTCCTATCTGGGACTTCTGGATGAAACAGGACTTTTAACCAACATTCAGAGTCTCATCCGCCGTCTGTCCGGAAAGCTGGGGCGTTTCCCGGCCGTCTGCACGGCCAGTATCGTCACCTCCATGTTCAGCTGCAACCAGACGCTGGCCTCCATGCTGACCTGCGAGCTGTGCAAGGGCGAATATGAGAAGCCGGAGGACCTGGCCCTGGATCTGGAAGATTCCGTCATCCTTCTGGCGGCCCTGATTCCATGGTCCATCGCAGGTTCCGTTCCCCTGGCCGCCATCGGAGCCGGGACTGCAAGCTTTTTCTTCGCCTTCTATCTCTACCTGCTGCCCCTGTACCGATGCGTAAAGGAATGGGCAGAAAAAAGCAGAAAACGCGCCTCAGCTGTCTGAACCGACGGCTAAGGCGCATTTTTGATTCTAAAAAATATTAATACGATATTTACCGGAAAGTTTCAGGATGCTCCTTTTCGAGAAATTCCAAAAACGCCTCGCAGCCCTCCACAATGTCGTCATAGGTCAGGTCAAAATTGCCTGTATACCAGGGATCTGCGATATCTCTGGGATTTAGTGAAAAATCGAGCAGCCGATACATTTTCCCATCCGGATCGCCTCCGGCAATCCGGCGCATATTGGAAAGATTTCGCTCCTCCATTCCCAGAAGGTAATCGTAGTCCTCATAGTCCTGCCGCTTCATCTGAACCGCATATTTCCCGGCTGTGGAGATGCCGCAGGCTCTAAGCTTCTCCCTGGTTCCCCGGTGAACGGGATTTCCAAGCTCCTCCGCGCTGGTGGCAGCGGAGGCAATATAAAACTTTGAGGCCAGACCACGTCTGGCTGCCATGTCCTTCAGGACAAACTCTGCCATGGGAGAACGGCAGATGTTGCCCAGGCAGATGAAAAGGATTTTAATCATACAATTTTACCTCCTTAGTCTTTCCCCTGATATTCCTGTTCCAGTTCCTCTGCCAGGTATGCGTCGCTCATACAGTGCATATCAGAAATACCATCCCGGATCAGCTGATAAACCTGTGAATGGTAGAAAAAGTCCAATGCCGCATCCAGCGAAATCCCCTGCTCTCTTGCAAAGCACTCAATCACACGACTATATTTCTTTTGAAGTAAAATCGGGTTTGCATTCATACCAGTTCACTCCCTTCAAAATGCAGAAGTCCCAACGCTTTCTCTGTACGAAAACATATCTGCAGGTTCGGTTTTTCATAACGCAGACGACTGATTGCCTCTCCCTTGTCAATCAATCTCTCAAAAAAGAGTTCCACCGTATTGAATACCTTATCATTTGCCACACCACTTCTTTGCCTGCTCATACAACGGTGTCACATAGAAGCCACGCCCGAAGTCCACATTAAGGCGGGAATGTACCAAGTCCGGCTCTGCAATTTCCAGATAAGAACCATGATAGAGTATCATACCTCCACCCCTCTTTCTTTCATCACGTCAAGAAGATCCTCTAGAATATACTCCTTGCTCTGCGTATGAAGTATTTCATATTCCGGTACAATGTAGCCATTTAATATATCGCTTTTTTCTGTAAATGCCTCATAAACCCGCTCTGCATTCACCCCCAGCCTTGCAGCTATATTTTCAATACAAAATACAGCAAATTCAAGTTCTCTGGAATTTTTAATATTTTCATGCAATGCCATAAACCATTCCCCCTAATAAATCAAGTCTTTTATCGTTATTCCAGAATCATGTCTTTCCATTTTTATAGAAGTCCCTAATTGCCTGCGGCTTGGTAAGAGCATCATAGAATGCCAGTTCATCTGCTGTCAGACCTAACTGCTCTCCCTCTTTATGAGCCTCTGCTAACTGCTTTGCAAGATTTAACATTTCCTCAATTACTTCTTCGTTGGTAAGCATACCATTAAGATACGCATTTACAGCTTTCTGCATAATCTCGCTGAACTTTTCAGATTTTACAACATTGGTTCTTCTATATATCGGCACCTGCTCCGCAATTAGCTTTCTCAACAGTTCAATCGCCAGATTTTTTTCATCTTGCTTACTTCTTCAAGGAACTTCGGATCAAACAGCGAAAATTCCTCCTTAATATCAGAAAACAGATTGATAATGCCTTCGCTTTTAATACTTTGTTTCAAATCAAGCCAATATCGGCATTATTCTTTTCAGTCGTCTTTATTCCTCACTTTTACTTTTTCTCCTAATTTACCAATACTTCCCACTTTCCATATCTTTTTCCGTCAACTCTGCGTATATATTCCTTTTTCTGCAAAGACTCCATAATTCGCTTTATGGTGCTGAGAGATTTTCCTGTCTCGGTCACAAGCTCTTTTTGCTTAATTGACGGGTTCTTGTAAATCATCTCCAAAACCGCCAGTTCCTCTAAAGTGCATTCCAAAGTGTCAAATTGAGCCTTTGGGAATTTAGGATTGACACTTTGGGAATGATCATCCGCATAATACACGTGCATATATCTGTTTTTCAGCTCGTATTCCGTTCCCAAAATCAAATTACTGAAGAACATTTCCAGGAATTTTGTAGTAGCATGAATACCGTTCTGCAAATCATTATAATTTGCTCTTACCAATGCGTTGCGGAAATACCAAGAATTCTTTTCAAAGGCATCATTATTTACCTTGAATCCGAATGTTTTCATGTATTTAATCATAAAAACTGCCGCAGCTCTAGTGTTGCCCTCACAGAATGGGTGAATACGTTCAAACTTCACATGAAAATCCAAAATATCCTCAAAAGTCTTTTCTTCTTTTCTGTTATACTCTGTCAGCAGAGCTTTCATCTTATCGGCAACTTCTTCCGGAAGTGCAGTCTCCATACCGCCGACTTCATTCGGCATCTTTTTATAATCGCCAGCCGCAAACCAATCTTTTCTGGAATCGCTGATTCCATTTTCAGTATTAAATGGAGCTCTTTAATCAATTTCTCCGTCAGCGCTGCCTTTGCATGGTCAATCATCCTATCAATACAGCGGAAATGATTTGCCGTTTCAATCACATCATCCACATTCAGCGCTTCTTTTTCTACACCGATGGTATTGGTTTCAAAGATATATCTGGCCTGATCGTGGGTCAAACGGCTACCGTCCATTCGATTAGAATGATAAGTCAGCTCAATCTGAGTTTTGTGATAAATACCACCAAAATAAGCTGATTTTCTTTCCTCCTGCAGAATATCCAGTAAGGTCCTCTGTTTTTCTCTCTTCTTATTGGAACGCTCCGATTTTTTCCGCATTTTCAGGAATATTCCAGGTCTTTCCAGTGATGAACGCTCCTTCCACACGATTATGAGCGCAGTAGTTTCGTACACTGCGTTCCGATATATTCCATTTCTCTGTTATTTTGGCAGCTGAAAGATACTGCATCCGTATTCCTCCGATTTTCTAATGCTAAATCAAGTTACTCCTTTGTGCCCGTCAAATCTTCCGTCTTAAACACATAATAGCCTTCATAGTAATAACTGTGATCAATGCCCTTCATATAAATTTCTCGGTTATTTACATCATCTGTAAGGGCATTTTTCAGAAGAAACTTTATTTCGATATCTTTGATAGGACTTCGCTCCATGGCAAGCAGATAATCCTCTTTATCCACCTTGCTCCAGTCAACCACATAGCCGATTTCTTTTTTCAACATCAAGTCAAGCC